>JAABUZ0100003597.1_pt1 | contig 22744 bp, 25 predicted proteins | sample 5562091 | NCBI WGS metagenome assembly JAABUZ01 (sample SAMN12813069, study PRJNA571459) | rock metagenome | isolation source: Antarctica rocks | place: Antarctica: Victoria Land, Linnaeus Terrace sud | collected 2015-12-21
GCACTCCGTATGAGTATTTATGATCCCGCGGTTAGCGCGGCAGCTGATGAGAGACTCCATCCTGCGCCACACATCGCTGATAGTCCTGCTGCAAGCGACGGTACGCCATCACCTTATCCGTCCGCGATGAAGTACTTCGGCGAAACGCTTACATGGCGGCGTGCACGACACAACCAACACAGCAGCGAACACCATAGCTTCTATCAACACCGTGGCTACTCCCCCGTGCTACCAACGATAATGGCCCTGGACAACGATGACCGTAGCCACCAGCCCTTTGGCATAACAGCATGCATGACCGCAACATCCGGCTACGCATCGCTGTGATGGTGGTGTGCGCTAGCTCGGAGGCCACGTCCCCGGCGTCCATCACATCCGTCACATCAACATCGCGCACGACCGCTTCGGTCCTGGGCTCCGACTCATCTTCGTCCCGCTCCAGCAGCGCCGTGTCCACGCGCTCCAGCAGCGCCGTGTCCACGCGCTCGACGTAGCGCAGGGGCAAGAGGCGTTTCGTCACCAGCGCCACTTGGTCGGCCCGCAACGCCTGCGCGAGCTGCACCTGTACGACGGCGCTCGCCCCGGCCCCCGGTGCGATGGTGGACCGTCTCACCTGGACCGCCAACCGGCTCAGCGCCGCGAGTGTCTTGCCAACGTGGGCCTCATCGCGCACGCGGATCAGCAGGTCGCGCGCCTCCCCACGATAGCGCAGGCGCGCCTCCAGCCGCTATAATGGTCCCAGGGTGAAGAGGACCAGGACGACGGTGAGCGTCGCCAGGCCGGCTAAACCCGCGCCGACCGCGATCCCGACCCCGGCGACGTCCCACAGCGTCGCGGCCGTCGTCAAGCCGCGGACGCTCGTCCCCGCGCGCAGGATGGCCCCGGCACCGAGGAACCCGATACCGGAAACGACGTAGCTTGCCACGGCCATGGGGTTGGCATGCGGGTACGCCAGATCGCCGAAGCCATAGGCGCCGGCCGTGGTCATCAAGCAGGCGCCCAGGCCGCCCAGGATGTGCGGACGGAAGCTGCTGGCGTGATCGTGCGCCGAGCGTTCCAGGCCGATCGCCGCGTGGCTGTCGTCCCATGATCGCCGTCCGGGCGGCGGCACCGGAGCAGTCCCAACCCACCACGATAGGAGAGAGCGGGCAGCGGCGCGATGGCGTCTACAGCCACAGGCGAACGCCGCGTGGCTGCCGTCAGCGGTGTGACCTGTGCGGTCGATGATGGGACATCGGCCGCCGGTCGTTTGCACGTCGCCGCAGCTTCCGTCACCCTAGCCCTATCACGCGTCGTTTCGGGTGCGGTGCTGGCCCACCAACAGCGAGAGCGTACGGCCCTATGCACGTCCTCTATGCGCGTCCGCACCGTCCTGCTATAGTGCAGGTTAGTCATTTGTTAAGAGAGTGTTAAGCCAACATTAATAGAACGTTAAATAAGAGGAAGGGAGAGACGCCGTGGCGCTTGACGATTTTTTGGAGTCCGAGGTGGCGATTGCCGCGGCGGCGGCGGCGGCTATTTTTTCGCCACGCGTGCGCGGAGCCTTGCGCAAGGGCGCCGTCTATGGGGTAGCCGGGGCGCTGGTCGCCGGTGACGCGATTGGGTCGTTCGCTCGCGGTGTTGGGCGCGGAGCCCAAAACGCCGCGAGTACGACGGCGGACACTGCGGGCAACGCTGTAGCCGCGACAACGGATGCGGTCGGGAGCGCGGCGGGCGCGACGGCCGACGCCGCCACGAGCGCGGCGGGCGCGGCGCCGGACATGTCGAGCGAGACCCCGGCCACGCCCGAGGCGGCCGCGGACGAGTTGGCCGCTGTCGCCCAGGGGACAACCGATGGTACGACAACGACCGGCCGGCGGAGTCGGCGCGCCCATGTGGAGCAGACGGAAGGCGCCCCCAATGAGTGAAACGCAGAGTGAGACTGCTGCGAACGTCGAGCAACGCCCAGCCACGGCGCGCGCCGAGGACGCCATTGACCAGGCTGGGGAACGAGTCGGCCAGTTCGCCGCTCTCCTTGGCCACCGCCTTCAGGTCTTCGCGGCTCGCGCCCGCGAGGAGGCCGAGGATATCTGGGCCGAGGCCCAGAGCATGCGCCACGCGGACGAGCAGCCCTAGCCGACGGGAGCGTCCCGCCAGTTCCAACCCATCCCACCACCCGTTACCCTGCCGATGACCAAGCGCCCATAGGCCCGGGGGCCCATGGGCGCTCCTAATTATAGAGAAGGTTTCCGCGTCTACTATGAGTATAGCTAGCGCCGTCGACCCACACCTGCTGCGCGCGACACCGGGCCGCGCGCGCGTCCATGTGCCCGGCCTGTCCGCGCACGAGGCCCCGGCGATTGAAACGGCGATCCGTCGTGTGCCGGGTATCCGCGCCGTCGAGGCTCAACCCCTCACCGGCAATGTTCTAGTTTTGTACGATCGCTATATCACGAACGACGGGGCAATTCTCGACGCCGCGCGCGCGTTCGCGCCCGGCGTGCCCCACGGCACGGGCCAGGACGTCACGCCTACGGCGAGTGAGGAACAGCAAGCGCCGTCCACCGCATACACACGGTCCCCGCGCGTGATCTCCTCCGGCCGCGGCGGCGCCACGCGCGCGCGTATCGCCGTGCGCGGCCTCGACCGCGACCCCGACCTAGCGCGCCGCGTCGTCGAGCGTCTGGAGCGCCGCCCCGGCGTGCGCGCTCGCGCCAACCCGCTCACGGGCCGCGTGTTGGTCGAATTCGACAAGCATCAGGAGGACATCCGCAACCTGCTGTCCGACGTCGAGGGCGTGGAGTTGCCTGACCTGCCCGGCGAGGACAACCCGACCCACCCGCTCGACCCCGCGCCGCTGGTGCAGAGTGCGACGCGCACGACGGGCGCGACCATCGGGCTCGGTCTTATCGCCGCGCAACAGGTCGCTGGCGTGACGGTCTCCGCGCCCGGCGCCGCGCAGGTCTCCGGTGTCATCGGTATCGTGCAGGGTTTCCCCGCGACACGCAACGGACTACGCGCCATCCTGGGGCGCAACGTATCCGACCTCTTGTTCAGCGGCGCCAACATCGTTGCCCTCGCCCTCTTGGGCAGCCCCCTTGGGCTGACTGTCACGGGGCTGGAGTCGCTGCGCCTGCTGACCGAGGTCGTGGCGCGCCGCCGCGCGTTCACGCGCTACGAGGAGCGGCTGGGCGACGCGGCGGACGCGGAGCCGGGTGTGACCATTCACCTGGAGGCGGGCGAGCGTAGCCCACTGGCCGCCACGGTCGACACGGGGACGGGCACGGCGATCGAGCGCGACGGGTCGCCGGTCTCCATCGGCCCCGGTGCCCCGATCTCGGCCGGCGGGCGCGTGCAGGGCGGCCCGTTCGTGGTCACGCTGCGGGCCGATAAACCGTTCACGCCTCAGCCGCGCCCCGCGCCCCCCACACCGACCCTGCCCGACCGCTACCACAAGGCGTTGGGCCCGGTCTCGCTCGCCTACGCTGTGGGCATGGGTGTGGTGACGCGCTCACCCGGCCGCGTCTTCGAGTCGCTGCTGCTGGTCAACCCGCGTGCGGCTCTCGTCGGCGCGGAGACGGCCAGCCTTGGCGCCGCGGCGCACGTCCTGCGCGCGGGGGTGACGGTGGTCGGCTCGCGCCCTGATCGTGGCGTGCGCCTCCCGCACGCCCTGGTGATCGACGGGCCGCGCGTGCTGACGGACGGGATCGAGCTGATTGGGGTTGTTCCACTCGCCGAGACGGGCGATGTCGTGGACGTGCAGTCACTGGCGGCCGGTGTAGCCGCGGCGGCGGGCTCTCCGTGGGGCGCGGCTTTCCGTGCGGCAGGCGGGACGCCGGCGACCGGCGGTCATTTCGACGAGACGACCGCCAGCGCCATGATCGGTGACGCGCATTATACGCTCGGCCCGCTACAAGCCGGCGAGAACCTGCCGGCGGCGGATCGCCTGCGTGGGCGCGGGGCTACACTGGTAGCGCTGCGCGGCGGCGATGGGCGGCCCCTCGCCCTCTTCGCGCTGCGCGCGCGGCTCGCGCCTGGCGTGGCCGAGCTCGTGGCGGCCTGTCGCCGTCACGAGGTGGAACTCGGATTGATCGGCCGCGGCGAGGCCGCGCGGGCGGTCGCCCAGCGCGCCGGCGTGCCGTTGCTGGACGAGGATACCGCGGTGGCGGCCGTGCGCGCGCGCCAGGAGAACGGCGACCATGTGGCCGTGCTTTCGGACAGCGCGCACACGGCGGAGGCTTTCGACGCGTGTGATGTGGCCATCGGCCTGACGTCGGGCCGCAGTAGCCGTTTCCCCGCGCGCGCCGACCTGTTGGCCCCCGATCTCGCCGGTGTGGTGTCTATCGTCGAGGCTGGCGCGCGGCGCGAAGCCACGGCGCGCGATTCCGTGGGCTTCTCGGTCCTGGCCAACATCGCGGGTGCTATATGGGGTGTCCGCGGCGCCGCCGGTATCGAGCGCGCCTCGTTCGCCGTGTACGCCGCGACGTTGGGCGCCCTGGCCGACGGGTGGATGCGGCTGCGCGGCGGCACGCGCGCGCCATCGACCGTGGCGCGCCTGGTTGATCCACGTCCCGAGCGCTGGGGCGCGCGCGACGCGGAGGATGTGCTCAAGACCCTTCATACCACAGAAGAGGGCTTGACGAGCGCCGAGGCGCGGCGGCGGCGCCGCGAGACGCCGAAGCCGCCGCGCCGCCACGACCTGTTGCGCGCGATCCTCGACCAACTGCGCTCGCCCCTCATCGGTATTCTGGCCGCCGGCGCCGTCCTCTCGCTCGCGCTTGGTTCACCGCTGGACGTCGCCCTCATCGGGGCGACGATCGGCGTCAACGTGGCCGTGGGCGCGTGGCAGGAGCGGCGCGCCGGACAGGCCGCCGCCGCGCTGGAGCGCCTGGGCGCGGCCACGGCGCGCGTGTTGCGCGACGGCGCGCCGGTGACCGTGCCGGCGTCCGATGTCGTGCCGGGTGATGTACTTGTGCTGCACGCGGGCGACCGCGTCGCCGCCGACGCGCGCCTGTTGGAGGCGCGCAATCTGGAGGTTGACGAGGCGTCGCTCACCGGCGAGTCCTTGCCGGTTCCCAAAGCCCCCGACGGTGGGATCGACGTGAGCCGTGTGGTGCTGGAGGGCAGCGACGTGATCGTGGGGACGGGACGCGCTGTGGTCGTGGCCGTGGGCCAGGGCACACGCATGGGCGCGACCGCCGCGGCCCTGGCTATTGAGGAGACCGCGCAGAGCCCGTTAGGGGCGCGGCTCGGCCGCATGTTCCGTCAGGTGTTACCGTTGATCGGGGTTGGCGGCGCCGTCGTGGTGGGCTCGAACCTGTTGCGGGGACAGGCGTTGCTGCCGTCGCTGGTCGTGGGCGCGAGCATCGCCATCGCGGCCGTGCCCGAGGGTCTACCGTTGCTGGCGGGCGTCGGCCAGGCCGCCGTGGCCAGCCGACTGGCTGGCCGCAAAGCACTGGTGCGCCGGCTTGGCGCGGTGGAGGCGCTTGGCCGCGTCGATGTCGCCTGCACCGATAAGACGGGCACGCTGACGGAAGGGCGTTTGGCTCTGACGCTCGTGGCCGACCCCCACGCGGACGCGGCTCCGTCGCGCGAGGATATGCCCGTCGACCTGCGCGCGGTGTTGCGTGTGGCCGGCCTAGCCAGCCCGCGTCCCGACGCCCCTGACGCGGACGCCCATCCCACCGATATGGCCGTCGTGCGCGGCGCTGTGGACGCGGGCCTGGATGGCGACCTGCGCGTGGAGCGCACGGCGGAGGCGCCGTTCGATCCCGTGCGCGCCTTCCACGCCACTATCGTGGGCGACCGGCTCTACGCCAAGGGCGCTAGCGAGGCGTTGCTGCCGCGCTGCGACCGCGTGCGCGATGGCGGTGTGGAAAAGCGCCTCGACGAGACCGGCCGGCAGGCCCTGCGTGACCGCGCCGAAGACCTGGCCGGGCGCGGCCTGCGCGTGCTCATGGTCGGCGAGGGCGGGGCGCGGACGCCGGTCGACGACCCGCGGGGGCTCGTGGCGCTCGGTTTCGTGGGCATCAGCGATCCGTTGCGGCCGGACGTGCCGGCGGCGGTGCGCCGCTGCCAGGAGGCGGGTGTCCGCGTGATCATGCTCACCGGCGATAGCCCCGCCACCGCGCGAGCCATCGCTGGCCAGGCCGGCTTGCTTGACGGCGGCGATGTGCTGACGGGTGCCGACATCGCCGAGTTGCAGAACGACGACCTTGATCGGCGGCTGGAGCGCGCGGCCGTGATCGCGCGGGTCACGCCCTTGGACAAGCTGCGCATCGTGGAGAGCCTGCAGCGTCACGGCCACACCGTGGCCATGACGGGCGACGGCGTCAACGATGCGCCGGCGCTGCGCCTGGCCGATGTCGGTGTGGCGATGGGCCGGGGCGGGACCGAGGTGGCGCGGCAGGCCGCCGACGTGGTGCTGGCCGACGATGATTTCGCCACATTGGTCGAGGCGCTGGTGGAGGGACGCAGCTTCTGGCGCAACATCCGGCGCGCCCTGGGTCTCCTCCTGGGCGGCAACCTGGGCGAGCTTGGGCTGGTGGTCGGGGCCAGTGTGCTGGGCCTGGCCTCGCCGCTCGTCACGCGGCAGATCCTGGCCGTGAACCTGATCACCGACGCGCTGCCCGCCCTGGCCGTGGCCTTGCAGCGGCCGGCGGACCGCAACCTGGCGGGGTTGGCCCGCGAGGGTGAGGGGGCGCTCGACAAGCCGCTACGCGACGACGTGCTACGCCGTGGCGTGGCCACGACCGCGCCCGCCTTGGCCGCCTACCTTGTCGCGCTCGGGACCGGTGGTCTGCCACAGGCGCGCGCGGTCGCCTTCGCCAGCATCGTGACGACGCAACTCGCGCAGACGCTCGACGCAGGGCGTACCGGCGACGGCCTGACCCGGCCCGTCGTGGCCGCCGTGGCCGCCTCGGGTGGCCTGCTTGTCGCCGCCCTCACCATCCCGGCGCTGCGCGACCTGCTCCTGCTGGCCGCTCCGACCCCGTTGGGCTGGGTGTTGATCGGAGTGGGTGCGCCGGCGGCCGTCCTGCTCAGCCGCGTGATCGGCGCGCCGGAGACCGGCGCACGTCGGCCGGCGTTAGCGGTCCCGGCGCTGCCTCGGCTGCTGCCGGTTTCGGCCTCGTAGCATGTCGAGGCGGCCCCATCCGTTTCTCGAGGCGCGGCGGCTCCTAGCCGAACTGCTCGGGACCTTCGCGCTCACGTTCACCGCCGCCGGCGGTCCGGTCATCGTCGCGGCCAGCGGCGTCAGCGTCGGGTTGCCGGCCCTGGTCGTCGCGCCGGCGCTCCTGGTGCTGGCCATGATCTACTCGGTCGGCAACCTCTCGGGCGCCCACTTCAACCCCGCGGTCACGCTGGCGTTTACCTTGCGCAAGGACTTCCCCTGGCACCGCGTGCCGGGCTATTGGCTTGCCCAATTGGCCGGCGCTGTCGCGGCCGCGCTGTTGCTGCGCGCGCTCTTCGGCGTCGTGGGGCATCTCGGTGCGACCCTGCCGCACCACGGGGAGGTGGCCTCGCTGGTCATGGAGATCGTGCTGACCTTTTTTCTGATCACGGTGATCCTGGCCACGGCCACGAACCACAAGATCGTCGGGCACAACGCCGCGCTGGCCGTGGCCGGAACGATCGCCCTGGACGGCTTGTTCGCGGCGCCGATCAGCGGCGCCTCGATGAATCCGGCGCGCTCCTTCGGGCCGGCCCTGGTGGGCGGCGAGATGTCCACGTATTGGATCTACCTGGTGGGGCCGCTGTGCGGGGTGGTTATCGCCGTGGCGATGGCGTGGCTGCTGCGTGGCGGCACGTCGGAGTATGCGATGGAGGCCGCCCAAGGTCAGTAGAAACGCATGGCACGACTCATGCTTTTTGTTTAGGAGAATGTTAAAGGCGTGTTAAATCCATGTTAAGCATGGAGCGGCCCCATGGTCAACCAGAGTATAGGATAGGGTCGATGCTTGGGGAACTGATCATCCGCTTCGTTCTCGGCGGCCTGATCGTATCGATCTTCGCCATCATCGGTGAGGTCTTCAAGCCCAAGACATTCGCCGGTATTTTCGGGGCCGCGCCATCGGTCGCCCTGGCCTCACTGGGCCTGACTTTCCTGACCAAAAGCATGCAGCATGCGTCGCTGGACGGGCGGTCGATGCTCTGCGGGGGTATTGGACTCGCCTGCTACAGCCTGCTGGTCGCCCGCCTGCTGCTGCGCTGGGAGTGGAACACCGTCGTCGTTACCGTGTCGTCGTGGCTGGCGTGGCTGGCGGTGGCTTTTGGCTTGTGGGCGGCCTTCTTGCGATGAGGGTGCCATGAACGTACAATGCGAGCCCTCGAAGGTGAAGCAGACGAAGCCGCGCGCCTACATCGTGCGCTTCGTCTTCGGCGGCCTTATTACGGCGTTGTCGGGGTTGTGCTGGCCGATTAGTAGATCTAAGTGCCTGGGCAGGGGCTTAGGCCGCGCGTCGATAGGTCTGGTGTAAGCCGCCCAGGATCGGCACGGCTTCGACGAGATTCGTGTCGGCCGGCGTCCGGCACATGCCCTTGCTCCCCATTGGAACTCGCTGCTGCAATCCTTGGTGCGAACGGTCATCGTTGAAGTACTGCACATACTCCCGCAGGATGCGCCGTAGGTGCCATTCACTCAGGACGAGGAGATGGTCGAGGCACTCGCGCCGGACCGAGCCCAGGAATCGCTCACAGACCGCGTTCTCTTCGGGAGCCTGGTACGCGGTACGCAGTTCCTCGATGCCGCTGCTGATTGCGACGCGGGAGAAGGCGGCTCCATACGTACTGTCGTTGTCACGGATGAGGAACCTAAGTAGATGCTGCTAAGTTCGTGTAGGCCAAAGCGCCTGTGGGACACGCGCGGCCAGGCGTGAGAGTCGTGCAAGAACTTTCAAGCTCATACTTAGCCTGGATTATTCATGAGCGTTTCTATCGAATCAGATCGACAGTATTCGGTTGCACGCCGCGCGATATAGGGCGTCTGAAGGGGCCTCAGAGCCGATTTTGGCACCAAAAGAAGGCTGTAAGAGTCCACGGAGGACCGATCAGCAGCCAATCCAATTCGATGAATGTTTTCATGAATAATCCAGGCTAAGTAGATGCTGCTAAGTTCTTGCACGACTCTCACGCTTGGCCGCGCGTGTCCCACAGGCGCTTTGGCATGCACGAACTTAGCAGCATCTACTTAGGGTGCTGACCGAAGGGCGTCGCCTCACGCACTTGCTGGGCGATCCAGGCATCGGTCGGATGACGCGTTACGCCCACATGGACCACCCGTCGCGAGGCGAGCTCGATCACGAAGAAGGCGTAGAGCGGCCGGAAGAGGAGGTCGGTGACCGGCAAGAAGTCGCAGGCCCAGATGTCCGTGGCATGGTTGCGTAGGAAGGTGGCCCAGGTTTGGCCCGAAGTGCCCGTGGGCCGCGCATCGCGCATGTATTTCTGGATAGTCGACTTGGCCACGTGGATGTCCAGCTTCAGGAGTTCCCCCCGGATACGCTCGGCACCCCATAAGCGGTTGGCCGCAGCCATCTCCCGGATCAACGCGATCGTTTCGGCCGCGATGGGTGGCCGGTGCGCGGGGGCGGTCATGTGCGACTTTTGGCGCCAAAAGCGGCGGAGGAGTTGCCGATGCCAGCGCAGCACAGTGTCGGGCTGCACGATGAGCAGGGCGTGCCGCCAGCTGCGACAGCGGCTGGCTAGCAGCACCAGCAGCGTCCGGTCGGCCGGGGTGCGGCGCGGGCGTTTGACGCTGCGCTGCAGGACGACGAGTTGTTGCCGCAGGAGCGCATTCTCGGCGATGAGCGTGGGCTTACTCCGCGCCAGATCGGCCAGCGTGCCGGCGACGAGGGGTGTAGCGGAGGGCCGTGTGGCGACCAAGAGGCGGCGATAGAGAGCGTGCGCGGCGGCGTGCCCGCTGTCAGTGATCCATTGTCGTAGGTGAGCGAACATGGCTGGCTACTCCTTTCCTTGAGGCGTGTCATGGGCGTCCGCAGCGGACCCGATAAACGGCGCGCCGCCCTCTCAGTCTAGTCACAGTGCTTCTCTCATCGTCAGTGCAGTGCGAGGGTCGCGTCCTGGGAGAGTACAGCTTTCCGGCACAACGCAGCCAGCCTGCTTGTACGGATGTACTAATCGGCCAGGACAGCCGGCCGAGAGGCGGTCACGTCGCCTACAGCGTGTCAGAGAGGATAGGTCGTCGATGCGGCCGCACTCTCCCGCTCGGCTGACACTGCCGCTGTATGCCCGGCGCTATGGCCGGACGTCACGCGCCCTCTTCTCCTCTCATCTCCGGTCCTGTGCGCTGACCGCTATCGGCGGGCGCAACCGCGCTCCAGTCGTAGGCCATGTACGCGGCCAACGCGACGATAGCGGGGTTCCACTCACGACGCAGGGTGATATAGCGGCGCGCGCCCGCCTCGTGGTCCGGCGTCGTTGCGATGCCGCGGCCCGCAGCCGTACGACGGCCCGGCCATAGCGCTCCCGCCACGCCTGCTCCCGCTCCGACGCGTCCGCGGGCGCCGGAGCGCCTCCCGGCAGGAGCGAGTCGGACAGCTCCCGGAGCACATGCAGGCCCCCGCCCCACAGCTCGGCCAGGGCCGCCGAGTCGACGATGGTCCGGTAGATCTCTGGGGGCAGGGCGCTTTTGATCAGCGTAGCGGTGTCCAGGCTAACCAGTAAGAGACGCGGCACGGCGTCGTAGGTGTGGCGAAAGTGAAAGTAGCGCAGGATCGGGTAGGACCGATGGGACTCCAGCACGCTCACCAAGGACCGCGCCATCTCGGCAAGATCCTGCGTATTGCCGCTGAAGTCACCGCCCGGTCCCAGCAGCGCGAGCAGTTCGGCTCCGTCCCCCGTCCCCGCGGTGCGATACTGTAGACTCACCGCGAACGTGGTGCGGCGGGTCAGCGCGTTGTACACCGAAAGGAAATAGGTGAGGATCAAGGTGACGGTGCTGAAGCCGATCGCGGCCTCCATGACCATCAAGAGGCGGTAGAGGGCCGTTTTGGCCACGATGTCACCCGTGCCCAGCGTGGTAAGCGCGTAGCCGCTGTAGTAGAGCGCGGTGGCGAAGCCCGTCGGGGTCGGTCCCGCCGAGGCGCGGATGGCCGAGCCCAAGACCGGCCAGTCGATGAAGGCGAACCCCGCGCCCAGCAGGAGGACCCAGAGCACGACGTTGGCCGCCACGAGGGTCGGGCCGCTGTACGCGAGCAGGCGCGTGCGCCGTCGGGGGGTCAGGCGCGCGGCGAGCCGGAACAAGCGCCATAGGCTCCGGCTCAACGGGATGCGCAGGATGCCGCGTTCGCTACCGGGGAAGAGCACCGTAAAGAAGATATCCTCGAGCACCCCCAGGATAAGGAGCACGCCCACCACGCGCACGACCCAGGCCCACCCGCCCATCGTTTCCATCGTTCACCCTCCTCTCACGGCGCGTCTTGCCGAGGCGCGCCGCGCGCGTTGGGCTGATCGTCGCACGTGATCACGCTGATGCGCCCGTCGCCCTCCATGCGCGCCTCTTGCACCAGGCCCAGGTCAGCCACGCCTTGCAGCCGGATCTGGCTCATCAGTTCGTCTTCGGTGATCAGCTCCCGGCGCATGTGGCGGCGCAGCATGCGGCCAGCGCGCACCAGCGTCAACGGCCCCGGGGAGAGCAGGCGCGCGACCGGCCGGAACCGGTAGCTCAGCCCGTTGAGGGCCAGGCTCCAGAAGACGAGCGTGAGCACGAGCAGCAGGCCGTCGGTGATGGAGGTGTAGCCGCCGGCCATGGCGTTCTGGGAGGCGTCCCCCAGCAGCACGAGCACGAGCAGATCGGCCATCCCGAGCTGCCCGGTCTCCCGCTTGAAGGGCGAAGCGCAGCAGCACGACCAGCGCGAGGTAGAGGATGGTACCACGCAAGAACGTCTCTAGGAAAGGCTGCGTGGGGGCAAAGGTCTTCAGCCAATCAATCGTGAACAGCCAGTGCCCCTGCATCGTCCCTCCTTCTCATCCCGTGGGATACGTCTCATCACGCCCGTCGTGTACCATCCCTTCCGTCCGACTCCCCGGCGTGACAACACAGAGGGCGTTGGGAACGAGGGTGGAGCCCCCGACGGGGGCCTCATGAGGCATCCACAGGCCGCGGTTCCGTGGCCGTTGGCGCCGCGCGCGGGTGGAGCGCGGCGCGAAACTCGCCGTGCAGCACGAGCATGGCGATCAGGGCGATGGCGATGGCGGAGCCGACGCTCAGCATGCGGTTGATCAGCATGGCGCCGACCGCGGCGTTTCTATCGACCCCGATTGCCAGGAAGGCCCCCACCGCGCTCACCTCCAGCACGCCGATGTCCACCGGCAGCGGGAAGATCAACGAAAAGGCCAGGCTGAAGAAGTAGACGGCCAGCACTTGCCAGAACGACGCGGCCCCGATGCCCAGGCCGCGCACCACCAGATAGAGCGCCGCGCCCGCGATGACCAGGTACGTCGCGCTGAGCAGCGCCTCGATCAGCAGGATACGTGGGTGGAAGAGGTCGGTCGCCCCCTCCTTGAAGCGCTGCAACTCGGCCATCGCCTTCACCATGGTCTTGTGCTCCCTGATCCACCTGGGCGCACGCCCCGCGTGGTGCAGCTTGTGATAGGCCCAGGCGCTGAGCAGAAATACCGCGACGCCGACGATGATGACGGGCCGCAGCCAGGGCGTCCAGGTTCCTACGCCGATGATCACTACACCCAGCAGCGAGACGGCGACCTCGGTCAAGACGATCACCGTGGTCGCGGCGGAGGAGAGGCCAAAGTCCGTGCCCTTGGATTGTTGCAACAGATAGTTCTGAAAGTAGTTGCCGATGGGCAAGCTCTTGGTGATCTCGCCGGCGGCGAAGACGAAGATCTGCGTCCGCACGGGCACATGGATACCCATCGACTTGAGCAGGAAGTGCCATTGCGTCCCGCGCACGACCTCGTACCCGATCATCAGCAACAAAAAGTAGAGCAGGTCGATCTTCTGGAACCCTTCCATCAGGGCAACTAGCTTCTTGGGATCGGCAATCAAGACCACCAGGGCGGCGAGGATCGCCACGCTCAAGAGGACGGGGATCAGGATCTTCGGTTGCAGCAGTTTTTTCATCTTCAGTATCCATTCACTAATCGGCGTGGCGCCCTATGCGTCGGCGCCGCTCCCCCCTTGAGTAGGCGCTTCTTGCCTGCGTTGCCGTGCCTGCTTCTCGCCCGAGGCCAGCGCGGCGGCGACGTCGGGCTGGTAGGTGCGCAGGGCGATTAGCAGCACGAGGCCGTTGACCAGCAGGACGGGGAGGGTGACGATGAGCGTGAGTTGCAAGCCCGCCGGCCCGCCGCCAGCCAGGATACCCGAGAGCGCGCCGATCAGGAGCGGCACCCCGCCCTCGACGATGGTGCGCAGCACCTGGCGGATCGCCTCGGCGCGCCCGCGCAGGCGCGGCACGATCACGTCGATGCGCACGGCGTCGAGCGGCGGTCCGGCCCCGGCCAGGAAGAACGCCCCCACGATGAAGAGGGGCAGCGCTACGATCAACGAGTGGGTGAGGAACGCGAAGAACAGCGGCCAGGGAGCCAGGATGTAGCCGAGCGCGCCCAACCAGAGCCGGCTGTTGAGCCGCCCCCGCCGCAGTTGGGCGTCGGCGATCCACCCGACGAGCAGGACGCCGGAGAGCGCGCCAATGCCCAGGACCAGGATGGCCAGGTCGGCCGCGCTCTGCGAGAGGCCGTACTGGTGGGTCGCGAAGACGATCGCGAAGGTGCTGACGCCGGCGAAGAAGTAGTCGCCGATGGAGCGCGCCACCAGCACGATGAGGTCGGTGCGCACCCGCACGACGTAGCGCACGGCGGCCCACAGCGACAGCGTGGCGGGGTCCTGCCGCAGCAGGGCGCGCTGGCTCGGCTGGATCTCTTTCTCCCGCACGATCTCTTGCGCGCGGCTGTGCGGCTGTCCGCCGTCACTCCCCGTGGCGGCGCTGTCGCGATCCTTCCCCTTGTCGGAGCCCTGGGGGGCGGGGCCGGCGGCGCCGGTGCGCTCCGGCTCGCGCAAGCGCCAGAAAGCGACGGCCAGCGCCACCCCTGCAATCCCCAGTATCCAGAAGCACCAGCGCCAGGAGAGGAACCCCAGGACTACGACGGGCAGGACGAAGCCGACGCCGTCGCCAACCAGCTGGCCGCTGTTGATGAACCCGAACGCGGCCCCGCGCTTGCCGGATGGGACGAGGTCGCCGGTCAGTGAGGGCGTGGTGGGCCCGGTGGTGGCCGCGACCACGCCGAGGAAGAGGCGCGCCCCGAACAGCATCGCGAACGAGATTGCCGCCCCCGTCGCCCCCATGGCGAGTGCCCACAGCGCCAGGCTGATCGCCAGCAGCAGGGTGCGATTGACGCGATCGGCGAGCATGCCGAGCAGGATCGTGGCGGGAGCCCCGATGAAGCCGAAGGCGGAGGCCAGCAGCCTAAGCTCACCGTTGCCGATATGAAACACATGCTTCAAGGTCGGACCAAGCGCGCCGATCAGGGTGCGGTCGCCGTAGTCCAGCACGAACACCAGCAGCAGTGCGGTCATGGCCCGCCGCTGGTAGCTCATGGTCAAGCGCCCCACGAGGGCGTGGAGCGGCCCGCGCGGCTCCGTCGTCGTCCTAGCCACCCGTCACCTCCACAGTTCCCGTCTTCTTCTCCACAGTTCCCGTCTTCTTCCGTGCCGGGCGCTCCCGCCTCTCCGACGCGCTAGCCTTGCACGACCAGGCGCTCCATGCCGACCTGAAACGAGGTCAGCACCTCCGCGCCCTCCTCACCGACCGTGACCACGTCGCAGTGCCGTAGGCCGCCATAGCCTTTGATGTAGATGGCCGGCTCGATGTTGAAGGTCATGCCGACCGCCAGCACGTCGGGAGAGGCGGGATGCAGGCGCGGCGGGTATTCCATGCTGATGGCCGAGAAGCCGACGTTGTGCCCCACACCGGTCGTGAAGTACGGCCCGAAGCCGCGCGCGGTGAGCGCGTCGCGCGCCGCCTTATCCACGTCGGCCGCCCGGACCCCCGGCTGGATGGCCGCCAGGGCAGCCGCGCGGGCCTCGTACACCGCCTCGTACATGGCCCGCTGGCGCTCGTCCGGCGCGCCCAGGCAGTAGGTGCGCGTGATGTCGGTCCAGTAGCCGTCGACGTACGAGTTGCAGTGGACGAGCACGAAGTCGCCCACGCGCAGCTCCCGGTTGCGCGTGCGGGCGTAGGCGCCCCCAGCCAGCGCGGAGTTGGGGCCGGACATGCAGTAGGTGAACGCGCCAGCGCGCGCGACGCCCGCGTGGTCGAGTCCCTCCACGCTTAGCGGCGTGGCAAGCGCGGTGGCGACCTCGGGCTCGCGGAGGCCGGGGCGGAGCATCCCCCTGACCGCCGTGAAGCCCGCGTCGGCGAGCTCACAGCCCACGCGCACCCGCCCGACCTCCTCCGACGTCAGCGCCGCGTGGAGGTGTGTGAGCGGAGCGGTGGCCGAGGTGAGCGTCGCGCCCGGTACGGCGCCCCGCAACACCAGCGCGATGGACGCCCCGAACAGGTGCATCGCCGCGTAAGTCGCCGGCTCATAGGCCGCGCTATCCTCGTACCCGATGCGCCCGTGCGCGACGCCGAGGTCCCGCAGCAGCCCCCCGAGCGGGTCGCGGATCGCCTCGATCGGCGTGATCACGCGCTCGAGCGAGCCGGGCTGATACGTGCGTACCTCCGCCGCCCAGCCGTGCTCGGCCAACTCCCGCTCGTCCGCGGGGGCTAGGATGGCGACGCGTCCGTCACGCGTCGCCACCGCCACCGCGGTCCCCACCACCGGCCAATAACCGGAGAGCAGCAGGACGTTGGCGGGAAGGGTGCAGACCAGGGCATCCAACCCCGCGTCCTGGAGCGCCCCCTGTATCCATGCGATGCGTTCGTCTCCCCGTGTCATATACCCTCCCTCTCTCTGTTCTGTCCGCGTCGTCCGTGCGACGCTCTCTTCGTCTGGATATGCTTCATATAGCGCGTCGGTCGCGCGACGCTTCCACGCCGTCAGAGCTGGTCGAGGAGGCGTTCGTGCCCGGCTGTCGTGGCCGCGCCGTGCGCTCCCTGTGCGGCGCCGTTTGCTTGCTCGTCCGCCGCCTTCTTGAGCTTGCCCCGCAGCGCCAGGAAGGCCAGGCCGGCCAGCAGGATGGTCGATCCGGTGGCCAGGATGCGCAGCGCGAGGGACACGGCCGCGGCGGTGTGATGGGGGACACCGAAGGCTTCGAGCGCGCCCAGGGCGCTGATCTCGGCGATGCCGATCTCCGTCGGGATGGGGATGAGCACCACCGCCAGCACCATGGCGGCGTAGACGGTGATGATGGCCGCCCAGCCGAGATGCAAACCCAGGGCTTGGAGGATGACAAACAGGTCCACGGCGTAGACGCCCATGTAGAGCGCCGTCGGCCCGATGTTCGTCAGCGTCCGCCACCGGAGCAGCGCGCCCCCGTCTGTGAGGAAGTCCTCGACCGCGCTGAGCGCCGTCCGGAACCAGGTGGGGAGCGTCGCGCGCGTGTGGAGTTCGCGGCGGATGAGCAGCCACCCGGCTGCGATGAGGACGAGCCAGATCACCACGACCGCGATCAGGCCCCCGCGCACCCAGGCCGCGCCCGGAATGCCCACGATCAGGACGACGGCGAGGGCCAGGGCGGACTCGAGCCCCAGGATGGCCGTGGTCGCTACCGTCGAGCGCACCGTCCGCTCCTTGTCCAGGTGGCTCAGCCGCTTCAGGAGATAGTTCTGCACGTAGACGCCCGCCGGCAGGCTCTTGGACATCTCGCCGTCGGCGAATGCTAGCAGGAGCCGGCGGAACGGCGTCTTGATGCCGAGCTCCCGCATGAGGTCGTTCCAGACGTAGGCCCGCGCGGCCAGGTAGGGGATGGTGAGCAGGAGCACGATCCACCAGACCTGCCGCGTCGCCACGCCCAGGGCGTGGGCGGCCCGCGGCGTGCTGGCCAGGCTGGCGACGTAGGCCAGGAGCCCGACGGCGACAATCACCGGTAAGACGATGTGTACATGCGCGTGGCGTCGGAGCCAGCGGAGCCCGTGTGTGACGCGGGTCATCGCCATGTCACCGCGGGACGTGCGCTTTCCCGTGTCATCTCCCCTCCTCTCCACGGTCGTCCCGTGGCGTCCACATGATGCGTAGTACGTCGTGCAGCGTACCGGCCGCACCCGGCGTCCTCGCTAGACAGCGAACCGCTCGGCGTCGGCGCGCTTGAACTCCAGGCCCAAGCCAGGACGCGAGCGGTCGGGATGCAACGCGCCGTCGACGGGGGTCGGCGCGCCGTCGAAGAGCATGTGCTCGATGCGCGCGTGGTCGTGGAAGTACTCGATGGGGCTGAGCCGCGCGATGGCGCAGCAGGCCGCGACGTGCAGCGACGGGGCGCAGTGCGCCGAGAGGTCCATGCTACGCGATTCGGTGAGTGCGGCGGCGCGCAGAAAGCCGGTGATCCCCGCGCACCGTGAGCCGTCCGCCTGCAACACATCTACCGCCTCCGCCTCCAGCATGCGTCGGAAGTACCACAGGTCGTACCCGTATTCCCCGGCGGCGATGTCCATGCCGGCCGGCGCACGGTCGCGGATCAGGTGCAGGCCCTCCAGGTCGTCGGAGGAGACCGGCTCCTCGAACCACACCACGCCGTCCTCCCGAAACGTCTCGGCGAAGGCTAACGCTTGCGTACGGCTGTAGGCGCCGTTGGCGTCCACGTAGAGCTTGGCGTCCGGCCCGATGGCCGCGCGGGCGGCCTTCACCCGGCGCGGATCATCCGCAGGGTGCGTGCCGATCTTCATTTTGAAGCGCCCGATGCCCTGCGCGGCCCAGCCGCCGAACTGTTCCCGCACCTGCTCATCGGAGTAGGTGGTAAAGCCGCCGCTGCCATAGACCGGCACGGCGTCACGCACCGCCCCCAGCAGCGTGACCAGCGCCACATCGAGCAGGCGCGCCTTGAGGTCCCACAGCGCCACATCGACGGCGGAGATAGCCATCGAGGCGATGCCGGGCCGGCCCAGGTTGCGGATGGCGTGCACCATCGTCGCCCAGCAGCCCGGCACGTCCATGGCATCGCGACCGTTGACCATGGCGGCGAGCATATCCTTGATCAACTGGGCCGTGGACGTATCGGCATAGGTGTAGCCGAGACCCCGCTGCCCGCCCGCGGTCGCCTCGACGAGGACGAGGGTGGTGGAGTCCCAGGCGTAGGTGCCGTCCGCTTCTGGGAAGTCGGTCGGTATCTTGTAGACCGAGACGTCGATCCGCTCGATGGCCGTCGTGCTATCGTGCTGCTGTTGCGTCTTGCTCATGGTCCTGACTCCTTCTTTCTTCGTTTCATGGCATCATGGGGGCGCCCTGTCGTGGGTGATCAGGGTGTAGGGGGGCGATCGCGGCGGTGCCGTCGCGCTACCCGTCCTACGGGCCGACGCCAGACGGATGCGGGTGGGATGACCGCGAGCGCCGCCAGGGCCAGCAGCCACACGAGGATGGCCACGATCCAGGCGTTCCACGCCGCGCGGGGGAGGGCGAAGCCCAACACCCACGGGGAGATAAATAACCACACGGCCAGCAGCGCGGCGATTTGTTCCGTCCAGCGCGCCCACGGCGCCGTGAGCGCCCACAGGGCTACCACGAACAGGGCGCCGCCCGTCCACCAGAAGTCGCCGGGGCTGGCCCCGCGCGCGATGAAGAATCCGCCGTAGGGTCCGCGCGTCGTAACGACGATCGTGTACAGGACCCAGGGGGAAATAAAGAGCCAGATGCCCAGGATCAGGATGACCCAGTCCGTCCAGCGTCCCTGTGGCCGGCGTATCCACGGCCCTGTTGGTCTCAGCGGTCTCACGGTCATACCCTCCTTGCCTTCCTTGCCGGTCGATGGTGTGCGCGTTGTGTCGCGTGACTCACGGCGTCAGGGCGGTGACGAGCGCATCGGCGTTGGGCGAGCCCCAGCCGGTCACCGCGTCCCACCCAGGCCCGGCCTGATACGCGCCGTTGGAGCCGGTCGTGACATCGTGGAAAACGCGCGCGTTGCGACGAGGTGGCGAGACCATACAGCAGCGGATTGGCCCAGCCGAGCGCGTGGCCCGTGCGCGACTGGTGATATTGCGCGGCCAGCGCCCAGAGGGCGGCCCAACAGGGCGCCCCCAGGCTCGTGCCTCCCACAACCCCCGCGTGCCCTTGCACGTAGACGATCACGCCCGTCTGGGGTTGGCGTCGAAGGCCACATCGGGGACCCCACGCTGCGCGCCAGTGGAAAGGCCGGAGCCGTGCTGCCAGGAGGGGCGGCTGAAGTAGCTGCTGTACCCGCCGCCACTCTTGGCCCAGGCGGTTTCCCCGGCGTAGGCGCCCGTGCTGGTCACTAATAAGCGCGTCCCGCCGACGCCGGTGACGTACGGATCGGAGGCGGGGTAGACGACGCCGACCGTGTTGCTCTTCGGGCACGGCTGGGCGCCGTAATCGCCTGAGGCGGCGAAGACAGAGATCCCTTTGGCTGTAGCCGCTTTGAAGACACTGTGCAGATAGCTCGCCGCCAGCGCGGTCGAGCAGAAGCGGCCCGTGCCACGCAGCGAGATGCTGATGATCGTGGCTCCCCCGGAAATCGCGCCCTGCACGGCCGAGGCCAGATACCCTGAGTAGGTGCGAAGCTGGCCGGTATTGACCACTTCGTACACCCGCAAGCGGGCGCCTGGGGCGAGCGCGTGCGCGTACTCAACGTCGAGCGTCGCCTCCGTGCCGGGCGCGAGCGCGTGCGACGCGCGGGCGGGGATATAGACGCTGAGTTGCGCCGGCGGCAGGCCAAATGACCGATCGAACACGGCGAGATCCTGCCTGGAGATGCCGTCGATCTCGATGAAGGCAATGGTCGGGCCCGTGCCTGTGATCCCTCGCGTGAACAGCGGGGAGACATTGTAGGCGTGCGCCAACCGCGCCGGTGTGTACCCCGCCAGGCGCGCCTGCGGGGTGCTCTGTGCGCTCACGAGGCGCGGGGGAGCCATCCCGCTCCCGTTCGTCGCCAAGGTAACCGCGCCGAGGAGCGTGAGGCTAAACCAGAGCGACCGTCGCCGATGCCGGGCGTCGTCGTGCATGTTCATCGTCGTCTTCCTCCGTCGTAAATGTGCTCATTGTCCATGACCGTTTTCCTCTCGTGTCTTGTCAGCGCCCCCGCGGCTGCACGCTCAGTGCGCGCCATCACGATGCGCTGGTGTCCGCGTCGCGCGGCGGGATATCCTTCCAGACCTCCACACCGTCGACCATACCAAGGGAACAACGGGCGGAGAAGCGCTCCGCTCCCACCCCGTCACATGGGATGGCGTGACCAGCGTGCGGCAGGCATCGGCATCCAGGAGCATAGGTCCCTCCTCTCTCCCGCAATCGATCGTCTGCCGCTCCCGCCGTGGGCGCAGCTTTCGTCGGCCCCCAAGCTCCGACCGCGCACGTCGAGCGCGATGGCGCGCGCCGCAGGGGCAGCAGCTATTGTAGACGACGATCGTGCTGGTCCCGTCCCCCCGGATCATCGTAACCCAGGGCGAGCCCCTGATGGTTGGCGAACGAGCCGTGCGCCCTGCCGACGAGACCGAGCGGCGGATCTCATTCAACTCCCACCCCTCACTGGACCAGGAATTATCGAAGGCAAAGGCGTCTGTCTTGGGTCTAAACGCTGTCTTCGTGGTCATAGCGCCATGTTCTCCTAAATGCCCGCCCCGGTGTCGTAGTACTGATAGTCCTCGCGCCAGCCGCCCATGCCCTCTCCGACGCTGCGGTCGTCCTCCACGAATTCGATCGCGCGCAGCCACTTGACCATCTTGAAGCCGAGTTGCGTCTCCACGCGCAAACGCAGCGGGGCGCCATGCGGGATGGACAGCGGTTGATCATTCATCTCGTAGGCGAGGATGGTCTGACGATGCTTTGCCAACCGGAACGCGAGCGTCCCGTAAAAGAATCCACCACCTTCCGCGTGTTTCTCGCTTAGAGCCTGTCTAAAAAATAATCCTTCATCATGCTACAATTATAGATAGAGAGACTTCATCAAACCGTAAGAGAGCATAGCATGACAGGATATTCGAGTGATTTGACCGATGAGCAATGGGGCCGTATTGCCGCCTTCTTCCGCCCGCATAGCGGACCGGGGCGCAAGCGCACGGTGGATATCCGCCGGGTGGTGGACGGCTTGTGCTACCGCCTGCGCACGGGCTGCCAGTGGCGTCTGCTGCCCCGCGACTTCCCCGACCACCACCTCGTCTACTACTACTTTAGTAAATGGACGCGCGACGGGACGCTGGAGCGCGTCCAGGCACGCCTGCGGGACGAGGACCGGGCCCGCGCCGGGCGCGCCCCTGCCCCCACCGCCGCCGTCATCGATAGCCAGAGCGCCAAGAGTACCCCCGTCACCGCCGACACCGGCTATGACGCGGGGGAAAAAAATCAAGGGGCGCAAGCGGCATCTGCTCGTTGACACGCAGGGGCACCTCCTCGCCGTGGTCGTCCATGCGGCCAACGTCCCCGATGCGGTCGGGGCCGAAGCGGTCCTCGACCAGGCCCGCTGTCGCTTCCCCACGCTGCACAAGGTCTGGGCCGACGCCGTGTACCACGCCGAGAGCTTGACCGTCTGGGTGGCGGCGCACTGGCCGACGCTTGACCTGGAGATCGTGCGCCGGCCCGAGGGCACCAAAGGCTTCGTCGTCCAGCCGCGTCGCTGGGTCGTCGAGCGTACCTTCGCCTGGCTCGTCGCCAATCGCCTCTTCAGTAAGGAGTTCGAGCGCTTGCCCTGGCACACTGAATCCTGGATCATCCTCGCCTCTATCGCTGGCTTGCTAAAACGCTAAGCGCAGGCCTCATATTTTTTAGACAGGCTCTTAGCTGGACTTTGGCCATTTAGGCGGCGTCATACAGCATCTCCCTGAGGTGATCGACAGGGGTTCGGAGACTTTTCGCATATCGGGGTGGAATGGCGACATGAAAAAACGCTTTGCGCCCACAGAGACCGGCTAGCCACAGGCTGTGGGCACAAGGCATAGGCGGCACCGTGAGCCTCTACGCTGTCTGGGAGAAGAGCGGAGGAGCCGCTGACAACGGAACGATAGGTGCATATCGTGGCGCGTTTCCTTTCGTGCAAATGGCCAAAGTCCAGCTAAGCTAGACTTTGGCGTGCGCCCTTTAACAGTATGAAAGATTGCTCCATGGAGGAGTCGTTCTTGGACAACGGAACGAGGACTACGCAGCAGGCGTCGAGGGGCGGCACCCGTCGGGGTCTGAAGCCTGCGGACAAAAGTTCGGCTTCTGCTAACCACACAGCGGTTGACCGACCAGTCCTGTGCCCTATGCTGACGCGAGGAACCTGTGTGTGAGGCGTCGTTACTAGCAACAGGTGAAAGTGGCTGAGACACCTGGCCCAAAAGGGATGGTGGGGGATGCGCTGGTCGCCAAACCGCGCGCATGTTGTCCCTAATCCACCCGGCGTAGAGCAGGCAGCTACGGGGCACTATCGTCTTTCAGACTGGAACTGGGGAACTCTCACACCGCTTTACCCCGTGAGGGGACGCGAGAATGCCAGCGTGCGGGAGAGAGGACGGAGGCGGCGTAGTAGCCCAACGTCGTCCTGTAATGGGACGGACATGGTGAAGGTCCGCCAGGAGCGGGAAACCTGTGAGCGGAAGCTAACATCTGTAGCATGCGTCAGTCGTAGACACAACGGCTTGCCGTTAGTGACGACGGCGCGTGTACCCGGAGGGGCAAGGTGCGCTGGCAGACCAGAATCAGGGAACCGCTCTGG
>JAABUZ0100003599.1_pt1 | contig 22736 bp, 18 predicted proteins | sample 5562091 | NCBI WGS metagenome assembly JAABUZ01 (sample SAMN12813069, study PRJNA571459) | rock metagenome | isolation source: Antarctica rocks | place: Antarctica: Victoria Land, Linnaeus Terrace sud | collected 2015-12-21
AGCCATTTGCACCTCCGGGTACACCCGCAGGAACAACTGCAGGTTGATCTGTGACTACTGAAACCCCATTGGTTGCGCTAATAACTGTGCCAGCACCCACAGTGAACGGCGAAAAAGCCCCACTTATAAAAGTCAATTTCCCCTTTGCCACTACTGGTGCTATTTGCCCACGTCCCGTACCCTTCACCGTCTTACTTTGCGCATCCGGAGCAACATCCAAATTGCGCATGCTGACTTGAAGCTGGTCGGCACTCGGTTGGTTCGTCACCGCCTGCATCACGTAGCTATCCTGCACCTCTTTGCTATCTGGAGTGATCGTGATCGCGTTCAAAGTTGACCGAGTGTGTGAACGCAGCAAGACACCTGGATCGATAAATGTATAGGCAAGGCCACTAGCAAACAGTATGAGCAAGACTAAAAACAAAAGGAGCAGCACTCTGCCTCGACGTGGCTCAGCGCTTACCCGTTGTTCCCGATCCGGCGGCGTGCTATGCAGAGAAGGCACCACCCCTCCAGCCGGGCGAGGAGTACCATCCACCGCTCCCAATGCATTTGCTCCTCCCGATGCAGCCGTAGGTGCTCCCGCTGGCACTGGACCTGCTGCGGCCACTGCTCCCGCACCACCCCTCGCTTCACCACGAGAGGCAGGAAGCTCCGTCGGTCTCGCTCCCGGAACCGCTCCCGCTGCTGCGTTGCCTTTTAGATCAACGGTGCTCCGTCCACCACCACGTGGAACCGGTCGGAGATCAATAATACCGGGATCAGCACCTCCCTCTTCCTCAAGAGGCTCAGGCGCATTTGTAATGGGTGTCGCAGGAGGTGGTGAGACTTGACCTGACGGCGACACAGCAACCTCTTTATCGAGAATCTTCGACTTGCTCTCTGAGAAGGGCGACACTTTCTCTTGAGATCCTGCCATGTCTAATAACTCATTTTGAGGCACCCGCTCCAGGCTAGCTTGAGCTAACGCGTCATTAGCAACTGGTGATCCGTTATTCACGGCCTTCGATTTATTAACCTCGTCCACCTCTTTTATTTCTGTCAAAGGTGGAGGGGGTTGAACCATCTTTATAGACATACCAGGATCGGTTATATGCTCACTTTTTTTAGGAGAAGGAGGTCGGAAAGAGAGAGAATTGGCTACATTTTGCAAGCTCTCACTAAAAACTTGTGCGAAAGAGAAACGCTGCACAGGATTTACAGATAAAGCTGTTAGAATGATTTCGTCCAGGGCTCTGGGTAGCGCTGTGTTAATAGAGCTTGGACTTGGAGGTGGTTGCGATGAATACAATATCTGAGCAAATTGGGACTCAAATGGTAGTTGACCTGTGCATAATCGATAAAGAAGTATGCCTAGCGAATAGATGTCACTAGCAGACTGAGCCTGACCGCGCAACTGTTCAGGAGCCATGTAGGAGGGAGTACCACCATGCGAGTATGTATGATGCGTTGCAGATAGAGAAACTGCCATGCCGAAATCGCTCAGCACTACATCTTCTGAACCACCTGCTGGTTGACGAAATAAGATATTCTCAGGCTTGATATCACGATGAATAATTCCATGTTCATGAGCATACTGTACAGCACTACATACCTGTGTAAACAAGTGAACCGTTTTCGAAAAAGGATAGGGTTGATCAGGAGTGAGACGCTCTTTGAGATTGCCGCCCCGTATGTATTCCATGACAATATAGGGAAGAAATATACCCTTCTCATTGTCTAGCACATCCCATTCTACCTCACCATAGACATGAATTATATTCGGATGATTCCAGTCAGCAATTAGAGAAGCTTCTTTCCTAAAGCGACCTAACAACTTTGTATCCAATTGGTCAGGACGTAAAACTTTGACGGCAACTTCATCATTCTTTTGTTCATCAACTGCAAGGCATACATCTGCCATCCCCCCACTTCCAAGCGGTCTGATCAGCCGGTAACGTTTGTCCAGTCGTTCAATCGCAAATCCATAGCGCCATAATTGCATAAAGTCCACCACTTACTCTGCTTGCTTGCACTACTTAATAATTAGCATGTACATAGGTAGAGCGCATATAACCACAAGGATTATTGCACAAAAATGGAGAAATTTCAATGAGTATATGTATAAGAAGAAAACTGTAAGGTGTAGAGAGATCAGCGTATACGATGAGAGGTGTCGAAAGACTTGAGCTAGCAGGTAGGGAGAGAAAAAATAAAGAAGGATCACCAGGTCTCATCCTCACATGAAACCTGGTGACCTTCACAAGCTTAGTAGATTCATTCCAAAGATTTAGGCATAGGATAGAGAACACTTCAGCTATCTAGGCCCAGCCGCCCGCACTTCGTCAGAAGGCAGAGTAAACTGCTCAAAGTTCTTTTTGAAGAGCTCAGCCAGAGCAGCAGCCTGTTGATCATACCCCTCTGGATCGTACCAGGTGTTGCGCGGGAAGACCAGTTTGGCGGGCACATCTGGGCAACTGGTGGGAATGTTCAGACCAAAGATCGGATCTTTGACCAGGTCCGCCTGCTCGATAGAGCCGTTGATGGCTGCACGCACCATCGCGCGTGTGTAGTTGATATTGATGCGTTTCCCGATGCCGTAAGGACCGCCCGTCCAGCCTGTATTGATCAAGTAGCAGCGTACATTATGCTTCTCAATGTGCTCCCGCAGCAGATTTGCATACTCGCCTGGCCGCAAGGGCAGGAAGGCCGAACCAAAGCAAGAACTGAACGTTGCCTGAGGCGTCGTCACTCCCGCCTCCGTTCCCGCCAGCTTACTTGTATACCCCGATAAGAAGTAATACATCGCCTGTTCCGTGGTAAGTTTCGAGATGGGAGGCAGGACACCAAACGAGTCGGCCGAGAGGAAGATGACAGCCTCTGGCTGGCCACTCATGCCCGACTCCACCACGTTATCAATGTAGTCCACAGGATAAGCAGCGCGGGTGTTCTCTGTCAGTGAGTCGTCGGCATACTCTGGCTCTCTCGTCTTCTCGTTCAGCACGACATTCTCATAGACTGCACCAAAGCGGACCGCATTCCAGATCTGCGGCTCAAACTCACGCGAGAGATTGATGCACTTAGCATAGCAGCCACCCTCAAAATTAAAGACGCCGTTTGCTCCCCAGCCATGCTCATCATCGCCAATCAGGCGACGACTGGGATCGGCCGAGAGCGTTGTCTTGCCCGTACCAGAAAGTCCAAAGAAGAGGGCCACGTCGCCGTCCGCCCCTACATTCGCGGAACAGTGCATGGGCAGCACGCCCTCGGCTGGCAGAATAAAATTAAGTACGGTAAAAATAGCTTTCTTCATCTCGCCAGCATACTCAGTACCGGCAATCAGCACCAGCCGCTCTTTAAAGTCAATGATAATAGCGGCATCTGAACGCGTGCCATGAGCTTTAGGGTTTGTGCGAAAATGAGGCACACATAGAATGGTGAAGCCAGGGTTGTCGCTCGTCTGGTCGCTCTCGGTAGCACGCAAGAAGAGCTGACGGGCGAACAAGTTGTGCCACGCCAGTTCAGTAATTACCTGAATGGGCATACGGTAGCGAGGATCAGCTCCGGCCGCGGCATCGAGGACATACACGTCGCGCCCCTGTAAATAATCCGCAAGGCTGCGTCGAATAATCTCAAATGTCTCTGACGACATTGGATGATTATTCTCGCCCCACCATATCTTTGCCTTCAGATCCTCATTCGAGACAATAAACTTGTCTTTCGGCGAGCGACCAGTATGCACACCCGTCGTAGCCCGAAAGGCACCGTTTGAGGCTAATATCCCCTCTTCGCGCACCAAAGCACGTTCAATCAGCACAGTCGGTGAAAGATTCCAGTTAATCGTGCCAAGATTAACTAACCCATATTCTTCCAGAGCCTTGCGGCTCATCATCATCGTCATAATTGCTATCTCCTCTGGGGACTTCTCATCTGGGGCCGTATTGGCTCAATGCTGCAACTGCAACTTACTCACCCACAGAGCTTCTCCCAACACGCCTCTGTCCCCTAACAGCCGTTAGTGTATCAAAGTTACGTCCCAAGTGCAACTGAAATTCCAGATGGGATCATGCTCTACGTTTTCAGAGAAAACTATTTCTGTTTTCTCATCGAAAAAATGAAGCAATACTCCTGGTCGTTGTAACGCACGACTACAACCGATCGAAGACATTTTAATGCTATAATGGCCCAGTAGCCCGTTGAAACGTGAACAGGCTACGATAACAAACGCAACAGTGACGATCGACATAGTCTATTGACTTATACGATCGTCCATCCGCTAATCCTGGTCAACGAGAGCAAAAGAAGCAGGCTACGTGCCTGAAGATCCGAAAGAGGTATATTTTATGGCGATGAAATTTGGTGTATCTCTGCCTCAAGGCTGGACAATGGACCTGGCAGACATCAAAGACCCGGTCGAGGCATACGAAGCAATGACACGTGTCGCCCAGACAGCCGACGAAGTAGGCTACGAATCTATCTGGCTGGTCGATCACTTCCATACTATTCCACAGCCTTCACAAGAGGTAACCTTTGAATGCTGGACCACCACAGCCGCCCTGGCACGCGACACCAAACGAGTGCGCATCGGGCAGATGGTCACCTGCAACGGCTATCGCAATCCCGCTTTGCTGGCGAAGATGGCAAGTACAGTCGATGTCCTGAGCCACGGGCGGCTCAACTTCGGCATCGGGGCAGGCTGGTACGAGCACGAGTACAAAGCATACGGCTATGACTATCCCGATGCACCCGAACGCCTGCGCTATCTGCGCGAAGCCGTCCAGGTCATACTAGCAATGTGGACGCAGGAAGAGGCGGTCTACGAGGGCAAGTACTACCAGATACACGGCGCTATCAACCAGCCAAAGGGAGTTCAGAAGCCGCACATTCCTATGCTCATCGGCGGCGGCGGTGAGAAGGTCACTCTAAAGCTCGTTGCTCAGTACGGTGACGCCTGCAATGTCAACGGCGACCTGGATACGATTAAGCACAAATTTGATGTCATCAGACAGCACTGCGAGAGCCTGGGACGCGACTATAACAGCATTAACCGCACAGCCTCCGCAGTCTGTGTGATTGGAGAGACTGAAGAAAAGGCACGAGCGACCGTTCCAGAAATTATGCGAGCCCGTTTCGGCGACCGGCTGCAAAGCGCTCTCCTCGGCACACCAGATACCATTCGCACACGTCTGGCAGAGTACGAGGCAGCCGGTGTACAAGAGCTGCTGCTCATCTTCCCTGATGCCACCAAACTGAACTCACTGCGCTTATTCGCTAAAGAGTTTGTTGTATAGATAGAAAAATTGTATACAACATCTACTAAAGGCGACACAACTACTTTCTTGTTATGTCGCCTTTCTACATAATAGAAGCAGAACTTTTATAAGGACCGAACATAAGCCACGAACTTATCGCCACGATCAAATTCGTTGAGGAACATGCCAAAGCTGGTGAAGCCAGGAGAGAAGAGGAGCACATCACTAGGACGGGTTAGCTTTACAGCTTCATCGAGTGCTTGTTTGAGATCGCTGAAGACGCCACGCACAGGATCATCCATGTTTTGCCGCTTCACCTCATCGTGCAGAGCAGGAAGAAGCTCGTCAGTTCCGCTCCCCGCTAGTAAGACTACGTCGCGGCACCGCTGCGCAATACGCTCTGGCCACTGCTCCAGCGGCAGATGCTTTGTGTTGCCACCCGCGACCAGCACGATTGACGCAGCAAAAGCCTCTAGAGCCACCCGTCCAGCGACGGGTGTGGTGCTTGCGCTATCGTTTATAAAACGCACATTATTGAGCACACGCACTTCCTCTAGACGATGTGGCACGCCATGAAAACGCCGCACCGTCTCTTCAATTATCTCATCGGCCACACCCAGACGGCGGGCGGTGGTTGTAGCGAGCAGAATATTTTCCAGGTTGTGCCAGCCTGCTAGAGGAGTTGTCGTAAACACAAAAGGTTCCACCTGGTTCGAGCCGCGTTCAAAGCTCCCTTTCCGCTGCAAGCTCGTAAACCAGGTTTTACCCGGAGCTTCCTCACCAAAGCGGCGCGTCCAGACATTATCATAGTTGAAGATGGCCAGATCGTTGGAGCTTTGATGACGAAAGATATTCGCCTTTGCCTCAGCGTAGTCTTCCATCCCATCATAGGTGTTGAGATGGTCGGGATAGATATTCGTCATCACAGCGACCGATGGACTTATGTTATGCGGTGCCAGACCTTCTAATTGCCAGCTAGAAAGCTCCAGCACTACCTGTGTCTCCGGCTTGATCTGTGGCAAGAGCGAGAGAGTCTCCACACCCGCTACATTGCCGCCAATGATCGTTGGCAGACCAGCGTCACGGAGAATCTTATATAGCAGGCTGGTTGTTGTCGTCTTGCCACGCGTCCCTGTTACTCCGATGATGCGACCAGGGCAGGCAAGAAAGAAGAGGCCAATCTCCATCTCAATACGGGCTCCGGAAGCTTGAGCGAGGAGAAGATAGGGTGACTTACGAGGCACACCAGGATTACGAATTACAATATCGGCCCAACGAAAGTCTGCTTCGCGATGCTCACCCAGAATAAACTCAATCGGAAGACCAGTCAGAGCCCGCACACTAGGTTCCAGCACCTGCGCCGACTTCATATCCGTCACCCGTACCAGCGCCCCCTGCTGGGCAGCATAGCGTGCGGCTGCCATACCCGAGCCCTGCAAGCCAAGACCCATTACTAAAACACGCTTCCCTTGTAAATCCATAATGTAGCCTCATCTTCAACAAGTTCTGTATATCGCTCGCCATCATAACAGAATCGACCCATAGACACAACCAACTTTAGAGAAACCCCAAACGCTTACATCGACGCAAAGTTGCAATAGAGTTCTCAGATCTCTGCAAAGATATGCGGTACGGACACGCAAAAAAAAGCTATAATAAGGCTATACCTGATTCTTCTGAACCTGATGCATCCAGACTATAAGAAATTTCCTGGCTCTCTTCTCAGAAAAGATCCCGAGAAGAGGTATCAAAAATATGTGCTCTCAAGGCACCTGGAAGATGAACGTACATGGAACCAGGACACGTCAAGCCATTAGAATATATGCTGAACAATCTTACCATTGGCGTTGCAATGTTGGATGCCCATAGTCTACGTATCCGCTACATAAACCCATACCTTCATGCACTTCTTCAGCAACCCTGGCGTAACCAGGATATCATAGACAGGTCCGTAGAAGAGATATTGCCCGCCAAGCTCCCTGGCAATATACTGCCTCTCTTACAGCACATAGCCGAAACAGGACAAAGCATACGCTATGCCGAGGCACCATTTGAAGGCTTCTTAGAGACTAGAGGACGTACATACTGGCGCATCTCCATTGAGCGTCGCCACGAGGAGAGTGATGCGTGCGAAGAGAAACGAGATAAGTCATCAGAGTACCTGTTATTTGTTACAGTAGAAGACGTGACAGAAAGTGTACGCTCACGTTTACACTTGAATGCTATTCACTACATTTCTTCAGCAATTGCAGGACCCTCATCATTACATCTCGTCCTTGATCGCATTCTGCAAGTATTGCAGGATATGTTTGGCTCGAAGCGTTGCGCAATCTTTTTAATAGATTCAGCGAGCAGAGAGGTAATAGGGCGGTCAGGGCCCGAAGGACAACCCTATACGGGCATCAATTCATCATACACAGCACGGATCGTCGCACAAAAGGGCTTGCACCAGGCATCACACAACTGGAATCCACAGGTAAATGACAATGTACTTCCCGGCCGGATCATCCACGAGAGACAGAGTTTGATTATTACCAATACCAGCCTGACTCCCGAAATAGAGCTTCCTCTTATCAACCACAAAGACAAGCCCAGCCGCCCTGGTTCAGTACTCAGCGTGCCCATCTTCGAGCCAAGCCCCACTAGCCGACGCGCATACCTCAACGACTCCAGTACACAGAGCATGGCACATACAGATACTGTGCTCGGCACCATCGAAGTGTATCACCGACGAGCACGCAGCTTTCCCGCCGAAGAGGTTCGGCTCCTCGAACAATTCGCTCAGCAGGCTGGTCTGGCCATACAACTCGCCCGCACTATCGAACTGAAGCAGCGCAATGCAGCCCTACAGCAGGCTCAGGAAGCTCTGGAAACGACCAATGCTCAGATGTCGCTCCTCCTCAAGCATCTTCCTTCGGGCGTTCTGCTCGTCTCTGCCCAGAATAGCAGTATCGAGATCATAAATCAGCAAGCGGTACAATTGCTGCAACAGATGGGCATCCCTTTGGAACCTTTTGATGATCCGAACGAGGCATCGAAACTGGCAATTGGGCGTAACTGTGAACAATTACTGCGCTCAATACCAATGTATGGAGCAGCAAACACTCTAGTTCCTTACGAGGAGACGCCTTTATACAAGGCGCTTATCTACGGTCAGGACAGCGAGGCAGAACTACGCACACACAAGAAGGATGGACAAGGAATACAGTTGCTCATCAATGCAGCTCCATTATTGGGAACGGATGGCATGATTACAAGCGCTATCCTCGTGTATCAGGAAATCACGAAAATCAAGGATCTTGAGAGATCGCGCGAAGACTTCTTTACTACGATGGCACATGAACTTAAGACACCGCTGGCAAACATCCGAGCACACTTAAGCGCATTGCTCGCAAGAGATCTGGAATGGTCAAACGAAGAGAAATATGACTTCTTACAGACTGCAGATGAACAGGTAGAGCGGCTGGTAGGAATGATCAACCATTTTCTCGACGCATCACGAGTCGAAGCAGGCGCGCTCCGCCTTGAAATTGAACCCATCCTTGTACCTGAGTTATGTGAAGACTTGCAGGATCGCTTAGAAGCACTCATCAATAATTCGCAAAGACAATTACAATTACATATAGAACCTGGATTGCCAGCAGCACGCGGCGACTATGAACTCATCATGAGCGTCCTTACCAATCTCTTGAGCAATGCATTTCGCTATACTCCAGAGGGCGAGGCCGTCGTACTGAAAGTAGAGACTATGCGTGAAACAGATCAGGCAAAAGCGGTTGGAATGAATTTCAGTGTCGCCGATCATGGGCCTGGCATCAGCGAAGAGCAACAAAAAGCTCTCTTCACCCGTTTTAGTACCTTTGCAGCGATGAGTCGCCCCTCGATCGATCGCCCGGGGCAACCAGCACTTGAGAGACGAGAAAAGGCAACACGTTGGAGCCCTGCGACCGGTTTAGGATTGTATATCAGTCGCGGTATCATAGAAGCTCACGACAGTCAGTTGACCCTCAGTAGCAACCCTGGTCAAGGTGCAGTCTTTAGCTTTATACTCCCTGTTTTTAAGCAGCAACACAAACCAAAGAAAGACGGAGCCCAGGAGGTCAACACACCTTTTAGCGGGAGGTCGTAGAATATGTCCACATCAGACAAAAAGATCCGTATCCTGTGCGTTGAGGATGATGCACAAATGCGTACGTTTCTCCTGGCGCAATTAAAGGCTCGTGGCTTCTACGCGCAAGCCGTGCGCGATGGAGCACAAGCAGTTGACGTGGCAGCCATCTTTCAACCTCAGCTTGTCCTCCTCGATCTTGCTCTACCCTCACTTGATGGATTAGCATTTTTAAGACAGCTCCGTGAATGGAGCAATGCACCCGTTATTATCCTCTCTGCACACGATGAAGAGCCAGTGAAGATAAAAGCTCTTGACCAGGGAGCCGATGACTATTTAACCAAGCCATTCAGCATGAATGAATTATTAGCGCGCATCCGTGTTGCTCTGCGTCGAGCCGATGAGATAGCACGGCTATTGAACACTGTAGCGGCAAGCGAAGGGCAACGTTCACTTTATACGTTCGGGGGAGAGAACGGGCTAATTGTCGATTTTGTCCATCGCAGCGTGCGAGCAAATGGCGGTGACGTCCATCTCACACCAACCGAATATGATCTACTTAGCGAACTCACGCGCAATGCTGGCAAAGTTCTGACGCACCGTGAACTTCTCCAAAGGGTCTGGGGACCGGAATATAGCGGAGAGAATACATATCTACGCACCTTTATACGTCATCTTCGTCGAAAGCTTGAGCCCGACCCCTCCCAGCCACGCTTTTTACGGAACGAACCAGGCGTCGGCTATTCTGTCCCTCTCCCTGATAATAATGCACCATTATAAGCAGTCTTAGCCACATATTGCTAATGATTTTGAAGAACTCCTCCAATTTTCACACAATCTTCACACGTATTCTTTAATATTCACGCAATACTCACTATGTACTGAGTAAGCTATGTATGGAGATGGGTTTCTCCCCATCGCCCGGCGACGAAACCGCAGGCAAGACTCTACGTTAAGCACAGCGGAAGCAGGATGTCAGTCATGCACGATAATCAGGCTGCACATACGACGCCGGAGAACGGCAAGGCGAACGTGCCAAACAAGGGAAAGGAGCAGACAGAGCAAGAAGTGTCTGTCCATTCCTTGTATCAAACGGATGGAAGGGCACAACCAGCACAGCATATTCTACTGGTCGAAGACGACCCCACGCTTGCCAATCTGGAAGCGGAGATACTCACAGCGCATGGCTATTCGGTCGTCACTGTACATAGTGGAGAATTGGCCGTCACAACGCTTCGTCACTCTATCCCTGATCTTGTAGTGCTCGATCTTGAACTTACAGGTACCATTCAAGGCTGGGATGTCTTACAAGAGCTGCGCACTCTTACCAGCATACCCGTCCTCATTACCTCCAGTTCAGCAACAATTGCTCGCAAGTATATGCAGAGCAGTGGAGAAACTCGACTGACCCTGGATCACTTACCGAAACCTTATCCTATGCAGACGCTACTTAAACGCGTGAAGCGCATATTGCCGCCCCTTTACTAGTTTTGCTCATTCCCAAAGGAGATTTCTATGGACCGCAAAGAAGATCGTGAAATTTTGCGTAAGGGTGGATTTGCTGAGAATGAGGTTATTCAATTAAACAAGCTTCGCATGGACTACAAGGCGCGAGAAACATCTCAAAAGCAGCTCGCCAGTCGGCGCATGGAGTTCATTCGCTGGCTTGTATCGACAGGGAAGCTAACCGATCAAATTGCATAAGTTTGTTCGCAGCAACTGTTATCTCAATAATGCTGCAACAAATTCTCAAAATAGGAAATTGCCTTATCAGTCAAGGAGAGGCTGCACACTAGAAGAAAGATTCATGTGCAGCCTTTATTCTTCTCTGCAAGAATTACACGAGAGGATGTAGACCTAACAATAACAAGGAAAGCTGGCTAGTAGTAGAATTAGTCCTAAGAGGGCTGCTTATTGTTGTGCTGAACAATCAGACCTTCCCTATCAAATGAATCTTGAGGAAAAAGATGGGGAGGAAGCTTCGTCACCGCGTCCATTATCCGCTCAACCATATCAGTTGGCGGTTCAAAGCACTCTAGTTGGTCAAACAGTGCGTCTAGATCGTTAAATGAACCCTGATCATCGTCATCAAAACGAATGGGAGAAACATCTTGCATAGCTACCCTCTCATACATAATTCATACCTGTTACATGGAGTACGAATTGTATATAAGAAAAGTTTCGATATTTCTCAGACTTCTTATCTTATTCTTGGATTTCTCTCAGGAAACTAAGCTACTACTGGCACTCTCGGTCTGACTTCCAATAGGACGCCATTGCTGTCCGCAGCAGAGGCCGGGCACGCTGGAAATACGTCTTCGCCGTTGCTTCGGGCATGTTCAACGTCTTTCCAATCTCTGAAAAGCTTAACTGGCTTGTATAACGTAGCAGGACAACTGAACGAAATTTTGGTGGCAAAGAGTCTATTGCTTGATGCAATCTTGTCTGTAAATCACTGCGCTCTGCCATTTCATCAGGTAGGGGGCTGTTATCAGGCACAATGGCAAGGGGAGATAGGTCGTCCTCATCGTCAGAGGCTTCTAGCTCAGAGAAGTGAATAGCTTTTTTGCGGCGCAATTCATCTAAGCAGCGGTTACGAGCAACCTGGAACAGCCATGCTTTTAGAGGCTCACCAGTACGCAGGGTTGGCATCGAAATATAGAGTTGCAGGAAAACTTGCTGCGATACATCACAGGATAAATCATAATCACCGAGACAGTGGCAAATGAAATTGAAAATAGCGACATTATAGCGTTGTACCAGGCTTGCAAACGCATTCTGGTCTCCCGCGAGTGCCTGTTGTACGAGCATCCCATCAGTGATCTCATAAGTCTGGGCCTTAGATATTTTTGTTCGTTCTTTCAATTGCATTATCGGCACCCTCACTTTCTTTTATCTCCCATAGCATATGTGCTTTCAGTAGAAAATACAAGCGTTTTTTATGCTTATAAACTCTTCAATAAAACACTCTAAGCGTAATTTTAAGAGATTAGCGAGAACATAAGTAAAGCTTAACAATTTCTAATAGAATATATTAAAAGTGATGCGGCTGTTCTTTCGAGGACAGCCGCATCACTTTTTCAAGATATCTATTTTCAACAAAAATGAAATACGATTACTTCTATTACACACATACGCACTACAAGTATCGCACTACTTCCATTGACCACTTGAACTCCAGGCTCGCTTGTTTGAACATGCCTGTTATCAATGGTATACCTGAAAGTCTTTTGAGTGACAAGGGTACTGAATGCTTCTAAAAGCGCTTGAGAAGAGCATTCACACACTATTTCACGCTAAAATATTTCGCCAATGGTACTAGCTACTGAGCAGCGATGAAAACAACGGATGAGAGAACGAATTCGCAACACCTGAAAGCATTCTACGGAGTATGATGGTATGAGAATATATTTGCGCTTGATGAAAGTTTGCACTGCTTATAATAGAGACGACCTCGAGTCTTCGTGGTCGCCTCTATCAAGTTACTAGGCAACAAAAAGCTGGATCATATAGTAGACGGAAGCGATGGCAAGACATAGGCAGAAGGCACCCGCCAGGATACGAGAGAGCCGCTTCGTTCCCGCGACATAACGTGGGCGTAAACAGAAGAGAGACAGACGTGCTGTTATCAGCAGCACACCGATTAATAATAGGAAGTCCACAACTTTCACAATGATATGAGCGTTAAAAATGGCATAGGTAGCAATAATTCCACCAAAAGCCAGGATCGCGCCAAGAATATCAGCGGCGGCGATGGCCATAAACAAGCCCTCGTCGTATGAGCGAACGAGCAGCATAGGAGTGGTCCTCAGCATCACTACCAGTCCGCCAACATATGCCACAAGGCTTAAAATTGTTAAGAGAACATACGACATGTTATTTTTTATCCCCAGGTAAAATCCTGCGCGTCTGATAACAGGGTCTGCCCATGCGTATCTCCCTTTGCGAATACATACACGTTTTGTGGAAGCGAGCTATTCTCACTTTCCGGTTGAGCATCCTGTGCGCTTTGTAATACAAAGGCTGCGCTATCTGAACGCCATGTCACCTGCCCAGTTAACGTCGGAGTATAGTGCATTGTCAGCACAGGGTCTGCCAAAGACGCGGAATAGAGACCATCCTGCGTTTGTGTAGAATCACTTTGTGAGAGAACTACTGTCTGATTATCAGGAGCCCAGGTTAATTGTACATCATGGTTAAACACACGGGTAGGTACATCACTGAACAAGCCAGTTGTCGAATGATCAGCAATATGTATTGTTTGTATAGAGCCAAGTAGCGTCTGTGCGGCTACCTGTTCACCGTCAGGTGATACGTCCCATGCGGGAAAAACATATGGTGAACTTGCCTGCATACTGCACCACGCTTCAGATCCTACATCAAGGAGTTTACTACTTTGCTGTCCGGGGTTCCCCACTAGATGAGAATAGATCGCAATCTGGCTCTGCTGCTCATAGGGATGGGTTACCGCCTCATAAAAGAGCTGCCCGCTACGAAAACGGACAGAAAGAACAAATGGTATACCCTTCTTCACATCAGCGTCTGACAGCGCCCCAATAGTATGCAGTGGAAGAACTAGTGTGAGAGCCCCGGTATTAACATCGTAACGATACAAACCCGGCGCATTACTCGCATTGCCTCCGTCGCCATTATACCACGCAAGTAAGTGTGTTGTGTCTTCCCAACTTGCATATTTCCAGGCATCAGGACGTGGTTGCGCGTTTACAGGTATATGAGGTTGTACATGGGGCAGAGTAATTCGCGCAATCTGATTCGTCTCTGTATTTAAGACATAGAGACCGCCAGCCTGGTCATCTGGTCCCGGACATCCTCCGCCACCCAGTCCACTCTTACGAGCATTCATAATAAAAGCCAGGAAATGGTCGCCCTGAGACCAGATGGGCGTTTGCCAAAATACATTGGGAAGATCATTAAAATTGAAGCTTGTCATCTGCCGCGCACTTTTTCCTGGAAGAGCAACCATCAATTGATGCTTCCTTATAAATGCATATGCCGATCCAATTGCATTTACTGGCGCTCTTTGGGCTGGCGGCGGCGTAGGATGAATCTTAGGAATGATAGCAGGAGTACCGTTACCGACATCAGGCGTACCACGCGGTATCGTCCCAACCTTCTGAAAAGCGCCACATGCTGAAAGTGTCAGAAGCAGCGACGTCAGTAAGATGCCATAGATAAATGTATACGTGCGGTTCATGTTGTTGTGCATAGCCTTATCTCCTGAATTGCCCCGTTTATCAAGGTTGGAAGCATATGAAAAAGAAACGACACACCTTGTGCTAAAGAAAATAAACCCGTACACTAGCAGCAACTATCTGATTTTATCCAGGTAATTTGGTTTCGTCAGCAAATGTAGGAGTAGAGAATGGCTGAGCTGATATGGAGAGGCAAGACCTCGTTGCCTCGTAATAGTACTCCGAGTGCTGGGCAGGTCTCATTTCAGCAACAGATAGCCAACGAAAAGTACTATAACTTGGAAACTCAAATAGCAATACAGCCGGCAGCGGACACCTGGTACAATCGGCTTATTCAGGGCGACAAAAGTCTTGTCTTGCCGGGTCTCCTCAACGAATTTCAGGCACGTATCAAGCTTATCTACATCGACCCACCTTTTATGACCGGTCGTACATTTAATAATAATTCTCGCATCTCTTCACGCCTAGCTTATCATGATACATGGAATAATGACCTGGACCTCTATCTACAATGGCTTTATGAGACGCTTATCAACCTTCACCAACTATTAGCGATGGATGGTTGCCTCTATGTTCATCTCGATTGGCGCGTTGCTCACTATGCAAAGATTATCCTGGACGAGATTTTTGAGGCACCAGAGAGTGGGGCTGGCTTCAAAAACGAAATTATCTGGCACTATCAATCTGGAGGACGAGCTCAAAAATATTTTGCTCGGAAACACGACACAATCCTGCTTTATACAAAATCAAGGCAGTACAGTTTTCATGGCGATCGTGTAGGGCAACAGCGTGGAACACAAAAACGTAACCATATGCGGAAAGAGACCGATGCTAATGGACAGGTCGTCTGGACCATACAATCAGCAGGGCGCACCTATACATACAGCCAGGATACTCCCATGTCGCCACCCGACGTATGGAGCGATATCAGCCATTTGCATCAAAGAGATCCTGAGCGGACGGGCTACGCGACACAGAAACCAATTGCATTGTTAGAACGTATCCTTCTTGCATCCTCAGAGGAAAATGATCTTGTCCTGGATTGTTTCTGTGGCAGTGGAGTCACACCTATAGTGGCCGAACGCCTGGGGAGGCGCTGGATCGCCAGCGATAGAAGCGATGTCGCTATCTCGCTTACGCGCGAGCGCCTGCTCGCATATGAAAGAAGACTTCCTTTTGCACTACAATACGTTAAAGATGTAGAATAGCATTGCAACGTAGGCAAAATGCAACTTGGATAGACAAGAGACCAACGAGGGCATATTCTGATCTGTCCAACAAAGAATAGTAGACAGTAGCCTGTAAGATTTTTCCATTTTTACAGGAGTGGGATAGAAAGAGACATCTTTATGCTAGAATTACTCGAACAATTATTTCGCCAGGTCCGCGCCTACACTCAAGCGGAACGATACGACCGCAAACAAGTCTACTCACAATCCGCCAAGCATACGACTATGCAATTCGATCGAGACGCAGAAGATATCATCATCAACGGGCTCGCCGACAGTGGGCTCGGATTTGAAATCATTACAGAGGAGCGACCCACCTTCTCTACCACTGAAAATCCACAATACCGCATCGTCGTTGACCCGATCGACGGTTCTACCAATGTAGAGCGAGGTATCATGACGGCCGCAGTAGCTCTTGCTGCTTTGCCGATTGACGTGCCCGTCGTACCTGAGAATGTGCAATGGGCACTGGTAGGAGAGCTTTTCAGCGGAGCAGTCTACGAGGCCCAACGAGGTGGGGGTGCATTTCGCAACGGACGACGTTGCCAGGTAAGTACGGTGAGCAGTCTAAAAGATTGTGTAGCTGGACTTAACCTGGATAGTAGACATGGTGACGCGCTCAAAACCTTGCTGACTGAACATCCACGCATTGGCATCGTCCGTCGCTCCGGCAGTTCTGCCATCGATAGCGTTTATGTAGCCAGTGGAACGTATGATGCATATATCGATGTCGGTGATGAGATTACAGGCGAATCGTTTCTCGCGTCCGCAAGCATCGTCCTGGAAGCTGGCGGCGTCGTTACAGACCAGGAAGGGAAACCGCTACGCCCCATCACCAATCTCACCGAAAAGTTCTCGCTCGTCATCGCAGGTCACAAAAAGCTCCATCAGGAAATTCTTACAAAAATAAGAAAAGGATCTGAAGAGAAATAGCTCGTTGTATGATGGCACGAGACGGAGTATAATTCTGATATGCGCGCAATCACAATACCTACAATAAGCACATTCAGACTTTATCACAAGGACCCAACTTTATGGATATATGGAACATACCAGAGTCACGGCACAGACGACAAGCTAGAGTCCTGCTTCTCGTTTGTGCTCTAACATTCTTTCTCTTGCTTAGCGGTTGCCAACTGCCCGGCAATAATGCAGTAACTAAAACGGATACACAAATTCCCGTTTCTGCAACGAAGCCAGCCATTCCGACTACGCTAGAAGAGCAAGGACAAATGCAGCTCCAGACGTTTCAGCAATGGATGAACGTTATGAAACAAAATGGAGGCGACATAACAAGCTATCAACAGCAGCATACCAGTGATCAACAAGCGTTGCAAAATGCTAAAACAGAAGATGCGTATACTACAGCACTTGCAAGAGTCACTACGCATGTTGACGCGATACAACTTCCAGCAATGAGGACCGAGGCAAAGTACCTGCAACAGAAACTAAGCAAGCAAGTTGCCGACTGGGGTCAGCAGTACACCTATCATGATGATTATGACAACAAGAATTATCCGTTGAACAATTCATATGGCGACGCGGGCATAGGCAGTTGGGTCAAAGATGACCTGAGCAGCGCCAAGACGGTGGCAGACTATCAACAAGCTATCGAAAATCTGAACATGTACCTTCTCAACTTCCAGGCGATGACGATCGATGCTCAAGAACAAGCAGCATTCGATCAGCCGCATCAAAGCGACACGCAGCTGATAAAGCAATATGGACGTGAGAATAAAAAGGTTATTGTTGTCTCGCTTTATGAACAAGCAATGCGCATCTATGACGATGGAAAGTTAGTCAAAGCATTTAAGATCACTACAGGCCGCCCAGAGAGGCCAAGCCCGCCAGGAAGCTGGTGGGTAGAGGGAAAGCAAACAAACATTACCTTTCATTCTAGCGATCCCAAAGGCTCACCTTTCTGGTATGCAGACACTCACATTAACTACGCACTCCCATTTCACAGCGGTGGATACTTCATCCACGATAGCTGGTGGCGTGCGGACTACGGCTTTGGCACGAACTTTCCCCATCCTGACTCATCAGGCGAAAATCTAGGCTCACATGGATGTATCAATCTACCAACCGATCAGGTCAAATGGATCTACAATTTCGTGCAGCTCTACACCGGCGTCATCGTCTACTAAGTTGCTGCGTAAGTATAGAGACAAAAACTTCTGATTGTATAGACTGAAGGTAGAGACTTTTGTCGAGGGGTAAGAATGCTTTATATTGGTTGTCCTGCGTGGGGCTATACAGATTGGGTAGGAAATTTCTTCCCTGCTCGTACAGCAAAGAATGATTTTCTGCGTCTTTATAGCCACCGCTTATCAACCGTCGAGGGCAATACTGTTTTTTACGCCTTGCCCTCGAAGGAGACGATTGGACGCTGGGCGCAAGAGACACCTGAGACATTTCGCTTCTGCCCAAAGGTCTTGCGCAGTATTAGTCATGATGCAAACTTGACCAGCAAGAAAGAAGAGGCTGCACTCTTCATAGAGCATATGCGCTCCTTTGGGAAGAGATTGGGTCCAATATTTCTGCAGTTACCACCCTCGTTCGTACCCGCACAGCTTGCACAGCTTCAAGCATTTCTAGACTTCTGGCCCAGCGATCTACGATTGGCAGTAGAGGTCCGACATCCGGAATTTTACACAACAGAAGCAAAAGCGGAGGAATTAAACGCTCTGCTTCAGCAGTATAATGCAAGCCGTGTCATTATGGACACGAGACCAATCAGAACAGGCTCAACCCAGGAGCAGCATATGCTTCAGGCACGAGAGCGCAAACCCAATCTTCCAGTGCAGATCGTTACTACAACTGGTTTCGCTTTTGTACGCTACATCGGTCATCCGCGTATGGAAGTCAACGAGCCTTTTCTTGCACTCTGGGCACAGCAATTAGCACAGTGGTACAAGCAGGGGATGACACTCTACGTCTTTTGCCACTGCCCTTTTGAGCAGTATTCTCCCTCTCTCTGCTTTCACCTCTATCAGAGAATCCAAGCTCTCGTTCCCCTACCGCCTTTGCCTTGGCAGCCTGACAGCGATGATACGACACCAGAGCAAATGAGCCTTTTTTAATCAAAAGGCTCAGTCAGGCAATGAGAGAAAAGCTACTGTAACATCCCAGGTTCCGTTTCCATAGCTAGTTGAGCCGAGATTGTCGATGGATATGCGCCAGGAATAACATCGCCAGTCGCTGTGTGCGCTGGATGCACTGGTAGTGATACTGGCATAGAAGAAGAAATCGGCACGTTCGCAACGGCTATCTTTGTCAAAGAAGATTGGAGTAAAGCAGAAGAGCGAATTTTCTTGTAGAGTCTCATGTACTTGTCCGCCATTGTACCTACGGAAAAATTTTGCGCCACATGCGCACGCACAATTTTACGATCGAGAGCATCTATCTTATGAATGTACTGAATCATTTCATCAAGACTGTGAACAAGATATCCGCTCTTATTGTGCACCACAATTTCCGGAGCGGCTCCGCGAGCGAAAGCAATTACTGGACAGCCGGTAGCCATCGCCTCGATCATCACCATACCAAAGGGCTCTTCCCACGTTATCGGATTCAGAAACGCTTTTGCACGACTGAGCAGATCGACCTTTTCCTGCATATTAACCGGACCGATATACTTCACACAATTTCCATCAATGTGAGGCTTGATCGTATGCTCGTAATACTCAACAGACTCCGTCACATGGCGGTCAATCGTACCAGCTAGTATAAGTGGCATATCAACAGCTCTAGCCGCCTCAATCGCTAAATGGGCTCCTTTTTCAGGGACCATCCGCCCCAACCACACCAAATAGTTTTCTGGTTGAGCAACGGTGGGTTGAAATTGTTTGATAGGCAGACCATGATGAACCACCCCTACAAACTTAATCGGGTAATGTGCCTCTTCACGTGCACGCTCACTGATAGCAACCATCGGCATCGATGTCACCCATTCCATATAGTAGTCGTCAGCATCTCCAGTCCATAACTGAACACGATCAAAGGGGAAGCGGCTATGCAGTGTTGCAAGAATTGATGTCTCAAGGTGAGCAACGAGAGGAAAAATAAACAAGTCAGAACTAGAAGAGATGTGAGTGTGAATGATATCAAATTGATGAGATTTGATATATTCAACAGATTTATATAAATGATAGTACGATTTTAAATGCGATTCCCACGGCACACCGGAGCCGATAAGAGAACGAGGAAAAAATGAAACAAGCTTTGCTGACGTTTTTGCATCGCCAGGAGCGAATAACGTGACATCGTGTCCTTGTGCAACCTGTTCCTCCACAAGATTATAGATCACGACTTCAGTTCCACCGTAGTTCTTCGGTGGAATCGCAATCCATGGTGGGGCTATATGCGCAATTTTCATACTCTACCCTTGCATCCATCCTTTGAAAACTCAACCTCAAATCACTTCTTCCAATTTTCAATATTTCTATGCCTTCATATACTAACACGTTTCAACACTATCAACAGTTGCAAATTGTAGAATATCATTTCATCAAAAATCTCATAATCATATAAATTCTAGTAATAGGCACACGATTTCTTTCCGATTCTTTACGCTTTTCTCCATCACCATATCTATCTCTCTCTACAAAAAAGAGAGCAATAGAAGAAGATTTGTATGCAAACTACATAGCACATAGTGTCTCAGCCTTGTCAGGGAAAGGTTTGCACCTTAAGAAAAAATAGGGAGTTCTCCCAATAGACACTCTCAGCTATACGCCGTATTCTACTCATTATAGTGATGAGAATACGCAGGACAGATAGGTTGCTAGCCTGGACTTTTCACTTTCATTCTAAACAGAGGAAGGTATCATAGAACGTATGCTAAAGATTCGTCATTACGGCAGTGCACTCTTTGCCCTTTTGCTCAATTTTGTACTCCTGCTCACCGTTGCCAGTGGCACAGCCTTCGCTCATGCTAAGGTCGATAGCGCGACCCCTGGCATTGGAGCAACAGTAAGCACGGCACCGACAACGATTAGCGTGCACACAGCGGAAAATATGAAACCAGGCGCGCAGTCTAGTAATCTCTTTGTATATGGACCCGGTGGAGACCTCATTAGCCAGGGAGACGCTAAAATTCCGCTCAGCAAACCAAATGAGATGTCTGTGGCTATCAAACCAGAGAAGGATGGCATCTATGTTGTCCGTTGGATCTCAGTATCATCCGATGATGGTGACCCCGATCAGGGAGCCTTTACATTTATGGTAAGGTCTGGCGCGACGGGAAGTACAACGGGTAGTTCAACACAGGCAGCCAATACAGAAAAAGCTGCTCCGGCTTCCAACACAAGTAGCTTTCCTACTCTACCTGTGATCCTCACTGGCCTTATTGCTCTCCTTGTTGGGCTGGGCGCGGGCTTTGGTCTTGGACGCAATCGAACAGCAGTTCCAACACTCAGTGCGGCAGGGAGTTCAGAAGCCACCAAAAATGATAGAGTTGCTCGCTAATAACGAATAGATGTATACTCATAACTGTAGCAGCACATCATTCTATTGAGCAGAGGAGGAAAAAGAAACTCATGCGCGTCCGACCTTTTTTCTGGCTCTTACTGCTCATCTCTTGCACAAGCGTTCTTGCGTTTGCTATTGTCCATCAATCATATGCACCTACATTCTTGCGGGTGCATATGGCGCAAGCGCCATTCGCGGCCAATAGCCCGGCAAGTCTGGAACTGAATCTCACTGATCCACAGGGACTACCAATTGAGCAGGCACAGGTGACACCGAGCGCCCGCATGACTAACATGGACATGGCAGCTACAGAGAGCCACGTCACCGAACTTGGGCATGGAAAGTACAAAGTGAACATCTCACTCTATATGGCAGGCCCGTGGGAGATTACTATCAGTACGCAGGCCACTGGTTTTAAATCGCAAAAGAGAACATTGTTTGTACAAGTCGTATAATGCCCGTGCGCTTCCCGCATAGCGAGAAACGACAGACAGAACTTCCCTTCTTTGCTTGCTCTCACAAGAGTTTCGGCCTATAGTAGAATGTAGGCAAGAACGGAAAAGTTGTATGAGCGAGACGAGAAGTGGGATTGAAAAGTGAGCAAAGTCCGGAATCTCATCATGAATTGGATGCAGCGTTGGCATCTCTCCCTCTTCGAGAAAGTGATACTCGTCAACAGTATCATGTTGATTGTGGAAGCATTAGCCGGCTTGTGGGTTACCAGTCATCACTTAGAAGCACAGCACTACCTTATCGATACGCTCTTTCTCGTCTTCGCCGCACTCTTTACACTGGCAACCAACATTCTTCTTTTAAGAGCAAGCTTCCGACCGCTCTTCAATCTACTCGGTACCATCAGAGAAGTGAGTGCAGGCAAGACGCAAGCCAGAGCCAGCACCTCGCAATCCGCCGAAGAGATCAGTGAACTCGCTCAAGCCTTCAATAGCATGTTAGATCGCCTGGAGCTTGCACGGCGTGAGCAGACGATGCTCATTCTACAGGCTCAGGAAGACGAAAGAAGGCGTATCGGTATGGAATTACATGATGAGGCAGGCCAGAATCTGACAGCACTCCTTATTCATGCTGAGATACTTAACCAGAGCTTTCAGACGCTTACCACTGCTGGTATCACAGAGAAAGCAAACAAGCAGCTCAGTAGCGAACTTCAACAGCTTACAAAATTAACACAGATAACGCTGGAAAGTATTCGAGTTCTTGCACAACAATTGCGTCCTAGCGTCCTCGATGATCTTGGCTTAGTCCCCGCATTTCGCTGGCTTGTAGAAGATGGTGGACAGCGCCTCCAACTGAACGTACATCTTGAAATACAAAAACTTGAAGGCATTTTCTCTTCACTACCAAAGGCATATGAGACAGCATTATTTCGCATTGCGCAGGAAAGCTTGACGAACGTAGCCAGACATGCACACGCGGAGCACGTTTTCATTACGCTGTGCTGTCGACGGCAGAATCTGCATCTCAC
>JAABUZ0100003600.1_pt1 | contig 22731 bp, 21 predicted proteins | sample 5562091 | NCBI WGS metagenome assembly JAABUZ01 (sample SAMN12813069, study PRJNA571459) | rock metagenome | isolation source: Antarctica rocks | place: Antarctica: Victoria Land, Linnaeus Terrace sud | collected 2015-12-21
TTCCTCCCTTCCAATATCTCCCTTCCAATACCCCCCCCCTCTCGCCCACAACCCCAGCCCACAACCTCAGTCCAACCCTCGAGACCAAGAAAGACACCGGACCGTGTGAAGAGAAAAACGACACTAAAGATCGCATGTACATAGATACATAGATACATGGTTTATCAAGGTAAGATTACTCGGTAAAGAGCATATATGTAGGGTCGAGGGGCTGGGACTGGTTTGATTGAAGGGGGGTGGGGTGGGGTTTCTCAGGAGTCAGGGGAGCGATTGATTAGCTAGCAGCCTGGCAGAGGCGATTGCCTCGTTAGCAAATGTGATTGGTTGGATGTGTGGTGGCAGGATTGATTGATTGATTGGCTACGGTATGGTGAAGTAGAATAGTACAATTCAGGTAAGGGAGAGGATCCCGCGCGATGTGAACGGGGAAAGGTCTCCTATTTTGCTCCATGACAGTTAGGACATCACTCACCAAGCCCATACCACACTGCCCGTTTAACTTGGACGACGGCATGTTTCTATGATTCTAGCGCTACGGAATGTACAGTAGGATTATTAAGTGCGCACACAGCTTATGCTCCTCGCCCCTCCATTAACCCCATACCCCTGAGTCAACTAAAACCCCCTAGGGTATAAACGTGATTGCGTGAAGAAAGCGTAAGCGACATAACAGAAGGGGTAAGGGTATCAACAATCTAAACCAGCATCCTCGCCATGGCGCATATAAACTGTGTCAAACCGGTGATACTTTTATCCAGGCGCCTTGGTGGGACATATTTAAGAGCACTCGATGGCTTCCTACAACAGAGCAAGAGCGGCAGCACCGGCAGCACCAAGGAAACCGGCGGCGGCAACGAGGCTGGGAGCTGCGGCTTTGGAGCTAGAAGCAGGAGCAGCTCCTCCACCGCTTGTGCTGCTAGGAGCCTTGGAGCTCGATCCGGTGCTGGATCCAGTGGCACTGGTTGACAAAGACTAAATGTGGTATTAGCTCAGCTCGGCACGGATTGCATTGAAAAAGAGTAGAGCGTACAGTAGAGGTGATAGTGGCACCAGTGCTGTCAGTTGTGGTGACGGGAACCGGAGTGGTGCCATTGGAAGTACCGTTCCCGCCAGCCGTACCGTTCATACCACCCGCACCGCCAGCAACGGTCGAGTTGCTGCCTCCAGCACCAGTGGTTGAGTTACTAGCACCAGTTTGGAGAGCCCCAGCAGCCCCAGCGTCGGTAACCGTCGAGGTTGAGTTGGCGCTGGATGCACCAGCTCCACCAGTTGCAACGATAACGGTGGCTGTGCCGGCGGATGAGGTTGCAGTGACAGTTGTGGCCGAAGTAGAGCTAGATGATAGCGCGTCTAGAAAACGATGTCAGCAATTCCAAAACAGCTGCGGAGACTTTCATGGACCTACTCTTGCAGTAGTTGGTGCCGTAGGTAAAGATGGTGTTGGTGTCGGTGCCCGACGGGCAAGACTCGACTGTGCAGTCGTGAATACCGCTCATAAAGGCCGGCTTGGTGCAGAGGCAAACGACATCAGCCGCGCCATTTGGGCAGCCAAGGCTGGGGGCCAAGGCCAGCATGTTTTTGATGCATGTTTGCTACATGGCCGTCAGCAAATCGTTAGGTCGATTGAGGTCGTCAGCAAGGGAATCCTTACGCCGCAAGGAGGAAGACTACTCAGGTCAGACGCAGTCTGCGCCACAGTTACACCGGCGAAGAGCGCGGCACCGATCACGAAGGACTTCATGCTGGCGAGGTTGTGATGTTGATTTGAGATACTTGGTGATAAGTAGTCAATGAAGACAATTGATGTTGGAGTAATTGAACGCGTGGATGTCGAGGAGATGAGAAGGTATGGAAGTTGAGGATGGAGGAGGATAAAGAAATGGAAGCAATCACAACAATATTTGGCGCTATAAGCTAGGGTAATCTTGTTTGGGTTTGATGCCACTAAGTTGGCCGTGGAAGTGAAGGAATCGCCTCCCGACCCTTTGTTCCTGCCAATGGAAAAGCCGCATTGCGTATATTACAGGAAATTACTACGTAGTACAATGCGCCAATCTTGAACGACTGCAAAGGGTGGAAATCAATGGACGTCAAGCGAAAAGCAAGCAATGCAGGTTTTTGGTGTACTATTCGATCATACCGTCGCAACGGGTTAAGCGTATATTGGCTACAGGCATTCACAACCGGTCTAGATGCGCTGTGCCTGGATTCGGCTCCACATGGATTCCTTCCTTCCTTCAGCTACCATGGATACGGACTGAAAATCTGATCTGATTAAAGCATGATGGATGATCGTGCAGGTGCTTTCTACGCGATGGAAGACTTTGGAATCATCGACTTCTTGTCGGCGCAAAAGTGCTCGTTTCTCCACGTCCCAAAGGTATGCGATGAAACATCAACCCCGCAATCATGTGTTCTACGGCGGCAAGGTTGAAGGTAATAAACAATGCTGTACTCCGTACTCCGTACAGGAAATTGAAGGAGGATACCCCTGATCACCTGATTGCGCCTGTTGTGCCTGTGCCTGTGCCAAGAATAATCTTTGATTGGGCGATCAGCCGGCGAGATGAAACGTTTCTTTGTTTGGACCACGGTTAAGGTACCTAGTTAGGTATTTTAAAGTATGCCGTCATGGCTGACGGTTGCCGCACTCACCAGTCACCACCAGCTTTGATGCGAGACTGACTCCCAAAGTGTGATGCTATGATGATGCCATGATGCGAATTCGATCTATTCTATTTCTGCTCTAACAAGAAGCACAATTGATGTCATCTGGATCTAATATTACCTCGCTGGATGACTATTGCATCGCCACGGTCATCTTCGGTTAGGGATGTCGCTGCCTTACGGCTATCCTCGGTTTTGGTGAGGAAAAGGGTCGGAAGGATGCGAGGGCAACACAGAAGCTGCGGTTGGGCGGCAAGAATAACCGTAGCGATTGTCCAAAGATCGTTTTCTGGTACTCGGTACGATGTTCTTTCCTTTGCGCTTGCATCGGACTTGTCGGAGTCGTTGTGGAAACCCAGAGGAAATGACGGAGTACTACGTAGATACTTTCGCCCTGTTGCGTACCTGCAGCATGCATATTTCTAGGTCATTCCAGTTTTCGTACCTTTGTAATGCGCATCTGTATGCCGATTGGTTGAGTATTGTAAGTAGAAGGGTTCACCTAGCACTGGGCTAAACCTAGCAGAGGGACAGCCCTATAGGGCTGAAAATTCACATTTCATATTTTATTGCTGCCAACGTGTAATTCTTCAACCTATCAGCAAAACGATGGCAGCCACCCCCCCCACCCCCCCTATATCCTTCATACCTTCTGAAGATATAGAACTTTCACAGGAAGAGCGCATAACGCTTGCTCACGCCCGTTGGAACGAGGCTTCAGCAGCCAACGAAAATCCTTCCCAAGCAAAACTCGCTCGTCAATATGAAATACCAAGTAGTACTCTTTGGAACCGGATCAATGGTCGAAAGACTGCTGCTGCACGCAATCAGCAATTTCAAAGACTTAGCCTCGAAGAAGAAGCAGCTATACATGACTGAATCCTACGTCTTCAGGCCTGAGGCTGATCTTCTCGTGTGAAGCAAGTACGTTCAATAACTAAAGAACTACTAATAAAAAAGAATGATGATAAGTCAGTCGAAGTCAATTGGTCTCAGAAGTTTCTGAAACGTCATTCGCAAATCAAAACAGTATATATTCCTTCGCTTGACAAAGAGCGTGCTATGACTCAGAATCACGATATTTTAGCTGACTGATTCAATCTCTTTCAGAGTCTAAAAAAAGAGCATGAAATAGAAATAGAAGATATCTACAACATGAATGAAAAGAGGTTCATGCAGAGAATCATTGCTAAGCTTCGAGTCATGATTTTCAAGTATGAAAAGACTTATATGACTCAATGTGACAATCGAGAGTTGTTGCGAGCGTGTCTCGTTACTCTGAATTAGTCTAACATAGATCGTGTTAGACTATTATAGACTAGTATAGAGCTGATGTTGACACGCTAGTGACCTAGCGCGCCTTCGTGAGTATAAGATTCTCGACGTGTTTCATCTTCTTTCTTCTTTAGCTTTGAACTTCTAGTTAGAATACACTCATATGATTCGCTTTATGCAGATTCATAACATTAGTTCAAAGCTCATTAATCTTGCTATCGATGTGTAAACGATACAAAAACAAGCTACACGATCAACTCAATCAGAAGTCGAATTCAGAAATTTTGACAGCAGAATCAGAACTCGAACTCAGAAAGCTCAATAAAAATCAGAAATTTCAATAGAATCAGAATCAAAGAACACGAACGCGTTGTTCTTGACTAATTCTTTATTGAGCTCGTCATCAGAAATCAGAAATTTCAGCAGTACTTGAACTCAGAAAGTTCGATAGAGTACTAGTCGTTGCTTGAACTCAGAAAGTTCAATAAAGTAACATCAGAATTTCGATCAGCAATTTTCTACTCATACAATGACTAGAAGCACAGAATCAGAATCAGTGAGCATTGCTTGCTATGACTTTCAGAATGTTAGAAAAGAATCACTTCTATCACAGAATTGAGCAGCATCAGAAGAAAAGAAAGACATGAATGCGATGTTGAACACAGAAGAAAAGTACACGAATGCGTTGCTCTTTGTTTACGAAATGATCAAGATCAGCATCAATAAAGAGTTGAATGCTTGAATAACAGCTAATAAAACAGACGATATCATCATCTTTATTAAGTACATGCTTCATCAGCATGACATCGAAATCGAGACTCACAATGATATGATTCAGATGTTAGAAGATGTCAACGAGATAAACATCATGTTGAAGATTATGCAGATGCATTTGCAGAAAGAGATGAGAAACAAGAACGTGATTATACATCATCTAGAAACTGCATCAAGTCGACAAAGCACTTCAATCTCTGAAAATCATTTCTTGAAATTAATCAAGTTATTGAATTCATCTCTGTTTGAAGATTCAATGCAGAATGTAAACAATTGACTGTCTTGAATGCAAAACAAGCTGAAGATAAACAAGAATCATTTTTCTATTGAAGAGTTGAAGATTGCATACATCAAAAGTTGAGTCAGTGAAGCTGCGATCAAACATATTGCATCTTGCATGCAAAATATCTTCTTGAACTCGTTTCTAAAAGTCGAAGAAGTGCTATCAATTATCAACAAGATGTATGACAATTTCAATCATTATCACATGACTTAACAACAGTATTTGAAGTTGTATCAGAACAAGATCTTCTTTCATAAATTTTGAATGAAATTTCAGAGATTTAGTGCAGAACTAGAATACAATAATGAGACTTTACTAGATGATCTTCAGCATAAGATCAGCTCAAATCTTCAGTGAGCAACGCTCAATGAATGAATCACGAATTTGAATGAGTTTGTTGACATCTGCATGCAAGTCAATGTTAAATTAACTGAATTGAACACTCGATCAATCATCAAAACATCAGCGACTCAAGCTGCTCGCTCTGTCTTTAGCACATCGACTGCTCGACTCACGTCATCAATCTCTTCATGAAAAAGATTCAGAAGATTGAATCTCGATTCTATTCAGAAAGAGTTGTTTAAGAAAGAACTTTGCTTCAAATGCAAAAAGTCAGAACATAGAGTATATGACTGTTTCAAAACGACTCAAGTGCACAAGATTGCTGCGAATTTGAAAAATGATCTGCTTTCGTCAAAGTAGTGACTGAGAACAATATACTCATATTCTGTTTCATCAGCATGTCTGATGATTCATTTAATTTCAAGTCATTTATTGTTGATATCATCTTGAATAGTTTAAAAAAGATATTCAGATCTTTCGCTCTGATAAATACTAAAGTCACTGATATGACTTTCATCGATGAATCTTTGATGCTTAAGCTATGTGAATGCTTTGATATTCAGTCAATATCACTGTCAAAATCAAAGTTGATTTGATCATATGATGAAACTTCTGATCAAAAGTCGATTACACATGCTCTGTATACATCAATCATGATACAAGAACACAAGAATGAAATGATGTCTTTATTGATAACTCATCTAGAACAGCACAAGATAATCATTGAAAATCTTTGATTGAAAAGAAATTAGATTTTGATAAACTCTGCAAATGATTGATTAATATTCTTATTGAATATTCAAACATTGAAATCTGTTGTTTCAAAGATAAGCAGTCAATTAGCATTTTACAGATTTGAATCAAGCAAGATTTGTAAAATGAAATGAAAGAACTTGAACTTAATGATTACATCAACAATCATCTTGAAGCGACTCATGAATTCAAAACTAGTGAATCAGTTCATTGAATCTGTTCAATTCATTGAATCTGTTCAATTCATTGAATCTGTACTCATATGAAAGCAAAGCACTTAAGTTGATCTCAATCAACTTCATCTTTTTCAGTCAATTGAGAAAAAGTAACTCATCAATATTGTCATGATCGAAGTCGCTGTGTATCAAACTTTAGTCAAGAATAAGAAGATCAAGATCTTCTTCTTGATCATTAGTGAAATCAACAAAGCGCTTAGCTCAGTTGAAGATTTCGCGAAACTGAATGAAATGATCTCTGTCATGTCATTAAATGAACTGAAGAAGAGACTTTCAATAATTTATCATGACTTTCTGAACGTTTTTGATAAAGAAAAGATAACGCAGTTGCTTTTGCATCGATCATATGATCATAAGATTGAATTAGAAGAAAAGAGTCAATCTTCTAGAAGTTGATTGTACTCTATATTAAGTCACAAGTTACAGAAGATCAAAGAGTATCTAGAAGAGAATTTAAAGAAAAAATTCATCACATTCAGCAAAGTTTCTTGTTATGAATCTGCATAGAGCGAATCATATGAGTGTATTTTAACTAGAAGTTCAAAGCTAAAGAAGAAAGAAGATGCAACACGTCGAAGATTTATACTCACGAAGGCACGCTAGATCACTAGCGTGTCAACATCAGCTTTATACTAGTCTATGATAGTTTAACATGATCTATGTTAGACTAACTCAGAATGCACGCTTGCAACATTACTCTCTTTCTTCATCTAGCAATGTTCTCATTACTGCAGTTCGATTGATCATTCTTTTGATTTCTATCTTGACTTATTTGAATATCATTCATGAAAGTCATTTACAATCTTCTGACATTTCTTGAACTCATTTTCATCGACGTTGTATCAATGTAGATTGACGTCGTATTCTTTTCAATTGACACGATATTGTAATCGTTGTCTGTAGTGTCTGAAGTTCAGTATATTCTTCACTTTTCATTCATCTTTGTTATTCATCACTATAAAATCAGATGACTCATTTCGTTGTTCTTTCAGAGAGTTCTTTGAATTCAGTCGTAGCAGATTCAAGATGAACTTCGAATGAATCTTCATTGTTGATGACAATTTCAGTCGATACACATGTTTGACTTCAATCATAATCTTGAAAAATTCTAGCATCTTATCATCTAGTTTCTTTGATGATCTTGCGATCGTAATGTTTCTAGAATCTAGAAACATCATGTCATCTATCTTGTAAATCATTTTCTTTCAATGCTTGTCAGTCTGTTTCTTCATTGTGACTCTGACTCTTGCTAATGCTTGTTTGATCAACGTTAGTGATTATTTCATGTGTTTGAATATATTCTCTGCTTTATCTGCTTCGATTCTTGCTCAAGTGATTTTATATTCAGTTGAATTTGAATTGAAGCTCATGTGAGAGTGAAAGTTCTTATTCAGAAAGAACGTCGACTGTTCAATTAACGATGAAATAGCGTTGTTATCAACGAATTCAGTCATAAATAATCAGACGAATCAATCATCTTGCATATATGAGCAGTAGCTTCGTAGATATCATTTCACATCTTGATTTGCTCTTTTCATTTGATCATCGATCTGCAAATGATAGTCAATGAATAGTTTCATCTTAATGTCGAGTCTCAGGCATAAAGACTTTCAGACAATCAATATGAATTGAGAATCACGATCGAACATTATTGATCTCGATAGTTTATGAGTTCTGAAGACTCATATCAACAGTAGCTTAACTGTTTGTTCTGCAAAGATTTTTTCGTCATCTGATCAACACAATATATAGTATCGTTTCTTAGACAATCGATCTATGACTGTCAGAATCGCGTTGCTTTCATCACTTTCTGATAGATCGATAATGAAGTTTAAGAATATGTTTTGTCATCGTTGTTCAAGTATGAGCAATGACTTCAGCAGTTTATTGATTCGATCTCTTGATGCTTTTGACCTACGATAAACGTAACAGTTTCAAATGTAGCGTTTGATCGTCGTTCTCATCTTCGATTAGCAATATGATTGTCTCAACAAGTCTAATGTTCGATTCATGTCAGAATGATCACTGATCGAAAGATCATGTGCTTTTCTTATTAATTGAATGATCATTGACTGAGAAACTCATAGTTTATCATCTTTTCAGAGTACTTCATCAAGTACTCTGCAGTTGTTCAAATCAATATCTTGACAAGTTTTTCTGTTCTGTTTCATGATTATTCGAATATTGAAGCACAGTTGATTCATTTGATTTTCGACTATAATCTAATTCTGAATAAAAATCACTTCTTCGATCGAATTTTGATTAGCTTTTGATTCAAGTTTCGAATCTGAGTCAGATTCTGAGTCAAATCTGAGCAAGATCTGAGTCAGATCTTGATCAGCTTTCTGATCATCTTCTTGATCAGTTTCTATTGACTGCAGTTCAAATTTATCTTCAAGCAATAGCATCTGATGCTGATATAGCTTTCAATCATCGTTTGTCTCAATCGACTTGACGTTCAACATTCTGATCAGCGTGTTGACTTTCAGATTCTGTTTTTCTGACTGATATATGATCTTGAAGTTATATTCAAATAACTTCTCAGCTCATCTGATCTGTTGTCAAGTCAGTTCTTTGATGATCATGAAGTACTTTAAATTCAGATGATTGATGAAGATCTTGATCAAAATATCTGTACATTTCAATTCAGAGCATCAGTGCTTCAAGCAGCGAATAATGATCAGCAGTTCTTTGTCATAGATCTCGTAGTTGCATTCTGCAAGAATCATGTTCTTGCTATAGAAGATCATTGAATGTAGAATGTCTTCATCATCATACTGAGACAATACTTCGTCATTAACATAGTTCAAGAAGTCAGTTTTCAGAATAGCTTCTTTGATCAAGTCAAAATGCTTCAGAACGAAGACTGTTATCATCTGTTGCTTTAATTCTTCAAAAATTGTCTGACAGATCTCTGTTCATTCAAAGAAATGATCTTTTCGAGTCAGCTTTATTATGAGTCGAATGATCTTTGAGAAGTTCTTTATGAATCATCGATAGAAATTGCAGAAGTCAATGAAGATCTGTACATGAGTCAACGATCGCGACACTTTTCAGTTTCGAATCACATCTACTTTTCGAGAGTTCATTCGTAAATCATTGATGAATATCAATAGTTCAAGAAACGAGATTTTCTGAATCTTGAATTCACACTTGTCTATGTTTATCTGTAGATCGACTTCACGAAGCTTGTTTAGCACTTCTTTCACATGAGTTCTATGTTTTTTCAATGTTTTACTGTAGATGAGAATATCATTCAAGTATGTCTGACAGAATTTATGCAGACATTCGAACAACACATCGTTGATATAGTGCTGAAAGAACGCAGATTCATTGATTAATTCAAAGAGCATTACTCTATACTTGTAGACGTTGAAGAAAGTAACAAAAGTAGTTAAATTCTCGCTTTCTGAACTCATGTGCAGTTTATTGAACGTGATAATTATGTTGAGTCAAGTCAGATACTTACTGTCTTGAATTCAAGCTAGTACTTCGTCTATTAAGAGTATTGAATAATGATCTCTTTTGATCAGAGCATTCAGTTTTTAATAGTTCATGCAAAAGCGAAGACTATCATCTTTCTTTTCAACAAATAGTATTGACGAAGCAAAAGAAGCTTTGCTGAGTGTGATGAACTTCTTCTTCAAATTCTCTTCTAGATACTCTTTGATCTTCTGCAGCTTGTGACTTGACATAAAGTACAATCGACTTCTAGAAGATTGACTTTCATCTTCTAATTCAATCTTATGATCATATGATCGATGCAAAGACAACTGCGTTGTCTTTTCTCTATCAAAAACGTTCAGAAAGTCGTGATAAACTACTGAAAGCTTCTTCTTCAGTTCATTTAATGACATGACAAATGTCATTTCATTCAGTTTCGTGAAACATTCAGCTGAGCTAGCTTGAAGCGCTTTATTGATTTCACTAATGATCAACGTGAAGATCTTGATCTTCTTATTCTTGACTAAAGTTCGATATGCAGCGACTTCGATCATGACAATATTGATGATCTTCTTTACTTCAGTTAACTGAGAGAGTCAAAGTTGATCGAGATCAACTTAAGTGCTTTGCTTTGCTATGAGAGCAGATTCAATGAATCGAACAGATTCAATGAATCTATTTACTGATTTCTGATTCATGAATCTCTTCAAGATAATCGTTGATGTAACAATTGAATTCAAGTTCTTTTGTTTCATTTTGCAGATCTCGCTTGACTCAGATCTGTGAAATGCTGATTGACTGCTTGCTTTCAAAACAACAGATTTCAATGTTCAAATCTTCAATGATGATATTAATTGATCGTTTGCAAAATCTATCAAAATTTGATTTCTTTTCAATCAGAGATTTTCAATGATTATCTTGTGCTGATTTAAACAAGTTATTAATAAAGATATCATTTCATTCTTGTGTTCTTGTATCATGATTGATGTATACAAAGCATGTGTAATCAACTTTCAATCAAAGATTTCATCATACAATTGAATCGACTTTAATTTTGACAGCGATATTGACTGAATATCAAAGCGTTCACATAGCTCTGACATCAAAGATTCATCAATGAAAGTCATGTCAGTGACTTCAGTATTTATCAGAGCGAGAGATCTGAATATCTTTTCTAGACTATTCAAGATGACATCAACAGTGAATGACTTGAAATCAAATGAATCATCAGGCATGCTGATGAAACAAAATATGAGTATATCATTTTCAGTCATTACTTTGACGAGAACAGATCGTTTTTTGAACTCGCAGCGATCTCATGCACTTGAATCATCTCAAGACAGTCATATGCTCTATGTTTTGACTTCTTGCATTTGAAGCAAAGTTCTTTCTTAAACAACTCTTTCTGAATAAAGTTGAACTTCGATCTTCTGAGTTTCTTTCACGAAGAAACTGATGACGTGAGTCGAGTAGTTGATGTGCTGACAACAGAGTGAGCAGCTTGAGTAGCTAATGCTTTGACGACTGATCAAGCATTCAATTCAGTCAATCTAACATTGACTTGCATGCAAATGTCGATAAACTCGTTCAAATTCGTGATTCATTCATTGAGCGTTGCTCGCTGAAGATCTGAGCTGATCTTATGCTGAAGATTATTTAGTAAAGTCTCGTTATTGTATTCTAGTTCTGCACTAAATCTTTGAAATTTCATTCAAAATTCATGAAAGAAGATCTTGTTCTGATACAACTTCAAATACTGTCGTTGAGTCGTGTGATGATGATTAAGATCATCGTACATTTTATTTATGATTGACAGTACTTCTTCGACTTCTAGAAACGAGTTCAGAGACGTGTTTCTCATTCGAAGTGCAATATGTTTGATCGCAGCTTCACTGACTCAACTTTCAATGTATGCAATCTTTAACTCTTCGATAGAAAAGTGATTTTTATTTGTCTTCAGCTTGTTTTGCATTCAAGACAGTCAATTGTCTACATTCTGCATTGAATTTTTAAACAGAAATGAATTCAATAACTTGATCAATATCAAGAAATGATCTTCAGAGATTAAAGTGCTTTGTCGACTTGATGCAGCTTCTAGATGATGTATAATCACGTTCTTGTTTCTATTCTCTTTCTGCAGACGCGTCTGTGTAATCTTCAATGTGATGTTTATCTTGTTGACATTTTCTAATATCTGAATCATGTTATTGTGAATCTTGATTTCGATGTCGTGCTGTTGACATATATACTTGATAAAGACAATGATGTCATCTGCTTCATGAGTGCTTATTCAAGCATTCAATTCAGTGTTGATGCTGATCTTGATCATTTCGTGATCAAAGAACAATACATTCATGTTCTCTTCTTCTGTATTTGACGATGCATTCGTGTCTTCTTCTTCTGATGCTGTTCGATTCTGTGATAGAAGTGATTCTCTTCTAGCATTTTGAAAGTCATAACGAGCAATGCTCACTGATTCTGAGCTTCTAGTCATGATATGAGTAGAAAATTGCTGATCGAAATTCTAATGTTACTCTATCAAACTTTCTGAGTTCAAGCAACGACTAGTACTCTATCGAACTTTCTGAGTTCAAGTACTGCTGAAATTTCTGATTTCTGATGATGAACTCAATAAAGAGTTAATCAAAAGCAACGCGTTCGTGTTCTTTGATTCTGATTCTATCGAAATTTCTGATTTCGAATCAAGATTCTTCTTTAGAAATATCTGGTTTCTATCGAGCTTTCTGAACTTGAGTTCTGATTCTGCTGTTAAAATTTCTGAGTTCAACTTCTGATTTGAGTTGTGTAGCTTGTTTTTATATCGTTTACACGTCGATAGTAAGATTAATGAGCTTTGAACTAATGTTATGAATCTGCATAGAGCGAATCATATAAGTGTATTCTAACTAGAAGTTCAAAGCTGAAGTAGAAAGAAGATGCAACACGTCGAAGATTTATACTCACGAAGGCACGCTAAATCACTAACGTGTCAACATCAGTTCTATACTAGTCTATAATAGTTTAACATGATCTATGTTAGACTAACTCAGAATGCACGCTCGCAACATTTCTTTTGCTTCATTGATACTATTTGTCAAAAAGAAAGATGATAGTCTTTGCTTTTGCATGAACTATTGAAAACTGAATGCTCTGATCAAAAGAGATCATTATTCAATACTCTTGATAAACGAAGTACTAGCTTAAATTCAAGACAGTAAGTATCTGACTTGACTTGATATAATCATCGCGTTTAATAAACTGCACATGAGTTCAGAAAGCAAGAATTTAACTACTTTTGTTACTTTCTTCAACGTTTACAAGTATAGAATAATGCTCTTCAAATTGACTAATGAATCTGCGTCTTTTCAGCACTATATTAATGATGTGTTGTTTGAATGTTGTTGCAAGCATGCATCTCTGTTACCTCTAATTAGTCTGATTAGTCTAACATAAACTAGTATAAAGCTGTGAGTAGAACTGTTGTTGACACGCTAGCGACCTAGCGTGTCTTCGTGAGTAAAACTCACGTCGTGTTGCATCTTCTTTCTACTTCAGCTTTGAACTTCTAGTTAGAATACACTCATATGATTCGCTCTATGCAGATTCATAACATTAGTTCAAAGCTCATCAATCTTGCTATTGACATGTAGATGATATAAAAACAAGTTACATCACTCAAACTTGAATCAGAATCAAAATTCGAAAATTGAGTTCAGAAGACTCATTAGAAATCAAGAAATTTCTAGAACAAAACAGAAGAACATGAACGTGTTGCTCTAGATTAACTCTTTACTGAGTTCGTCGTCAGAACAGAAGAACAGAAGAACATGAATGCGTTGTTCTAGAACTGAAATCAGAAATTTCAGTTGAATCTCGATCAGCAATTTTCTACTCACACAATGACTAGAAGCACAGAATTAGAATCAGAATCAATGAGCATTGCTCACTATGGACTTCAAAATGCTAGAAGAGAATCACTTCTATCACAGAATTGAACAGCATCAGAAGAAGAGAACACGAACGCGTTGTTCTTCAATCATGAAATGATCAAGATCAGCACCAGCACTGAACTGAATGCTTGAATAAGCGCTCATGAGACAGACGATCTTGTTGTCTTTATCAAGTACATATGTCAACAGCATGACATCGAAATCAAGACTCACAATGACATGATTCAGATATTGAATGATGTCAACAAGATCAACATTGAATTGAAAGCTATCAACATCGAGTTGAAAGTTACGCAGACAACGTTAAATGCTGTTCGAACGTGTCTACAGAAAGAGATGAAGAAAAAGAACATGATTATACATCATTTAGAAGCAACATCAAGTCGACTAAGCACTTTGATTTCGAAAGATTGATTCTCGAAGTCGATCAAGCTATCTGATTCGTCTCTGTTTGAAGATTCGAGACAAAATGTGAATAATTGATTGTCTTGAATGCAAAACAAGCTGAAGATGAACAAGAATCATTTTTCTATCAAAGAAATGAAGATTGCATATGTGAAAAGTCGAGTCAGTGAAACGATGATCAAACACATAGCATCTCGAATGAAAAACATGATCACAAACTCGTTTCTTGAAGCAGAAGAGATACTGTCGATCATAAATAAGATGTACGACAATCTCAATTGACATCACACGACTCAACGACAGTTCTTGAAGCTGTATCAAAACAAGATCTTCTTTCATGAATTTTGAATGAAATTTCAGAGACTTAGTGCAAAACTAAAGTACAATAACGAAATTCTATTAGATGATCTTCAGCATAAGATTAGCTCAGATCTTCAGCGAGTCACGATCAATGAACGAACTATAAAATTGAACGAATTCGTCGACATCTGCATGCAAGTCGACGTTCGATTGACGAAATTGAATGCTCGATCAATTCTCAAGACATCAACTATTCAAGTCGCTCGCTTTACTGCTAGCATCTTGACGACGATCACTACTGCGATCTCAGCTTCAATCTTTGCATGAAAGAAACTCAGAATATCAAACGTTGATTTTGCTAGAGAGAAGTTGTTTAAGAAAGAACTCTGCTTCAAATGCAAGAAGTCAAAACATAGAGCATGCAACTGTCTTGAATCAGCTCAGATGCATGAAATCGCAGCGAATTTGAAAAACGATCTGCTCTTGTCAAAGTAGTGACTGAGAGCGACATGCTCATATCTTGCTTCATCAGTATGCTCGATGACTCGTTTGATTTCAAGTCATTTATTGTTGACGTCATTTTGAATAGTTTAAAAAAGATATTTCGATTTCTCGTTCTGATAGACATCGAAGTCACTGACATGACGTTCATAGATGATTCATTGATTTCAGAGCTATGTGAACGCTTTGATATTCAGTCAATTTCACTGTTCAAATCGAAATCAATTCATTCATATGATGAAATCTTCGATCGAAGATTTATTACACATGCTCTGTATATTTCAATCACTATACAAGAACATAAGAATGAAATAATGTCTCTATTAATAACTCGTCTAGATCAGCACAAGATAATCATTGACAATCTTTGATTGAAAAGAAATCAAATTTTGATAGATTCTGCAAACGATTGATTGATATCTTCATCAAATATTCAAATCTCGAAACTTATCATTTTGAAAGCAAGCAGTCAATCAGCATTTCATAGACTTGAATCAAGCAAGATCTGCGAAATGAAACGAAAGAACTTGAAGTCTATGTCAACGATCATCTTAAAGCGAACTACAAATTCAAAATCAGTGAATCAATTCATTGAATCAGCTTTCATACGAAAGCAAAGCACTTAAGTTGATCTCGATCAACATGAATTCATTCAATCATTGAAGAAGAAAGAGCTCGTCAATATTGTCATGATTGAAATCGTTGTTTATCAAACTTTAGTCAAGAAGAACGATGTCAAGATCTTTACATTGATTATTAGTGAAATCAACAAGATGCTTAGCTCAATCAAAGATTCAGCGAAATTGAATGAAATGATCTCTGTCATGTCATTAAAGAAACTGAAGAAGAAGCTTTCGATAGTTTATCATGACTTTCTGAACGTTTTTGATAGAGAAAAGACAATTCAGTTGTTCTTGCATCGATTCTATGATCATAAAATTGAATTAGAAGATGAGAGTCAATCTTCTAGAAGTCGATTGTATCTCATGTCGAGTCACAAGTTGCAGAAGATCAAGAAGTATCTAGAAGAGAACTTGAAGAAGAAGTTTATTACACTCAGCAAAGCTTCATTCGCTTCGTCAATACTATTCGTCGAAAAGAAAGATGATAGTCTTCGCTTTTGCGTGAATTATTGAAAATTGAATGCTCTGATCAAAAGAAATCGTTATTCAATATTCTTGATAGACGAAGTACTCGCTTGAATTCAAGACAGTAAATATCTGACTCAACTTAACATTATCGTCGCGTTCAATAAGCTTCACATGAGCACTGAAAGTGAGAATCTAATCACATTCATCACTTTCTTTGATGTCTACAAATATAGAATAATGCTCTTTGAATTAATCAACGAATCAACATTCTTTCAGCACTATATCAACGACGTGTTGTTCGACTGTCTGCATAAATTTTGTCAGATCTATCTGAATGACATTCTCATTTACAGTAAGATCTTGAAGAAACATAGAACTCATGTGAAGAAGATGCTAGACAAGCTTCGTGAAGTCGATTTACAGATAAACATAGACAAGTGTAAATTCAAGATTCAGAAAATCTCGTTTCTTGAACTACTGATATTCATCAATGATTTACGAATGAACTTTCAAAAAGTAGATGTGATTCGAAGCTGAGAAGTGCTTCGATCGTTGACTCATGTACAGATCTTCATTGACTTCTGCAATTTCTATTGATGATTCATAAAGAACTTCTCAAAGATCATTCAACTTATGATAAAGTTGACTCGAAAAGATCATTTCTTTGAATGAACAGAGATCTGTCAGACAATCTTTGAGAAACTGAAGTAACAGATGATGACAGCTCTTGTTCTGAAGCATTTCGATTCAATCAGAGAAGCTATTCTGAAAACAAACTTCTCGAACTATGTCAACGACGAAGTATTGTCTCAGTATGATGATGAAGACATTCTACATTCAATGATCTTCTACAGCAAGAACATGATCTCTGCAGAATGCAACTACGAGATCTACGACAAAGAGCTTTTGACTATTATTCGATGCTTGAAGCATTGACACTTTGAATTGAAATGTACTGATATTTTGATCAAGATCTTCATTGATCATCTGAATTTAAAGTACTTCATGATCATCAAGAAACTGATCAGATGACAGACTAAATGAGCTGAGAAGTTATTTAAATATAACTTCAAGATCATATATCAGTCAGAAAAGCAGAATTTGAAAGTCGATGTGCTGATCAGAATGTCAGACATCAAGTCAATTGAAACAAATGATGATTGAAAGCTATATCAGCATTAACTGCTATTGTCAGCAAGCACATTTGAACTGCAATCAATAGAAGATGATCAAGATCTGACTCAGATCTTGCTCATATTTGACTCAGATTTGAAACAGAAATCGAAAGTTAATGAGAATTCAATCGAAGAGATGATTTTCATTCAGAATCGAATTATAGTCGAAAATCAAATGAATCAACAATGTATCAATATTCAAACAGTCATAGAACAGAATAGAAGAACTTGTCAAGATATGAGTCTAGACAATTGCAGAGTACTGAACGAAGTACTCTGAAAGAATGATAGATTGTGAATCTCTCAGTCAATGATCATTCAATTGATAAGAGAAGCACATGATCTTTCGATCAGTGATCATTCTGACATGAATTGAAAATTAAACTTGTTAAGACGATTATATTGCTGATCGAAGATGAGAACGACAATCAAACGCTACATTCGAAACTGTTACGTTTGTCGTAGATCAAAAGCATCAAGAGATTGAATCAATGAACTATTGAAGTCATTGTCTATATCTGAACAATGATGACAAGATATATCATTGAATTTCATTATCGATTTATTGAAAAGTGATGAAAGCAACGTGATTCTGACAGTGATAGATCGATTATCTAAAGAACGTCACTATATACTCTGTTGATCAGATGACGAAAAGACTTTCGCTGAACAAACAGTTAAGCTGCTGCTGATATGAGTCTTCAGAACTCATGAGCTATCAAGATCAATAGTGTTTGATAGAGATTTGCAATTCATATCGATTGTCTGAAAGTCTCTATGTCTGAGACTCGACATTAAGATGAAACTATTCATTGACTATCACTCACAGATCGATGATCAAACGAAAAGAGCGAATCAGAATGTAGAACAATATCTACGAAGCTACTGCTCATACATGCAAGATGACTGATTCATCTGACTATCTATGATTGAATTCGTCGATAACAATGCTATTTCGTCGTCAATTGAACAATCAGCGTTCTTTCTGAACAAGAACTTTCATTCTCATATGAGCTTCGATTTGAATTCAACTGAATATGAGATAACTCAAGCTAGAATTCAAGCGAACAAAGCAGAGAATATATTCGAACACATGAAATGATCATTAGCGTTGATCAAGCAGACATTAGCAAGAGTCAGAGTCACAATGAAGAAACAGATTGACAAGCATTGAAAGAAAATGATCTACAAGATAGATGACATGATGTTTCTGAATTCTAGAAACATTATGATCGCAAGATCGTTAAAGAAGCTGAATGATAAGATGCTAGAATCTTTCAAGATTCTGACTGAGATCAAACATGCATATCAACTGAAACTGTCATCGACGATGAAGATTCATTCAGAGTTCATTTCAAATTTGCTACAATTGAATTTGAAAGACTTTCTTGAAGAACAATGAAATGAGTCGTCTGATTCTATAGTGATAGATGACGAAAATGAATGAGAAGTGAAGAACATATTGAACTTCAGACACTATGAACGAGATAAACGACTGCAATATCGTGTCAATTGAAAAGACTATGACGTCGATCTACATTGATACAATGTCGATGAAAATGAGTTCAAAGACTGTTTGAAGATCATAAATGACTTTCATCAGAAGTATTCAAACAAGTCAAGTTAGAAATCGACTCAACAAGAATTAATTGATTGAACTGCAGTAATGAGAACATTGCTAAATGAAGAGAGAAAATAATGTTGCGAGCATGCATCTCTGTTACTTCTGATTAGTCTGATTAGTCTAACATAGACTAGTATAGAACTGTGAGTAGAGCTGTTGTTGACACGCTAGCGATCTTGCATGTCTTCATGAGTAAAACTCACGTCGTGTTGCATCTTCTTTCTACTTCAGCTTTGAACTTCTAGTTAGAATACATTCATATAATTTGCTTTATGCAAACTCATAACAAATGTCTGCATAAATTCTGTCAAACATACTTGAATGATATTCTCATTTACAGTAAGACATTGAAAGAACATAGAACTCACATGAAAGAAGTGCTAAACAAGCTTCGTGAAGTCGATTTACAGATAAACATAGACAAGTGTAAATTCAAGATTCAGAAAATCTCGTTTCTTGAACTACTGATATTCATCAATGATTTACGAATGAACTTTCAAAAAGTAGATGTGATTCGAAGCTGAGAAGTGCTTCGATCGTTGACTCATGTACAGATCTTCATTGACTTCTGCAATTTCTATTGATGATTCATAAAGAACTTCTCAAAGATCATTCAACTTATGATAAAGTTGACTCGAAAAGATCATTTCTTTGAATGAACAGAGATCTGTCAGACAATCTTTGAGAAACTGAAGTAACAGATGATGACAGCTCTTGTTCTGAAGCATTTCGATTCAATCAGAGAAGCTATTCTGAAAACAAACTTCTCGAACTATGTCAACGACGAAGTATTGTCTCAGTATGATGATGAAGACATTCTACATTCAATGATCTTCTACAGCAAGAACATGATCTCTGCAGAATGCAACTACGAGATCTACGACAAAGAGCTTTTGACTATTATTCGATGCTTGAAGCATTGACACTTTGAATTGAAATGTACTGATATTTTGATCAAGATCTTCATTGATCATCTGAATTTAAAGTACTTCATGATCATCAAGAAACTGATCAGATGACAGACTAAATGAGCTGAGAAGTTATTTAAATATAACTTCAAGATCATATATCAGTCAGAAAAGCAGAATTTGAAAGTCGATGTGCTGATCAGAATGTCAGACATCAAGTCAATTGAAACAAATGATGATTGAAAGCTATATCAGCATTAACTGCTATTGTCAGAAAGTAAGTTTGAATTGCAGTCAATAAAAGCTGATCAAGAAGATGATCAAAGATCTGACTTAAATCTGACTCAGATCTTACTTAGATTTGACTCAGAGTTGAAACAAGAATCAAAGATTAATGAAGATTCAAATAAAGAAGTGATTTTTATTCAGAATCAAATTATAGTTGAAAATTGAATGAATCAACTATGTATTGATATTCAAGCAGTTGTGAAACAGAACAGAAGAATTTGTCAAGATATTGATCTGAACAACTGCAGAGTACTTGATGAAGTACTCTGAAAAGATGATAGACTATGAATTTCTCAGTCAATGATCACTGTCAGAGACTGAGCTAAACTAAAGATACTATCAATATAAAAGACTGATATTATTATTATTACTTTGATAGAATCTAGATACAAGACAATACATCAAATAATGTACAAGATGAAAAACAAAGAGTGAAAGAAAAGAATGAAAACTCAACTTCTATATACATGAATTGAGCAGAATCAAGACTAAACAGTAGTTTTATTAATTTAAGATTGCAGAAGTTCATGCATACAACTGAAATGATTAAAACAGAATTGCTGAGATTAAATTAAGATGATGATGACTAAATTGATGACTTGATTCATTGAACTGCAAAATGAGTTCAATGAATCGAGATTATTTAAAATATCAACGATCTATGTTTTAAATTGAGTTGATGATCTGACATCATGACAGTAACTTTTCTCTTCAAGATTGAGCTTCTGCAAGATGATGAAAAGAAATAAGATGAAATGAGAAAGAATTGAAGATGAAGATTGAAATGAGATGAAAATTGATGTGAATGCATTTTAATGTGATGAAGCATGTCACGAACTGAGAGCTGAATGAAATCAGAATGAAATTCTAATAACTAGATTTTAGATACAAGACGTTGCACGAAGAAGAAAGAAAAGAAAGAGATCATTCAGATGTTCTTATACTTCATGAACGCTGAGTATCATTCGTATCGAAGAACTCTCATAACATCACTGATAATCTCACATCTATCATCATCTATAATATTGTTCAACATCATCTAAGTGATCTAACATCTTTTTTTCCAACATCTTTCGAGTAACACATGCTAAAATCATGACAATAGATTTCTCTTTTTGAAGTCGAAGCTTCTGCAAGACTTTTAATTCTCTGACTCATATTCAGAGTCGCTGCTTTCTTGCACGTAAGCGATTCATGAATTCTTATTCGAACGATCGAGATTTCGAGCGTGATAGACGTTCATGACTTCGATGACATTCATCACATTCGCAAACTTTATTCAACTGTTTTCTTCTATCTCAGTTCACTTAATTAAATACTCTAGCTGAGAGTTCTTTACTCGAGAGTTCAATATTTCGTTCATCTCTCAGCTAAGCACTTCTTCGACGAAGACTATCAAAAACGACGCGAAAGATATTTGTTCAGATAAGAGATCGTTGATCGCAGAATGAAGCAGATAAGTATGAAAGACGTCGAAACAGAATCAGTCATTGAGCAACTCTAGCTGATAAGAATGAGAACTAACAATTTTGATGATTCTGAAAGATTTCTCGAATTTATTAGATAACTTCTTGCTGAGTCGATGAATCATCAGATTGCGAGCATCTAATCAAATCATATCATTAATTGCATACTTGAGAACGTGTTGTCGATGAACATTAGCGAATTGTTTCTGATATGCTTAAGCTAAGATCATTTGTTCTCGCAGAATTTCATTGATTCGATTCATTTTCTGAACAAACAGATCGACATGTATTCATTTCAAATGTTCAATAACGTTCTTCTGAGTCTTCTTTGATTTCAATCTCATTCAAGAATGCTGTTCGAAGTTAGCTAGAAACGACGTGCACTGAGTGCTTTTGAAGAAGTGATTGTTGATGACAAATTCAGCTTATGACAGTCATGCAGCTCAGTCGTTCTGCATAAAGAACACGAAGACTCGAAAATATTGTTTCAAAACGTTGTTGACGTTCTCAATTTGATCATTCATTTCTGAGTGAAACGCAGTTGACAATCGAGCTTGAATCTTCAATCGAATACAAAGTTCATCTCAAAAGTGACTGACAAACTGAGTTTCATGATTCGAGATGATTGAATCAGATAATTCATGATGTTTTCATATTGCATGATAAAAAACTCGAGCTGTATCTAGAGCTGTAATTTCACTCATAGACTCGTAATGCACTTGTTTAGATAGTCTGTTCACGATTATCAGAATATTGATTGTCGAATTTTCGTTCAGATTCTTACTTTCAGATACTGTCACGATGAAATTCATGACTATGTTTTTTCAGCGATGATTGAGTACATCAAGAGACTTCAAAACTCTCTGATATTTTTCTCTAGAGATCTTCACTCGAGAGCATAGATGACAATTGTGTACGAAGCGAGCTACTGTCTTGATCATTTTGAATCAGTAATAATGACGACTGAGTATTTTGTAGATCTTGACTCTTTCTGAATGACTCGCAATAGACGTGTCATGACTTAACTGAAGCAGACGTAGTCGCAGTTTCTCATCTTCGAAAATCAATAGTCTATCTCTATAGTAGACTCGATCACTTCGCAGCATACATTTCGCTAACGAAAATTCTTTAAGCTTTCGTTGATCGTCTCTTAACGCAGTTATCATGATCTGTACTCATTCATCATTGAAATAGACTGCAAAGAGTTGTTCTTCTAGCTCATTCATAGACATTTTCTCTGATGATTCAG
>JAABUZ0100003601.1_pt1 | contig 22729 bp, 20 predicted proteins | sample 5562091 | NCBI WGS metagenome assembly JAABUZ01 (sample SAMN12813069, study PRJNA571459) | rock metagenome | isolation source: Antarctica rocks | place: Antarctica: Victoria Land, Linnaeus Terrace sud | collected 2015-12-21
AGCTCGTGCTCGAGCGCGCCCCCGCGACCGTCGGGGCACACGTAGCGGGCCCGCGCCTCGGGCCTCGAGGAGACGACCTCGGCCAGCTCGGTTCCGACGAAATGCAGCGCGGCGGCGTCGCCGACCCGTATCCGGGCGCCATCCCGCCGGCGACCGCGTCCATGAACGCCGAGCGCCGGCCAGGCTCGTCGTTGTAGTGCACGGCGTTTGACCAGGGCAGCAGGCCCAGGCCCTCCAGGCGCCGCACCGGGCCCTCGTGAAAGCCCGACACGGCATCCGAGAACCAGCACAGAGATCCGGCCGAGCCGCCGCACAGCAGCACTCCGGCGCGCCACGCCTCGCGCAGCACATCGTCGAGTCCGTGCGCGCGCCAGGTCCCCATCAGCGAGACCAGGCTGCCGCCTCCGACGTAGATGATGTCCTGCGCGAGCAGGTGCGCGGCGGCGTCGCCCACCCCCGTTTCGCGCCGGAACAGCGAGATGTGCGAGGGCTCGCACCGCGGGGCGGCAAACGCCCGGTAGAAACGGACCACGTAGTGGTCGGCGTCACCGCTCGCGGTGGGCAGGAAGCAGATCTTCGGGCGCTCGGCGCCGGTGAGCGCGAGTACGTGGTCATCGAGCAGCGGGTTGCCCCACTCCATCGAGAAGCCTCCGCCTCCGAACGCGACGATCTGCGGGGGCCGCACGAGCATGGTCGGTAGCTTGCTCGCGCCCGCCCCCTGCGTCTTTGGCCCCGTGGCCAGAGCAACGCGGCTGTCACTGTCCAACCAACCGGGTTCTCGACCGGCCAGTCTCCGCGGTCAGGCGGGGCGGGCGCTCTCGCCGCCGCTCGACGCATCGGCCATCTCGCGGAACAAGCCGGTGACCACGAACACCACCTGCTCGGCGATGTCGACCGTGTTGTCACCGATCCGTTCCAGACAGCGCGCGACGAGGATCATGAACATCCCCCACTCGCGCATGTCGATCTCGTCACCGACCTCGACTGCGCGCTTGAAGATGATGCGGTTCAGCCGGTTGATCTCCTCGTCCTGGCGCGCGAGGTCCTGGGAGAGCTCGACGTTGCGACCCCCCAGCGCGTCGCGCGCCTGGGTGACCTGGGAACGGGCGAGCTGGCCCATCCGCTCGATCGCGTCGAGGATGTCCTTGTCCTTGGGTGACTCGTAGCCCGACAGCGGGACGAGCTTGGCGATGTTGACGCACTGGTCCCCCATCCGCTCGATGCAGCGGATCACGTGCAGCAGGGCGGCGACGATCCGCAGATCGCCGGCCACCGGGGCCTGACGGGCGAGCAGCGAGAGGATCCCTTGATGGACCTCGAGATAGCGGCCGTCGATGCGGTCATCGTCGGCGATGACGATGGTCGCCAGCTCCACATCCTGGTAGCTGACGGCCTCCAGGGCACGGTCGAGCTGGGAGACGACGAGGTCCAGGCCGCCCAGGACCTGCTGCTCGAGGCCCTTGAGGTCCTCCCGGAACTGGTGGCGGGTCTCCTGGGGCATCGGTGGCGCCTCAGCCGAACTTGCCGGTGACGTAGCGCTCGGTGCGCTCGTCGCGCGGGTTGGTGAACACGTCGTTGGTCGGCGCGTGCTCCACCACCTCGCCGTCGAGCATGAACGCGGTCGAGTTGGCCACCCTGGCGGCCTGCTGCATGTTGTGGGTGACGATCACGATCGTGTAGCGGTCCTTGAGCTCATCGATCAGCTCCTCGACGCGCAGGGTGGCGATCGGATCCAGCGCCGAGCAGGGCTCGTCCATCAGGATCACCTCGGGCTCGATCGCGATCGCGCGAGCGATGCACAGGCGCTGCTGCTGGCCACCTGACAGGCCGGTCCCGGGCTCAGACAGCCGGTTCTTGACCTCGCCCCACAGTCCGACCGCGCGCAGCGAGCGATGCACGCGCTCGCGCAGGTTGTCGCTCTTGGTTCCCGTCAGGCGCAAGCCGGCGGCGACGTTGTCGAAGATCGACATGGTCGGAAACGGGTTGGGCTTCTGGAACACCATTCCGATCATCCGCCGCACCGAGGTGACGTCCACGCCGGCCCCGTAGACATCGAGCTGATCGAGGGTCACGCTGCCCTGAACCCGGGCGCCGGGGATCTCCTCGTGCATCCGGTTGATGCAGCGGACCATCGTCGACTTGCCGCAGCCCGACGGCCCGATGATCGCGGTCACCTCGTTGGCGGGGAAGCGGATGTCGACCCCCTTGATGGCGTGCTGCTCGCCGTAATAGGCGTGCAGAGCCTCGACCTGGACCGCGTGGCCGGCGCCCTGCTTGACGCCGAGCGCGCTGAGGTCCGGTGTCGCGTCGGCTTCCTGGCCCGGCGAGCCTCCGAATGCGGTGGACATGGCGGTTGGTTCCTTGAGGTCGCTTTCGGGTGGGATCATGCCACGCGGCTCCTTCGCGCGATCGCGCGCGCGATCAGGTTGAGAATCAGGACGAGGACGACGAGGGTCAGCGCCGCCCCCCACGCACGGTTGATGATCGCGTCACGAGGGGAGCTGATGTCGTTGAAGATCTGGATCGGAAGCGTGTTCATCTGGCTGCCCAGGTTGGCCGTGGCGCCGAAGGCCACCGAGACCGTGAACAGCAGCGGCGCGGTCTCACCCATCCCCCGGGCGATGGCGAGAATCGATCCGGTGACCAGGCCCGGCAGCGCCGTCGGCAGCACGACCCGGGTGACCACGCGCCAGCGGGGCGCGCCCAGGGCAAGCGCCGCCTCGCGCAGACCCGCCGGGACGAGCAGCAGCACGACCTCCGAGGCCCGCACGACGATCGGCAGCATCAGCAGCGCGAGCGCGATCGAGCCCTTCCAGCCGGTGAAGTCACCGCCGATGTGGCTGGTGACCAGGACGATGTAGATGAACAGGCCGAACACGATCGAGGGCACGCCGGTCATCACGTCCACGAAGTAGCGCACGACGCCGGCAAAGCGCGAGTCGACGCCGTACTCGGTCAGGTAGAGGGCCACGCCGACCCCGAGCGGGATCGCGATCAGTGACGCGAGCGCGACGATCTCCAGGGTCCCGAGCATCGCTGAGCGGATGCCGCCGGGATCGCCGAAGAACGAGCCGGTCGGATCGGTGGTGAAGAAGCCGGCGCTCCATCTGCCCAAGCCCTTCTGGAGCAGGAGATAGATGATCAGCACCAGCGGGATCAGCGCGATGATCGTGCCCGCCATCAGCACGCCGCGCATGAGCTTGTCCTTGCGGCGCCGGCCCGGGTCGATCGGCGCGAACGCGGTGAGCCTCACGCGCGCTCACCGGCCGGCGCGGCGGCGATCGTCACGCCGGTGCCCCCGGTCCCCCGCCGGCCGTGCAGGCCGCGAGCGATGAAGCCGCGGGCGGCGATGTTGACGGCCAGGGTGAGGACGAACAGCACCAGCCCGGCCGCGAACAGGGCCGAGCGGTGGGCCGGGGTGGCCGCCGCCTCGCTGAACTCGTTGGCGATCACCGCGGCCAGCGAATAGCCCTGGTTGAACAGGTGCGAGCCGATCACCGGCGCGTTGCCGATCACCAGGACGACGGCGATCGTCTCGCCGAGCGCGCGCCCGAGACCGAGCATCGCCGCGCCGGTGATCCCGGGCCGGGAGTACGGCAGTACGGCCATGCGGATCATCTCCCAGCGTGTCGCCCCGAGCGCGAGCGCGGCCTCCTTGTGCTCTGCGGGCACGGTGTTCATGACCTCACGGGCGATCGCGGTCACGATCGGCAGGATCATGATCGCCAGGATCAGCCCGGCTACGAAGTAGTTGGGGCCGGTCGCGGTGCCGCCGCCGATGAAGGGGATCAACGAGAACGTGCCGGCGAACCACTGCTCGACCCCCAGCAGCCTGGGCTGGAGCACGAAGACGCCCCACAGGCCGTAGACCACCGACGGGACCGCGGCGAGCAGATCGATCAGGATCGTCAGCACGCCGCGCAGCCGGCGCGGGCACAGCTCGGTGACGAACAGCGCGCTGGCGATCGCCACCGGCACCCCGACCAGCAGCGCGATCAACGAGGTCAGCAGCGTCCCGAACAGGAGCGGCAGACCGTGGTAGATGTTGCGCGAGACGTCCCAGTCGTTGCCGAACACGAAGCTTGGTCCGAACGAGCTGAACGTCTTGCCCGACTCTCCGATCAGGCGGACGAAGAAGTAGGCCAGCAGGGCCAGAATCGCTGCCGCCAGGCCGGTGAGACCCCACCGCAGCAGCTGATCCGGGACCCGGCTGGCCGGCGACCGCTGCAGAACCGAGCGGCCGCCGCGGGCGATGGATGTGCCTGCTTGCACGAACGGCCTAGGAGATGGCCTTGCCGTTGCACGTCAGCCGCGCCAGCTGGGCATTGTCCTTGGCCGCCAGTGATGCCGGCAGCGGCGCGTAGGGCAGCTTGCTCCCGCCCGAGCCGAGGGTCTGCTGACCGGCCCCGAACGCGTAGCTGAGGAACTTCTTCAGCCCGGTGGCGGTGGCCGCGCTGGCACCGCCGCTCTTGCACGGGTCGGCGTAGGTGTCCAGGAACGTCTGGGAGACGATCGGGTAGGCGCCGGAGGCGGGCGAGTTGATCGTCGAGATCCCCAGGTCCTTGGGGACCGCGATCCCCTGGGCGGCCAGCGAGGTGTTGGCGATCGTCGGGGAGACGAACTGGCCCCGGCTGTTCTTGATCGCGGCGTAGGTGAAGCCGTTCTCCAGCGCGTAGGCCTGTTCGACGTAGCCGATCGCACCGGGCGTCTGCTTGATCGCCGCGGCGACGCCGGCGTTCTTGGCCGCGCCGGTGCCGGTCGGCCACTTGACGTCCTTGTCGGCGCCGACCTGCGACTTCCAGGTCGGGCTGGAGTCCGCCAGGAAGGTGGTGAAGCCCTTCGTGGTGCCGGAGGAGTCCGAGCGGTGCACGACCGTGATCGCGGTGCTGGGCAGGCTCATGCCGGGATTGAGGGCCTTGAGCGCCGGGTCATTCCAGGTCTTGATCTTGCCGAGAAAGATGTTGGCGAGGGTGGCTCCGTCGAGCTTGAGCCCGCTCTTTGCGGACGGAAGGTTGTAGGAGGCGGTGATCCCGCCGAAGGCGACCGGGAACTGCAGGGTCGCACCCTTCATCTTGGCCGCGTCGGTCGACTTCAGCGCCGGGTCCGATCCGGCGAACTGCACCGTGGCGGTCTGCAGGTCGGCGATGCCGGCCCCCGAGCCCACCGGGTTGAAGTTGATCGTCAGGCCCTGGGACTTCAGGGTCGAGCCCCACTGCTGGTAGATCGGGGCCGCCAGGGTCGAGCCGGCGCCGTTGAGGGTGGCGGAGCCGCCGCTCGCGCTGCTGCTCGACGAGCTGCTGCCGGCGCCGGGCGCCGGCGCGCTCGAGCTGCTCGAGCCGCAGGCAGCCACGGTCAGCGACGCGGCGAGAACCGCGGTGACCGCGCTGAAACGACGTATGGGCACTTGTATCTCCTTGTTCATGGGAAGTCGTCTCAGTCTCAGACGGGTGAGCGGTCCAGGTGTTACCGAGTTGTGAACGCGCCGTTGGGAGGCCGTTGCCCAGGTCGGCGCACGTAGAGGTCCACCAGCCGGTCCCCGGCACGTGGCCGGCCCACTGCCGGCGGCCCGATTCAGGCGTTCAGGGCGGGGTCGAACCCGGCGTCTCGCTCGAACAGCTCGAGCTCGGTCTCCGGATCCAATCCCTCGGTCCGCTCCGGCGCGAAGCGGTAGCCGACTCCGAAGTGCGTGTGGATGTAGCCCCACTCCGGCGAGGCGGCGCGCAGCTTCTGGCGCAGCTTGCGAACGAACACGTCCACCGAGCGGTCGCCGTGGGCCATCGCGTAGCCCCACACGCGTTCGTAGATCTCCTCACGCCGCAGGACCCGGTCTGAGCCGGTGAGCAGGTGCAGGATCTCGAACTCGCGTGCGGTCAGCTCGAGGCTGACCTCGGCGGCATAGGCCTGGTAGAGGTCGGGGCGGATCGTGATTGCGCCGAACCGCGCGGCGGCTTCGATCGCGGGCATCTCCGAGCGGCGGTGGCGGCGCACGGCGGCCTCGATAACGCAGATGAGCTCCTCGGCGTGGCACGGCTTGGTCACCCAGGCGTCGGCGCCGAGCCGCAGTCCGCGCACGCGCTGGGCGACCGACGACGGGCCGGTGCAGACGATCACGGCCAGGCTGGGCAGTCGCGAGCAGACCCGCTCGAGGTACTCCCAGCCGCTCGGGCCGAGCACCGCCAGATCGATGACGATTGCGTTGAGGCGCATCGCCACCAGGGCCTCGACGGTCGCCGGCGCGGTCAGGGCACGGTGCTCGCCGCCCAGCGTGCCGAGCCGGTTGCCGAGAACCTGCAGGAAACCGACGTCACGATCGAGCACCGCCAAGCGCATCCGCGGGGACTGCCGCGAGGCCGCCGAGCTGGACCCGCTGGCGGCGTCGGTTCGCTCCGGCGGCATACCCGTCACTGTAATGCACAGCTGGCCTGCGCCCGGGTCGCGGCACAACCCGGTCACAATATGTTTACACGCTACGAGCGGGCAGAACGCGAGCGCTCACCTGCTCGGACCCCGGCGGTAGCCTCCGGTGGGCACCGGGCTCCAGCCCCCAATGAGATGAGATCCGTCACCGCACGCCGCCTGGTCCCGTTGCTGGCGCTCGTTCTCGCCGGCTGCGGTTCGGCGAGCGCGTCAAGCGCAGCCTCGAGCTCGGCCCCGGCCCACTCCAGCGCCGCCGCCTCGAGCGCCACATCGACCGCCGCCACCGCCCCCTTGGTGCTCGCCGGCCTGGCCGCCGCCGAGCACCCCGCAAGCTCCCAGTTCCCCGCCGCCAACGGGCGCTCGCTGCGCAAGCTGGCCACGCTCGTGTCCAGCAGCGCCCAGCTCGGGGCGGCGACCGGCACCTTCATCCCCGGCCTCCAGCGGCTCGCCTTCGGCCTCAACACCAGCTCGGGAGCGTTCCTCTACGCCCCGACCGCCGTGTACATCTCGCGGGGCGCCGGCGCACCGGCCCGGGGTCCGTACCTCGCCCCGGCGGACCCCACCGTGGTGCCGCTCGCCGACCGCAGCCGGCAGAACGCCGGTCCGGGCGGCCTGCAGGCGATCTACGCCGCGCGGCTGCCGGTCCCGAGCGCCGGCACGTACACGATCCTCGCGCTGACCCGCACGAGCCGGGGCCTGGTCGGGTCCCCGGGGGAGATCGCCGTCGCCCGCTCCTCGCCGATCCCCGCCGTCGGACAGCGAGCGCCGGATATCGCCACTGACACGACCGCGAGCGTCGGCGGCAAGCTCTCGCTGCTCACCACCCGCACACCTCCGGAATCCATGCACTCGGTCTCGTTGCGTCAGGTGCTGGGCAAGCGCCCGGTCGCGCTGCTGTTCTCGACCCCGCAGTACTGCGTCTCCCGGGTCTGCGGCCCCGTCACCGACGTGACCGTCGCCCTGCAGCACCGCTTCGGCCACCGGATCGCCTTCATCCATCAGGAGGTCTACGCGGAAAATCAGCCCAGCCATGGCCTGCGTGCCCAGATGAAGGCGTTTCACCTGCAGACCGAGCCATGGCTGTTCGCCATCAACCGCCGGGGGATCATCGTCGCGCGCCTGGAGGGCGCCTTCGGGACCACCGAGCTCGCTGCCGCGCTCAGGGCGGCTCTGCGGTGAGGCGCATCGGCGCGATCACGCTGGCGATCGCGGCGCTGGCGGTCGCCGGGTGCGGGTCCGGCTCCCAGCGGGGTCAGCGTTCCGACGGCCGCGGCCGCCCGGGTGTTCAGTCTCGCCGGCTTCACGCCGGCGACGACGATCCGGGCCGGCCGGCCGATCACGATCTCGTTCAACGTCCGCGAGCTCAGCGGCGCAACCCCAACCAGGCCGCGGCGCCCGACGATTTCAGCCTGCGGATCACCCGCGGCGGCGCGCCGGTTCGCGGCGCGAAGGTGACCCTGGCCTTCAACCACCTGCAGATGCAGATGCCGCAGCAGACCTACGCTCTGCGGGAAGTCGCTCCCGGCGTCTATCACCGCAGCGCCCCCGCTGATCATGGTCGGCCCCTGGAGCCTGGCGTTCTCGATCGTGGCACCCGGGGCGCCACCGTTCAACGCGCTGATCGTCGACCAAGCCAACGGATGAGCCCGAAGCCGGAGGGCCCGGGGCCGCCCGAACCGCCACCGGCCGCCGAGCCGCCACCGCCGGCCGAGCCGCTCCGGGACGGCTCCGCGGGCCCGCGGCTGATCGCCGCCGGCCTGGCCATGGTGGCGGGAATCGCGGCGCTCGTGATCGCTATCCTGCTCGTCAGGGGCGCCCTGCTGTAGACCGGCGCCCGCTCCCGGACAGAATCGACATGGCCTCTCGCAAAGAGCAAAAGGAACAGGCCCGCGCCCGCCGCGAGGCCGAAGAGCGAGCTCGAGTCGCTCGCCAGCGCCAGCAGCGGCGACTGCGGATGGTGATCGGCAGCGTGCTCGTCGCGGTCGCGATCGTGGCGGTGCTGATCGCCGTGTCCAGCGGCGGGGCCAGCGTGTCTGGACTGCAGACCGGCAAGACCTCGGCCAAGACGATGTCCGCGGTGCAGAAGCTCCTCACCGGCATCCCGCAGTCCGGAGTCACCCTCGGCTCGAGCTCGGCGCCGGTGACGCTGACCTACTACGGGGATCTGCAGTGCCCGATCTGCCGTGACTTCACGCTCACCGGCGGCTTTGAGCCGCTGGTCACCAACGAGGTCCGGGCCGGCAAGGTGAAGATCGTCTACAGGGCGTTTGAGACCGCCACCAGGGATCCCGGCGTGTTCAGGACCCAGCAGGTCGCCGCGCTGGCCGCCGGTCAGCAGCAGCGATTCTGGAACTTCGCCGAGCTCTTCTACCGCGAGCAGGGAACCGAGGGCTCCAACTACGTGAGTGACAGCTATCTCTCGGGTCTGGCCAGGCAGATCCCCGGCTTGGACCTGGCCAAGTGGCAGGGCGACCGCTCGTCGTCGACGCTGGCGACGAGCATCACCACCGATGAGCAGGCCGGAACCAAGCTCGGAGTGCAGGGCACCCCGACGCTGATCATGACCGGACCCAAGGGCAGCGCGGTCCCGGGTAACGGCTCCCTGCCGACCTACTCAGATCTGCAGGCGGCCTACAAGAAGGTGGCGTGACCGCCACCGCGCCGCGCGGCGCAACCGCGTCGGCCACGCCGGCCCTACGCAGCGACCGCCGGCTGCGAATCGGGATCCTCTTCCTCGCGCTGTTCGGGATCGGCGTGGCCGGATACCTGACCTACGTGCACTACGAGGGACTGAAAGTGCTGTGCCTCTCCAGCGGCGGCTGTGAGACCGTCCAGGCCTCGCGCTACGCCAAGCTCGACGGCGTTCCCGTGGCGGCGCTCGGTCTGGCCGGCTACGTCGGCATCCTCGGCTCGCTGGCGATCCGCGGTGAGTTCGGCCGAGTCGTGGGCTTCGCGATCGCGCTGATCGGCTTTGGCTTCAGCATGTATCTCACGTATCGCGAGCTGTTCACGATCAAGGCGATCTGCCCGTGGTGCGTGTCCAGTGCGGTGATCATGACCGCGCTGGCGCTTCTCACCGCGATTCGCGCCGTGCGCTACGAGTCCGCGAGCTACGGGTCCGCGACCACCTGAGCCGCGCCGCGGTTTCCGCCGGGGGTTCCCCGAGCGCGGGATCCAGCTCGCACCGTCCGCCGCGCCACCGATGATCACCCCGTGAGCTGGCGAACCACCCGGGCCACCGACGCCGGCGCGCCCGGCCACCAACAGGTGGCGATCATCGATCTGGGCTCCAATTCTTGGCGCCTGGTCATCTTCTCCTATGGCGACGGTCCATGGTGGAAGCGCACCGACGAGCTCTATGAGACGGTCCGGATCGGTACCGGGCTGGAGTCGACCGGGGAGCTCGGTGAGGACGCGATCGCCCGTGGCCTGGAGACCATCAGCGTGTTCGGGCGCTTCTGCCGCGCCAACCGGATCGCGCCCGCCGACGTGCACCCGGTCGCCACCAGCGCGATCCGTGACGCGGCCAACGGCGTCGTCTTCCTCGCCGAGGCGCAGCGCGCCGGCGCGATGGAGATCGAGGTCCTCTCGGCCGTCGACGAGGCTCATTACGGATACGTCGCGGCCGTCAACACCACCACTCTGCGCGACGGGGTCGTGCTCGACATCGGGGGCGGAAGCCTGCAGCTCACATCGGTCACCGGTCGTCGCGCGGGACCGAGCGCATCGTTCCCGCTCGGCGCGCTTCGCATCACCGAGCAGTTCCTCTCCGACGACCGTCCGGCCAAGAAGAAGGAGCTCGCGCGTGTACGCGCGCACGTGATGGCAGCGCTGAAGCCGCTCGATTGGGTGGCGGAGTCCGGCACCCGACTGGTCGGCATGGGCGGCGCGGTCCGCAACCTGGCCGCCGCCGCCCAGGGGATCGACGGCGGAGTCGACCTCGGCGTGCAGGGCTTCGTGATCGAGCCCGATGTCCTGAGCGAGCTCGTCGGCCGGCTCGCCGCGCTCAGCCCCGCGCAGCGCGGATCGATCCCGGGCATCAAGCCCGGGCGAGGCGACATCATCCTCGCCTCCGCGCTCGTTCTCGAGGCAGTCGTGCGGCACGGCGGCTTCACCGGGATCGAGGCCACCGAGGCCGGCCTGCGCGAGGGGCTGTTCCTAGCCCGGACGCTGCTCGCCGGCTCAGAGCCGTTGTTCGATGATGTGCGGGCGGCCGCGGTCCGCAGCCTGGCCATCCAGTACGAGTCCGATCTCGTCCACGTCGAGCACGTCGCCGCGCTCGCGCTGCAGATGTTCGACTCGCTCGTGTCCGGCGCCATGTTCGCGCCCGTCGACGGCGAGCGCGAGCTGCTGTGGGCGGCAGCGATGCTGCATGACGTCGGGATGACGATCTCCTATGACGACCATCACAAGCACTCCCGGTATCTGATCGAGAGCGCCGAGCTGTTCGGCTTCGATCCCCGCGAGCGAGCGCTGATCGCCCAGATCAGCCGCTATCACCGCAAGGGGATACCCAAGCTGGGAGTGATCGAGCCGCTCAGCCATCGGGGCGACGATGCCCTGCTCGATCGCTGCGCGGTCATCCTGCGCCTGTGCGAGCATCTCGAGCGCGGGCGCGACCAATCGGTCTCCCACGCCTACCTGGACACCAACGGCGATGGGGTCGACCTGCACCTGCAGGCGGCTGGTGATCTCACCCTGCCGCGCTGGAGCGTCGAGCGCTACGGTGACGGCGAGGCCTTCGAGCGGGTCTTCGGGCGGCGCCTGCTGATCGGCTGACCAAGTGCCGCAGTCCGTCTGACCGAATAGTAGAGTCGCGGTGATGAGGAGGAGCCTGGCCCTGCCGGTCATCGTCGCTGCGCTGCTCGCGCTGCTCGCGCTGCCCGGCGTTGCGTCCGCCGACGTGCCGAGCGTGCTCGGCGGTGACACCGTGAGCGGCACCGCGATCAGCTGCACGACCCAGTCTGACGGGGTTCGCGTCTGCCAGGGAGACATCAGCTCTGGCCCGGTGGGGGCCGACACCCGCCTGAAGAGCTTTGACGGGACGCCGCTGGCCCTGTACGTGATCCTTCCGCCCGCGCCCAGCACGGGCCCGGACCGCGGCTATCCGCTGATGATCCAGAGCCACGGCTACGGGTCCAAGGCAAAGGGGCCCGACAACCCCGAGTACCTGGGCCCGACCGGCGACCAGTGGGCCCGGGACGGCTACGCCGTCCTGCAGCTGACCGCCCGCGGCTTCGGCAATTCGTGCGGCAGCATGGCCTCCCGGCTCAGCGATCCCGGCCCCTGCGCCGGCGGCTACATCCGCCTCGACGACAACCGCTACGAGGTCCGGGACATCCAGTACGCGACCGGGCTACTGGTTGACGCCGGGCTTGTTGACCCCGCTCGGATCGGGGCCACCGGCGAGTCCTACGGCGGCGGGGTCTCGCTGCAGCTGGCCAGCCTGCGTAACCGGGTGATGCTCGGAGACGGCTCGCTTCAGCCCTGGACGAGCCGCAAGGGCACACCGCTCTCGCTCGCCGCCGCCGCGCCGGTGATCCCGTGGAGCGATCTGGTGGGATCGCTGCTGCCCAACGGCCGCACGCTCGACACCCAGATCGCCTCGCCGACCACTGATCTGTCGCCGCTGGGGATCGAGAAGCAGTCCTACGTCTCGGGACTGTTCGCCAGCGGCCAGGCGTCCGGCTACTACGCTCCCCCCGGCACCAACCCCGAGGCCGATCTCACCACCTGGTTCTCGTCGCTGAACGCCGGCGAGCCGTATGACTCAAATCCCGAGGACCAGTCGATCGCGAGCACGATCGCGCGGTATCACTCGGCCTATTACCTGCTCGACGGGGCCTACGGCGTGCCCGCGCAGGCGCCCGCGCCGCTGCTGATCGCCAACGGCTTCACCGACGATCTCTTCCCCGTCGACGAGGCGGTCCGCTACGCCAACCTGGAACGGTCCCTGTATCCGGATGCCCCGGTCGGGCTCTACGCCTTTGACTTCGGCCATTCCCGCGGCCAGAACAAGGCCGCCGATCTGGCCGGCCTCGTAACCCGGATCCAGGCGTTCTTCGATCACTACGTCAAGGGCACCGCGCCCGCGCCGCCGCTCGGCGCCACGGCCCTGACCCAGACCTGCCCCGCGAGCGCGCCGTCCGCGGGCCCGTACAGCGCCCCCGACTGGGCCGGCCTGCACCCGGGCGTCGTCCCCTTCGCCTCCGCTGCGGCCCAGACGATCGTCTCGGGCACCGGCAGCGCCGCGATCTCCAGCGCGATCGATCCGATCGCCGGGCAGGGCGCCTGCGCGACGGTCAGCGCCGCCGATCAGGGCGCCGGCGTGGCCAGCTACCGGCTGCCCGCCGCGACCGGCAACGGGTACACGCTGCTCGGAGCGCCGGTCATCACCGCGTCGCTCGCGCCGACCGGTAGCTATCCGGTGATCGCCGGGCGACTGTGGGACGTGGACCCGACCGCCGGAACCGAGACGCTCGTCGCCCGCGGGCTGTACCGCGTCACCGCCGGCGGCAATCAGACCTTCCAGCTGCACCCCGGCGCCTGGCACTTCGCCGCCGGCCACATCCCCAAGCTCGAACTGCTCAGCCAGGACGCGCCGTACGCGCGCACGTCCAACGGCCAGTTCTCGATCGACGTCTCAAAGCTCAGCCTCACGCTGCCCGTCCACGAGGTCCCGGGCGCCCCGGGCACGCCGCCCGCGGTGCGCACACCGGGGCCGGTCGCGACAGCCGCCTGCACCGCCCGCCCGTCGAGCCGCATCACCCGCCACCGGATCGATCGCCGCCGGCGGCTCATCCTGTCCGGACGCGCCACCGAGCGACCCTGCGCCCACGCCAGCGCGCAGGTCCACCGCTCGCAGCGGATCCGCTCGGTGCTGGTGAGCATCTCGCGGGCCGCGGGTCGCGGGCGCTGCCGGTTCGTCACGGCGGCCGGCCGCCTCTCCCGCCCGCGCTCCTGCCGCCGGGCGCTCCCGCTACGGGCGCGCGGGACCTCGCGCTGGTCGCTGACGCGGCGCTTGCGGGTCCCGGAGGGCCGCTACCTGGTCCGTGTCCTGGCCTTCGATGCGCGCGGCGCGCGGCAACGCGTCAGCACCAACACCCACATCCGCGTGCGCTAGCGCTAGCTGGGACGCGGGGTCGCCCGGTCCCGCTCTACAGCGATGTCACGACTGCGCTTGTGAGCGCCGGCGTGCCCCTCGCGAGCAGATCCCCGAGCTGGCCAGCGAAACGTTGCTGCTTTCCCAGCTCGGCCGCGGCCGGCGCGACGGCAGCTTTCCCGAATGCCGGCGGGCAGCTCTCAACAACCGCAGTGATCAAGATCGTACGACCAATAATGCTCACCGCCGGCGTCCCCGGGCCACAATCTCACCCCACACGCTCCGCCACCTTCGGGTGGCTCTACATGGCCGCGCTCGGCGCCTAGCCCTCCCAGCTACAGAAGATCATGGACCACGCCATCACCAGAAACGACCAGCCGTCATGCCGCGGACGGCGCCTTTCCGAGTCGCTCTCATAGTCGACCGGTTCTGGCCACGCACGGCCCCGGTCGTATTGCGTCCGCGAAGGGTCAGTCAGTATGGGAGTGTCCGAGGATTTCTCAGCCGGTTGATCTGCGTGCTGGCCTCGGCCGCGGGGTCGCGAGTCGTGGAGCCAACCAGCTCGTGCTAGTGGACCACGAGCGGCTTTCACGGGACGCTCACCCCCGCGCAGCCCGTCGGCGTACCCGTCCTCGCGGCGGTGGCGGGTGAGCCGGCGAATGCATTTTCCCGCCGAGTCGCACTACAGTTTCCGCATGCTCTGGATGCTCCGCCACGCCGACGCCGCCGACGGCCTCCCCGACAGCGAGCGCCCACTCACGACGCGAGGCGTCGCCCAGGCCGAGAACGCGGGACGGGCGCTCGAGCGCCTCGGAGTCCGGATCGATGCGTGCCTGTGCAGCCCGAAGCTGCGCGCGCTGCAGACCGCACAGCACGCGTGCGCCTCGCTCGGAGTCGAGGTGACGATCGAGCGCCGGCTGTCGGGCGAGCCGTTTGACGTCGAGGCGCTCGTCACCGGCCTCGGGGAGGTGCTGATCGTCGGCCATGACCCCTCGTTCTCGCTGACCCTCCATGACCTTACGGGCGCGCAGGCTCGCATGCGCAAGGGGGGCCTGGCCGCCGTCGACAAGGGCGAGCTGATCACCCTTCTGCGACCCAACGAGCTGGCGGCGATCGCGCTGCGCGAGCCGGTGGTAGCCGGACGACTCACGCGGCCTGCAGGTTCCGCGAGCCCGGACGGCGAGCGCAGGCCGGCGTGAGCGAGGCGGCGCTCGACACGACGATCGGCGGCGCCCCCGACCCGGTCGCGCTCGATGACTGCTCGCTGTACCTCAACCGCGAGCTCTCGTGGCTCGATTTCAACGACCGGGTTCTGCAGATCGCCGAGGATGAGTCCCTGCCGCTGCTCGAGCGCCTGAGGTTTCTCGCCCTGCAGCGCGATCAGCTCGACGAGTTCTTCATGATCCGCGTGGCCGGCGTCCACGACCAGCTCGACGCCCGGATCGACGCCCGCGGTCCGGACGGCCTTTCGCCGACCGAGGTCCTGGATGAAATCGCCGCGCGGGTGCGCGCGCTGGAGGATCGCCACGCGCGCCAGTTCGCCGACACGATCCGGCCGGCGCTGGCCGAGCACGGGATCCGCATCACCAGCTGTGAGGACTCCGGGGCGCCGGCGAGCGTGATCGAGCGCCACTTCCGCGAGCAGATCTTTCCGGTCCTGACCCCGCTGGCGGTCGGTCCGGGACGGCCCTTCCCCTACATCTCCAGCCTCTCGCTCAGCCTGCTCGTGCGCCTGCACGACCCCGACCTCGACCACGAGGCGTTCGCCCGGGTCAAGGTGCCCAAGGAGGTCCTGCCCCGGTTCGTGGAGATCTCCAAGGACATCTTCATCCCGCTCGAGGACATCATCGCCACCCATCTCAGCGCGCTGTTCCCGGGCATGGACATCCTCAGCTATGACCTCTTCCGGGCCACCCGCGACGCCGACTTCGAGATCTCCGATGAGGCCAATGACCTGCTCCAGGCGGTCGAGGACGAGCTGCGGCGCCGCCGTTTCGGCGAGGTCGTGCGGCTCGAGGTCGGTGCCAGCATGGACCCGTCGCTGCGCACCCGGCTGATCGAGTGGCTCAACGTCGACGAGGTGCAGGTCTACGACGTCGACGGCCTGCTCGACACCACGGACCTGACTCAGATTGCGGCGATCGAGGGCCACGCCGAGCTGCGCTGGCCGGGCTGGACCCCCGTCGCGCAGACCGGCCTGAGCGCGGCCGCCGGCGACGCCGACGACCAGCCCGACATGTTCCGCGCCATGCGCGCCGCGGACGTGCTCGTGCACTACCCCTACCAGTCGTTCTCCTCCAGCGTCGAGCGGCTGGTCAAGCAGGCTGTCGAGGACCCCAACGTGCTGGCGATCAAGATGACCGTGTACCGGACCTCCGATGACTCGGCGCTGGTCCCGTCGCTGATCGCGGCCGCCGAGAAGGGCAAGCAGGCGGTCTGCCTGGTCGAGCTCAAGGCGCGCTTCGACGAGCGCCAGAACATCCACTGGTCCCGGGCCCTGGAGGAGGCGGGCGCCCATGTCGTGCACGGCATCCCCGGCCTGAAGACCCACGCCAAGGCGATCCTCATCGTCCGCCGCGAACGATCCCAGGTCCGCCACTACGCGATGATCGGAACCGGCAACTTCCACGCCAAGACCGCCCGCATCTACGACGACTTCGGGCTGTTCACGACCGACCGCGAGCTGACCGACGAGGTCGCCAACCTGTTCAACACGCTGACCGGCTACGGCCACCCCGAACCCCAGCGCAAGGCGCTGGTCGCGCCGACGTGGATGCGCGTCCCGCTCGTGGATCAGATCGAGCGCACGGCCGCGGCCCACCAGGCCGGGGAGCCGAGCCGGATCGTGATGAAGATGAACTCGCTGGTCGACCCGGGGATCATCGCGGCCCTGTACGCCGCCTCGCGGGTCGGCGTCCCGATCGAGCTCAACGTGCGGGGGATCTGCTGCCTGATCCCCGGCCTTCCCGGGACCAGCGAGACGATCACCGTCGTCTCGGTCGTCGGACGCTTCCTCGAGCACTCCCGGATCTACAGCTTTCACCGCGGCGAGGAGCATGAGTACTACATCGGCTCGGCGGATCTCATGCCGCGCAACCTCGACACCCGCGTCGAGCTGCTGGTGCCGATCCAGGCCCCCGAGCTACAGGCCGAGATCGACGACACGCTGACGCGATGCCTGGCCGATGACACCAACGCCTGGACGCTGGGCCCCGACGGGCGCTGGAGCCGCCGGGACGGCGCCACCCGCAGCGTCCACCTCGAGCTGATGCAGCGCACCCTCAACTGGGCCGCCAGCTTCTCGAGCTGACCGGTGTTCGGACCGAACCGGTGGCGATCGGCATGCGACCGGTCGCTTCCCTAGGGTTCCCCGCCTCGTGCACAGCACCCTGCTCCTCGTCATCGTCGTCATCGCCGCGCTCGCGTTTGACTTCACCAACGGCTTTCACGACACCGCCAACGTCGTCGCCTCCGCGATCTCCACGCGAGCTCTGGCCCCGAACAGGGCGATCACGCTGGCCTCGGTGCTCAATTTCGTCGGCGCCTTCATCTCGCTGAAGGTCGCCGCCACCGTGGCGACCGGCATTGTCGACGCCGGCCAGGTGACCGAGACGATCGCCTTCGCCGGGCTGGTCGGAGCGATCGCCTGGAACCTCATCACCTGGTGGGGCGGCCTGCCCTCGAGCTCCTCCCACGCCCTGATCGGCGGGGTGGTCGGCGCGATGCTCGCCGCCGTCGGAGGCTCGGCGGTCAAGGGCTCGGCGATCCTCGACAAGGTGGTGCTCCCGGCCCTGCTCGCGCCGGTCACCGCCTTCGCCGCCGCCGGCGTCGCGATCATCGTCATCTACGCGCTGTTCGGCCGCCGGCGCCCCGGTTCGGTCACCCGCGGCTTTCGGATCGGTCAGATCGGCTCGAGCTCGCTGCTCGCCCTGGCCCACGGGACCAATGACGCCCAGAAGACGATGGGCGTGATCACGCTCGCGCTCGTCGCCGATGGTGACCTCGGCGCCCGTCACCCGAGCGTTCCGACCTGGGTGGTGATCTGCGCCGCGGCGGCGATCGCCTTGGGCACCTACGCGGGTGGCTGGCGGATCATCCGCACCGTCGGGATGCGGATCATCCGGATGGACGCCGCCCAGGGCTTTGCCGCCCAGGGCGCCGGGGCCGCGGTCATCCTGCTGTCCTCGCATTTCGGCTACCCCCTCTCCTCCACCCATGTCATCTCCGGTGGCGTGATGGGCGCCGGTGCGGCCAAGCGGCTGTCCGCGGTGCGCTGGGGGGTGGCGGGGACGATCGCCGCGGCGTGGGTGGTCACGCTGCCGGCGGCCGGGCTGTTCGGCGCCGCCGCCTACGCGCTGACCTCCGCCTTCGGTAGCGGCGTGCGCGGGCCGCTGCTCATCTCACTGCTCGCGCTGACGGCACTCGGCATGGCTCTCGGGGCTCGCCACCGCCAGTCCGCGCACGCCGTCTGAGACCGCCCAGGGCAGTCCGGGCTCCGCGCCGTCGCGCGCAGAGCCCCGGGCCGGCGCGCGCTCAGCCTCCGGTCGGCGTCTGCGAGCGGGTGCCGAGACGCACCGTGATCTGCTTGGTCTGCCCGCCCCGCCGGACGGTCATCGTCACCGTCTGGCCGGGGGCGTAGTTGTCGACCATGGCGATGAACGCTTCGGTCGAGATCACCGTCTTGCCGTTCATCGCCGTGACCAGGTCACCCAGTTTCAGGCCCGCCCGGCTGGCCGGGTTGTCGCTCGACCCCGGGCAGCCGCCTTGGCCGCCGAGCTCGGAGATGCTAGCGCCACCGACCGAGGCGGACGACAGGCAGACGCCGACGTAGGCGTGCTTGACGCTGCCGACGGCGATCAGCTTCGCCGCGATCCGCCTGACCGTGTTGGACGGGATCGCGAAGCCGACGCCGGAGCTCGACCCCTGGCCCGAGACCGTCGTGTTGTTGGTCTCGATCTGGTCGTTGAGGCCGAGCACGTGCCCGGCGGCGTCCAGCAATGGACCGCCCGAATTGCCCGGGTTGATCGCGGCGTCGGTCTGGATCGCGTTGGTGATGGTGAAGCGGTTGGGCGCCGTGATCGGGCGGCCGGTCTGGCTGACGATGCCGGTCGTGGTCGTCTCGGGCAGGCTGAACGGGCTGCCGATCGCCACCACGGGATCGCCAACGGCGGCCTGGCTCGAGTCCGCGAACGCGATCGGATGCAGCTCCGAGCTCGGCGCCGAGACCTTGATCACGCCGATGTCAGTGGACGGATCGGTCCCGATCACCTTGGCGGGATAGCTCTTGCCGTCCTGGAAGTTGACCTTGACCGAGATCGCGCGGGACACTACGTGCTGATCGGTGAGGATGTAGCCCTCGCGGTTGTAGACCACGCCGGCACCCTCGCCCAGGCTCTTCTGGGTCCCGCCGCCACCCAACAGCTGCGCGGTCGGGTTCGGGCTCTGGCTGATGACCAGGATGTCGACCACCCCGGGGCTGGCGGACTTGTAGATCTGGTTGACCGACTGGCCGCTGGACTTGCTCAACGAGGCCGGAAGCGCGGCCTGCCTGACCTGGGTGGTGACGGTGGTGGTCACCGACCTGCTGGTGCTCGATCCGCTGGCGACGAGGACCGCGATTATTCCCCCCGCGACCGCGCCGCCGATGACCGGCATCCAACGGCTCAAAGTCTTCATGGTTTGCGTCTCAATTCCTGGATTGGTCTGGCTGGGCAGTCTCCGCTAGGACAGCAGCCCACGTTGAGAAGGGTTTCAGAACCGGGGAAGAAGTCCGTAAGAGGCCCTCGCGCCCGGGTTGGGCTCGGACTATCAGGGTGCCCATCCCCACGGCCCTCAACCCTCGGCGGCCAGCTGCGCGAAGTAGTCCAGCGCCTCCGGATTGGCCAGCGACTCACGCGACGCCGCCTGCTCGGCCGAGGTTCCCGAGAGGATCCGCTTGACCGGCACCTCGAGCAGCTTGCCCGACAGCGTCCGCGGAACGGCCGGCACCGCCCGCACCTCGTTGGGCACGTGGCGCGGGGAGCAGTCCTCGCGCACCCGCCGGCGGATCTCGGCCACCAGCTCGTCAGTCAGCGCCACCCCGTCGCGAAGCACCACGAACAGTGGCATCCAGCCGTCGATGCCTCCTCCAAGTCCGGCCCGCTCGGCATCCCGCCTCGCCCCTGCCGGGCCGAACCGGAGTCGTCGGGCTGGGAGGTCGACGACCAGCGCGTCGAGCACCTCGGGAACCTCGAGCACCGCTCGGTAGATCTCGCTTGTGCCCATCCGCACCCCGCCCCGGTTGATCGTCGAGTCAGAGCGGCCGTAGATGATCGCCGTCCCCCGCTCGGTGATCTCGATCCAGTCGCCGTGGCGCCAGATCCCGGGATACATGTCGTAGTAGGACTCGTGCAGCCGCGAGCCGTCCTCGTCGCCCCATAGGTAGATCGGCATCGAGGGCATCGGCTGTGTGATGACCAGCTCGCCCACCTCCCCCACCAACGACTGCCCGTCAGGATCCCAGGCCTGCACCGAGGCGCCCAGGCAGCGACCCTGCAGCTCGCCCAGGTACACCGGCAGCGTCGGGACGCCGCCCACGAAGGCGGTGCACATGTCGGTCCCGCCCGAGGTCGAGAACAGCCAGATGTCTGAGCCGAGCTCGTCATACACCCACCGAAAGCCCTCGGGCGACAGCGGCGAGCCGGTCGAACCCAGCGCGTTCAGCGCGCTCAGGTCCCGGCCCTCACCGGGAACGATCTCGCCCTTCATGCAGGAGGCGATGAACGCGGCGCTCGTACCGAAGGTGGTGATCGCGGCCGACTCGGCGAGGTCCCACAGCACGCCGAGCGACGGGTGACCCGGATTGCCGTCATAGAGCACGATCGACGCCTCGGTCTGCAGCACGCCGACGAGGAAGTTCCACATCATCCAGCCGGTGGTGGTGAACCAGAACACGCGGTCGCCGGCCTGAGCGTCGAGGTGCAGGTGCATCTTCTTGGCCTGCTCGAGCAGGATCCCGCCCTGGCCGTGGACGATCGGCTTGGGCAGACCGGTCGTGCCCGAGCTGTAGAGCACCCACAGGGGGTGATCGAAGGGCAGCGCGGTGAAGCTCAGCTCGGTGTCCTCGGGCCCGAGGAACCCGTCCTCCCAGCCGGTGGCGTCCAGGTAGCCGAAGCGCACGGTTCGCGCCAGACCGGGGAGCTCGGCCGCGATCGCCGCCACGGTCTGATCCCGGTCATGGTCCTTGCCGCCGTAGCGGTACCCGTCGACGGCCAGCAGCACGGTCGGCTGCACCTGCGCGAAGCGGTCGATCACGCTGCGGGCGCCGAACTCCGGGGCGGCGGAGGACCAGGTCGCCCCGATCGACGCGCAGGCGAAGAACGCCGCCACGGTCTCCGGGATGTTGGGCATGTAGGCGACGACCCGGTCGCCGGGCCTGACGCCGAGCGCCCGCAGGCCGGCGGCGATCCGCGCCGTCTGCACCCGCAGCTCGCCCCACGTCCAGGACCCGAGCTCGCGCAGCTCCGAGGCGTGCTGGATGGCCAGCGCGTCGTCGTCCTTGCCCCGGAAGATGTGCTCGGCGTAGGAGATCTCAGAGCCCGGGAACCACTGTGCGCCCGGCATCTCCCGCGAGCCGAGGACCTGCTCGCCTCCGGTCGTGAACCGCAGCTCGAAGTACTCCACGATCGAGCTCCAGAACGCGTCCAGGTCATCGACTGACCACGCCCACAGCTCCTGGTAGCCGGCGAAGCTCAGCCCCCGCTCGCGCTGCAGCCAGTCTGCGTAGCGGGTCAGCGTCGCACGCTGAACGCGCTGGTCCGACGGTTTCCACAGCAGCTCGGTCATCGAGCGCCAGTATCGAGCATCCGTAGACTCCCCCGTCGTGAACGCCGCAGAGCGCACCGCTGCGATCCAACTGCCGGACAGCACCGGGAGTGAAGTGATGGCACTGCTCGCCGGGCTGTTCGCTTCCCCTCCCGCCTGAGCCATGATCGAGCTGCGCGCGCCGTTCGCCGGCACGATCGTCGCCGTGCCCCTGGTCGGCATCGCCTCGGGCTTCTGCTTCGCGGGCAACGCCGCGCTGCTGGGCTGCTGTGACGTGGTCATCGCCACCGAGGATGCGAGCATCGGGATGGGCGGCCCGGCGATGATCGAGGGCGGCGGCCTCGGCGTTCATCGTCCCGAGGAGGTCGGTCCGATCGATGTCCAGGACGCCAACGGGGTCGTGGACCTGCGCGTGGCCGACGACGCGGCGGCCGTCGCCGCGGCCCGGCGCTACCTGAGTTTCTTCGCCCGCACCCGGCCCGCCCCGGACTCCGGTCCCAATGCCGGGCTGCGGATCCCGAGCGTCTGCGCACGCTGATTCCGGACAACCGCAAGCGCGTCTATGACATCCGCGCGGTGATCGGCGCGCTGTGCGGCGAGCCGCTCGAGTTGCGCCGGGGCTTCGCGCCCGGAATGGTGACCGTCCTGGCTCGTCACCAGGGGCGCCCCTACGGCGTGATCGCCAACGACCCTCGCCACCTCGGCGGCGCGATCGATGCCCACGGCGCCGACAAGGCGGCGCGCTTCATGCAGCTCTGTGACGCGTTCGGACTGCCGCTGCTGTTTCTGTGTGACACGCCCGGCTTCATGGTCGGTCCCGAGGCCGAGCGAACCGCGACCGTTCGCCACTTCTCGCGCATGTTCCTGACCGGCGCCAACCTGCAGGTGCCGACCGGGACGATCGTGCTGCGCAAGGGCTACGGGCTCGGCGCGCAGGCAATGGCCGCCGGCAGCTTCAAGGCGCCGTTGTTCACGGTCGGCTGGCCGACGTCGGAGTTCGGGGCGATGGGCCTGGAGGGCGCGGTCCGGCTCGGCATGCGGCGCGAGCTCGAGGCGATCACCGACCCCGTGCAGCGTCAGGCGAGCTTTGACGGCTTCGTCGCCGCGGCCTACGAACGCGGCCGCGGGCTCAACATGGCCGCCTACTTCGAAATCGACGACGTGATCGATCCCGCCGACAGCCCGCGTTGGATCGCCACGCTGTTCGAGCCCGGGGCGGCGGGCTGGTGGCAGCAGCCGGGCAAGCGGCGTCCCAACATCGACGTCTGGTAGCTGACACGGCGCGCTCAGTGACAGCGCGCGCAGGCGCCGTGCAGCGTCACATCATGGCTCTGGACCCGCACCCCGAGGCGCTCGGACACAAGGCCGATCGCCCGCTCCAGACCAGGATCGTCGAACGCGACCAGC
>JAABUZ0100003603.1_pt1 | contig 22727 bp, 21 predicted proteins | sample 5562091 | NCBI WGS metagenome assembly JAABUZ01 (sample SAMN12813069, study PRJNA571459) | rock metagenome | isolation source: Antarctica rocks | place: Antarctica: Victoria Land, Linnaeus Terrace sud | collected 2015-12-21
CAACGCCCGCCTGGCCGACTTCGGGCTGAGCCGCGGTTCATGGGACGTACTCGCCAGCCTCAGGCGCGACGGACCGCCCTACCGCCTCTCTCCCACCCAGCTCTACCTCGCGCTGATGCGCACGTCTGGAGCGATGACCCATCGCCTCTACCGCCTCGAGCGCAGCGGTTTCATCACACGCCAGCCAGATCCCGAGGACGGCCGCGGGCTCCTCGTCGAGCTCACCCCAAGAGGTGTTCAGCTCGTCGACGAGGTCGCTCCTGCCCATCTGGCCAACGAACGATCCCTCCTCGCTGCGCTCAGCGTCGAAGAACAGATCCAGCTCGCCGACCTGCTGCGAAAGATGCTCGCCGCCTTCGAGCACGAACAACCAACACCGCCGCCCAGCCGCCGCCGCAGACGCCGTTGCCAAAGCACCCAGCGCGAGACCCGGCCGGCGGCGCAGTGATCGCAGACGCCACTTTGTGGCCAGTAGCCGATCGTCGACCCGGGACGCTTGTCCATGGACCGGCGCGGCGCCTCGCCGCGAGTCACAGCCGCCACCACCGCGCCAGACGCGCCCGCGCGGCTTCGCTGCACGCCGTGGCCGGCGCCGGGGCATCTGCCACTTCCCGAGCGCTGGCCGAAGGGAAGCCCGCAGCAGCGATCGCCTCCATCGTCACCGCCACCGAGCGGGCTAGCGCGCCGAGCGCGTACCCACCCTCCAGTACACATCCCAGCGGCGCGCCCACCTCCCGGCAGACCGCGGCCATCGCCCGCGACATCCCGGCGAAGCCCTCCTCGCTGAGCTCGCATCCGGCCAGCGGGTCCTCGACATGGGCGTCATAGCCGGCCGAGATCAGCACCAGCTGCGGCGCGTAGGCCCACGTCAGCGGGACCACCACCTGCTCCATCAGTGCGGCGTACTCCCCGTCGCCCGATCCCGCCGGCACCGGCAGGTTCACGGTGAACCCCTCACCCGGCCCCGAGCCGGCGTCGGAGGCCGCGCCCGTGCCCGGATACAGCGGCGACTGGTGGATCGAGACGAACAGCACCTCCTCGGTGGCATGGAAGATGTCGTTGGTCCCGTTGCCGTGGTGGACGTCCCAGTCGAGCACCAGCACGCGCTCCAGCTCCAGGGTGTCCAGCGCGTGACGGGCGGCCACGGCGACGTTGTTGAAGAGGCAGAAGCCCATCGCTCGCAGCGGGAGGGCGTGATGGCCCGGCGGCCGGTGGGCGCTGAAGCCGACGGCGGCCTCCCCGGTGACGAGCATCTCCGCCAGGCGAACCGCGCCACCGGCGCCGTGCAGGGCAGCCTGGAAGGAGCCAGGGCTCATCGCGGTGTCGAGGTCGACGTAGCCGCCCCCGGCGGCTGAGAGGTCCGCCAGCGCCTGCACCTGCCGGCGCGGATGCACGGCCTCCACGACCGCCCGCTCTGCCGCGGGAGATTGCATCCGCGTGTATCCGAGCCAGTCGCGGGCCTCCAGCTCGGCCTCGATGGCCCGGATCCGGGCCGGTTGCTCGGGGTGCGGCCCGGGATCGTGGTCCAGCGAGGAGGGGTGCGCCAGGAACACTGATCTTCCCCCCATCGCCGGTACGGTACCGGCCTTGCCTGCGCCCACCCGCTCTCAGGTGATCATCGTCGGCGCCGGCGCGGGCGGCCTCTACACCGCGCTCTGCGCCGCCCGGGAGGGCGGACGGGTGACGCTGGTCTCAGCCACCCCGCTGGCCGGCTCCTCGTCCTACTGGGCCCAGGGCGGGCTGGCCGCCGCGGTCTCCGGTGAGGACAGCCCGGCGCTGCACCTGGCCGACACAACCGCCGCCGGCCGCGGCTCGGTGCGCCAGTCGGCGGCACGGGTGTTGTGCGAGGAGGCCCCACGGGCCGTGGCCGATCTGGGCCGGCTGGGAGTGAGCTTCGACGCCGATCGTCACGGACGGCTGGCGCTCGGGCTGGAAGGGGGGCACGGGCTCCGGCGGATCGTCCACGCCGGCGGCGCGGCCACCGGCCGGCGGCTGATCCGGCAACTCAGCGCGCTCGTCGCCGAGGACCCCGGGATCGAGGTGCTGGAGGATCGGCGAGCGGTGGGGCTGCTGCGAGCCGGCGAGCGCTGCGCAGGGATCCGCCTGGACGGCGGCCAGGCGCTCAGGAGCCCCGCGACGGTGCTGGCGACGGGGGGCGCGGCGGCCATGTGGGCCCGGACCACCAACCCCTCCGGCGCCACCGGCGGCGGGCTGCTGCTGGCCCACCGCGCGGGGGCGAGGCTGGCCGACCTGGAGCTGATGCAGTTCCACCCCACCGCGGTGCTCGCCGCCGGCGAGGCCGACGGGCTGCTGGTCACCGAGGCGGTGCGCGGAGAAGGTGCGCTGCTGCTGGACCCCGACGGTGAGCGCTTCGTCGACGAGCTGGCTCCCCGTGACCAGGTTGCCCGCGCGATCCAGCGGCTGATGCGCGAGCGCGGCGTGAGCAGCGTCAGCCTCGACATGCGCGACATCGATCCCGCGCTCTTTCCCAACGTCGTGGCAGCGCTGCGGCGAGCCGGGATCGATCCCGAGCGCCAGCTCGTGCCGGTGGCTCCGGCCGCGCACTACATGATGGGCGGAATCGCCACCGACCTGGAGGGCCGCTCGTCGGTTCCGGGGCTCTTCGCCGTCGGCGAATGCTCCTGCACCGGACTCCACGGCGCCAACCGCCTGGCGTCGAACTCGCTCACGGAATGCTTTGTGTTCGGCGCCCGGACCGCGGCGGCGGCACTGACCGAGCCGTGGCCAACCCGCGGCGAGGACGTTCCGGGCGCCGCCGGGCAGAGCCTGCCGCCGGAGCTCACGCCGCGCTCCCGCGAGGCCCTGTGGGAGCACGCGGGGCTGGAGCGCGACCAGAGCGGACTCAGCGAACTGGCCGACGATCCGCACCCCCTGGCGAGGTTGGTGGCGGCCTGCGCGCTGGCTCGCCAGGAGAGCCGCGGAGCCCACCAGCGCCGTGATCATCCCCGCACCGAAACCGAGCTCGACGGCGTGCACGTGACGCTCGCCGCCGGCGAAGCCCCCCGCCTGGAGCACTGGCGTTGAGGATCCTCAACACACCGAGTTTCCACTTAATGCCTACTTAATACTGAGCGCGACACGCGCTTCACAAGTGGTGTAGATACTCGCGCCTGTAGGAGGAGGCACCTGGTAGGGGTTGAAAAGGAGAGAAGCCGCATGTACCGGTTCAGTCGCGCGATCTATCGAGAGCTGGCCTGCGAGATCACCGAGGATCCGCACGCCGCCTACCCCCAGGCCAACCACGAACGCGTGCTGCGGGCGTGCGAGTCGGCGATCGAGCGCCTGGCAACCGATCGCCACTACTTCGCGCGGCCCTCACGGACGCTGTTCGGAGACATTCGCGCCTACTTCCCGATGAGCGCCCAGCCCCGGGTGCTGCGCGTGATCGAGCGCTACCTCGGCTTCGCCGACGAGTTCCTGGCCCGTCAGCCTCGGAACGGCTTCGACGTCTACGGCAACCCGCTGCAATGCCGGGCCAGCACCCGCAAGGGCACGCCATGCCAGCGGATGCCGCTGCCCCACAACGGCTACTGCCCCTCGCATCAGCACCTGGCCGAGACCGAAGAGCTTCAGGAGGCCCTGGCGGCGTAGGAGCGGTCCAGCGGGTGCCGCCTGCGCGGCACCCCGTAGTTTGGCTACCGTCGATCCGATGCTGCTCGGGGTCGACGTGGGAGGCACCTTCACCGATGCGGTGCTGGCGCTCGACGGGGAGATCGTCACGGCCAAGGCGCCGAGCACTCCCCGTGACCAGTCGCAGGGGGTGATGGCCGCCACGCGCGCGGTGCTGGAGCGAGCCGGGCGCCAGGCCGAGGAGATCGACTGCTTCTCGCACGGCATGACGGTGGCCACCAACGCCCTGCTGGAGGGCAACGGGGCGCGCACGGTGCTGATCGCCACCGCCGGCTTCACCGACCTGATCGCGCTCGGGCGCCAGGCGCGGGCACAGCTCTACCGGCTGTGCGCGGCGGCACCGGAACCGCTGACGCCGCCCGAGCGACGCTTCGGCGCCCCGGAGCGGATGACTCCCGACGGCCCGCTGCTGGCGCTGAGCGAGGACTCCGCGCGGTGGCTGGCCGATGAGGTCGGGCGCTGCCAGCCGGAGGCGGTGGCGGTGGCGCTACTTCACTCCTACCGCCATCCCGAGCACGAGCTGGCGCTCGGAGAGGCCCTGGCCAAGGCGCTGCCCGAGCTGCACGTGTCGCTCTCCCACCAGCTCGTGGGGACCTTCCGCGAGTACGAGCGCGCCGCCACCACCGAGCTCGATGCCTCGCTCTCGCCCCTGCTGCGCGCCTACCTGCGGCGCCTGAGCGAGCGCTGCGGGCAGGACGGGATCCCCGTGCCCGCGATCATGGGCTCCACCGGCGGGCTGATCGAGCTGGAGGAGGCGGCGGCGCACGCCGCGCTGACGGTGCTCTCGGGCCCCGCGGCCGGGGCGGCCGGGGCGGCGTTCGTGGCGCGCGCGGCGGGGATCGCCGATGCCGTCTGCCTGGACATGGGCGGGACCTCGTGCGACGTGTGCGTGATCAGCTCCGGAATGGTTCAGGAGCAGGCAGGGGGAGACATCGCCGGGCACCCCGTGGCGCTGCCGATGCTGGCGGTCCACACCGTGGGCGCCGGCGGCGGCTCGATCGCCTGGCGCGACGGGGGCGGCGCGCTGCGGGTGGGTCCCCGCTCGGCGGGCGCCGATCCCGGTCCCGCCTGCTACGGGCGGGGCGGCCGCGAGCCCACGGTCACCGACGCCAACCTGCTGCTCGGGATCCTCGCCGGCGATGCCTCCCTGGCCGGGATGGAGCTCGACATCAACGCCGCGCAGGAGGCGATCGGCCGGCTGGCGGGCGAGCTGTCGCTGGATCGCCTGGACTGTGCCGAGGGCATCCTCCGCGTGGCCAACGCAGAGATGATCCGGGCCCTGCGGGTGGTCACGGTGCAGCGCGGGATCGACCCGCGCACCCACGCCCTGGTGGCCTTTGGGGGGGCCGGGCCGCTGCACGCCGCGGCGATCGCGCAGGAGCTGGGCATCGGCACGATCCTCTGCCCCCGCGCCTCCGGGGTGCTGGCCGCCCTGGGGTTGGTGGTCTCGCCCGAGCGGCGGGACTTCCAGCGCAGCGTGTTCCTCTCCGAGGACTCGCTGCGCGCCGAGACCATCCGTTGGCACACCGGTGAGCTTTCGGCGCGAGCTCGCGCGGTCCTGGGCGGGGACCCGGCGCCGTCGCTGCGCGCCATCTACGAGCTGCGCTACGCCGGCCAGTCGTTCGAGCTGGCGATAGAGGCCGGCCTGGACGCGGAGCCCGATGCGCTGCGGGAGTCCTTCGAGTCCGCGCACGAGGAGCGCTACGGCCTCAGCGATCCGGACGGAACCTTGGAGCTGGTGACGATCCGGGTGTCCGCCACCCGCGCCGCCGGCGAGGTCACGCTGGCCGCACCGTCGGGACAGGGCAGTGCCGGCCGCGGGCGCCGCGCGCGGATCGACGGGGCGCAGGTGGAGCTATCGGTCCTGATCGGGACCCCCGATCCCGGAGCCACCATCACAGGACCAGCGGTGGTGGAGCTCCCGGAGTCGACGCTGCTCGTGCCCGAGGGCTGGGAGGGGACCGTGGACTCCAGCGGCAGCATCCGGCTGGAGCGGGGCCGATGATCGACCCCGTCACCCTGCAGGTCGCCACCGGGGCCCTGCGCGCCATCTGCGAGGAGATGGGGGCCGTGCTCGTCCGCTCGGCGTACTCCCCGAACATCAAGGAGCGCCGCGACGCCTCCACGGCGCTGTTCGACGCCGAGGGCCAGATGGTGATGCAGGCCGAGCACATCCCCGTCCACCTCGGCGCGATGCCGGCCGCCGTGGCGGCGGTGGCCGGCGAGGACCACGCGCCGGGACGCTCGTGGATCCTCAACGACCCCTACGCCGGTGGCACCCACCTGCCCGACATCACGGTGATCACGCCGGTGTTCACCTCCGGGAGCCACGGAGAGCTGCTGGGCTTCGCCGCCAGCCGCGCGCACCACGCCGATGTGGGTGGACCCACCCCGGGGTCGATGCCCGCCGACAGCCGCACCCTCGACGAGGAGGGGGTGGTGATAACCCCCCGCGTGCTGGACGAGGCCGCGATCTCGGAGCTGACCGCGCAGATGCGCCAACCCGCCCAGCGCCGAGCCGATCTGCGCGCCCAGCTGGCCGCCGGGCGCCTCGGCGTGCGGCGGCTGGCGGAGCTGCACGAGCGCATGGGCGCCGAGCAGCTCGCCGAGGCGCTGGCGGAGGTGCTCGACTACGCCGAGCGCCGCACCCGCTCGTGCCTGGGGGCTCTCCCTGACGGCACCCGCACCGCGCAGGACGTGCTGGAGGCACGCGAGGGCGATCTCCAGGTCAAGCTGCAGGCCACCGTCCACGGCGATGCCCTGAAACTCGACTTCACCGGTACCGCCGACCAGCACGAGGGCAACCTCAACTGTCCGCTGGCGGTCACGCGCTCGGCCTGCTTCTTCGCCATCCGCGTGCTCACCGATCCCGACATACCGCCGAGCGCCGGCGCCTACCGGCCGGTGGAGGTGATCGTTCCCGTGGGCTGCCTGCTGAACGCCACCCCGCCGGCGGCGGTGGTGGGCGGCAACGTGGAGACCTCCTCCCGCGTCGCCGACCTGGTGCTGGCGGCCTTCGGGCGCGCGCTGGGGCAGGGCACGATGAACAACCTCACGCTCGGCACCGAGGACTTCGTCTACTACGAGACGATCGCCGGCGGCCAGGGAGCGTGCCCCGACGCCGACGGGCCCAGCGCCGTGCACGTGGCCATGAGCAACACGCTCAACACCCCGATCGAGGCGCTGGAGCTGGAGTTCCCCCTGCGGATGACCGAGTACAGCCTGCGGCGCGGCACCGGCGGGGCGGGGTCCCACCACGGCGGCGAGGGGGTGGTCCGGGAGCTGGAGGCACTCGTGCCGATGACCTTCTCGCTCATCACCGAACGCCGCCGTCACGCTCCCCCCGGCGCCGCCGGCGGGAAACCGGGGGCGCGCGGGCGCAACCTGCTCGACGGCCGGGAGCTGCCGCCCAAGGCCACCGGGGAGATGCGCGCCGGCCAGCGGCTGCGCGTGGAGACGCCTGGCGGCGGTGGGCACGGAGAGCCAACGGGGTCGGAGTGAGCCGGATCGAGAGCCAAAGCTATGGTGCTGTAGCCCTGAAAATCCCCTCTTTTGCAGCAACATTTGGGGTTTTCACGGTTCTCCCCTAGAATCATCGTTCCCGTCGTTGCCTGACTTCCATGCGCGCACGGGACCCCCGTCGACCCCGACCCTCCCCCCCAAATTACCTATGCCGATTGCTTTCAAAGAGTGGGCCGTGACCGTGCGGGCTCTCGCCGAGGGTGAGCAGCTCCTGACCCTTCGCAAGGGCGGTGTCCGCGAGCCCGAGAAGCACTTCAAGCTGGACTACGAGCGGTTCTTCCTGTACCCGACGTTCGACCACCAACGCGCCGACCTGGTGCGGGAGTCACACCACCCCGAGCTCTCCCGGGCCCTTGAGGAGGGCGTCTGGAGCGACGGCGAGCCTGCGCCCAACGCGCTCCAGAACGGCCACGAGGTCACCCAGCCCGACCGTGTGCGGATCCGGGCCTGGGCCGAAGTGGCAGCGCACTTCACGGTCACCGATCGCCGGGCCGTGGACGCACTGTCGCCCTTCTACGTGTGGACCCCCGACTACGCCGAGAAGCGACTGGCCTGGAAGCGACGCCACCCGCTGCACGTGGTCCTGCTGCGCACCTACCGGATCCCGCGGCCGGTCACGGTCAAGGTTCGCGACGAGTACGCCGGATGCCGCTCGTGGCTGGAGCTGACGCGTGACCTCCCGTTCGAGGGGACCCCCGTCCTCTCCGACGAGGAGTTCGAGCGCGCCTCGGAGGAGATCGCCGCCATCGCCTCCGACCGTCAACCGGCCCTCGTCTAGTTACCCAGGCCGCGCCGCCTACGTGTAGGCCGGCGTGGCCTGGGAGGAATCGTTCTCGGCGTCGTTCCGGGCGCGGCACGATTCCGCGCACGCGGACGATGCCGACCGGGTGCTGGACGCGCTGGAGCGCACGCGCGACCGGCTGACGGCCCTTTACCCCCGCACCGTCGCGGACCTGACGGTCGTGCTGCACGCCAGCACGCTGTCGCTGACGCTGTCCAACCCGCTGGTGCCCGCGACGTGGCTGCTGAGCGCTCCTGCCGCACGCCGGTACGTTGCGGGCTGGAGCGCCGGAGCCGAGTTGCACGTGCTGGCGCCCGCGGCCCTGGATGCGCGCGCCTCCGCGGTGCCGGGGTCCCGGGAGATGCTGAGCCTCACCGCTCCGGCGCTCTACGCCCGGCGGGTGGTCACCGAGAACAACCAGGAGCTGGCGGGAGCGCGGGCGCCGGCGCGCCTGGCGGCGGAGGCGCGCTGGGCGTGGCTGCTGGAGGGATCGGCCCGGTGGCTGTGCGGCCAGACCGACCACGCTCGGCCCGCCATCGCCCGCCGGCTGCGCGAGGGACCCCATCCCAGCCTCCCGCCCCGCCGGCGCGACGCGATCCTGCTCGGCGGAACCGTGTTCGACCTCCTGGCCCGCGAGGAGGGCGAGCGCGCCGCCGCCGCGTTCTCCACGCGGCTGCACCCGCAGGGGGCCCGCGCCGCCCTGAAGCAAGCCTTCGGCGGACGGCCGTTCGCGCATACCGAGGGCGCCTGGCGCTCGCACCTGGCGCGGCTGGCCGGCGCCGCGGCCGGCTGACGCCGGCGCTGTCGCTGCCCAGCGAGCCTCAGCGGCTCAGGATGCGCCCTTGCGGATCCGCAGCTCCACCCGCTCGGAGATCAGCCCGGGCGCCCTGATGGTGAAGACCAGCCGGTCACCGGCGCGGAAGACGTGGCCGTAGAGGCTTCCGAACAGGCGCCGGCGACGGCGCGGCCGCGCCTCCAGCGCCCGTCGCGGGCAGCCCCGGCCGCGGCAGCGCAAGGTGACAGAGCCACCCCGCGGCAGACGGCGCACCTGGATGCGGTAGACCCGGGTGTGGTCTCCCCGCCAGATCCAGCCGATCACGAGGCGGGCGTGGACATGACCCCTGATCGCCCGCGGCGCCGGTGTGATGATGGCCACCGGTTGCGGCTTGCCCGGCGCTGAGGGTGGTCCTGGGGACGGGTGCGCCCGGTACTGGAGCACCTGGCCGGCAGCGGTGACCAGGGCGTAGCTGCGACCATCCGGCGTAGCCGAGATCCCCACCACCGGCGAGCTCGGCGGAGATCCGCCCGCGCTGCCGTAGAACCTGGCGTTGAACTGGAACACGCCCCCGTCCCCCGCCGCCAGCCAGTAGCCCTGCGCATCGGGACGGGCCGCGACGCCGACGACGGGCGCGTTCAGCTTGATGTTGCCGGCGCTGCCCTCGAAGTACGCATCGCCGAAGGGAAAGACGCCGCCGTCGCCGGCCGCCAGCCAGTAGCCGCGGCCATCCGGCGTGCCGGCGATGCCCACCACCGGCTTGTTCAGCGGTGTCCCCACGAGGCTGTGGTAGAACCCGGCGTCGCCATAGGTGAACACACCGCCGTCGGCGGCGGCCAGCCAGTAACCCTGGCCGTGCGGAGTCGGCGCCATGCCCACCACCGGCGCGTTCAGAAGGTGAGCACGCTGCCGTCGGACTCGGCCAGCCAGTACCCGTCGCCGTCGGGCGCCAGCGCCAGGCCGACGACGGGGGCGGCGCTGGCGGCGGCGGTCCCGGCGCTCAGCAGCAGCGCCAGCCCCAGCAGCGTGGCGGTGGCGAACCTCCTCACGCTCACGAGCATACGCCCCGGCCACGAGGCCGGGTCCCGCTCAGCTGCCGAGCACCTGGCCGGTCAGCCATACCAGCAGGGCGCCGAAGGCCAGCGCCACCAGCAGTCCTGCCAGCAGGCGACCGGGCGCAACCGCCACCCGCGCGGGCTCGACGGTGATCAGCTCGGCCTCCAGCAGCACCTCACGCGCGGCTCCGGCACCGGACTCCGGCACGAGCACGTCACGGGGACCCGCGGCCAGGAAGTCGGGCACGTCGAAACCGGCGGTGCGACGCAGCAGGCTCGGCACGCCCTCCTCCAGCAGCAGCCCCTGGATGAACTCCGCCTCGGCCTGGTTGCGCGCGCCGGCCACCCGCACGAGGTTGCCCTCGGCGAACTGCGGCTTGAGCTTGCGCGCCCATTCACGGCGGGGATCGGCCCGCGTGGGGCGATCCGGCGCAGGTGGGACCAGCGGCAGGCCGCACGCCACGCAGAAGCGCTCGTCGGGCGCATGGGCGGCGCCACACGCGGGACAGACCGGATCACCGTCCTGCCCGCGTCGCCCCGAGCTCACCGCACGACCAGCTCGACCTCGCTGACCTGGCCGCCGTCGATGCGCCAGGTTCGGACCTCCTCCTGACCGTCGGCGAGGCCGACGATGACCCACAGCACGCCCGGCCACGCGGCGGCGAAGTTGATGTCGGTCTGGGAGGGCCGGGGCGGCGTACGAGTGTGGGAGTGGTAGATGGCTCCGAGCTCGTGATCGGCCGCCTCGATCGCGTCCAGGATCTGCAGCTGCTCCCGGGCGTCGATGACGAAGCGGAACGGGCTGGCCTCGCTGTTGGTGGCCGGATGGACCTCGACCATCGCGCCATCGCTGACGGCCACCATCCCGCAGCACTCCGCCGGCGCCTCCTCACGGGCGTGGGTGACCATCTTCGCCAGCAGCTCGGAGGCGATCCTCATCGCTGGCCGAGGCTACCAGCCGACCTGGCGCCTCAGCCCACGATCGTCCAGCGACAGGGCCCGCCCTCAAGCACCCCTCGGAGCTGCCGATGAAAAGTTGATGCAGTCACGAGTGCCTCTTCTCAGGCAGCTGGTCAGCGACTCCCTCTACGTGATCGACGAGCGGGCGCTGGCGGAAGCGATCGTGGCCCGGGCCTGGGTTCGGGCCACGCTTCCGGACTCCGCGCTGCGCAGCGCGCGGCAGGAGTCCTTGATCAGATCGTTCCGCCGGGATCGCAGCGCCCGATCCTTCCGGCTCACGCGCTCGGTCGGACCAGGCACGTGCGCCGCTGAGCCGGCCGAGGAGCCTGCCGGCGACCGTCGCCTCAGTGGGTCCCCTCCACGTAGGGGTAGGGCGCCGCCTGGTCGAAGTTCTTGGACACTCGCCGCTCACCCAGCAGCGCCTCGTGCTGGCCCTCACTGGCCAGCAGGGCGGCGGCGAGGGTCAGCAGGTGCGGGCTCTGGAGCTTTGACAGCGCCGAGTAGTACGCGCCCTCACTGACGCTCTCGACCGCCAGCAGCAGGTCCAGGCAATCGTGCTCGTTGTGCAGGTCCTCGACCTTACGGTCCACCTGGCGGTTCGACAGCGCCGCGTCGATCGCCTCCACTCCGGAGGGCGCGAGCGGCAGCTTCAGACCCAGCTGGTGAAGCTCCCGCGCCAGCACCCGGAGATGCGCGTGCTCCTGGCCGAGCAGCCTGTGAGCCAACCGCCGCGCCCGCGGAGACAGATGGGGGCTGACCAGCACGCGCCCGTACACGGCGATCGCCAGCAGCTCGACCGCGGCGAGATCGGCGATCAGCATCCCCTCGCCTACCCCCACGGTCGCCGGCGGGCTCGCTGCCGACGCCGCCGCGCCGGCGAAGATCGCATCGGGAATCGGGTCGAGCCCCATCAGGTCGCGCAGCAGCGCCAGATGCTGGGCGTCGCTGCCCAGCACCGCGCCGATCGCCGCGCGGGCGGCTCCGACCGACAGCTGCGGAATCGCGTCGAGCATGAGGGCCAGCTGACGTCGCTCCAGCTCTGCGAGCAGGCTCAGCACCTCGCGGCCGCTATGCGGGCGGCCGAGGTCGTAGGTGGGGCGGGGCTTGCTCGGCTTCCCGCCCGCCTGCTTGGCCAGACCCGCGAGCTCACCGGTCTGGGAGATCTCCTGGTCCAGGAAGTGCTTGGCCGCCTCGTGGGGCCGGCCGGAGAGCAGCGGGATCCCGGCGGCGTAGGCGGCCACGGCCTCGTACTTGAGCGCCAGGGAGCGGTTGAGCAGCTGAACCTCCAGGCTCGGAGCCCCGGTCAAGGGTGGCTTGGCGTCGTGATGCCGGCTGCTCCTGCCGCAGCCTGCGAGCAGGATCGCCGCCGCGCCGACCGAGGCGGCCCGCCCCAGGAGCGCTCGCCGCGTGAAGGGCGCGGCGAGGGCCGGCTGCTTCACCACCAGACGGTGGAATCCAGGTTCTCGATCTCCTCCACGGGACGCGTGTAGATCCCGGAGGAGAGGTACCTCCAGCCGTCGTCGGCGACGACGAAGACGACGTTGCCCTCGTCGAGCTCGCCGGCGATGCGCAACGCCACCCGCGCGATCGCACCGGAGGAGACGCCCGCAAACAGCCGCTCTTCGTCGAGCAGCTTGCGCGTGAAGAGGATCGCATCGGAGTTGGTCACGAAGATCTTGCGATCGAGCAGCGACAGGTCGATGATCGGCGGGATGAAGCCATCGTCCAGCGAGCGCAGCCCCTGGACCGGCTCACCCTGCATCGGCTCCGCGGCGACGATCTTGACCGCGTCACCGAGCTCCTCCTTGAGGCGCCGGCCGTTGCCCATCAGCGTTCCCCCGGTGCCCAGTCCCGCGACGAACGCGGAGACCTCGTCGAGCTCCTCCAGGACCTCCAGCGCCGTGCCGTTGTAGTGCGCCAGCGGGTTGGCCTGGTTGCCGTACTGGTAGGGCATGTAGTAGGAGGCATCGCCGCCGGTCATGTCGAGCGCCAGCTCAACCGCGCCGTTGGAGCCCTTGGAGCCCTCCGAGAAGACGATCTCGGCGCCGTACATGCGCAGCATCTCCGTGCGCTCGGGCGTGACGTTCTCCGGCATCACGACCTTCAGCTTGTAGCCCTTGCGCCCGCAGATCATCGCCAGCGAGATGCCGGTGTTGCCGGAGGTCGGCTCCAGGATCGTCTGCCCCGGACCGATCAGCCCCTTCTCCTCGGCATCTTCGATCAGCGCTCGCGCGACCCGGTCCTTGACCGAGCCGGTGGGGTTGTGGGACTCGAGCTTGGCCCAGATCCGCACCCCGGGCTTGGGGCTCAGCCGCCTGAGCTCCACCAGCGGCGTATGCCCGATCGCCTGGACGATGTCGCCGTAGCGACCGCCGCACGGGCGGTTCTGAAGGCGCTCGGTCGCCATGCTTCACGAAGTGTAGCGATGGCCGCCGGGCGGGGGACCGGCTCAGCCGGCGCTCAGCGCGTGCGGGCGCCGCCGGCCATCGCCGGCAGGATCACCAGGGTGTCGCTCTCGCCCACGGCGGTCTCCAGCCCGTCGAGCACGCGCACGTCCTCGTCGTTGAGGTAGACGTTGACGTAGCGGTTGAGCCCGCCGTCGGCGGCGAACAGCTGGGTCTGCGTGTCCGGGTGAGCCTCGGCGACCGAGTGGAGGATCTCCCCGACGTTGACGCCCTCGGCGGAGAGCTGCTTCTCCCCGCCCACGGCGGGACGCAGCACGGGTGGGATGCGGACGGTGGCCATATCCGGGGAGAGCCTAATGGGCCCCGGCGCAGAACGCCTCGTAGTCGGGGAACACGCCGAGCTCCTCGTCGGCGATGGCCTCGGGGTGGCGCGAGCAGATCGGGCAGTGGGGATCCCGGCGCACCCGGACCTCGCCGACGGTGGCCGCCAGCGCGTCGTACATCAGCAGCCGTCCGACGAGCGGTTGACCCTCGCCGAGGATCAGCTTGATGACCTCCGTGGCCTGCAGGAGCCCCATCGTCCCGGGAAGCACACCGAGGACGCCGTTGGCCCCGCAGGAGGGCGCCAGCTCGGCGGGCGGCGGAACCGGGAACAGGCAGCGGTAGCACGGTCCGTCGTAGGGCTTGAACACCGATAGCTGGCCCTCGAAGCCCAGGATCGCGGCCGAGACGACCGGGATCTGGAGTCGCACGGAAGCGTCGTTGAGCAGGTACCGCGTGGGGAAGTTGTCCAGCCCGTCGACGACGATGTCGTAGCCGGGGAGGATGTCCATGATGTTCTCCGCACCCAGGCGGACCGGGTACTTCTGCACGTGCACGTCGGGGTTCAGCGCCTGGATCGTCTGCTCCGCGGAGTCGACCTTGGGGACTCCGATCCGCTCGGTGGAGTGAATCACCTGGCGCTGGAGATTTGATCTTTCGACCTCGTCGTGGTCGACGATGCCCAGCGTGCCCACCCCGGCCGCGGCCAGGTACAGCGCCGCGGGCGAGCCCAGGCCGCCGGCACCCAGCAGCAGCACCTTGGCGTCCAGCAGCTTCTGCTGGCCAACGCTGCCGACCTCGGGGAGCAGAAGGTGACGCGAGTAGCGCTCACGCTGCTCGGTACTCAGCGAGCGTGGCACCTCCACGTCGTAGCCGCGGTCCTTCCACAACGTGAATCCGCCGGTCATCGACTCCACCTGCTCGTAGCCGAGATCCTCGATCATGGTGCGCGCGGCCCACGCGGAGCGGTTGCCGGACTGGCAGTAGAGGATCACCGGCGCGGAGCGATCGGGGGCGGCACCCTCGATCCGAGACTCCAGGAAGCTCTTGGGCACGTGCCTGGCGCCCGGGATGTGGCCGCCTGAGAACTCGTCGACCTCGCGCACGTCAACCAGGACAGCGCCGTCGGCGAGCTGCTCGCGCACCTCACCGGGATCGACCTCCTCGATCCTGCTCTTGATCTGTCGGAGGGCATCTGCTCCGGACGGGCTCATGATCTGAAACTCCTCAAAGGCGATCTGGATTTCGACACTTCACTAAGTGTAGCCGCCCGGTGGGACCCACCACGGATGCGTCCGGGGCGCCCCTGTAGGAGGCGCCCCGGACGGTTCAGATCCAATTTCCTGCTCCGCAAGCCCGCCATCCGTTTTGCTGTCGTAGGCGAGAAGCTTGCACCAGGGGTATCGGAATCACGCGGCGGCGCCGATATCAGGTCCGGACCCCATCTTCGTCCGGGTCCGCCAGCGATGAAGTCGCGCCCCCTCCTCGCCCAAGTGCTCACGGTCAACCTGCTGCTCGTCGCGGGCACCGTGCTGGTCGCCACCATCGCCGTCGACACCCACGCCAGCCGGGCGATCGGAGGGCGCGAGGCGCTGGTGCTGGCGCTGGCGACCATCGGAACCCTGCTAGGCAACTGGCTGGTGCTACGGCGGCGCTTCGAGCCGCTGGACCGCATGATCCGGGTGATGGAGACGATCGACCTCTCCGCACCCGATCGCCACGAGTCCGTGCCGGTCCGCCGCGACAGTGCCAAGGTCCGGCGCCTGGACGGTGCCTTCGGGCGCATGGTCGCCCGGCTGGAGTCAGAGCGCCGGGAGGCGGGGCGAGCGGTGATCGAGGCCCAGGAGCGCGAGCGACACCGGATCGCCCAGGACCTCCACGACGAGGTCAACCAGGCGCTGACGGCGGTCTCGCTACGGCTTCAGGCCTCGATCGAGCACGCGCCGGCGGACCTCCAGCGCGAGCTGCTGGAGACCAAGCGGCTCTCCGGCCAGGCGATGGAGGAGTTGCTCTCGCTGGCCCGCCAGCTGCGCCCGGCGGTGCTCGACGACCACGGCCTGGTCCCGGCGCTGCGCAGCCAGGTGCACGACTTCGCGCAGCGCACCGGGATCCACGCGAGCTTCAACCTGCGCGGCGCGATGCCACGGCTGAGCCCCGAGCAGCAGCTCGTGGTTTATCGCGTGACCCAGGAGAGCCTCTCCAACGCGCTCCAGCACTCGGGCGCGCGCAACGTGGAGGTGGAGCTGTCGTTCGTGGGGCGCACGCTCCTGCGGATCCGCGACGACGGGCGCGGCTTCGAGACCCCCCGCGGGGGTGGCCTGGGCCTCTCGGGCATGCGTGAGCGGGCGCTGCTGGTGGGGGGACGGCTGGCGGTCTTCTCGGGCAGCGGCAAGGGCACCCGCGTGGAGCTGAGGATCTAGTGGTCACCAGCATCCTCGTCGCCGACGATCACGGGATCGTCCGCGCCGGGATCAAGCTGCTGCTGGAGCGCCAGCCCGACCTGGAGGTGGTGGCCGAGGCCGCCGACGGCGTGGAGGCGCTGGAGCTGGCGCTGGCGTGCCGGCCCTCGCTGTGCATCCTGGACGTGGGGATGCCGCGGATGACCGGCCTTCAGGCCGCGCGGGAGATCCGCGCGCAGATGCCGCAGTCCCGCGTGCTGATGCTCTCGATGCACGACGACGAGCGCTACCTGTTCGAAGCGCTCAAGGCGGGCGCCTGCGGATACGTGCTCAAGCGGGAGGCCGACCAGGATCTCGTCGGCGCCGTCCGCGCCGTCGGACGCGGCGAGGCGTTCCTGACCAACGCCGCGGAGCGCTCGATCATCCGGCAATGGATGACCGGAGAGGAGCCCGGGCCCTCGATTCCGCTGACCCCGCGGGAGGAGGAGGTGGTCAAGCTGATCGCCGAGGCCCATACCAACGTCCAGATCGCCGAGATCCTGCACCTCTCGGAGAAGACCGTGGAGTCCCATCGCGGCCACGTGCTGCGCAAGCTGGGGATGCGCGACAGAGTGGAGCTGGTGCGCTACGCGATCCGGCGCGGCCTGGTGGAGCCCTGAGGCCGCTCTACGATCACCGGCGGTGCGCCCCCCGGTCGATCACATCGCCGCCCCGCCCTTCCCGGGGAAGCTCCCGTGGATCAACGTTCCCATGCTGCGGATGGACCAGCAGCTGGGGCGGCCGGTGCTGATCGAGTTCTGGGACTTCTGCCGGGCAAACTCCCTGCGTACACTGCCCTACCTGAAGGCCTGGAACGAGCGCTACGAGGCGGAGGGGCTGCGGGTGATCGGTGTCCACGCCTCCGGCTTTCCGTCTTCGGCCGACCCCGAGGCGGTGCGCGCCGCGGTGGCTCGCCTGGAGATCCCCTATCCGATCGTGGTCGACACCGGGTACGAGTTCTGGCAGCTCTACGGGAACCTCGGCTGGCCCGGGCGCTACCTGTTCAACCAGGAGGGCATGCTGTTTCACTACCACTACGGGGAGGGGGCCTACGAGGAGACCGAGCTGGCGATCCAGGAGCTCCTGGGGGTGGAGCGCCCGCCGCTGGCGCCGCTGCGCAGGGAGGACGTGCCCGGGGTGGAGCTCGTGGCCCAGAGCGAAGACGTCGAGGGCCCCTACTGCGGACCCTACGAGGCGGGGGGCGTGTGGGCCGTGCTCGACGGTCACGGAACCGTGCGCGCCAACGGCCGTGAGCTCGCCGTACAGGGCCCCGGCTGCTACTGCCTGATCTCCCACCCGGTCAGCACGGCGGGCGCGCTGGAGCTGGTGCTAGGCGACGGCGTCCGGTGCGACGCGGTCTGCTTCACCCCCGGACTGGGGCTGGAGGGTGCTCGCACAGGTTGACGAGCTCCGGCGCCCCGCCACCGGCGATGCGCACGGCGAACCCGCCGCGATAGGGGCTTCTGCGTCGATCGGATCCCATCAGCGCCGGCTCGTGGACCCAGCTGCCGGTGTTGAGCAGCCGCTGACCCTGGATCCCGCGCCACTGCGCGGTGTCCTCGCCGGGCAGCGGTCCGGCGCGATGGGTGTGACCGAAGATCACGTAGGCGGCGGGGATATCCAGCCGGGCCAGGACCTCCCCGAGCGCCTGCAGGGGCGCCCGGCGCAGCTCCGCGGCACCCAGCTGGCGGCGGAGCGGTCCCACTCCGGCGCGGTTCAGTGCCGCGATCAGCAGCGGGAAGGCCGCGACGAGCATTCGGCGGCGCAGCGCGGCACGGCGGCCCCCGCGCCCGGGGGCCACGCCGGTGAGCATTTGCCAGGCCCCAGCGGAGCCGCCACCGGCGCCACGAGCAAGCTTCGGGCCTCCGGTCTGCGCGACGGCGTGGATCCAGGCGTAGACGGGGGCCAGCACGGCTTCGTAGTCCTCGATCCGTCCCGGACCGCCGGCGGGCTCGCCGGTCACCCGCGCCATCACCCCGGCGGCCAGCCGCTCCAGCATCGGCAGGGTGGTGTGGCGGTCCAGGAAGTGGCCGTGGGTGGCGAAGACGTCCTCCCGCAGCCACGTCCCCGGATAGCTGACCCGCAGGCGCGCCGGCGCCAGCGCCAGCGCGATCACTGCCAGCGGCTCGCCCTCGCGCCACTGCATCGCCGTCTCGAGCTCCAGGGGCGCAGGCGAATCCTCCGCGCCTCGACGGCGCTCGTACCAGCCCGCCAGCAGATGATGGTCATGGTTTCCGGGCACCAGAACCACCTCGGCCCCGGTCCCCAGGGCACTACCGATCTGCGCCAGCAGGGGCGCGGCCGCCCGCAGCGCCGACGCCACCGGAGCGTGGCGAAGCTCCACCAGATCCCCCAGCAGGACCAGCCGGTCGGTCTGGGCCAGCTCCTCTAGGAGCGCCGCCCGCGCCGCCGGGTCGCTTCGCAGCAGATCGGACCCGCCTGGCCCACCCAGGTGCAGATCGGAGACGACCAGGGTCCGCAGTGTGTGACTTAGGCCGTGGCCGCGGCCATCGCCTGCCGGATGCGCTTGGGCAGCATGAAGCGAACGTCCTCCTGGACGACCTCCAGCTCCCGCACGTCGCTCGTGCCCCGGCCCCGGAAGAAGTCGACCAGCCGCTGCACCAGCTCCTCTGGAGCACTGGCCCCCGAGGTGATCCCCACGACGCGCTTGCCCTTCAGCCACTCCTCGCGGACCTCGGTCTCGTTGTCGATCAGGTGGGAGTCCGAGCCGTGCTCGCGGGCGACCTCCACCAGCCGGTTGGAGTTGGACGAGTTGCGCGAGCCGATCACCAGCACCAGGTCGCACTCGCGGGCGAGTTGCTTGACCGCGGCCTGGCGGTTGGTGGTGGCGTAGCAGATGTCGTCGGTACGGGGCCCGACGATCGCCGGGAACCGCTCACGCAGTCGCGCGATGATGGCGCGGGTCTCCTCCACCGACAGCGTGGTCTGGGAGATGAAGGCCACCTTGTCGGGGTCTGCCACCTGCAGGGAATCTACGTCCGCCTCGGTCTCGATCAGCACGATGCTCTGCGGCGCCTCTCCCATCGTGCCCTCCACCTCCTCGTGGCCGGCGTGACCGATGAGCACGATCGTGTAGCCGTCGGCGGCGAACTTCTTGGCCTCCACGTGGACCTTGGTCACCAGCGGGCAGGTGGCGTCGATCGTCTGGAGGTTGTGCCGGGCGGCGTTGGCGTGAACGCTCGGAGCCACTCCGTGGGCGGAGAACACCACCGTGGCTCCGTCGGGAACCTCGGTCTCGGCATCGACGAACACGGCGCCGCGCTCGCGCAGCTGCTCCACGACGTGCTTGTTGTGGACGATCTCCTTGCGCACGTACACGGGCGCTCCGTGCAGCTCCAGCGCCCGCTCCACCGTCTGCACGGCCCGGTCGACACCGGCGCAGTACCCGCGCGGGGCGGCGAGCAGCAGCGTCTGCGGGATGGCCCCCATTCGGTCCAGTGTAGAGGCGGCGGATGGGCACCCGGCGGCACCAGCCGCGCGTTAGCCGCGCGTGCGGCTACCTTAAGCATCGACCCCCTCTCCCATGGCCCAACAGCACCTCGACCGTCTCACCTCGATCGACGCCTCCTTTCTGCATCAGGAGGGTCACTCCTCGCACATGCACATCGGGGCGGTGCTCGTGTTCGAAGGGCCGGTGCCGGCGTTCGACGATTACCTGGAGCACGTCCAGGGCCGCCTCCACCTGGCTCCTCGCTACCGCCAGAAGCTGACCACGCCGCCGCTGGAGAGCGGCCGGCCGCTGTGGATCGACGATCCCGACTTCAACCTCGAGTACCACGTCCGTCACTCGGCGCTGCCCGCACCGGGCACCGAGGAGCAGCTCTTCCGGCTGGCCGCCCGGATCGCCTCGCAGCAGCTGGACCGCTCCAAGCCGCTGTGGGAGAGCTGGCTGGTGGAGGGGCTCGGTCCCGCCGAGGGCGAGCAGGGACCGGAGCGGTTCGCGCTGGTGCTCAAGACCCACCACGCGCTGGTGGACGGGGTCTCCGGCGTCGACCTGGCCACGGTGCTGTTCGACCTGAGCTCGGAGCCGGCCCCCCGGTCGGCCGAGCTGGGGCCGTGGCAGCCACGGCCCGAGCCCTCTCCTGCGGAGCTGGTCCTGGCCGGCGCCCGCGGTGCGGTTGGCGTCACGGCCGAGCTCATCACCCGCGCGCTGACCGCCGCCACGCGCCCCGCGACCACGCTGGGCCTCGTTCGCGACGCGCTGGAGGGCCTCGGCGAGCTCGTGTGGGCGGGCCTGAACCCCGCGCCCGAGACGCCGCTCAACGTGGAGATCGGACCGCACCGGCGCTTTGCCGTGGTGCGCGGTCGCCTGGAGGACTACAAGGAGGTCAAGGACGCGCTCGGCGGCACTGTCAACGACGTGGTCCTGACCGTCGTGGCCGGGGCCCTGGCGCGGTGGCTGCGCTCCCGCGGGGTCCGCACCGAGGGCCTGGAGCTGCGCGCCCTGGTGCCAGTGTCAGTGCGGACCAAGGCTCAGCAGGGGTCCCTCGGCAATCAGCTCACGGTGATGCGCGGGCCGCTGCCGGTGTACATCAAGGACCCGGTGGCGCGCCTGCGGTTCGTCAGGCAGGCGATGGACGGGCTCAAGGAGTCAAAGCAGGCGGTGGGCGCGGCCACGCTGGCGGCGGTCAACAACCTGGCGCCGCCGACGATCCTGGCCCAGGCCAGCCGCCTGAACTTCTCCACCCGGCTGTTCAACCTGATCGTCACCAACATCCCGGGCCCCCAGCTGCCGCTGTACGTGCTCGGCCGCCAGCTCCAGGACCTCTTCCCGGTCGCGTTCCTGCCCGAGCACCACGCGCTGGCGATCGCGATCATGTCCTACAACGGACAGGTCGACCTGGGGCTGCTGGCCGACCTCGACGCCCTGCCGGACCTAAACGTGATCGCCGAGGGGATCGAGGAGTCGCTCCAGGAGCTGCTCACGGCGGCGCGCCGCAAGCAGGGCCGGGCGTCTCCGAAGCGGCCGCGTAAGCGCGCGCCCGCCGGCCGCTCCTCGGGGCCCGGTGACGGATCCTCGCCGGTCATCCCCTCCTCGCACCCCCGCCCCACCCGCGGTCCGGCGGCGGACATGCGAGCCAAGCGCACCGGTGGTGCCCGCGGGTCGCGCGAGCGGTCGGGCAGCTGAGCGACGGCCCTACCCCTGGCGACGCTGTTACCGCCGGGGAGGGGACGGACGCGCGCGCAGAACCCGCGTCAGCGCCCGGGCGGGCTTCGCCTCGCGGTTGCCGGCTTTGTCGACCGCGTAGACGAGGAACGTGTAGCGCCGGCCCGCCCGGGCGCGGAAGCGCAGCGCGTGGCGGGCCGTGCTGGCGATTCGGCGCGGGCGGCGGCCGGCCTCCTTAAGGTACACCTCATAACGAGCGATTCCGGAGGCGATTAGCTGGGGGCGCTGCTGGTCGTGACCGGTCCACCGCACCAGGAACGTCCGTCCCCGGGAGACATGCGGCGCGAGGAGCTCCGCGACCGGCGCCAGGTGGTCGATCCGGCGCACGGCGTCCAGCGCGGCGCCGGCGTTGAGCACGCCCCACCCGAGCTGCTCCGAGAAGCCGGTGCCGGCGGCGCGTGAGGCCGTGAACTTGAGCGTGCGGATCACATCGGCCACGGTGGCGAAGGGGTTCAGCACCCGCATCATCGCCGCGGTGGCCGCCACCTGGGGAGCCGCCATCGAGGTTCCAGCCAGGTAGGCCCAGCGGTTGTCCCCGCCGAAGGTCGTGCGGCAGTTGCAGGGTTCAAGCAGGGAGGATTCCAGCTGGGTGGAGTTGCCCGGAAAGGCGCCGAAGATCCCCGCCCGGGACCCGCCGAGGCCCAGCAGGCCGCTCGCATCAGGCTGGAAGGCGCCGTAGGCCGCCAGCGAGATTTCACCCCCGTAGCCGGCGAAGCTCGCCCGCTGGCCGTTGTACTGGGCGGCGGTCACGTCCAACCCGAGGCCCTTGGTCAGGTCGGCGCCGGTTCCGGCCGGCTGCAGCACGTTGGCCGGGTCCCCCTGCTCGGTGCCGGGCGAGTCGGCGGCGGCCGCCACCAGCACCACGCCGTGCCCGGCGGCGTACTGGAGCGCTCGCACCTCCGCCTCGGGGGGTGGCGTGGCGGTCGGCTGAGCGGGGCCGAAGCTCATGTTGATCGCCTGGACGTGGTGGTCGGCGGCGTCGACGATCGCCGCGTCGATGCTGGAGTCGCTGAAGTCGCTCTTCTCCACCACCAGCTTGCAGTCATAGCCCGCGCCGGCCATGCCGATGCCGTTGCCTGTGCCCGCGCAGGCCAGGGAGGAGACGTGGGTGCCGTGTCCAACCTGGTCGGTGGTGGCGACGCCGGGCGGCTGCTCCTGGTCCGCGGCGGCGCTGATCTTGCCGGCCAGGTCGGGTTGGGATGCGTCGACGCCGCTGTCCACCACCCCCACCAGTGCTCCGTCGCCGTGCGAGAGGTTCCAGGCGGCGGGGAAGTTCTCCCGGGCCGGCGCCCATTGCACCACACCGGAGGCGGGGTCCGGCGTGCTCAGGGCGGGGTCGTCGGGCACCGTCCGCGGCACGTAGCGCCGCTCGAGCTGCACGGACTCCACCCCCGGCAGCCCCCGCAGGGTTGCGGCGAGGACCGCCGGAGCCACGCCCAGCGCAGGTCGTACCGTGAGCAACCCGATCTGCGCTACCGAGCGCACCACGCTGCCACCGGCCGCAACCAGCGCCCGAGCGGCCGGTCCGGCCGCGACGGCATGGCTGCCGCGATCCACGAGCACGAGCAGATTTCCGGTGCTGGGCGCCGGGGCGGGGATGGCGGCGGCCCCGGCCGGCACCGCGCTGGCGG
>JAABUZ0100003604.1_pt1 | contig 22721 bp, 24 predicted proteins | sample 5562091 | NCBI WGS metagenome assembly JAABUZ01 (sample SAMN12813069, study PRJNA571459) | rock metagenome | isolation source: Antarctica rocks | place: Antarctica: Victoria Land, Linnaeus Terrace sud | collected 2015-12-21
GATCGTGGGAGCGCTCAGCACCGTGACTGACGGGCTCACGCCCGTCCCCGTCCAGGTGTGGTACACGGCCGTCACGGTGTATGTGTAGCTGCCGGCCGGCACGGCGGCGTCGGTGCACGAGAGCGTGGTCACGAGGGTGGGGCTGCCGCACACGGTGGCTCCGTCGGAGCGGGAGACCCTGTACCCGGTCACCGCAGGGCCAGAGCTCACGGTGGCGGCGGCCCAGGTCACGGCGATGCCCGTCCCGCTCTGCGTCGCGCTCACTGCCGAGGGACCGTTGATCGTGGGCACGGTGGTCTGCGCGCTGCCGGCGCCGGTGGTGGAGAAGTACGCCAGCGCGACGCCGGCGTTCCCCAGCAGGAGGACTACGGGAAGGAGCCACCGAGCAACGCGGACGGCGCTTCGGCGGATCATCCGAGCTTGCCGGTGCCGCCGTAGGCAAGCGTGAGCGAGGCTCCCTGGCAGCCGTCCTGATTGGTGGGACGGTCGATGATCGAGACCTGTGGCCACCCGGCGCTGGGGACTCCCAGCGCCTGAAGGTCCAGGGTGGCCCGTCCGGGGATCACGAGGGATAGGGGGCCACCGTACTGCTGGATCGCGAAGTCGGCGGCGGTGCAGGGAAGGGTCGTGCTCGCCGCGGGCGCGCTGATCCGCGCGATCGCCACGGTCAGGCTGCTGACTCGCAGCGCGAGGCGGTTCGGGTTCGTGACCCGGAGATCGAGCGCCTGCGGCGTTCCGAGCTCAAGCGGCCCGGCCAGAGCGCCGGCGATCGTGAACGGCGCGTGCCCCACCGATACTGTGCCGCTGCCCGGGCGTGCCGTGATCAGGAGCACGGAGGTGCTCACGGTTCGCCTACCGCTGCGTGCGCGTAGGCGCAGCCGATACGTGCCCCGGGTCGTCCCGGGCGAGGTGATCGTGAGCGTTGAGCCAGATCGGCGCATGAGCTGCGGGCGCCAGCGGGCTCGGGCTCCGCGGGGCAGGCCAGAGACCTGCAGTGCGACCAGTTCCGGGAAGCGTAGGCGCCGGATCCTGACCTGGTAGACCACCGTCCCCCCAGCGGTGATGTACTCACGTGCGGGCGAGGCTGAGAGCGTGAAGGTGGAGCTCACCCGCCGCTGGTGCGCATCGTCTCCGTCTCCGTCTCGATCTCCGGCTCCGGACGCCGCATGTGCGAGCGCGACCGTGGCCAGCGCGGCCAGCAGCGCTGCGGCCGGCCATACCCGTGCCCCGCGCAGAGCGGAGCAAAATTCGATCTTCATGCGCGGCAGCCTCCTCATCTTCTGAATGTCGGTCGGAGGCCCCGAGGGGTTCCCCAGGGCCTCCGAGCGACGATGCATCTCGCGTTAGTTGCTGGTGCGTTAGTTGGTGGTGAAGCTGGCTACCAGGTAGGCGTTCTTGCAGCCGTCCTGGTTCAAGCCGTTGTCGGCGAACACGAGAGTGCCGTTGTGGGCGAGCGCGGTGGTCCCAGCCGGAACGTTCTGGTTCTCGGCCACGGGCGCAATCGTGAACGCCGTGGTGTCGCACTTGCCGGCTCCCGTACCGGTGATGTTGGTGGTGTGCGCGGCGTCGCTGTAGGCCTGTATCCCGGTTGTGGTGACGGTGCCGACGTACTGGTTGCCGGTGGTCGGGTTGGTGGCCGAGAAGGCCACCGCGGCCGGGTTGCCGCCTGGCACGATCCCGCCGGCGCCGGGTGTGATCGTGCCGGCGATCGTCAGCGCTGCGCTCGTACCCACCTGAGCGTTGCCGGTACCCGCTCCCGACGTGCTGAAGTACGCCAGCACCGCCCCAGCGACCGCAAGCGCGGCGACGACCGTGAGTGCCACTACGAACCGCTTCGTCCTAAATCCTAAAGGCTCGAAGCATTAATGCTCTCCTATCGGTTCCATCCTCACCGCCCCCCTGTGCATCCTTTGCACAGTTTTGCGGCCTAGAACTGTTGCTTCGACGCACACCTGGCGAAACTTGAGCCTTGTTGGAAAAACTAGAACACACTGTTAAAGGGAGCAACACGCTTCAGTTGTCGGAGCGTCGACACCCGCCTTGCGATCGGGGTCCCACGCTACGCTCAGTTTCAGGTCCATGCCCAACTTCGAGCTCGATGCCGCCTACAGCCCCACCGCCGACCAGCCGGCGGCGATCGCGTCGCTGGCGGAGGGGATCGCGGGCGGCGAGCGCTTCCTCACGCTGCTGGGTGCCACCGGGACCGGCAAGACGATGTCGATGGCCGCCACGATCGAAGCGGTGCAGAAGCCGGCGCTGGTGATCGCCCACAACAAGACGCTGGCGGCGCAGCTGTGCAACGAGTTCCGGACCTACTTTCCGCGCAACGCGGTCGAGTACTTCGTCTCCTACTACGACTACTACCAGCCTGAGGCGTACGTCCCCAGCAAGGACCTCTACATCGAGAAGGACTCGGCCATCAACCAGGAGATCGATCGCCTGCGCCACTCCGCCACCGCGGCGCTGTTCGCCCGGCGCGACGTGCTGATCGTCGCCAGCGTCTCGTGCATCTACGGTCTCGGCTCGCCGGAGGTCTACGACGAGAACCTCCAGACGCTGCGCAAGGGCGAGTTCGTCGATCGCGACAAGCTGCTGCGCAAGCTCGTCTCGATCCAGTACGCCCGCAATGACGTCGCCCTGGCCCGCGGCACCTTCCGCGTGCGCGGGGAGACGCTCGAGATCTTTCCCGCCTACGCGGAGACGGCCTTCCGGATCGTGCTCTTCGGCGACGAGGTGGAGCGCCTGCAGCATTTCGACCCCGTCACCGGCGAGGTTCTCCAGGACGACTTGGAGCACGTCGGCATCTGGCCCGCCAGCCACTACAACGTCCGCGAGGGGATGATCGATGACGCCGTGGCGGCGATCGGTCAGGAGCTGAACGCCCGCTGCACCGAATTGGAGGCGGAGGGCAAGCTGCTGGAGTCCCACCGGCTGCGCCAGCGCACCCAGTACGACATGGAGATGCTGCGCGAGATGGGCTTCTGCAGCGGGATCGAGAACTATTCGCGGATCCTCGATGGCCGAAATCCCGGCGACAGGCCGTACTGCCTGCTGGACTACTTCCCTGAGGACTTCGTCTGCTTCATCGATGAGTCCCACCAGACGGTGCCCCAGATCGGCGGCATGTACGAGGGCGACCGCTCGCGCAAGCAGACCCTCGTGGACTACGGCTTCCGCCTTCCCAGCGCGCTTGACAACCGTCCCCAGAAGTTCGCCGAATACTTGTCAATCACGCCGCAAATCGTGTTCGTCTCCGCCACCCCCGGCCAATACGAGCGCACCCAGTCCCCTCGGATTGTCGAGCAGATCGTGCGACCGACGGGCATCATCGACCCCGAGATCGAGGTTCGCGAGACGCGCAACCAGATCGACGACCTGATGAACGAGATCCGGGCCCGCACCGAGCGTGACGAGCGCACGCTGGTCACGACCCTGACCAAGAAGATGGCCGAGGACCTGACCGACTACCTGCTGGAGATGGGCTTCCGCGTGCGCTACCTGCATTCCGAGGTCGACACGCTCGAGCGCATCCAGATCATCCGCGAGCTGCGCTTGGGGTCTTTCGACATCCTCATCGGGGTCAACTTGCTCCGCGAGGGCCTTGACCTGCCCGAGGTCTCGCTGGTAGCGATTCTTGACGCCGACAAGGAGGGTTTCCTGCGCGGCGCGACCTCGCTGATCCAGACCATCGGTCGCGCCGCCCGCAACGTCGAGGGCAAGGTGCTGATGTACGCCGACAAGGAGACGGCGGCGATGCGCTCGGCGCTCGAGGAGACCGACCGCCGTCGCGCGATCCAGCGGGCCTACAACGAGCAGCACGGGATTACGCCGGAGACGATCGTCAAGGGCATCTCCGACATCGCCGAGTTCCTCCAGTCGGAGTCCAAGGTGCCCCGCTCCCGCCGTCGCCGCCAGCGTGCGGCCAACTCCGTGCCGCCGGCCGAGCTGGAGAAGACGATCGTCGAGCTTGAGGAGGAGATGCTCGCCGCCGCCGAGGAGCTGCGCTTCGAGTACGCGGCCAAGCTGCGCGACGAGATCCGCGACCTCAAGCGCGAGCTGGACCTGGCCATTTCAGCTGGATGATTCGGGCGCGGCCGATCAGCGAGGCTGGAGGCCGAGCAGGCCGCTCGTCCGAAGGCCGGGCCACGATCGGCTGAGCGGGGACCCGACCGCGCACGCGTCCGCCGCGGTACGCTGCGGACGCTTGACCTGACACCGAGAGTGAGAGGTGATTGGCGTGACCCTCGAACGACAGAGCATCGAGAAGCGAGACTTTCCCATCGGGCGGCGGGGCTATGACCCCGATGCCGTCGACGCGCACCTGCAGACGGTGGCCGAGGAGATCGAGGAGATCAAGCGCACGTCGCGCCGCCGCACCGAGACGCTGGCCTCCGCCGCCAGCGAGCAGGTGCGGGCGATCGTCGAGGCCGCCGAGACCAGTGCCGCGGAGATCCAGCGCCAAGCCGAGGAGGAGGCTCGCGACATCCGCGTCGAGGCCTCCACGGAGGCCAAGCTCACCCGCGACGAGGCCGTCGCCCAGGCGCGGGATTACGTGGGCAAGGTGTCCGAATCGACCACCGTCATGCTGCAGCGCCTCGACGCGATGGAGAGCGAGCTCGGTGCCCTGGTCGAGTCTCTGCGCACCGGGGCCAACCGCCTGAACGCCGATCTCCAGCTGCTGGAGGGCAACCTGGGCGAGGTCAATCAGGCCGTCACGCCACGCCCGCGGTTCGAACCCGAGCCCGCCGCAGCCATGCGGCCGCCGCTGCCACCGGCCGACATGCCGGCCGTGGACACGGCCCCGGCCGCAGCCGCGCCCCCGGGGCTGCTCGATGAGGAAGACGATCTCCTCTACGAGGATCAGCTCGAGGAGGAGCTCGACCCGCTGGGCGGCGACCTACCGCCCGACACGCGCGGACTCGCCGGCTCCGAGCCCGGGGCTGGGGGTCAGGACGACAGCGAGGGGGCGCGACTGATCGCGCTCAACATGGCGCTGAACGGCACCTCCCGGGAGGAGACCGACCGCTACCTGGCCGACAATTTCCAGCTCGGCGACCGCCGCGGGCTGCTCGATGAGGTGTACGCCAGCGTCGAGGGATGATTTTCCCGCTGCGGGCGGAAAAACACCTGGGGGAACGTCTGTTCGGCCCTCTAAACTACGTTATGTGGACCAGCTCGTTGTCTCGGGTGCGCGAGAGCACAACCTGAAGGACATCACCGTGGCGATCCCGCGCGGGTCGCTGACGGTGATCACGGGACTGTCGGGGTCGGGCAAGTCCTCCTTGGCCTTCGACACGATCTACGCCGAGGGGCAGCGGCGCTACGTCGAGTCGCTGTCGGCCTACGCCCGCCAGTTCCTGGGCCAGATGGACAAACCCGACGTGGACTCCATCGAGGGTCTGTCGCCGGCGATCTCGATCGATCAGAAGACCACCTCGCGCAACCCGCGCTCCACGGTCGGCACGGTCACGGAGATCTACGACTACCTGCGCCTGCTGTGGGCACGAGTCGGTCATCCCCACTGTCATGTCTGCGGGCGGCCGATCACCGGCCAGTCGGCCGAGCAGATCATCGACCAGGTGATGGAGCTGCCGGAGGGCACTCGTTTCATGGTGCTCGCGCCGATCGTGCGCGGGCGCAAGGGCGAGTACGGCAAGCAGCTTCAGGAGCTGTTGGGCGAGGGCTTCAACCGCGTGAAGGTCGACGGCGATCTGCGCCGGCTCGATGAGGAGATCGCGCTGGACAAGAAGTACAAGCACGACATCGCCGTTGTCGTCGACCGTCTGGTGATGAAGGCCGAGCTGCGCAAGCGCCTGGCCGACTCGGTGGAGACGGCCGTGGCGCTCGCCGACGGCCTGGTGCAGATCGAGCTCGTGGATTCGGCCGCGGATGCGGCCCCCGACCGGCCCGCCCAGATCCAGACCTACAGCGAGAAGTTCGCCTGTCCGGTCCACGGCCCGAGCTTGATCGAGCTGGAGCCGCGGATCTTCTCCTTTAATTCGCCTCACGGAGCCTGCCCACGCTGCACCGGTCTGGGGTCCCAGATGGAGATCGACCCCGATCTCGTGGTCCCAGATCCGACGCTGTCGATAGGCGAGGGCGCCATCGCGCCCTGGTCGGCCAGCGCCTCGGACTACTACGACCAGTTGGCCCAGGGGATCGCCGAGCGCTACGGCGTGGACCTGGAGACGCCGTGGCAACACCTTCATCAAGAGGAACGGGACTTCTTCCTCCACGGCACCGGCGGCGATCGGGTCCAGGTCTCCTACCGCAACCGCTTCGGGCGCCGGCGCGCCTACGCAGCCCAGTTCGAGGGCATCGTGCCCAACCTGGAGCGCCGCTACCGGGAGACGGAGTCGGAGTTCAGCCGAGAGAAGATCGAGGAGTACATGACGCTCCGTCCGTGCCCGGACTGCAAGGGAGCCCGGCTGCGGCCCGAGTCCCGCGCCGTGCTCGTCGCCGGCACCGCGATCCACGAGTTCACGGGCCTCTCGGCGCGGCGGGCGCTGGCGTGGGTGCGCAAGCTTCACCTGACCGAGCACGACCGCCGGATCGCGCGGCTGGTCCTGCGAGAGATCGAAGAGCGGCTCCAGTTCCTGGAGAACGTCGGCGTCGGCTACCTCTCGATGGAGCGGGCGGCGGCGACCCTCTCCGGCGGTGAGGCGCAGCGCATCCGGCTCGCCACCCAGATCGGCTCCTCCCTTGTGGGCGTCCTCTACATCCTCGACGAGCCTTCGATCGGCCTCCACCAGCGTGACAACGAGAAGCTGATCGCCACCCTGGAGCGGCTGCGTGACCTCGGCAACACGGTGCTGGTGGTGGAGCACGACGAGGGCACGATGCGGGCCGCCGACCACCTCGTGGACATGGGACCGGGCGCGGGTGAGCACGGTGGCTACGTGGTCGCGCAGGGCACCCCGGACGAGGTCGCCGAGGCGCCCGATTCGCCGACCGGTCAGTTCCTCGCCGGAACCCGCACGATCGAGACTCCGCGGCGGCGGCGCAAGCCCTCGGGCCACATCGGCGTCGAGGGCGCCTCCGAGCACAACCTCAAGGGCATCGACGTGAAGATCCCCCTCGGGGTGCTGTGCTGCGTCACCGGCGTCTCGGGCTCGGGCAAGTCGACGCTGGTCAACGGCGTCCTCTACAAGGCGCTGGCCAACCGCCTGCACAGGGCAAAGCAGCGCGCCGGAGCACACCGGCGGATCACCGGCCTGGAGCAGGTCGACAAGATCATCTCCGTCGACCAGTCGCCGATCGGCCGCACGCCGCGCTCCAACCCCGCCACCTACATCGGCCTCTTCGACCAGATCCGCGAGCTGTTCTCCAGGACCCAGGAAGCGCGCGCGCGGGGGTACAAGCCCGGTCGCTTCTCGTTCAACGTCAAGGGCGGGCGGTGCGAGGTGTGCCGCGGAGACGGCCAGATCAAGATCGAGATGCACTTCCTGCCCGACGTGTACGTGCCGTGCGAGCAGTGCCAGGGCAAGCGCTACAACCGGGAGACGCTGGAGGTCCGCTTCAAGGGCAAGACGATCGCCGACGTGCTGGAGATGCCGATCGAGGAGGCGCTGGGGTTCTTCGAGCACATCCCCAAGATCCGCCGCCGCGTGCAGACGCTGAACGATGTCGGCCTCGGCTACATGCGTCTGGGCCAGCCGGCCACGACGCTCTCCGGCGGTGAGGCGCAACGGGTCAAGCTCGCCGCCGAGCTCTGCCGGGTCGCGACGGGGCGGACGATCTACATCCTCGACGAGCCCACCACGGGACTGCACTTCGCCGACATCCAGCGCCTGCTGGAGGTCCTGGAGCGCCTCGTCGATGCCGGTAACTCGGTCGTGGTGATCGAGCACAACCTCGACGTGATCAAGGTCTCCGACCGGATCGTGGACCTCGGCCCCGAAGGTGGGGAGGAGGGTGGTCGCATCATCGCCACTGGTACCCCCGAGCAGATCGCCCGGGTGCCCGAGTCCGACACCGGCCGTTTCCTCGTGCAGATGCTGCCGGTCGCCGCGGAAGCCGGCGCCGGACGGCACCGGGCGCCCCGGCGCCGCGCCGCGCTCACGGCCGGCTGAGCTGTGCTGCGGTTGTGGGCGCAGAAGTGGCGCTGGTACGAGCGCAACTCGCTGCCGTGGAATCGCGCCCGGATTCACTGGGAGTTCATGCGCCGCGGGGCGTTCGTGCGCTGGCCGGTGCACGGCAACGTGCTCGAGGCGCTGCGTGAGGGACGGCTCAAGGTGGGTGAGCTCACGCTGCTGGAGCCGGGCGTGTGGATCACGGCTCCGGGAAGTGCGCGTGTCCACGTAGGCGTGGGTACGTTCCTGAACCTGGGCGTGATGATCGCGTCCTCCCGACTGGTCGAGATCGGCAATCACTGCATGCTGGCCAACGGCTGCTTCGTCAGCGACGCGAGCCACCGCTTCGACGATCCGGAGCTCCCCGTGACCTGGCAGGGGTTCACCAGCAAGGGCCCCACCCGGATCGGCGACAACGTCTGGTGCGGCGCCCACGTTGTCATCACCAGCGGCGTCACGATCGGCGAGCGATGCGTGATCGGCGCCAACTCGGTCGTCACCACCGATATCCCACCCTTCTCCATCGCCGCCGGCGCCCCCGCCAAGGTGATCAGGACGATCGAGTACGGCCAGTCCGTCTAGCGCCGAATCACATCCGGGTACAGCAGCGGAGTGACGAGCGGGTCCTCACGTTCGGGAACCACAGCGGAGTGAGGTGCGGGTCCGCCACCGCGGAACTCGCGCCCCCTGGCCGTCCGCCCACGAAAGCGACACGCAAAGCAGGTTCCGCGAGGCGGAACCCGCACCTCACGAATTTTTGATCACGATCGTCTCGAGGATGTTGGCGGTGTGCTCGGTGGCGTCGATCGCCGCCTCCAGCCGCTCGAACAGGTCCTTCCAGCGCACCACCACCATCGGGTCGGTGGCATCGTCGAACAGCGAGGCCACCGCCTCCCGCGTGATCCTGTCACCTTCGTTCTCCAGCCGGTTGACCTCCACCGTGTAGTGGGAGATGTCCCGGAATCCGCGCAGCCGCGGGATGGCCTCGGAGATCTGGCGGCAGGCGTCCTTGAGCACGCGAGCCAGGCGGATCGACTGCTCCATCGGCGTCTTGACCTTGTAGAGGCCGAGATAGTCGGCGACCTCCTCGGTGTAGTCGACGATGTCATCCAGCGCGGAGGCCAGCGCCAGGATGTCCTCGCGGTCGATCGGCGTGACGAACGTGTTGTTGAGGCGGTGGATGATGTCGTGGGTGATCCGATCGCCGTCGTGCTCGCAATCGCGTATCTCCTCGGCCAGCCCCGCGCGGGTGTGGAAGTTGGACAGCAGCTGATCGAGCAGCTCGGCGGTGCGCAGGGCGTTGCGGCCAGCCTCCTCGAACAGGTCGAAGTACTCGTGGTCCCGGGGCGCGAACATCTGGGCGATCCGTGACATCGATGAGGATGCTACCGGCGGGGGTGGACCCTCCCAGCGCTGAGGGCGGCGCGATCTCAGCTCGCGCGATTCTCAGCTCAGGCTCTCGACGCCCTTCCGGAAGCGCTCCAGCTCCTCCTCGTCGATCGAGTACACGTGCTCGGGTCCGGGAAACGCGCCACCGCGGACTTCGGCGGCGTACTGGGCCACCCCCGCCACCATCTGCGCCTTGATCTCCGCGAAGCGCTTGGCGAAGCGGGGCGCATGCCCGTCGTAGATCCCCAGGAGGTCGTGGAACACCAAAACCTGTCCGTCAGTCCGCGCACCGGCGCCGATCCCGATCACAGGTATCTCCAGCCGTGCCATTACCACCTCGGCCACTGCGGCAGGGATCGCCTCGAACACGATCGAGAAGCAGCCCGCCTCCTGAAGGTCCAGCGCGGCGCGGGTCACCTCCAGCGCCGCCTCGGCGGTCCTGCCCTGCGCGCGGTAGCCGCCCAGCGCGGTCGCGGTCTGCGGGGTCAGCCCCACGTGGCCCATCACCGGTATGCCGGCCGCCACGATCGCCCGGGCCCGCTGCACGGTGGTGCCGCCGCGCTCCAGCTTGACGGCGTCGCACCCGGCCTCCTTGACGAAGCGCTGGGCGGCCATCACGGCCTGCTCGTCTGAGGCCTCGTAGGAGCCGAAGGGGAGGTCGCCGACCAGCAGCGGCGTTCGCAGCCCGCGCCGCACCGCGGCGGCCAGCATCAGCATCTCCTCGATGGTCACGGGCACCGTGGACGGATAGCCGAGCACGGTCATGGCGCCGGAGTCGCCGACCAGCACGACGTCGACCCCGGCGGCCTGCGCCACCTGGGCCGAGGGGTAGTCGTAGGCGGTGACCATCACGATCGGCTCGCCGAGGCACTTCTTCTCCGCCAGGCGGGGCAGCGTCATCGGCAGCGGTGCGTCCAGGCTCTGGGGGACCGTGGTGTGGGGAGTTGCGGACATGGCTGGCTCCTTTGAGTCAGGCGAGTGTGCCGGCGAGACGGTCGTCGGCTGCTCCCAGCAGCGTTGCGACCTCGCGGTCGACTTGCAGGATCTCGTTGCGGGCGCCGACGTGCACTACGCGCGGGTTGTAGTTGCGAAGCTCGTCGGGGTCATACGACGCGTAGGAGATGACGATGATCGTGTCGCCGCGATGCACGAGCCGCGCGGCGGCGCCGTTGACCTTAACTTCCCCGGAGCCTCGCCCGCCGGCGATGGTGTAGCTCTCAAAGCGAGCGCCGTTGTCGACGTCCACCACCGCCACCTGCTCGAACTCGAGCATGTCGGCGGCCTCCAGCAGCTCGGGGTCGATCGTGATCGATCCCACGTAGTGCAGGTCGCAGTCCGTCACGCTCGCCCGATGGATCTTCGACTTCAGCATCGTGCGCTGCATGTCATGGTCTCCCGTTGGTTTCGGGCTCCCCGGCCACCGCGGCCGTGAGCATTTGGTTGTCGATCAGACGCGTAGAGCCGACCCGGGCCGCGACCAGCGCCAGCACCTGCCCTTCGATCCGCGCCACCGGCTGGAGCGTGTCGGGGGTCACCAGCTCCAGGTACTCCGGCGCCACGGCCTCCGCCTCCAGCTCCGCCACCGCGCGCTCCCTCACCCGCCCCGGATTCCGCTCCCCGGCGGCCACAGCCACCTCAGCGGCGCGCAGGGCCCGGTGAAGGGCTAGCGCTCGCGCCCGATCCCGACCGTGCAGGTGGGCGTTGCGGCTGGACATCGCCAGTCCGTCGGGCTCGCGCACGGTGGGGCAGACCTCCACCCGCACCGGCACGTTCAGGTCGTTCACCAGGCGCTTGATGACTAGCGCCTGCTGGGCATCCTTCTCACCGAAGAAGGCGATGTCGGGCGAGACCATGTTCAGCAGCTTCGTTACCACCGTGGCCACGCCATCGAAGTGCGACTGCCCGCGCATCGCCCCCTCCAGGCGCTCGGTCAGCCCCGCCACCGAGACCGTGGTGGAGAACCCGGGGGGATAGACCTCCTGCACCGGCGGCGCGAACAGGAGGTCGGCACCCGCCTGCCGCGCGAGGGTCGCGTCTTGCTGCTCGTCGCGCGGGTAGAGCTCCAGATCGCCGGCTTCGCCAAACTGCGCCGGGTTCACGAACAGCGACACGACGACCGTGTCGCACTCGCCCCGCGCTCGGCGGATCAGCTCCAGATGGCCTTCGTGGAATGCTCCCATGGTGGGAACGAGGCCGATCCGGCGACCGGCTCGGCGATCCGGGCGCAAGGTCTCCCGCAGCTCGTCCACCAGGCGCACGATCCTCATGCGGGTTGCCCGGTCGCCGCGGCCAGCTCGCGCGTGGCTTCGCTCAGCGCGTCAAACAGTCCCAGCAGCTCGGGCGCCCGCTGATCGACCGCGGCGCGCTGGGTGGCCACCGTGGCCTCGTCGCCGCGGACGATCGGTCCGGTCAGCGCGCGGCCGGCGCCGTGCGTCGCCCAGTTCTCCACGGTGGCCCGCACGAGCGGAGCCAGCAGCGAGCGCTCCACCCCGGCCCGCTCGGCCAGCCGCTCGGCGGCGCCCTCCAGCGTGACGAGGAAGTTGGAGGCCACCGATGCCGCGGCGTGGTACAGGGCGCGATCCTCGTCGGCCACCCGCACCGGGCGCATCCCGAGGACCTCCGCCAGCGCGCAGGCGTAGCGGAGCGCTCGCTCGGTGCTGCCCGCCACCGCGGCGCCCGCACCGGCGAACCGGGCCCCGGCGAAGGTCACCGTCATCAGGGGATGCAGCGAGAAGGCCTCATGGGGCTCCAGCGCTTCCAGGCCGCCGGCGCCCGAGCAGTGTCCCACCAGAGGACCGGGTACCACGCTCGCGGCCGCGGCGGCGATCTCTGCGTCGGGAACGCACAGCACTACGGCGTCCGCGCCCGCTCCGTCGGCGGCGCGACCCAAGGGCCCGGAGACCTGGAAGCCGGTCCGTGTGAGCTCAGCAGCGAGAGCGTTGCCGAGGCGGCCCCGGCCAACTATCGCCAGGCGCGCACACGCGGGGGTGTCAGAGGGTTCCCGTTCCAGTTCTCGCATCGGAGATACCGGTCGGAGCAGCAGGGACGAAAATCTTCCGAGGTCCGTCCCCCTGTGGGGGTGACGGCCTCAGGGGAAAGTGTAGCTCCCGTTCCCGCGAGTGGCGGATGGTCTGTGTGCGATCGATCACTGTCGGCCCCTGGCTCTACCATCGGCCCCGTGAGGAGCGCTCCTGAACGACGTGAGCTGCTCAAGGCCGTCTACGAGGAGGCCCGCGGCTGCCAGAAGTGCCAGCTGCACCGCACCCGCACCACCGTGGTGTTCGGGGCGGGCAACGCCGATGCCGACCTGATGTTCGTGGGAGAGGCTCCCGGTGCCAACGAGGACAGGCTAGGGCTGCCGTTCGTCGGCCAGGCCGGGAAGCTGCTGGAGAAGCTGCTTGGTGAAATTGACCTGCAGCGCAGCGACGTGTTCATCGCCAACACGGTGATGTGCCGCCCGCCGCAGAACCGCGACCCTCATCCGCCGGAGCTCGAGTCGTGCAACGGCTACCTGCGCCAGAAGATCTCCCTGATCGCGCCGGTGATGATCTGCACGCTCGGCAACTTCGCCACCAAGCTCCTGCGCGCCGACACCACCGGGATCTCACGACTCCACGGCCAGGAGGAGGTGATGGTGCTCGGTACGCGCGCAGTGCGGCTGTACCCGCTCTACCACCCGGCAGCGGCGTTGTACACGCCCGCCACCCTGGAGATGCTGCGAGCCGACTTCCAGCGCATCCCCGAGCTGCTGGCGCTCGGAGCCCCGCCGCAACCGGCTCCCGAGGAGGAGGGGATCCACTTCACCGCCCCGCCACCCATGGCTCGAGCGACGCAGCCGGCCTCTGACCCGTTGCCTAGGCCCGTCCCGCTGGAGCAGCCGGTGGCGCCTCAGCTGGGGCTGTTCTGATCGGCTGGCTCGGGGCGGCTGGGGCCTGAGCGCCGCCACCGCGGGGAAGGGCGTTGTCCCGGCGCAGCGCCAGCCCGAAGGCCAGCACCGCTCCCACAGCCTGCACGGCGAGCACGACCGCGGCGTAGCCGGCCGGCTGCTTGGGCGCCTGCGAGAGCAGCACCGGCTCGGCGATCGCCACGATCGCGATCGCCACTAGGAATGCGACGCGCTTGAGCGCGAGCATGTACTGGACCGCCAGGTAGGTCGCGGCCAGCACCGTGAACGCGGCGCCCAGCGGCAGCAGCGAAGCCGAAGCGCTGGCCCGCTTGGCCCCGAACACGACCGAAAGCAGCGGGTGGGCGCCGAACGCGTAGATCAGCAGGCAGGGGGCCGCGCAGACGAGGATGATGGCCAGCGAGCGCAGCAGCACCGGCCGGGTGTCCTCCCCCGCGGCACGCCGGCGCGAGGTCTCGGGCACGAGGTAGAAGCCGGCGCCCATCGCCACCCAGATGAGGACCTTGGCGGCAACCGCAGTCACGGCGTAGGAGCTGGCCATGTCCTTGCTGAACTGATGCTTGGCGGTGATCAAGTCGATGTTCTGCAGCAGCTGGATTACGGCCAGTCCCGCGATCGGCACCCACGCCTGCCAAACGTGCCGACCCAGCCCGATGGCCGCCCGCGTAACCCGGGTGGCCAGCCAGCGCCGCCGGTCCGGGCTGGCAAGCTGGCCGTAGAGCGCACTCCCGCAGTAGGCGCAGGTGGCCACGTATGACAGGAGCGAGCCGAGGTAGGCGCCGGTGACGCCCAGGCCGGCGATCGCCAGCGCTGCCCCGAGCATCAGCCGCGATGCCTGCTCGCCGATCAGGCTGAGGCCGACGCTCTTGTAGTCGCCGATGCCCTGCAGCGCTCCGCGCATGATCGACAGCTCCAGGTACACGCATCCCGCGGGCAGGCCGGCGGCCGCCGCCCAGGCATCGTGCTTGACGCCGACGAGGTCCGCGATCGGCTGGCGCAGCAGGATCGAGACGATGGTCACGCCGATCGTCACGAGCGAGAGCGTCTTGGCCCAGCGCTCGAGCGTGGCCAGCAGGTCGTCGCCGACCCCGAGGTGGCCCAGCACTCCCTCGCGCGCCGTCGCCACCTGCATCGACTGACCGGCGACGGTGAGGATCAGCAGGTAGCTCACCAGCGCCGCCAGCGAGCCGTAGTCGTCGATCAGCCGTGCGAACACGATCGAGGATCCGAGGGCGAGGACGTTGTTGGCGATCATCGCCCCGGCGAGGCCGGCGGCCTTGGCCGTGTCCGAGCTGCGCAGGTTCCCCACCGCCGGGGCGTACCTGGCCCTGAGCAGGTCGATCCGACCCTTCGATGGCTCTGTCGCACGGCCGGCCATGAGGCAGAAACGGTAGCGAAGGCGGCGGCCGCGTTAGGGCGGGCGACCGGGTTACCGGCCGGTGGCTTCTCTAGGCTTCGCCGTGATGCTCACCCGTGCGGCCGCGCTCATCCTGTCGATGCTGGCCGTGCTCGCCGGAACCGGCGCCAGTGCGGCGGCGATGTCGACGCTCTCCTCGGCGCCGCCGGCGTCCCTGAGGGCCGCCCCTTCTGCGCCTGCCCACCACCGGTCGCGCCCGGCCGCCTCGCACCGCCCGCGCGGACCTGTCGGCCCGGGGTCTTCCTACCGGATTCCGCTGCACCCGCCGGCTGCGTCCGGCGCCTCCGAGCTTCCCCGCAGCGGTTACGAGCTTCCGGGCGAGCTGGTGGTCGCCGCCGGCCTCGTGGCCGGAGGGCTGCTGCTCCGGCGCCGGCTCGCCCTCTGAGGCGCCGTGCCAGCCGAGTGTCCGTGCCGAAGCTCCGGCAGCGCCGAGGAGACCGAGGCGATCGCCGCCGAGCTCGCGCGCTCGCTGTATCCCGGGGATGTGGTCCTGGTCGAGGGTGAGCTCGGGGCCGGCAAGACGACCTTCGTTCGGGGGGCCTCCCGTGCGTTGGGAGTCCGGGTGCCGGTGACGAGCCCCACGTTCACGATCGGGCAGCTGTATCCGGCGCCGGTTCCGGTCGCCCACGTCGACCTCTACCGGGTCGGCGCCCTGCGCCACGAGGACCCCGAGCTGCTGGCCGACTACCTGCGGCCGGACACGATCGCGTTCGTGGAGTGGCCCCAGGGGGCGGAGCTTGAGCTCGCCTCGCTGGCGCGCATCGCCCACCGTGTCCGGCTGATCCACGCGGGCGGCGACCGCCGCACGGTGCAGCTGCGGTGAGGATCCTCGCCCTGGACACCTCCACCCGTGCCACCAGCGTCGCGCTGTGCGGCGGCGGAAACGAGGCCGCCGCGCTCCAGGCTCGCGACGACCCGGCGCCGGGCGCGCGGCCGGGACACGCCCAGCGGCTGCTGCCGCTGGCCGCGGAGCTGCTGGAGCGCGGCGGCTGTAGCTGGGGGGACCTCGACCTGATCGCGATCGGGCGGGGGCCGGGGACCTTCACCGGTTTGCGCATCGGCATCGCCACCGCGCGGGCGCTGGCCGTGTCCCTGGGCCTGCCGCTGGCGGGGGTCTCCACGCTGGAGTCGCTGGCGCTCGGAACACGGGGCTGGGAGGTGGCTGTGCCGGCGAGAGAACGGGAGTGCTCGCTCGCGGCGCCAGAGATCGTCCTGGCGGTGCTCGACGCCCGCCGGGGGGAGGTCTTCGCCGCGGCCTGGCACACGATCCCTGAGGCGACCGAGTTGGGGGAGAGGCGGTTGGCGCCGGCGGTGCTGGCGCCTGCGCGGCTGGCGGACTGGATCTGCGACCTCGACGCGCCCCCGCTGGCGATCGGCGACGGCGCTGTAGCATTCAGGGACAGTATCGAGCGTGCAGAGGCGGTGGTTCCCACGGATGACTCCGAGCTCCACCGGGTCACGGCAACTGTCCACTGCCGGCTCGCGCGGCGCGCCGGCGGGGGCGCTCCCAGCGAGGTACATCCCGAGTACCTCCGCCTCCCCGACGCCGAGCTCTCCCGACAGGCCAGAACCCAGGATGTCCCCTGAGACGCGCACAGTCCGCCCGCTGAGCTATATCGACCTGCCGGCCGTGATCGCGATCGAGCGGCGCTCGTTCCCGACGCCGTGGTCGCTGGCCATGTTCGTGCTGGAGCTGTCAAAGCCCTCCGGAATCTGCCTGGCGGCGCTGGTAGAGGGCCGGGTGGCCGGCTACCTGATCTGCTCGCGCTACGCCGACGCCTGGCACCTGATGAGCGTCGCGGTGGAGCCATCGTCCCGGCGGCTCGGTCTGGCACGGACGATGCTGGCCGAGATGATCGAGCGTGCCGGCCCCGAGCCTGCCTGCACGTTGGAGGTGCGCACCTCCAACGCACCGGCGATCGCCCTCTACGAGCGGTTCGGATTCCGCGCCGCCGGCACCCGGCCGTGCTACTACCAGGACACGGGCGAGGACGCGATGATCATGTGGCGCACCAGCCAGGTCTCCGCTCCCTCCACCACGGGACCACCGCGATGATCCTGGCGCTGGAGACAAGCTGCGACGATACGTGCGCGGCGCTCGTGAGCGCTGATGGCGTGATCTGCGCCAACGTCATCTCCTCCCAGGGGATCCACGACCGCTACGGCGGCGTCGTCCCCGAGATCGCCTCCCGCCACCACCTGGAGCTGATCGGCGCCGTCATGGATGACGCGCTCGGCCGGGCGGGGGTGACGCTAGAGGAGATCGAGCTGGTCGCGGTCACCGGCGGTCCCGGCCTGGTGGCGGCCCTGCTGGTGGGAGTTTCCACGGCCAAGGCCCTGGCTGCCTCACGCGGGCTCCCGCTGGCCTTTGTGGATCACCTCCACGGCCATGTGGCCGCCAGCTTTCTGGCCCCGAACCCGTTCCCGCCGCCGTTTCTGAGCCTCATCGCCAGCGGGGGCCACACCCTGCTGGCCCACGTCACCGACCCTGGCCCGGGCTTCCGCGTGCTCGGCCAGACGCTCGACGACGCTGCGGGAGAGGCCTTCGACAAGGGCGCCCGGCTGCTCGGGCTCGGGTATCCTGGGGGTGCCGCGCTCGAGCGCCTGGCGCGCGCCGGTGATCCGCACGCCTTTCGCTTCCCGACTGCCGCGCGCCTGCGCGGACTCGACTTCTCCTTTGCCGGACTGAAGACGGCGCTGCTCTACCGCGTCCGCGAGCTGGGGGAGGGTCAGGCGCGCGCCCGGCGCGCCGACCTGGCCGCCTCCTACCAACACGCGATCGTGGAGGCGCTGGCGATCCGCGTGGAGCGCGCCCTGGCGCAGACCGGTCTGGAGCGGCTGGCGATCGGCGGCGGCGTCGCTGCCAACGGTCCGCTGCGGGAGCGCCTGAGCGGGCTCGGGGTGGAGCTCGACGCCCCGCCGCGTGAGCTGTGCACCGACAACGCCGCGATGATCGCCAGCGCCGCACGCCACCTGCGCGTGATCCCGTACCCGGACTACCTCGGCCTCGACGTCTACGCCAGCGGCGAGCGCGCCCTCGCGGCATGACCGGCAGCGTCGTGCTCTATGGCCGGCCGGGGTGCTGCCTGTGCGAGGACGCGCTCATGGTGCTGGAGCGGGTTCAGGCACGGCGGCCGTTCCGGCTGGAGCAGCGCGACATCGAGCGCGACGATGCTCTGTTGGCGGCCTATCTGGAGCGCATTCCGCTCATCACCATCGACGGGATCGTGGCGTTCGAGCTGTTCGTGGACGAGGCCGAGCTCGAGCAGCGCCTGGCGGCGGCCGGACCCGCCGAGGCGCCTGTAGAGTGATCCGGGGATGAGCTACACGGTCGGCCGCGCAACCGAGAGCGCTCAGCCTGACCTCGACGGGACCGGCGAGAAGCTCTCGCTGGGCGTCGCGGCGCGGCTGTCGCGCTACCTGCAGGTGCTCACCCAGGCCCGCAAGATGGGCAAGGACACGATCTCCTCCCAGGAGCTGGCCGACTACACGCACGTCAACTCCACCCAGATCCGCCGGGACCTGTCCGGCTTTGGAAAGTTCGGCAAGCGCGGGGTCGGTTACAACGTCGACTCCCTCGTCGCGGAGATCCGCAAGATCCTGCACACCGCCGGACAGCACAACATCGCGTTGTTCGGTGCCGGCCATCTGGGTACGGCGATCGCCACCTCGGACATCTTCGCCGACCACGGGTTCCAGGTCGTGGCCGTGTTCGACGTTGACCAGGCCAAGGTGGGGACGAAGATCGGCGAGGTCGCGGTCCGCCCCAACTCCGAGCTGGCCTCGGTCGTGCAGGAGGAGGAGATCGTGGTCGCCGTCCTGGCCGTCCCCTCCGCCGCCGCGCAGGGGATCGCCGACGAGCTCGTGCAGGCCGGCGTGAAGATCATCTTCAATTACTCCGATGCCCTGCTGCAGGTTCCGCCGAAGGTCACGGTGCACACCTCCAGCCCCGCAGCCGACCTGCTCTACGCGCTGTACTTCTACCTGACCTGATCCCAGCCCCCGGCAAGGCTCCTCCCTTCGTGGATCTTCACCTGGACACCGCGCGCGCGGCCTTTGAGCGCTCGACTGACTTCACCGTCGGGATTGAGGAGGAGTTCGCGCTGCTCGACGCCGAGGATCTCGGACTCGCCGGTCGCTTTCAGCAGCTGCGCGACGGCGCCGGCGGAGATCCGGTGCTGGCCGAGTCCATCTCCGGGGAGCTGATCGACTCCGAGATCGAGATCCGCTCAGGGCGTGGGGAGGACCTACAGGCGGCGATCCTGGCTCAGACGGACCGACGCCGGCGCCTGTTCTCGGTGGCCGCCGCGCAGGGACTGGCGCTGGGGGCCACCGGCACCCACCCCTGGTCTGACTACCGCGACCAGCACATCATCGACACCGAGCACTATCGCCGCGTGGAGGAGGGGCTCAAGTGGGTGGCATGGCGCAACAACGCCTTCTCCCTGCACGTCCACGTGGGGATCAGAGGAGCGGACCGTGCCGTGGCGGTGTGCGACCGGCTGCGCCCGGTGCTACCGCTGCTCTTGGCGATCTCGGCCAGCTCACCGTTCCTGGACGGACGCGATTCCGGCCTGCACAGCGCTCGGAGCCAGATCTTCACCCGCAGCTTTCCCCGCTGCGGTGTGCCCGACGCCTACGGGGGCTGGGCGTCGTTTGCCGAGTACATCGACTTCCTCGTCCGCACGCGCTCGATCGTGGAGTACACCCAGGTGTGGTGGTCGGTGCGGCCCCATTTCGCCTTTGGGACCGTGGAGGTCCGGATCTGTGACGCCCAGCCCACTGCTGGCGAATCAGACGCCCTGACAGCGCTGATCGTTGCCTGCGTGGCGCAGGCCGCGCGCGATGTCGACGAGCGGGTCCCAGCCGTGGACCTCCCCGGCCGGCTGATCGAGGAGAACCTGTGGCGGGCGATCCGTGGCGGCCTCGACGGGGAGCTGCTGGACCTGGAGCAGGGCCGGGCCTACCCGGCCCGCGAGGCGGTGCAGAGGCTGCTGGCGTGGTCAGCGCCGGTGCGCGGGGAGCTCGGCATCGAGGTGGAGCTGCCCGAGCGCAACGGCGCGCAGCGGCAGAAGGACCTGATCGAGTCCGGGATGGAGATGCGGCAGATCTTCGCCGCCGTCGTGGCCCACACCCGAGCCACGTATGCTGGTGCCCGAGAAAGCGAGGTGCGCCCATGAGCATCCCCGACAGCGAGCAGGGGGCGGGCCGGCAGCCGACTGAGGACGAGCTGCGGGCCGCCTACGAAGAGGAGATCAAGAGCGTGCGCGTCGAGCACGTGCTGCTCGATCACGTGGTCACACTGGTGAATTTGGGCATGCGCCGCACCGGCCTCGCTCCCGGCACCGAGACCGAGCGCGACCCGATGCAGGTTCGCCTGGCGATCGAGGGGATCCGGGCCGTACTGCCGCTGCTAGAGCAGGTCGCGCCCGACCAGATCAAGCCGATCCGAGACGCTCTGTCCCAGCTCCAGATGGCCTTCGTGCGGGTTGGCGGGGAGGCCGAGAGCGCCCAGACGCCCCCCGCCGCTGAGGCTCCACCGACCCAGGACCCGCCCCCGGCCGGGCCGCAGCCACCCGGCGCGCCCGCCGCCGAGGAGCCCGCTCCTGGCGCCGGGGAGGAGGCCGGCCCGGCTCAGCGCAGCGGACGGCTGTGGATTCCGGGCCAGTAGCCCTCCGCTCGTCCCGCGCGTTACACTCCCGCGCCGTCCCGTTCCTGGGCCTCCGCCGTTTGCCTGAGAGGTGGTGGCCCTTTGTCGTTGGTGGCTGCGCCTCTCCGCGCCCCACTGAAATCAAGAGCTTTCCCGGAGGACCTCCTTGTCCAGCTTTCTGACCGACCACGGCGTCGTCGTTGCGCTGGTTTGCGCTGCCGCTGCCGTTCTCTACGGCGCTCTGACCTCGCGCTCCCTGCTGGCGCTGTCGGCCGGCAACGAGCGGATGCGCACCATCTCCGCGGCCGTCCAGGAGGGCGCCTCCGCGTACCTGAACCGGCAGTACACGACCATCGCCGGCGTCGGAGTGATCCTCTTCATCGTGCTCATCCCGCTGCAGAACATCCGGGTGGCGATTGGGTTCCTCATCGGCGGCCTGCTCTCCTCCGCCGCGGGCTACATCGGCATGAACGTGTCCGTACGCTCCAACGCACGCGTAGCCGAGGCGGCCCGCGGAGGCGTCCCCCGGGCGCTGGCCGTCGCCTTCCGCGGTGGCGCGGTCACCGGCATGCTCGTGGTTGGCCTCGCGCTCGTGGGCGTGGCCGGCTACTACGGCGTGCTGACCGCGATCGCCGGTGAGTCGACACGCCAGGCGATCGACGCGCTGATCGGGCTCTCCTTCGGCGGCTCCCTGATCTCGGTGTTCGCCCGCCTCGGCGGCGGCATCTTCACCAAGGGGGCCGACGTCGGCGCTGACCTGGTGGGCAAGATCGAGGCCGGCATCCCCGAGGACGACCCCCGCAACCCTGCGGTGATCGCCGACAACGTGGGCGACAACGTCGGCGACTGCGCCGGCATGGCCGCCGACCTGTTCGAGACCTATGCGGTGACCGCCGTCGCTGTCATGTTGCTCGGCGTACTGACCTTCAGCCAGAAGACGCCGGTCGCGCTCTACCCGCTGATCCTCGGCAGCGTGTCCATCATCGCCTCCATCATCGGCACTTTCGCCGTCAGGTCCAAGGCCGGCAACGTCGAGCGGGCGCTCTATCAGGGACTGGTCGTCTCCGGAGGGCTCGCGGCGCTGGCCTTCATCCCGGTCACGTACTGGCTGATGCACAAGCTCACCTTCAACAACGGCGCGACGACGCCGGCGTGGTGGCACTACTACCTGTGTGCGCTGATCGGACTCGGGGTGACCGCCCTGCTGTTCGTGCTGACCGACTACTACACCTCGACGCGCTTCTCGCCGGTGAAGTCGACCGCACGGGCCTCCCAGACCGGCCACGCCACCAACATCATCCAGGGCCTGGCGCAGGGCTATCAGGCCACCGCGCTGCCGGCCATCGTGATCGCGCTGGGCATCTTCGGCGCCTGGAAGCTCGGCCACGGCATCTACGGCATCGGCGTGGCCGTGATGGCGCAGCTGTCGCTCACCGGCCTGATCGTCGCGCTCGACGCCTTCGGGCCGATCACCGACAACGCCGGCGGCATTGCCGAGATGGCCGAGCTGCCCGAAGAGGTCCGCAACGTGACCGACCCGCTCGACGCCGTCGGCAACACCACCAAGGCCGTCACCAAGGGGTACGCCATCGGCTCCGCCGCGCTGGCTGCCCTGGTGCTGTTCGACGCCTTCAAGCAGGAGCTGCTGGACAAGCACGCCAGCGTCAGCTTCGACCTGAGCAACCCGCCGGTTCTGATCGGGCTGCTCGTGGGCGGAATGATGGTGTACCTGTTCGCGGCCCTCTCGATGGAGGCGGTCGGTCGTGCCGGCGGCGCGGTCGTGGAGGAGGTGCGTCGCCAGTTCGCCGAGAAGCCCGGGATCATGACCGGCGCCGAGCTGCCCGAGTACGGGACCTGCGTAGACATCGTCACCAAGTCCGCCCAGCGGGAGATGATCCTGCCGGCGCTGATCCCGATCGTGCTCACGGTGATCGTCGGCGTGATCAGCACCGAGGCGCTGGGCGGGCTGCTGATCGGCGTGATCGTCGTCGGCATCTTCATGGCCATCTCCATGACCGCCGGCGGCGGTGCGTGGGACAACGCCAAGAAGCTGATCGAGGACGGCGCCTTCGGCGGCAAGGGCTCCGAGGCCCATGCCGCCGCTGTCACCGGCGACACGGTCGGCGATCCCTTCAAGGACACCGCGGGTCCGGCGATCAACCCGATGATCAAGGTCGCCAACATCGTGGCGCTGCTGATCATCCCGATCATCACATAGAGGCTTCGGTGGTGCCCGAGTCGGGGGACGTGCTGGACGATCGCGCTTCGGTCGCCTAACGCCAGCGCGCG
>JAABUZ0100003605.1_pt1 | contig 22707 bp, 27 predicted proteins | sample 5562091 | NCBI WGS metagenome assembly JAABUZ01 (sample SAMN12813069, study PRJNA571459) | rock metagenome | isolation source: Antarctica rocks | place: Antarctica: Victoria Land, Linnaeus Terrace sud | collected 2015-12-21
CATCGAGACTGTGCAGGTATATATGACAGCAATACTCAGCGGCACTTTGGGGTCCATGAGCGGCACGTACAGCGACGCCGGCAAGTGCACCGGTCGCGGAGGAATCTCGATGTCGCGAGGAAGTGCCACCAGCAGCTCCCGCGGTGGCTGCTTCAGCACGTAATGAATGGACGCGTTCATGTGCACAATTCAAACCCCAAAAATCATCCAGTTTGCGGGAGTTAATGCATGCTCCACCGCACGTCGTATAGGAGCTGACTTCCGCCCCAATGTCTGATGGGGACGAGGATTACACTGACACGCGTCAGAGGCGCCAATCTCGTGGCAAAACGCAAGGGTCCAGCGATCTGTTGAATACTTATGCATGGGAGGAAGATTACAAGAGAAGCTGGGATGTAGTACAAGAGGATGCGTCTGGGAGCCTTGCAGGTGTTGTTGCTGGTCTTGTGGAAGCAGGGAAGCGAAAGCGGCTCCTGCGTGATACTACTCCGCTGCAAAGAGGGATCATTCGACACTTCATCCTGGTTCTCGACATGACTTCAGCCATGTTGGAAAAGGACCTTCGTCCGAGTCGTAAAAACCTGACTCTTCAATACTCCAAAGAGCTGATTAACGAGTACTATGAGCAAAATCCCATCTCACAGCTTGCAATCATAGTTATGCGAGATGGAATTGCCATCAAAGCCACGGAATTAAGCGGGAATCCGCAGGACCATATCACAGCATTGAATCGAATTCAGCATGAGGAGGCAAGCGGTAGCCCCTCGCTTCAGAATGCTCTGGAGATGGCGCGGGCTACGCTATTCCACGTCCCAAGTCACGGCACACGAGAAACACTTATCATATTTGGATCGCTTCTATCTGCAGACCCAGGAGACATTTACAAGACGATTCGCAGTCTGGTAGAAGACCGTGTCAGAGTACGAATGATCGGCTTAGCGGCGCAAGTTGCTGTTTGTCGAGAGATTTGTAGAGCCACGAACGATGGCAATGACAGTTAGTGTTTCAGTGTTTTGATACTAACAACAGCGTTCTACACAGTCATTCTAAACGAAGGGCATTTCCATGACCTCGTTCTAGAATCAACAACACCACCAGCATTTGAAAACAAAACTGGCTCGGCGTCGCTCCTTAAGATGGGTTTCCCATCGCATGTTTCAAACGATCGTATGGCTTTCTGTTCGTGCCATTCAAAATTTTGCAACGGTGGTTACATATGCCCTCGCTGCGCGTCGATGGTTTGCAGTCTGCCTATTGAATGCCCTTGTTGCGGCCTGACATTAGTGCTATCTACTCACTTGGCAAGGTCATATCACCACTTATTTCCTCTGATAAACTGGGTAGATCTTTCTGGCCCAGAAGTAGTGAAGGCAACCAATCTTAATATAAGATTCGACGACAGTCAATGTTTTGCCTGTAGACTGAAATTTCCTAAAGGCACTTCTGATAGTCTAGCTAATCAGAAAAAAGCTTCGACCGAAGAAAGTGGTTCCAATCATTTTGACCAAATCGGGGCTACTTCGCGATTCATGTGTCTTCTATGCAAAAACGTGTTTTGCATCGACTGCGAACTTTTTGCGCACAACGTCTTGCACAACTGTCCTGGTTGCGAATCTCAATTCCTGCTGGAAGAGTAGAAGTAGAGCAGCATGGTGGGGGCATGGAAAGACGGCTGCAGCCGAATGCATTGAATGCGCTCTCCACCAAAACGAAAAGTAAGCTGTGTTGGTGAATGCCGTGCAAGGCTATGAAACCTCTCGGAACCGAAACATTTTTGCATTCCAGGAGCGGAAAGAACTAAAGCTCACCCTCAAAATAATTGTTTTACAGTATGCCCTGGGTTATTAGCAATTGTTACAGCATGAGACCGTGGATGACGAGAGTGTGCCGCAAGTCTGCGCTAGGAGTGCCTCAAATGCACTAATCGACTCCTGGGTGACTTGCTTTAATAAAGCATGTAGTGGTACTATTGCGTCTTACTCTGGAGTTTCGTCGCCGGCGATGAGAAGGCAATGATTTGTTCTGGCGTGAGAGGCAACTGATCAAAGACACATAAGGGCTAGGGACTTCTACGGACAAATATTGCATATTTCCAAGTGACTTATTTTTAAGCGCCTATTCAAAATGGGCTGGGCGAAGTAGATCACACTTGCAGAACCTTCCTGCTGGTTTACTAATATTGTTCTCATGCACCCTGCCATTGTATTCAACTTGAGATGCGATCTTTGTGTGATGCGAGATTGTCTCTCCAGAGCTGTTCTTTGTTGAAAAGTGAGCTATGTTGATAACGAAGAATTTAGTAAAATCAAGATATCCCTGTTCCGGGTTGGGCTATAAACTACTTACGTGAAATTCGTAACTCATACATGATGCAAATAAAAATATACGTCGCATTCTAAAACCCAAATCGGTCTCTCTGTAAGTCCGATCGAGGTCCATCCTGCTGCACAAGTCGCCACTTGTCACCTAGAAAAGACACTTTTGATCCAAATTTACTCCCTCTTAGTGATACGGTATGCTTTCGAATTTCTTTAGAAACTAGGTCACGATGCTTTGCTTGTGAATGTGTCAGAATATATTGCTAAAATTAGCCCAATTAGAAGTAGAACAACAATCAAATAGTTTCCATATTGATCTGAGGCGACTAAGATTAGCTTGCAGAAATTTACCGTCATACTGTCGATAAGTGGAAGTCTAGGTCTACTGCTCGACTTTGTGCAAGCAGCTTTAAGGTAACGATCAGTCAAGTTATCATCATTCTGCTTCAGAAGCTTTTCTAAAACTTTAGACGCATATTGGTCAATGCTGTATGCACACGTATTTGATAAAACGTGGTCGATCGCCCTTTGCGAATCTTGTCGCTCTCCATGCTCTACCATATGCTGAATGACCTGAAGTTAGAGTCGTAGAGATTGGAAATAGTACCCAATTACCCCATTGGCCTCGAGACATTGCGTCCAGATTTGATAGAACTTCTTCGATACACTCGCGCTAAAGATGTAAGGATTTGCCCCATGCTACGAACCTTTTGTTCCTCCAAACAATTTTCGAATATATTTTGTACCACAAGACTCCCGCTTTCTCCTAATGCAACATCGTGCCAGTGGTACCTCAAAGCATTGTTGACTTGAGACATGAAGTCTGGGGGTTCGATTTTCCAGCGCACCTCGAGAAGCTTCTGCCAAACGTGACAGGCGTAGCGGTGCCCAATAGTTTCGGGAATGCCTTCCAGCATCTCTTGCACCATAGCTAATTTGGTACTTTCACTAACACAATCTAATGCTCTCTGAACCACGTGACATCCGAACACATCCATTGATAGGACGCGCACATTCGTTATAATGGCGCTGGCAATATTTTCGACGTGGGTATCGTTTCCATATTCTAAACACCTTTGAACTGGTCATTAAATCCTATATCAGAAATTTCTTACCAAGAAAGTTGCCAAAACGATTTACCATTAGTGGAAAAGCCTGCTCCTTTACGGCAAACATTATGTTTTGTCTTTGATCAGCGGAAGAGGATTTAAGCTTTTGTTGAAGAGCAACAGATGACTGCTGGTCATTGCGACTAAGAATCTTATTGACGAGAACCTGGTCTTAAAACGATACAAAGGTAGGCTTACCACATAATCTGACTGCCCTTTGAGAAATGCTCCTCGCCGATTGGGTAAGGTGTCCAATGCCGACTTACTATCAAGAGTATAGTCAGGGTACTGGCGCCAGAGACTGCCATCCATAATTGAAAAGTCGTTAGCTTCGTTTGAAAATTCACGGCTATAAGAGGGGATATTGAGATCTCGTGTGGCAAGAGTCGACATGTCTTGACCGCTCAGATCTGTGCTCCACGCAGTTCCATTAAACAGACCCGAGACAGACCGGCGTCGTGGAGAATGATGGGTACTATTTTGCCCTTCTGTCAATCCATGAGGAGCCCAGGCATCACTGGATTTCTCGGACCCAAGAACCAAATTCTTCCCGAAGTGTGGCTCCAAAGACCCTTGCCTGATTGCTGGTTGGAAATGATTGCCTGTATAGCTGGGTGCTGGTGCGGGCAGTTGTCTGTAGGTTGGCGAAAATATATTTCCAATATCTTGCCCCCGCGGTGGCCATGATGGGAGGGTCTTTGCTCGTATGAGCTTCCCGTCACTTGCTAATTGGCCACTCTCCTGCCATGCACTGACCCGTGATGATTTGTCATCAATTAACCGAGACTGAGCAAACGCAAGTTGGACTTCCTCTAAATATGCATCTGAGATTTCATTCTCTGCATTCTCTAACCCGTTACCTACTTCACATAGCTTGTTGATACTTTTGGTTGTGAGATCGTCCTCAATACCTAATCCTGTAGGCAGGCAAAGGCATGGTGATATCTCCTCCTTCACACTTGAACACGCTGCGGATGGGGCTTTAGATGTGGCATTTGTGAGTGCATATGGAAGTGAACCTGGAGAAGCACTTCTTGCTTCCAGTAATTTGTCTCCTCTCTCGAGCCCTTGTCCCCGGAGGCTTCTTTGTTGGTGCTCAATAACGGTACTTTGATAGGCAACTTGTTGGCGCAAGAAAGCAAGCTCATTATCAATACCAGAACGACTTTCTTTCTTTCCGTGTGCCGGATCCTGAGGATACTTGGCGTGTTCTTCATGTTCATTCGTTTTATCTTCTTGCCTATAAAAATTCATTCGTCCGTTCAGGAGAGAGCTACCCGTACTCACCGAGCCGTCGGCAGGAATAGGCTTGGTTTACTTAACAATTTGTAGAGCGGTTAAAGATTTTGGAATATGATACCGAAGAAGTCTGCCCAATTAAATGATATGAATCGCCTGAATTATTTGGACGTGGTGGCGTAGAGTGTGTACGAATTGGTTTCCGAAAACCTTTCGACATCCTTCCTACCCGTACGGAGCAGAATGTCCCAGGCCACTCTGAAAAGGCCAAGTAGGCTAGATACAAATAGCGAAAGTGGAACTGCAAGGCTACTGGGCTCCGCTTCTGCAGCAATATTGGAATTGGCTGTCTTCCATCCAGTTGACACTGTCGCAAAGAGGCTTATGAGTAATCATGGCAAGATAACAAGCTCGAAGCAACTCAGCAGCGTGCTTTTCAAAAACTACGTCGATGCTACGTTGACAAAGAAAATGTTGTCATTGTTTCCTGGCTTGGGTTATGCTGCAGGTTACAAAATTTTGCAAAGGATATATAAGTATGGCGGTCAACCATTTGCCAAAGATTACTTGGCAAAGCATTATGGCGATTCATTTGACAGCACATTTGGAAAGGGCACCGGAAGAACTCTGCTGCACGCAGCTGCAGGTAGTGTAGTCGGTATGGGTGAAATTGTCTTGTTGCCTTTGGACGTGCTAAAAATCAAGCGCCAAACTAATCCCGAATCATTCCGCGGTCGCGGCCTGTTTCGCATTATATCAGATGAGGGTTGGGGACTATATCGAGGCTGGCAATGGACACTTGCAAGAAATGCCCCGGGGAGTTTCGCGGTAAGCGTATGCATTGCACGTTCTGATGATAGTTATTCGGCGGAAGTGCCTTCACAAAAGAGTATATATTTGCTTTAGAGAATTACTCATCTGCTACATGGTTTCAAAACTTTATAGCCTCAGTTGTCGGTGCATCGGCGTCGTTAATCGTTTCCGCACCTTTGGATGTCGTCAAAACGAGAATTCAAAATAAAAACTTTGACACAGCTGAATCTGGGTTCGCCATCATTAGAAAAATGGCAAAGCAAGAGGGTCAGGGCTTTTCCGCTGTTGGCTAATGTAAGGACCATTATCATTTTTCAAGGGTTTAATTCCCAAGCTTCTGACGACAGGTCCCAAACTCATCATGAGTTTCACATTAGCGCAGACGTTAATACCGGTGTATGACAGATTGCTACAGAAGTGATGGTGGCGGTTCAGTCAGATCATCCTGGCGTTACATAGAGTATTTTTATATAATCGAGTTCTAGAGAAAGTCTGGGAGACTGCCCAGTGCGTTTGATCACGTCCTCGGACTGTCCCTTAAAATCTTCTCGGCAGATTTGTTAGTACGCTGATCTACGAAAGTATCCAGTCTGATAATGTGGCAAATCACAGAACATTTAATGTCAGACACATTGCCCGTGGGTAGAGAGTTATAAAGAGCGTTTTCTCGGAGCATTCGAGGGTTGGTTTGATCGCGATTGAGGTTGGCCTTGTATTTCATGCAGAGTTCTAGTCGTGTAAGAGTACGAGTACTCGAGCACTGTAAATTGGTGTGCCTGGTCTGGGTCTCGCATATCGGGCGACGCAACGACACATCAAGCTGTGGTTTTGCGGTACTCCAGCAAGAATAGAAGTGGGAAGTCCTCAGTCCGTAGTCTCATACATGCACTAAAAGCAAGCGTGCCCTGTTAGTATACTACTGTGGTGATGAATGAGTGACGATATACGACACGATTTTGAAGCTTCGCTTGAGGAGCTAACATTCAATTCGAAGCCACTAATAACTAATCTTACCATAATTGCACAGGAAAATATACAGGATGCGGAGATAATAGCTAGAGTGATTGAGACCAGGATTTCAAAGGTAATTTGCCGCAGTAGTGACTGATTATAGGCCCCTCCACAACAGAAACTACCTGCTTTGTATCTGCTAGACTCCGTGTGCAAAAACATCGGTAGTCCTTACACTATTTACTTTGGCCGAAATCTCTACAAAACCTTCATGGCTACTTTCACACTTGTTGAGCCGTCCATGCGCAGGAAAATGGAAGAGTTATTGCACACCTGGAAACAGCCGGCCCCCGGTGGTCATCTATCACCACTTTTTGCGAACTCGGTCATCCAGAGAATAGAAGTTGCCCTTGATAAGGCTCAGAAAGCAATTTCACAGCTTCGGGATCGAGAAGAACAGGAAAGATTTCGAACGAATGATCTATATACTGCGCAAAACAGACACAACTTTGGCGTTCACGCGATGACACCACATACCAGTGGAGTTGTTAGCATGAATGGCTTTGGAAGCTATGGTGGCGACCTAGAGCTATCTGCCTCTTCTAGACTGGTACGTATTCACGTATTGTTGTAATTCATGCTGTAGAATCATTTGGCAACGACGGCAACACCGCCCCCAGCTATGAGCTTTTCGTCTTCATCGCCGAGTGTAGAGTATTTGCTAACAGAAATTGCGAGCCTCTTAGCACTTGCCGAAGCTCGTCTGCGAAGCGATCCTCTAGATGACATATCCAAAGCTCAGATTGTGGCCTTGGAACAGTTACGTACCATCATGCACACATCATCGCTGCCGCCCAGTCAATTAATTTCGATTGGTGAGCAGATCAGAGCGGTCTCGCGACAACAACCAGATGAACTGCGGGAAGAGGGATTTCAATCCACAGATGCTTCCAATCTAGTCGCTTCCCTCCGTTCGGCTGGCTTAGCTCCTTCTGAACCAGCTTTAATTCCCATTATGAAAGAACAGGATAGTGCCACTTCTACTACTTGGCAAATGAACTCTTTAAATCAGACAGTGGGCCAATCACTACAACTTCAAACACTTACGTTCGATTCAAGCGTCTTGCAAAGGTATTGGTATTTGTGGACCAATGCTGATTCTAATTTTAGACCTCGGCCTGGACTACTGGCAGGACTGTATGAGAATATGCCAAAGCAATGCGGTATATGTGGAAGACGTTTTCGAAATGATGCGACAGGCATAAAAGCAAGTCAAAATCACCTCGACTGGCATTTTCAAATAAACAAGCGACTCCGTGAAAGTGCTGCGAAGTCAGCGCCGAGCCGTAGTTGGTACTTGGATGAAGAGGTATGCTTTTGTATTACAATACTTACCCAATACATGGATAATATCGTTGTCAAAGCAGAATTTGGAGCCATCAGCCCCCCCGTCCTCCGAACACGATCAACCAGAGACTGTAATTGATGTGGCGAAGGCAACGGTACCGGTCCCAACTGACGCATTTCTTGCTGCTTCGCCGTGCCCTATTTGCAAAGAAAAGTTTCGAAGTGTATGGAAGGAAGAGGTAGAAGAGTGGGTGTGGCAAGATGCCGTCAGGAGGGGTGATAAAATCTACCATGCCACATGTCTTGCCGAAGCTGGTAGAGTGGGTGATTATGAGCATAAAACCAGATCCTCGGATAGCCCTCGCCAAAGCAATCCACCGCTTAAACGGAATGCTGGAGATGCTCTATTGGATAACCCTTGAATTGATGCAAGCAAAAGTAGGGTTTGTGGCGGCTATTGTAAATAATGTACGCTATGAAACAGGTCTACCTATTTACTAAGTCCAGCGCCATATAGTATGGCTGAAGTTCGTGAATTCTCTCCTAAGGAATTCAAGATCGATCTCCAAACAAGATTCGGAGACTGCGAAGCGTCGATTCCTTTCCATATGCCTGTATTTTTGTAGTAGCCTACCACAGGGTTTGTTTGATCATGATAGACTTCTAAGCGCTTCTTCAATGTCTCCGCATTGTCGTCTGCACGCTGTACTAGTGGTTCCCCGGTTATATCATCTTTCATTGTCTGCCTAGGGGGGTTAAACTCCTGATGATAACTGCGCCCGCTAGCTGGATGAACGAGGCGGCCAGTTATGCGGCTTACCAAGAGTGCATCTTGTATCTGCATCTCAATCGCTGCATTTAGTCTCTCGCGCCTATCGTCAAGCATAGCATCCAACTTTTGGGCCTGTACAACGGTCCTTGGGAAGCCATCGAGAATGAATCCGTTTGCACATTCTTTGTTGGAAGTGATCTCATTCTTGATCATATTAACCATGATTTCATCGCTCACCAGATTGCCTTGATCCATGATTTTCTTAGCATCTCGACCAAGAGCGGTTTTTTTAGCGACCTGTGATCGCAACATGTCTCCAGTTGCTAAATGGCATATGCAGAATTTTCCCTTCAGTTTCGGTGCTTGTGTGCCTTTGCCAGCCCCGGGTGGACCCATCAAAACAAATCTTCGCTGGCCTGAGCTGGAGGCCTTCTGAAGGCCTGCGGACTTTTCAAGTGAGTCGACACGCAATTCTAGCTGGCTGACAAGCTGTTTCAATGCATCTAGCTCTCCAGCTGCTGTCATGGTGTTTAGACTGTATCCAAATTAATAATAATAAATTCTTCGTCTTCGGGATTCGGGTGTTGTACTGTTAGTCGTAGTGTAGGGAGTGGCTAATCGGACAACACGTAAGAAATCCAGACACTCGCTTCCCCAATGACTTTGGACGAAACGTCAAAGAAAAGCGTGGTGCTCGCTCCATTGGTGCTCTTGTCTGCGTGTGACCATTACATACGCTCTGCGAGAGGCTCCAAACGAAGAGTCGTCGGGGTCCTGCTGGGTCAAAACAATGGCACTCGACTAAGAGTGGCAAACAGCTTTGCCGTGCCATTTGAAGAAGACGAAAGGGATCCAGCAGTCTGGTTTTTGGACCAGAACTATATCGAATCGATGAACGACATGTTCAAGAAGATAAATGCAAAAGAGAAACTGATCGGCTGGTACCACTCCGGGCCAAGGCTACGGCAGAGCGATCTAGCGATTAACGAGCTATTTAAAGACTTCTGCCCCGATCCTGCTCTTGTTATCATCGACGTTGAATCGAATAATTTAGGTATACCCACAGATGCGTATACTGCTGTTGAAGAGATCAAAGATGTAAGTCATAATACTACTGGAGCCGCTAACAACTCAAGGATGGTACGACGACCGCGAGAAGCTTTGTACATATACCGTCAACTATTGAAGCAGAAGAGGCGGAAGAAATCGGTGTAGAACATCTGTTACGTGACGTTCGAGATGCTGCGGTCGGCTCTCTATCAACAAAGATTACGTCTCAGCTGCATGCACTCCTAGGGTTGAAGGACCGCTTGCAGTCAATTGCTGATTATTTGGGAAGTTTAACAGTGCACCAAAATGCTGTCAACCACAGTATACTGAATCTGCTGCAGGATGTTTTCAATCTGCTCCCGAATATTTCAAGCTCTAAGGAATTTTCCCAACACGGCGCCGTAGACGATAATCTTCTTAAGGCATTCAGCAGCAACACCAACGATCAAATGATGTGCGTATATCTGAGCAGCCTAATCCGGGCGATTGTGGCTTTCCACGACCTCGTCGAGAACAAACTACAGAACGGAGAGAGAAGAGCAGAGTTAAATATTGAAGACAAACCAGGCTTAGTAAGGGCTGCAGAGAAACGTGAGCAGAGAGAATAAAGTCTATCGATCCGTTGTCGTTCATTTCAGATTAGATTGCATCCTCGTGCTGTATTTCTTGACGGCGTATATCAGAGGTATGATGAGAAAGATCACATACCAACACAGCATCCATAACTTTACTAACGCAGCCCTCAGTAGCGGAAATAGTCGAATAGCCCACAATAGCTGACATGATGCCAACTATATATCCGTACAAACTACCCCCGTTACTAAAATGCGCTGCTTTGACCCAGCCTGCGAATCCTAAGCCCAACGATGTCAACAAGCGGGCCGCAGATAGCAATATCTTCGAGAGTCGATACGCTATGAGATGATCTGCGGATTGATGCCCAACACTGTGTGTATAATTGGAAAGTATTTTCTGGCCTGATGTCAAAGGAACTGCGTATATGCTCGCGCATACTAGTACGAGGGAGCTGCTTAACGAAGTGTCAAAATCGTACGTCCCTAAATATTGTGGAGTAGAAATGAACGAGCTTATCCTCTGCAATCTCGGCAGAAGAGGAAACTTCGTCAATATACTAATTAGTGCGTGCAAGCATATAGTCCCGAGTTGAGAGCTAAGGGCAAAATGTGCAGAGGAGCTGATCCTTCTCATAGATGAGACGTCGGCGTGTGAATGCCGATAAAAATACCAACTCGATATCGAGGAAGAAATGACTGAACGGCGGAAAGCAGAAAATACCCCCCATGTCCAAAGGTATGTGAACACAAAGTGACAACGTATTATCCAATGGTAGCCATGACCAGCTGTTAAAGAAAAAATCTGAATCCATAGTAACGTGAAAAGGACGAATACCGTTAGATTGCTGATGCTGAAAACTACGAGACTAGGGTTTTGGTTTAGTATTGAGCAGGATGCTTCAATTCGCGTTATTGCACTTCCTAGAGCGTTTCTCCATCGCCAAACTGAAAACGTCCAGGCAGCCGCAAAAGCAAGAGGAATCGCTGCAGAGAACCCCATCCATTCATCTTGTACGGATTCTCCTCCCCAGCGTCCTCTATACGACATGACAAAAGGGTAGACACTTATGCCTACCAGAAAGAATGGAACAGTGCAAAACAGTACGTATGTCAATGGCCGAAGAAAGAGTCTCATCATCAACAACCACAGAAAGGACAGTAGAAGTGCTATTCCAACGTCGATCAGAAATATAGAATTACCAGAGTGAAGAGCAGTGTACAAGGTATCTGAATTGCTCAGTGGGCTTGACTCATCTCGTAACCATACTAGAAAGGAAGTACTTAGGAAAAAGACCATATTCACATAGTAAAGTAGTGCCCATATATGATCCTTCGTTTCAGGGTTGTTTGGTGCTATTTGAAGAAGTGTTGTACTAGGATCTGTGGTATGTCTGTGTCCACACTCTTCCCCCCGAGACTTGGTGCTGACTGCGATGCTTCTCATAGACGATCCAGTGTGGGGTTGCATCTCGATAATGATATCATGTGGTGGCGGCTCGTCCTCTTCGTCCATCTTTTGGTCTTTTGACGGCTGGTAGACTTGAAAGGCATCTCCTGTGTTACTTTCCTGACTACTGACGGATCGAAAAAGAGGAGCAGATCCAGTGTTTGACTTGGTGAGATATTTGGATGCGTATGAGGTAAACATACACTGCAATTCTGCAACCGTTCACGCGCCTATAATTTTGGCTATGGGTAAGCGCCTTAGCTCCTTGATCTAGTTCACGCTGATTTATGCGTACCCCTTCCCTACTTTCTGGAGGGTGCTGGTTACTTCCTCGTCATGGTCGATGACATCACTGGATATGGCGATTTCGGGTACACACTAGTCACCAAATCGTCGTTATCACCCTTTCTTACATTGGTCAAGCAGCTTTGCGAGCTGACTACGGAGATGGAATTACGTCATATCGGCTAACCAACTTCCTGCTACCACATGATATTGTGTACCAGAGCAGGGCTCAGGCTCCTCTTCCTCACAGTCGATTGGCTAGGTCGAGCGATTTTCGATTTTATCGCACCGTTGTTGATAAAGTAAGGACCGTGCTTAACCACGCTCGCCAGAGGCCGAAACCGCTGTCTTCAGTATGCTTGGGATTGCTCGTTTACTGTACTTAAACTCTAAGATAAACACCGGTGGAGGCCTGGCGAGTAAAGGAATGGTTCTTCGTGCCATTGGGGTACTGCATGTGCTGCTTCAGCACACTTTCGCGACCTTTCGTGTCTAAAGCATCCGGTCGAAGCTGTCAATTGCTTGCACCTCGGGTATTACGATTCTAGTAAGAGTTAAGTTACCACTTCCCTTAATCGTCACATATAAGGTTATCAGGAGCCGAGACGTCACGATCGAGGAACACCCACTTAGCCTTTTATCACTCATACAAATGAGCTTCAGCCGCAGCAAAGCGTTGATCTATCCTCTACATCGGTTCCTACTTTGGATTCCTTTAGCTCCCCGCAAACTGAAATGGACCTTCCCCCTGCTTCTGATCTCTATACCAAAATTAAACATGGAATTGCAAAAGCCGCAGAACCCGTCAGAATCCTGCGGAACAGCCTGCTCTAACGTAGACTCCTCTCGGCAACTACTATAAAGCGCTGCCCAAGATAATTACATCCCAAGCAACTCGCGTCACCTCAAAGATGCAAAGATCCATCATTCGGTGAAGCACTCGCGCGTCGAGCCCACTGCGACAATTCTGGATTGCTTTCCATGCAAATCCACCATTGCACGCGGGCTGTTTACTTCCACCGAGTTTGCGCACTCGAGTATTGATCACGACCCGCTTTCCTACAAGGCTGCCATGCAATCTTCGTCAGGTCAGCAATATCAAAAGCCATCAAAAAGGAAAGCGAATCATTATAATGCTCATATTATACGTGGACCCTGACAGTTCTTCCACCTGTTCGCACGCCTATACGGTGGTGGACAATGCCTTATCAAAACTTTAACTCTGTCAATATCGACGCTCAAAATAAAGAAATACTACCATCGTGATCTTAAGGGAATTTTGTGCACGGCAACATACTTTTTGGATTTATTGGATTAATTTTGGCGTTGTGGTGGCTGGTTTAGATTGGAGCAATTTTGTCCCTTTTTCGCGTTCATCAACAACACGTCCACAACACCACTAATCAACGCGACAAATCAACAAACTTGAGCCCTATATCCAGAACACAGTCCTAATGAAGTCTATATCGTTAGATCGACAGAACGACATTGTTTGCGCCCTCAAACAGGTGGTCAACGCGTGCGATTGCAGCAAGCCATGGCGTGTCTAAGGGCACGATCACGCGCGTCAAAGGCAAATTCCGTGTCAAGTGTGTGAAGAAGCCGGCTGGAAGGCCCAAGAAGCTTTCCAAAGCCTCAGAAAGGCGCCTGGTCCAGGCTGTTGAGACCGGGGTGTGCATTGACGCTGTTAGCGCCCACAAAAGCTTGCCAACGGCAAGCAGGAGTGCGGTTTCGAGAAAGACTGTCGCAAGAACACTCCGAAGGCATGATTTGAGGGCACATGTCAAGCAAAAAAACCATGCTCACGGCCCGACATCGCAAACTTCGCCTGGCCTTCGCAAGGGCTCACCAACATTGGACTGTGGAGGACTGGAAGAAGGTCTGGTTCTCCGATGAGACGAAACTCAACCTTTTTGGGTCCGATGGCAAGGACTATTACTGGAAAAGGCCAGGAAGCGCGGCTAGAAAGCACCATTTCAGCCGACCTTGAAACATGGCGGTGGAAGCATCATGCTTTGGGGCGTCCTGACCCCAAACGGAGCGGGCAAACTTACCCAGATCCATGGAAAAATGAACGCTGAGATGTATTGTGGTATACTTGCCAATTTTCTCCGCCTGCAAGAGCAGCGAGAGGGAAAGAAACCGGGCGACATACGTCTTCCAACAAGACAACGATCCAAAACATACCTCTCGCTTGGCCAAGACCCACTTTGAACGTCGTGGCCTGACTGTTCTCCCTTGGCCACCTCATTCCCCAGACTCAAACATCATCGAACACTGCCGGAATGAGCTGAAACGTCGCATTTATAGGCGCTCCGGGCATCCCACCACTTTGGGTGCTCTGGTCGATGCTGCAAAGGGAGAGTGGGTGTAATCGAGCAAGACTTCGTAGAAACATTATACGAATCTATGCCGAGACGGATGGCAGCGGTGATGAAAGCTAAGGGTGGTAATACCAAATATTAATGGTGTTTCGTTTCAGGGACAAAATTGTCCCAACGAAATTCAACGTTATCACCAAAACTCATCCTATTATTAACGACCCGAAAAGAAAAATTGCATCACGTGACCTTATTAAATTGAAGTAAAGCACGTCCATAAATTCAACACAACCACATCTCTACCCCATTGCTTTGATTCCCATGTTCAACTCAGCCTACTGAACACGATGCTTGAACACCTACCCGAAGATTCCTTTGATAGAAAACCCGATGGCAGTCGAAAAAGAATCTGTAGAGCAGATCTTACCAGAGCATCGACGCGTAATGCGGAGGGTGACGTGATATTACCATACTCAGACTTGATTGGGGACCTAGCGAGCAATGAGCTGTCAATGTCTGTTACAATTAACCTTAGTGACCCCGATATTGACGAGACGGATAGGAATTCGGGGCTTATAACGATTGCAAACGTCAAAGCGCTGATCGCGGAAATTGTGAGTTCGATATTGGATGCTTGCAACTACAAATTCGTATACGAATCAGTTTCAGAGTCGGGTAAGAGCATCATAGTGTACTATGTCTGTGCAAGGTGACAAACGAATTTCAGGATCGGATAGCGATGAAAAGAACACCTTGCGCAGGGCGCATCATATTCAGTTTTGACCCGGAGACGGAAAACCTCCGCATGAAGCTCACCCATAACCCCGTTCACCCCCCTATGCTGACTTCTCTGTGACGCCAATAATGCGGCAATATATTGCCAACAACTTGAAACTCTCACCAGCCACGTTGTATCAAAGTGTCACGAGTGATGAGGGACTTTGCGAGTTCTGTGTTTACCTCACGGAGTCCAAGTTCAATACATTTGGCACAATCTTACTTCAGGGACATGGCTACGAGGTGCTGATCCGTTTAAGCAGAAATTTAAACTTGCAACTATTGGAAAGGCGTCCAGACACAAACCTTTACTGGTAATATAAGTGGCTACTACAATAGGAAACACAAGACGATGGAACATACCGAACAAACGATTTTCTGGACACGACATGACATTGTCAACCACTTAAAAAGGACGTATCAAAGATTGGGCTACGCGTTAACAATGAAGCGTTCAGTTGCCAACAGGTATGTGTACCTAAGGTGTGATCGAGGAGGAATATACTCCACTCGATTGGAACTGACAGCTGAGTCCAAACGAGGATCAACTAGCTCTCGTTTGATCAATTGTCCATTTGAAGTCAGACGCAAAATTTGCAACGGAATTTGGACATTCAATGTCACAAACAATGCTCATAACCATGGGCCATCCAGCGGCATCAGTGGCCACCCTTCGACTAGCCGCCTAAATGTAGCGCAGCGAGAAGAGGTGCACAGGCTAGCCTGTGGGAGGGTTTCAACGAGACAAATAGTCTCAACACTGGGACAACAAGACCCTGACGGCTATGCCTCGCCCAGAGCCGGGTCGAATGAGAGGCGAAGGCAAGTGCGGCCGAATTGAATGGCCGGACGGCCATTGAAGCCCTGATCGACGCGTTAACGGAAAAGCAGTTTGTGCACAAAAATGTAAAGCAATGCAACCGCCGGCGGCAAAACACTGCGATTGCTTCTGGGATCTTCCCTTTTGATGTGATCCTCTGCTCATCTTATCCATCTGACCAATCAAAGAACTAAAATTTCGGGTTTTGCTATTAGGCATGGATATTCAAAAACCCGATCCACAATTTTCCCCAAAATCTGATTATCTCATCAACTTTAGAGGAAAATTCAGGGACAGTGATCGCTAGAAGATGTACAAATTCTGTACAAATTCATGATAACTCCGAAGGAATCTCAAGAATGTTTGGAAATTGGGTTACAAGGTTTCTCCCTCCCTGTGTCAGACCGTAAAAGTCTCCACCCCTCCTCTGTGTCAAACAGTCACGAGCAAGTAAACGCCGTGATGGCTAGGCTAAAAAGCAACGAGGCCTTCATAAGATGGACGGAGCCGTTGACTGCGCCTCTTATAGCCGAGCGGGCTAAAGACCCTTTGAAGATGCGAGTGCAGAAATCTGCATTCTGTAGAGGGTTCGGCAAGAAGTTAGCGCTTGGAGCCAAGGACGAGAAAAAAGCCACCACTGCTGTGGTGAATCAAGTGGATAAGTTGAAGCGGCAATTCGGTAAAGCAGAAAATCTTCGAAACGCAACCGGAGCGGGGATACAGATGAGACCACCCTCGAGCAGGAGGTCTTAAAGGTCTGCCCGCAGTATGAGTCCTTGCCCTTCCTACGGTCCACATACGGACCTGTCTCTCATATTCATTCCGCCCCGAATGATATTCCTGGAGAGACTGCACGGGAAAGTGAGAGTGAGAACAGTGAAATCAGCTCAGAAAGAGGAAGATGACACGCTTGCAACGTTGCCTCAGAAAGGCAATGATGATATTCAAGAGGACCAGAGCGCAAAATCCGAAGCTTCGACACAGCGAGTCAAAAAAGCTGTTGAAACCGAGAAGCAGCACGCAAATCCATTAGCATCGGTAAGCACGACTCGAGCTGGAAAAGCTCAGAAATGCCAGATTCGACAAGGATTTTGAGGTGAAGCACATCACAGACTCGGTGTGCGGATATCGAAGCAAAGAAACTGAGACAGAGGCTCACCGAGCCGAGATCGAGTACATTAGGGTAGAAGCAGAGCAACGTCCCGGTCTGATGAGTTAGGGTCAAAGCACTCTCTCCAACGGAATAAGAAGTCATTCATCGATAATACCGATTATTCCATTACATGTACTTGCTGACAAATAAATGCGCCACATGCTGCGAGAGAGGCTGCGAGACAGGCAACATTCGAATGGCAAGAATCTCTTATATGCCAATGACGAGATCAAGCTGGATTTGCTACCTATATTTTTCGCAAAATGCAAGTTCAAATAATTGCATTACTCGGTTCGATTCGATCTGTGCGGAGCCTTGAATTATTATTTTCAGATTTCTTGGTTGAGCAGCATCATTTCGCCTTCATGTAAATTTCCCTCAGTGGGTTGTTGGTTCATTTCCGAAGGAATCGATAATTCTCTTGCGTAGATCTCCTTTGGCCCACTCGAAAAGACGGTAAAGGATGACGTGAAACGTAGCACAGCTTCGCGCAGTGTTCAGCAATCCATTCCAGGCCTCTTGCATACAATATTCAGGTCCGCATTCCGTGTCGCGCCATGAAGCTAGGTACATAAATACACGGTCTCCCACGAGTGTCATGCATACCACTGGTTCGCTTATGCCTAGTAGTCTCAATTTAAAGAGCAGCTTCACAGCAGAGGTGGCACATTGATATTCGGCTTGGAATATTCCTTGATGCGCGTCTCTTTCTTGTGCTTCCACAACCAGGAAAGGCATAGAACCTAGTTCAGCCAAATATGTCACCTCGGTCCCTGAGTCAGACCAAAGAGTGGGCGCGGCGCCTCGCGTAAGGACAAGGTATAATCTGGCCAGTTGGCAAGTACATACTTATTCTCAAAACTTACTGCTTCTAAAGGTGCGTCAGCCTAAATGACAACCTCGCCCTGAGTGACAACCTCGCTCTTGAACATATCGCGCATCTTTAAAAGACTATTATCGTAGCATTCCATTCTCCAATTTCTCTCGCTCCATCTCTGATCGGAACCTTCGACTGCTTTCATAGCCATTACTCACAAGCTTGCTTACAGAATCGGTTTACGGCACGTATAGCTGTCTCGATAAAGCACCTTGTGTCTCTTGAACTAAATAGTGAAAGATTTTTCGGCAAAAAGTCCTTCATCCTCACTATCTCTTCTGGAGGAGTATCTTCTTCAGTCAGTTTGAAGAAGCCAAATGGAATCAAGTACTGGTTCACCCAAGTAGATGTGCACCGTAAGTTTACACTTCCAGAAGAATTCCCCTCGTAATCCATGATCCTTGAGAATTCCTGTTGACTTATAGGGGAACTTCATTTCTGTATTTGGATCAGAGGAGTCCATCACTGTTTCCACAACTACAAGTCATAACTTACCAGGGAGGAAGCTAGTGCAGAAACGGAAAGTCAAAAGAACTGGGAGACAAGGATTTTGTAATTAAATTTCTCGTACTTTCAAAAATCCATTCATCTGACCCTGGGACTTGACGCTCCGGCGGGCCCGATGATCGGGATTCGTAGACGTCACGTGCTGCGAAATTGATTTCGTCATTCGATCCATAGACTTGGTCATTGGCAGGATGCGCAGGTTCTATACAGCCCGCAGTAGGAGGAGACCACTCTACCTGCCCGAGCTGTGCTTGGGAGGAGCCATCCTCGGAGGCGCCTTGTACGCCACAGACGCACGACGACTATTCGCCGACCTGCCAAAATCACACGAGCAGGTGAAATCAGAGCAGTATTCGCAGCATGCGCAGGTCAAGTCAAGCTGGGAGTCGCCTGGCGTGTACGCGTGCGGGAACAACAAGGCACGAGTGGTTGCCCCCGATGCCACCGACGACTACATCAAGTCCCCCAAGCCGATGACCTACTTCTCCGGCAAGGTCCTGCGTGATCTCGTGCTCGACCGGACTGTCGGCGTGGCTGTCGATCAGGATGGAGACGTGATGCAATGGGGAGACGGGTACTCGCCGGCGCAACGAGAGCCAGAGTATACGCTCGTCGGGAAGAAGATCACGCAGGTGAGTGTGAGCAAGGAGCGGATCTACGCGCTCGCATCCTCGGGCAATGTGTACTGCCTGCCCTTTGCCAAGACGGATCTCCTGTACGGACCGAAGCCGTATGAAGCGAGCTGGATCCCGCTGGTCGGCCGTCGCTCCAACATCTCCTACGTGCAAATCAAGCCATCGCTACAGAGCAGAGAGAGGGTCAGATCTGTGGTATGCGGACTGGACCATGCGCTGCTCATGACTTCTGCTGGACGCGTCTTCTCCACCACAGCCTCGAATGTGCCGCTGCGGAGGGGGCAGTTTGGAGTGGTGCATGACGCGACGGCCGAGGAGCACGGAGTGCATGAGATTGCAACGCTCGATGGGTTCCGCATCCGTCGCGTGGCTGCTGGCGATTACCACTCGGTCGTCGCGGACGACAATGGACGGGTATGGACGTTTGGCGACAATACGTACGGACAGCTGTGCTTTGACTTCACGCCTGATACCGCCATGCTGCCGCTCCCGACTCTCCTCCCGCTCCAATCCCTGCTCTACTCCCCGCACCAGACCGTGCATTGCGGCGGCCTGGGCGCTGGCGGGAGCTCGACATATCTTGTCAGGAAGGCGTCCGCCTCTGCAAAGCAGCCCACGCCGACGATCGACGTCTGGGCAAGCGGGGCTGGCTTGTCTGGGCAGCTGGGGAATGGACGATGGCTGCAGACACAGGGCAAGCCCATCAAGGTTAAATCCCTGAGCGGACTCTTTGAATTTCATGAAGGACAGGGGCGGCAAGTGCCGATTGGGATGTGGATCTCATGCGGATCTGCGCACTGTGCTGCCGTGCTGGGCAACATCACAAAGGTAGATGCGGGGGGAGGGAGGAACGACGTGAATTACGGCCGCGATGTGCTGCTGTGGGGCGCCAACGAGAGCTTTCAGCTCGGGACCGGCAAGCGCAACAACCTCAATGTCCCGAGCTATGTGCCGCCGCTCGGACAGGCGGGCGGGCGGCAGGAGACGCATCGGCTGCAGCTCACCCCGGCAACCTCCCACCACGGCCTGCGCTTCGAGCAGGCTGTTGTGGCCGGGCGAGGCACGACGGGCGTGTACAGTCGGTTGGTTGGGGCATAGGCTAGTCATATCTATACAGGACCTTGATAATTCCGCTCGTGAGGGCTCAGAAATGTATGGCTTTGCTATATGTCGCCATCGCCGCTTCCTTGAAGGCCTCCGAGAGGGTCGGATGCGCATGCGACGTCCGCGCAATATCCTCCGAGCTGGCCCCGTACTCTATGGCGAGCACGGCCTCCGAGATCATCTCCCCGGCATTCGGACCAATGATGTGCACCCCCAGCACGCGGTCGGTCTCCTTGTCGCTAATAAACTTGACCTGCCCGTCCGTGTCGAGATTGGTCTTTGCGCGGGAGTTTGCAGCGAATGGGAAGACGCCCGTGGCGTAGCTGGCGCCGCTCTTCTTAACCTGCTCCTCGGTCATCCCCACCCAGGCCGCTTCCGGATGGGTGTACATGACGCTCGGGATGGCATTGTAGTTGACGTGTCCATGGCCGCTCTTGATGTACTCTGCCGCCGCGATGCCCTCCTCCTCTGCCTTGTGCGCCAGCATGGCCCCAAACGTGCAGTCGCCAACCACGCGTATGTGCGGGATCTTGGTGCGGTATTCCTGGTCGATGACAATGCGCCCCTTCTCGTCCATCTCCAGCCCGACATTCTCGAGGCCGAGGCCGGTGGTGTAGGCGCGGCGCCCGATGGCCACCAGGCAGATGTCCGCCTCGAGGGTCTCCTTCTTGCCGCCCTTGGCCGCCTCGACGTCTATCTTGACCGTCTCCCCGTCCACCTGGCCGCCCAGCACTTTGGTGTTTAGCTTGAACTTCATGCCTTGCCGCTGCAGGATCTTGAGCATGGACTTGGACATGTCTGCGTCCATCCCAGGGCCAATGGATGCGAGAAACTCCACCACGGTCACTTCCGACCCCAAGCGAGCCCACACGGAACCGAGTTCGAGGCCGATAATCCCGCCGCCAATGACGACCATCCTCTTGGGGACCTCTTTGAGGGCAATGGCGCCGGTGCTGGTGACGATGCGCTTCTCGTCCAGGTCGAGACCGGGGAACGGGGTTGCTTCGGAGCCGGTGGCAATGATGATGTTCTTTGCCCGCAGCGTCTGGTTCTGGCCCCCGTCCGCCGCCACAACCTCGACCTCGTGCTCGCCGACCAGCTTCGCGGATCCCTTGATATACTCCACCTTGTTCTTCTTGAAGAGCATCTCGATGCCGCGTGTGAGCGAGGTCACGGAGGTGTCCTTTGCCCTCATCATCTGCTCCAGGTTGAGCTTGACCTCGCCCACCTCGATGCCTCGCTGCTTGATATCGTGCTGGATCTGATGGTAGATGGCCGTGTTGTTGAGCAGCGACTTGCTCGGGATGCAGCCCACGTTCAGGCAAGTCCCGCCCGGCAGGCCCCGCTTGTCCACGCACGCTGTCTTGAGCCCCAGCTGGGCTGCTTTGATGGCGGCCACGTAGCCGCCGGGGCCAGCTCCTATGACGACCACGTCATGCTCCCCGGCCTCGGAGGCAAAGGCCGCCCTGCATCGCGGGACTTGCCAGGGGCGTGGTCGGAGGGCTGGTTTGGTCAGCAGCCTGTGCCCGTGAGTGAGCATGTGTAGGGATATCTGTTCGAGGGACGCAATGAGCGACGCAGCACGACTTCGCAGGGAGCGGAGGAACCAGAAGATCCTGGCGGGTGGACGAGCGCGACTGGGCAGGATTGCAGGGGAGCAGGGTGGCGTGGGCGAGAGGGAGGGTGGAGGGCGAGAGGAGGGACGGGGAGATGCGCCTGATCCGCCAGACATCGACGTGTCCATGCTGCAGGAGTTCACCCAGCCTGGCGCAGTGGGCAAGACTGGCAATCCGTTTGCAGGCTTTGCAGGGACGCCGTTTGCAGGGCTTGCGCAGGCATTCAGCGGGGAGAAGGGGTTCAAGGACCTATCCGCCCCGGAGCGACCAGCATGGGTTGCACTCGCCAGTCGCATCACGCACCTCCTCCTTTCACTCTGCTTCTGCACTGCCCTTGTCGCATACTGGCCCACCCGCCCCGCGTTCCTCTACCTGGCCTCCTTTGAACTGGCGCTGCAGATGGCCCGGCTGGCGCTCGAAGGAGGCGGACCCCCCTCTGGCTCCATCCTCGCCACCATCGGAGGACAGCTGCCGCCGCCGTTTGGAGGCTACCTTGTGCTCATGGCCCGGTATAGCATGCTCTGGACAAGCTGCGTCGACCTGCTCTGCATCTGGCTCTTTGTCGTCGGCGTGGGGCAAGCAATACACGGGGCTAACGGGGCTCTTGTCTGAGCATATGTACAACGGTGCGAACGCGCGCGCGCGCCGAGTCGTCCAGCAGGCCGCTGCCCTGCAGTCGCTTCCGCAGGTACCACAGCAGCCCCTTGTGCAGCTGGGCGTGTCGACGCACCTCGCCAAAGAGATGCTCGTCGTGGTCGCGCGTGGAGATGGAGGCAGGGGTGGTTAGAAGGATGAGAAATAGAACCTCCATGAATACCTGCATGTTGGCCGTCATGGTCGTGAAGGTGACTACTTTGAGACACGTCACGGGGATCACGCTCGCCGCCATGAGCTGTCCGTAGAACTTGGCCAGGTTGGTGATGCGACGGGGGTCACCACCCCCCTCCTCCTCCCCCTCCATCTGCTCCAGCGTCCCCCACAGCGCAAACTC
>JAABUZ0100003606.1_pt1 | contig 22698 bp, 23 predicted proteins | sample 5562091 | NCBI WGS metagenome assembly JAABUZ01 (sample SAMN12813069, study PRJNA571459) | rock metagenome | isolation source: Antarctica rocks | place: Antarctica: Victoria Land, Linnaeus Terrace sud | collected 2015-12-21
TATACCCCCGCCGCCGGGGGGGGCCCGCCCGGGGGCGGCGGGGGGGGGGGGCCCCCCCGCCCCCCGCCCCGCCCGCGGCGGCCCCGGGGGGGGGGGGGGGGGGGGGGGGGGGGGGGGGGGGGCCCCGGGGGGGCGCCCCCCCCCGCGACGAGCTCAGACCTTACCCTGGAGCTGGAACGCGATGACCGCGCCGAAGAGCGCGACGCCCTCGATGAGAGCCGCGAGAATGAGCGCGGCGGTCTGGATCTGGCCGGCCGCCTCGGGCTGGCGCGCGATGCCCTCGACCGCGCGGCCGCCGATGTTGCCGATGCCGATGCCGGCGCCGACGACGGCGAGGCCGGCGCCGAGGCCGGCGCCCACGGAGATGAGACCGCGGCTGCTGGTGCCGGCCGTCTCGGCGGCCGCCTGGAGCAGGGGAAGGAACGTCATGGCTGAGAAAGGGAAAACGGTGCGCTACGTGTGGCTCCGCGCCGCGCGATCCGCGCCGCACGCCGCCCGCCAGCGAGCCTAGGGCTCAGCGGACTTCCCCGATCGTCCGACCGGGTACGAACCGCGCGCGGTGGAGCAAGCCGCGCGCGGTGTCACGAACTCGTCGTGCGACCTAGTGGTGCGCTTCCCGGATCTGGCCGATGAACACCGCGGACAGCAGCGCAAAAATGAACGCCTGCAGAAACGCGACGAACAGCTCAAGCACCATGATCGCCGTCGCCATCAGCGCCGGCGCGACGCCGATCGCGAGGCTCTTGAAGACGAAGATCAGCCCGATGAGCGCGAGCACGACGATGTGCCCCGCCGTCATGTTCGCGAACAGACGGATGGTCAGCGCGAACGGTTTGGTGAACTTGCCGAGTATTTCGATCGGGCTCATGAGCAGGAACATCGGGATCCGCATGTAGAGCGGCAGGTCCTTGTTCCAGTAGAAGATGGTGTTCAGGTAGCCCACGCCCTGGGCGCGGATCCCCGCCGCCTCGACGACGAGGAAGGTGACCACCGCGAGCGTGGCCGTCACCGAAATGTTCCCCGTCGCCGTCGAGCCGTAGGGGATGAGCCCCAACAGGTTGGCGAAGAGGATGAAGAAGAAGAGCGTCAGGATGAACGGCGCGAACCGTTCGCCGTGCGGCCCCACGTTCGGGATCGCGACCTCGTTGCGGATGTAGAGCACCACCGCTTCGACCCCCGACGCCAGCCCCGCGCGCCGCCGTCCCGCGCGCCGCGGCGCGGCGCGGCGGGCCTGCCCCGCCGTGATCAGCAGCGCGCAGCAAAGCAGCGCCGCGAGCAGCAGCATCACGACGTGCTTGGTCGGCGAGAGGTCTACGGCCACAGCGCCGAAGTGGAGCGGCGCCCACTGCGGCAGCTCCGCCTCACACACGAGCCCGGCCGTGAAGCACGGATAATCGATGCTCCGTGAGTCGGTGATGTGCGGCGTGATAATGTCGACCGTCTGCGCCTGGGAGGCCGCGTGTCCCTGCCCTGCCACTTGCCCGACCGTCGTCGCGGTCTGCCCGCGGACTTCGGCGGACGTCACCGCGGCGCTGGTGCCCGCAGGGCCCGTGACGCGCGTGGTCTCGGGCACCGTCGGCGCGGTCGCCTGGGCCACAGCCGGGCGCGCCGCGCCGGCGAGGGCGAGGGCGAGGGCGAGGGCGAGAGAGCCGAGCAGTCTCATACGTTCAGCAACAGAGGTTCGACGAGCGTCGAGAGGAAGAAGAAGGTCGCGAGGCTGAGCAGCGCCGGCGCCGAGGCCAGCGTGAATATCTTGGTTACGACGAGCGCGTAGACGGACAGCACCCCAAAGCGGAGCAGCATGCCGACGCCCCACGCCGCGATCGCGTGCGACCGTTTCGCCCGGCGCAGGATCACGAAGCCGACGAGCTGGACCACGATCGCGACGAGGGCGCTGGCGAGCACCGCGCGCTGACCTTCCGTCGTCGGGTACACCAGTGTGAACACCCAGCCACCGACGCCGACGATGAGCGCCGTCGCGGCAGCGAAGAGCGCGACCCCCTTCACGGCCGCGACTCCCGCAGGCCCGCGCCCTCGCGCGCATGGGCCGCAGCGCGCGCAGCCGCGTCGCGGCGCTGGGCGCCCATCAGCTGACGGTACATCGCGTAAAAAGCGGCTCCGGATCCGACCAGCACACACACGAGGAGAAAGACCGGCGCCGTGCCGAGGCGTTGGTCGAGCCATTGCCCGAGGTAGTAGAACACCACGAGCGAGACGGCGAACTGGAACCCGAGCCCGGCGTACACGAGCCCGCTCGTCCCGGCGGGACGGGCCGCGGCCGAGGAAGGTTCGCCGAGCCGTGCAGCGGGTGCGGCCTCAGCCGGCGCGCCCGCGGACTCGTCGCGCTCGCCCGAGCGCCGGTCGTCCCGGTTCATTGCGGGGGCCAATCTAGAGCTTGTGAAATTTTTCGCAAGCAAACTTCGGCGCCGGGACCGGACGATACACGCGTTTCGTCGGCTCGGGCCAAGTTGCGCGACGCGTGTCACTTATGCCCGATCCCGCACGTCTGTAGCGTGGTTGACGCTCCCGTGGTGCACAGGTAGGTTGCCGCGCACACCCTCCCCGCCCGATGGACCGTCGCATCCTCGTTCCCCTCCTCGCCGCCGTTGGCGCGGTGTTCGCCTGCGGGCCGCTGCCCCACTTCGGCAGCGGCATGCCCGCGCACGTCGCGCGACTCGGCCACTCGGCCGTCGTGCACCGCACCCAGACCCATCGCGCGCGCTGGACTCCCGGCGCGCCCGAAGTCGACGGCGCGCTCGCGGTGGTACCGGCGGTGCCCGGCATGACGGCACGGAGTGCCGGAGCGGAGGTGCGGTTCGCGTTCGCGGTCGTGAACGCGAGCGACAAGCGGCTCGAGGTCGACTTCCCCGACGGCCGCACGCGCGACTTCGCCGTCTACGACGCCGACGGCCGCGAGCTCTGGCGCGCGAGCCGCGGACGGCTCTACACCCAGCTCGTCCAGAACACGCTCCTCGCCGCGGGCGACAGCGTGGTCTACGAGGCGGCCTGGCGCGCGCCCGCCCCCGGCCGCTACGCCGTCGTCGCGGAGCTCCGCAGCAGCAACCACCCGGTGCTCCGCCGCAGCGACTTCGTCGTCCCGCCCGCCGACTCGACCGCGCGCACGGTCACCGTCGCGGCCGTACGTTAGGCGGTCTCGTTAGGCTCCTGCCGCGCCCGGCCGCCGCGTGACGACCGCCGACCGGCGGCCCCCCGACCGGCGGCCCCCCGACCGGCGGCCGCCCGAGGGGCGCCCCGGTGACGCGCGCGCCGCCGACGGCGACGTCGCGCTCCTCGCGCGCCTGGCCGACGCGCGCCGGGCGCTCACCGCGGCGATCGCGCGGCGCATCGTCGGGCAGCACGCCGTCGTCGAGCACCTGCTGGGCGCGGTCCTCGCCGGCGGCCACGCGCTCCTCGTCGGCGTCCCCGGGCTCGCCAAGACGCTCCTCGTCCACACCCTCGCCGACGCCCTCGCGCTCGACTTCTCCCGCGTGCAGTTCACGCCGGACCTGATGCCGAGTGACATCACAGGCACCGAGCTCCTGGAAGAAGACCCCGAGACCGGGCGCCGCGCGTTCCGCTTCGCCCGCGGGCCCGTCTTCGGCAACGTCGTCCTCGCCGACGAGATCAACCGCGCCCCGCCCAAAACCCAGGCCGCGCTGCTCCAAGCGATGCAGGAGCACGCCGTCACGGCCGCCGGCGCGACCCACCGCCTCCCCGAACCGTTCTTCGTGCTCGCCACGCAGAACCCGATCGAGCAGGAAGGCACCTACCCGCTCCCCGAAGCACAACTCGACCGCTTCCTCGTCCAACTCGCCGTCGGCTATCCGACGCGCGAGGAGGAAGAACAGATCGTCGTCGCCACCACCGGCGGCGACGCGCCGCCCGTGACGCCCGTGCTCGACGCCGCGGAACTCGTCGCCCTCCAAGGCCTCGTGCGGCGGCTCCCGGTCGCGCCCACCGTCGTCCGCCACGCCGTGCGCGTCGTGCGCGCGACGCGCCCCGGCGAGCCCGACGCGTCCGCGGACGTGAAACGCTACGTGCGCTGGGGCGCGGGCCCCCGCGCGTCGCAGGCGCTCGTCCTCGCGGCCAAGGCACGCGCCGCGATGGACGGCCGCGCCACCCCCGACCTCGACGACGTGCGCGCGGTCGCGCCCACCGTGCTGCGCCATCGCCTCGTCCTGGGGTTCCAGGCCGAAGCCGACGGCGTCACCCCCGAACAGCTGCTCGACCTCCGCGACCGGGGCTGACCGTCGGCAGCTGACGCGTGATTGATGGGTGGCTGACGGGCGGTTAATGGTTGCCCGCCGCGGGCGGGCGTTGCCCGTGGCGTGATGGCGCGGGGTCCGGGCCGGCGCGACCATGGCGCATGCCCGCGACCGCCCCCCTCGCGCCCCCGCCCGCCCGCGCCACCGACGCACCGGCCGCGGTAATCACGCTCCACACGGTCGGCGAGTGCCGCGTCACCGTCGCCCGCGCGAACGCGCCCACAGAGTCGGCGACCACGCTCACCCCCGCAAGCGATCGCCTGTTCACGCTCACGCTCCTCCTCGCGGCAACACCCGGCCGCCCGCTCCCGAGGGCGCGCGCGGCGGAATGGCTCTGGCCCGACCTGCCGCTCGCCGCGGCCCGCCACGCGCTGCGCCAACTGGTCTACCGCCTCCGCCAACTCGGCGTCGCAGTCCACGGCGACGACGCCCACCTCACGCTCGCCCCACACCACGTCGCCCCAGCAACGGCCGCGTGCGACGACGCCCTCCCACACGCAGGACGCTGCCTCCCAGGGTGGGAGCCGCGCGGCGCGGCACTCCGCGCGTGGGTCGACCGTTACCGCGCGACGATCGACGGCCGCACGCGCGCCACCCTCGCCCGCGCGCTCGAGGTCGCACGGGTCGAGGACGCACGAGACGACGACACGCGCGCCACGCCCCGCAACGCCGTCGCCCTCGCAGCCGCCCTGCTCGAACTCGACCCGCAGCATCCGCTCGCCCGCGCGATCATCCCACGCGCGACGGCCGTGCGCGAAACACCACGCCCCGCACACACAGTGCCCTACGTCGGGAGGCACAACGTCCTCGGACTCCTCCGCACGCGCGCCATCGCGGCACGCGCGGGACACGGGTCCACCGTCACCCTCGCCGCACGCCCCGGTGTCGGCGCCACCCGCGTCCTCGACGAACTCGCGGCCGCCGCGCGCACACTCGGCCTAACGACCGCCACCGCGGCCGCACGGGCACCGCACCCCACGCCGGTCGCGCCCGCGCTGGCCACGATCGTCCGCACACTCCTCGACCGCCCCGGCGCACTCGGCTGCGCCCCCGACACCCTCCGCACCCTCCGCCGCTTCGTCACCACACCAGCCCTACCCACGGGAGACGCGCCGGTCCGCCGACTCGGCGCCGCGATCGGCGACCTCGCCCGCGCCATCGCGGCCGAACATCCGCTCGTGCTCGCCGTCGACGCGCGCTGCACCACACTGCCGGAACGCGCACTGACGGCCGCCATCGCCCGCGCCCTCCAAGGCGCCGCCGTCCTCGCGATCTTCCTCGACGCCCCACCCTCGCTCACCACGTCGCTCGTCCCGGTTCACCCGCTCTCCGACACCGACGCGGCCCGCCTCGCGACCACCGCGGGCCACGGGCGTGGCGCCACGCTCTCGAGCGACGACGTCGCATGGTGCGTGGCCATGGCCCGCGGCCGCCCCGGCGACGTCATCGCCCTCGCCACGCGCTGCGCCACACGACCGGGAACGCGCGACCTCCCCGCGTCGATCAGCGCGCGCCTCCGCGAGCACGTTGCCGCCCTCCCCCTCCGCACACGACAGGTCGCCGCCCTGCGCGCCCTGCTCGGCGACCGCGCCACAACGGAACTCATGGCGCACACGCTCGGCCGCCGTTCCGTCGCCATCGAGGCCGCCCTGGAACACCTGCGTCGCGCCGACTTCCCCGGCAGGCTCGGGACCTCCGACGCCGACACGGCGGAGTACGACGCCACCCGCGTCGTCGGCACGATCATGCTCGCGACGTTCGACGTTGACGACCGCACGGCGCTCTGCGCCCGCGCCGCCGCCGTCCTGCGCGTCCTGACCAACGCGCCCGAGGCTCAGTGCTCCGCATGAATCCGAAATGGAATCACGAGCACTCGGCGCACCTTGCAACCCGCAACGGGCTGCTCGACGTCGACGCGCAGCTCTCCAAGCGAGGCAAGCGCCGGGTCGAGAACCGCCCCCCCCCCACCGCTGCGACGCCGGAACGCGCACGCGCCGTCACACGGACGGCGGCAAGCGACGTCGGCACGGGCACGACCGCGATTCGCCGTTCGAACGTCTCGCCGGCCGCGAGCGTAAACGCCTCGGTCGTCGTCGGCCGATAACCGATCCGCTGGACGCGCAAGCGGAACACCCCCGCACCCGGCGCACAGCGTGAACCGCCCCGCGTCGCCCGCCAGCGCGGCGGCCGCAGTGGAGCTCCCGCCGCCACCCCGCACGTCCACGAGCAGGACCGCGAGATCGGTGATCGCACGACCGCTCGCAGAGTCGATGACCACACCGCGAACCGTCTGCGCCGCGACAGGAAACGCGACCGCCCCGCTCAGGCCGCACGCCAACAGCGAGCGGAGCACGCGGGCGCCGGTTCGGGTCGCGCCGTTAGGCTGCCCGCGCGCGCGCGCCCCCATCCCCGACCCGCGCCATCCACCGGTTCGTCGCGTCGAGGATCGCCAGCACCGCCGCCGTCTCCGCCGCTCCGTCCCGCACCTCGGCGCTGCCCGTCAGCAGCGTCGCCCCACGGCCCTGCCGCACCACCACGCCCACGAGCACGAACTCCCGCCCGAACGCCGTCACCCGCGCACTCCCCTCCAGCGCGAACGACGCCGCACCCGCATCACCCCGCGCGAGCGCGTCGAGCGCGGCACGCGCCGCCACCTCGTCCGCCTGCACCCGCAACGTCCCCGGCGACTCGGCTTCCCCTTCCACCAACACGTCCGCCTCACTCGCCAACGCGTCACCGCGTCGCAACACCACGCGGCATGACAGCCCCCCCCGCGCCGAACGCCGCGCCTCGACGTCCTCGAAATAGAGCCGCCGCGCGTCGACCGGGCGGCGCACACCCACCGCCGATGCCGGCTCCGACACCACCGCAGGCTCGGCGCGCTCGACGCCCGGACGGGGCGGCGGACCACCACCACCCGGGTTCCGCACCGGCGCCGTCGTGGTCGCCACCGAAATGCGGCGGTGCTCCACCCGCACCCCGAACCGCGCAAGCAACGCGCTCTCCACGTTCCGCACCGTCTGCCGCGGCGTCACGTCCGCGCCGGTCAGCACATGAACCTCGCCCAGCCCTCCCTGCCGCGTCGTCACGACCCGCGCCGAAATGATCCCCGGCAGCGTCGCGAGCAACGCCTCCGCCTCGCCGACCGACAGCAACGCAGGATCGGACACGGACGGCGACGCGTCCGCACTACTCGCCGGCCCGGAGCCGTATGGAGTGAAAGACGGCACGTAGGCGGCTGAGAGAGGTGTCACAACGACGACGAGAGCGAAAAGCCAACCGCGGCCCACACTCGGCGCCGGCGGCAACGGGGAACGCGGCCGATCCCGCGGGCGACGTGACGGGCTCGTCACACACGGGATCGGGCGAGGAAGCTGAGCCGGCGGTCCGAGACGCGCAAGCGCTCGCCCGGCACGACCCGTCAAACAATCACACGGCGCCCGCCGCGGCCCCGTCGTCGGCATCGGCCCGACCGGGTTCCCCGTGCTGGTACTCGTTCAGCTTGCGGTACAGGGTGCGCTCCCCGATGCCGAGCAGTTCGGCGGCGCGACGCCGGTTGCCGGCCGTCTCGCGCAGCGCCGCCTCGATCACCGCGCGCTCCACCTCGGCCATCGTCGTCCCGGGCGCGATCGTCACGACGTTGGGCGGCGGCGCCTCGCCCAACGGCCCGATCGCCCCCGGCCCGCCCGGGAGCGCGGGCGCGCCCGCGTGCGCCTCGGTCCGCGCCGCGAGGTCGAGCCGTGCCGCGCGTTCGTCGTCCAGCCGGCGCCGCAGCTCCTCGACCTGCAGCTTCAACTCGAGCAGCCCGCGCACGATGAACTCGAGCTCGCGCCCCTCGGCCCGCTGCCCCTCGCGCACGAGCGGGCCGACGGGCACCGGCAGCAACCGCCCGCCGGACGGGAACCCGAACCCGTCCCCCGTCCCGCCCCCGCGCAGATGTTCGGGCAGATCCTCCGGCCGCACCTCGCGCCCCGGCGCGAGCACGACCATGCTCTCGATGAGGTTGCGAAGCTCGCGCACGTTGCCCGGCCAGTCGTACTCGACCAGCAGGCGCATCGCGTCGGCCGAGATGCCGTGGAACGGGCGGTCGTGCCGCGCCGAGAACTCGGCGATGAACCGCCGCACGAGCAGCGGGACGTCGTCGCGCCGCTCGCGCAGCGGCGGCAGCTCGATCCGCAACACGTTGAGTCGGTAGTACAGGTCCGACCGGAACGTGCCCTCGGCCACGTGCTCGCGCAGCGGCCGGTTGGTCGCCGCGACGACGCGGACGTCCACCGGAATCGACGTCGTGCCGCCTAACCGCGTGACCTCGCGCTCCTCCAACACGCGCAGGAGCTTGACCTGCGTCGCCGGCGGGATCTCACCGATTTCGTCGAGGAACAGCGTCCCGTGGTCGGCCAACTCGAACCGCCCGAGCCGGCGCTCCGCCGCGCCGGTGAACGCCCCTTTCTCATGCCCGAACAGCTCGCTCTCGAGCAGCGTCTCGGGCAGCGCGCCGACGTTCACCGCGATGAACGGCTTCCCGCGCCGCGGCGAGCGCAGGTGGATCGCCCGCGCGACGAGCTCCTTCCCCGTCCCGCTCTCCCCCTCGACGAGCACGGTGCTCGACACCGGCGCGATCTGCTCGACCTGCACGAGCACCTGGCGGATCGCCGCACTCTCGCCGTAGAGCCCCGTGGTCAGCGCGAGCTGCCGCCGGTCGAGCAGCCGGTGCACCTCGGTCGCGACCTCCTCCGGGATCACGGGCTTCGGGTACAGCGCCGCGTACCCCGCGTCGCGCAGCCGCCCCTGCAGCTGCGGGTCCGCCACGTCCATGAGCGCCACCGCCGGCACGCCTTCCCAGAGCAGCGCGCGGACGAGCGCCATCTGCGGCACGTCGAGCAGCCCGCCGGTGAACACGACGACGTCGGGGCGCTCGCGACCGATCGCCGTCCGCACATCATCCACCGGCGGCACGAGCACGGTGCCGATCCCCTCGGCCTGCAGCGCGGCGTTGATCCGCACCGCGGGCTCGAGGTCGGCCATCGTGATGAGCACGCACGGCGCCGGCTCGGCCCCGCCCCGCGCGCGCCCGTCACCCCCGCGAAAGCGGGGGCCGCGCGACGCGTCGCCGCGCACGGGCGCGGTCACGCGGCGGCCCCCGCGGGCTGGGTGCCTAACGAGTGCTCCGTCGGCCGGCCGCGCAGCACGGCCACCGCGTGGGCGAGGATCGGCTCGAGCGCCGCGAGCGCGTCGCGCACCCCGCCCGTCGAGCCGGGCAGGTTGACGACCAACGTCGCGCCGCGCGTCCCCGCGAGCCCGCGCGAGAGCGCCGCGCGCGGGAACGTCGCCATCGACACCGCCCGGATCCGCTCCGCGATCCCGGGCGCCTCGCGCTCGAGCACCGCGCGCGTCGCCTCGGGCGTGACGTCGCGCGGCGCGAGCCCGGTGCCGCCCGTCGTGAACACCACGTCCGCCACGTCCCCGTCGCACCACGCGGCGAGCTGCGCCGCGATCGCGAGCGTGTCGTCCGGGACGAGCGCGCGCGCCGCGACCGCCGCGCCGCGCGCCGCGGCCCACGCGACCACCGCGTCGCCCGAGCCGTCGTCGGCCGCGCTCCGCGTGTCGGAAATCGTGAGGACGGCGATCCGTTCGCCCATGCGCGCGTGCCCGTACCCGACGTATTGCCTAACGCGTCGCGGCGAGCGTGCGCGGCCCGCCGCGCGCCCACCCGCGCAGCCGGAAGGCGAGCGCGAGCAGGAGCACGCCCGCGAACAGCGCGTACGCCCCGATCCAGATCGCCACCGCGAGCGCCCCCGCCCCCGGCGCGACGAGCAGGAAGACGCCGAACAGCACGGACAGCAACCCGCTCAGCCCGAGCAGCCACTCGCCCTCGATCTCGCGGCGGAGGCGCACGGCCGAGACGATCTGGCCGACCCCGGTCACGAGCGCCCACGCGGCGACGAGGTAGAGCAGGAAGAGCCCGGTCATGTGCGGGTACCAGAGCGTGAGCGCGCCGACCGTGATCGCGAGCGCGCCGGCGAGCAGCAGCCCGCCCCACGGCCCGCCCCCCTCGCGCCGCCGGAGCCCCGCCACGACGCTGAGCGCGCCGTCGATCAGCACGAACACGCCGAACAACAGCACCAGCGTCGCGAGCGTCGCGCCCGGGTTGATGATCGTCAGCAGCCCGAACAGCACGGCCGCCCCGCCGCGCAACGCGAGCGCCTGCCACCCCAATCGCGTGGTCATATCCGCGGTCCTCCCGTTGGCCAGCCGCGCGTCCGCTGCGTCGCGTCCGCCTACTTCTGGCTGGCGGCCTTGTAGAAGGGCGGCTTCGCCACCGTGGCGGCCACCCGGCGGCCGCGCACCTCGAGCTCGAAGGTAGTGCCCTCCGCCGCGGCCGACGTCGGGAGATAACACGTCCCGACCGCGATGCCTAACGACGGGCTCATCGTTCCGCTGCACACCTCGCCGCTCGGCTCGCCGGCCGCGAACACCCGGTAGCCGTGCCGCGGGATCGCCCCGCGCTCCGCGACCGTGAAGCCGACGAGCTTGCGCAGCACCCCGGTCGCCTTCTGCGCCGCGAGCGCCTCGCGCCCGACGAAATCCCCCTTGGCGAGCTTGACCGTCCAGCCGAGCCCGGCCTCGAGCGGCGTCGTCGTGTCGTCGATGTCGTTGCCGTAGAGCGCCATTCCCATCTCGAGCCGCAGTGTGTCGCGTGCGCCGAGCCCGGCGGGCGTGATCTGCCCCGTCGCGGCGAGCGCGTCCCAGAGCGCGACCGCGTCCCACGACGCGCAGTACAGCTCGAACCCGTCCTCCCCCGTGTAGCCCGTGCGCGAGATCGTGCACCGCACGCCGCCGACCTCGCCCTCGGCGAACCAGTAGTACTTGATCGCCGACAGGTCCGTCGCGGTGAGCGGCTGCAACGCGGCCTCGGCCTGCGGCCCTTGCACGGCGAGCAGCGCGACGTCGTCCGAGACGTCCTCGACCGTGCAGTCGTACGCGCCCTTGTAGCGCAGCATGTGCGCGAGGTCCTTGTCCTTGTTCGACGCGTTGACGACCAGCATGAGGTGGTCGGCGTAGCGGTAGACGAGGCAGTCGTCCTCGATCGTGCCGCGCTCGTTGAGGAGCGTGGTGTAGTGCACCTGCCCGACGGCGAGCTTGGCGACGTCGTTGGTCGTGACGTGGTTGACGAAGTCGACCGCGCCGGGCCCGCGTACGAGCAGCTCCCCCATGTGGCTCACGTCGAACACGCCGCAGCCCCCGCGCACCGCCTTGTGCTCCACCGTGATCCCGCCCGGGTACTGCACCGGCATCTCGTACCCGGCGAACGGGACGAGCTTGGCGCCGAGCGCCTGGTGGCGCTCGTGGAGCGGCGTGCGGCGCAGCGGCGCCGCGGCCGGGGTGGCCGCGTCGGCGTCGAGCGCGTTCGGGGCGGGGACCGCGGCGGCGTCCGTCATCAGAGGTCGGCCGACGCGTTCTTGCCGCTCACCGCGGGCGCCTGGCTCAGCTCCGACGCGCTCAGCTCGCGCGTGTCGGCCATCTTGGGCGGCGTGCCCGTCACCATCCCCTTCGCGACCTCGAACAGCTGCACCGGCGCGGGCCGGTCCTTCTTCGAGTAGGTCACCGAGTGCGCCTCGATGAGCACGAGCGTGATGCGCGGATCGTCCGGCCCTCCGTTGCGCGCGCCGCCCTCGTCGCCGAGCCACGCGCGCCAGTCGGGCTGGTAGAGGTCGTGGATCCTCCGCTTGTCGCGCGAGACCACGGCCGTGCCGCTGACGCTCACCCACTCGCGCGAGCTGGTGTTGTAGAACGCGCAGTTCACGTGCGGGTCGGTCGATAGCTCCTCGAGCTTGTGCGACTCGCCGTTCGTCATGAACCAGAGGTCCGCGCCGTCGACGCGGCGCTGCACGGCCATCGGCCGCGACACGAGGTGCCCGTCGGCGCGCCGCGTCGTGAACTGTGCGGTCTCGATGCCATCGATGAGCTTGTACAGGTCGTCGAGCTTCTTCTCGAGCGGGACGGCATTGTCTTCGTTCTTCTGCTGCGTCTTGTCGGCCATGGCGTCTCCAAGGAGTAAAGCCGCCGGTCAAGGACGGCGGCGAACCGCGCCGAGGGTGGCAGGACGCGTGCCGGCCTCCCCTCCCAGGCCGATCTCCACCGCCGATTAGGCAGGCGAGCGAGGCTCGCCGTCACGCGAGCGGCGTTTGCTCCGACCCAGCAACGAAAACACGATGATCACCGTCGCGAACCCGCCGATGATCCCGGGCGGGCCGCCGAACACCATCGCGCCCACCAGCAGCACCGCGCCGATCGCGGCGAGCACCCACCCCGCCAGCTCACTTGCCTCGACGAGCGCCCCATCGGCCCCGGCGAGTCGCGCGCCGGACCGCCGGACGCGCCCCGTCACGACGAGGAACAGCACCGCGGCCACGACCCCGACCGGCACCGCCCCCTCGAGCGCCGCGAGAGACCGGCTCGGCGGCGTCGCGCCGTAGGCGACGACCGTCGGGTCCACGGGCCGGGCGAGGAGCAATGCCCCCGCGACCGGCCCGGCCACGAGCAGCGCCCACCCGAGGGCGAGGAGCGCGCGCCGGAGCGCCGTCATCGCCCGCTCACGCCAGCGGCTCGCCCCCAAGCGGCTCGCCCCCGATGAGCGCGGCCATGAGCGCCTTCTGCACGTGTAATCGGTTCTCCGCCTCGTCCCACACCCGGCTCCGCGGTCCGTCGATCACCTCGGCCGTCACCTCCTCGCCGCGGTGCGCGGGGAGGCAGTGCAGAAAAATCGCGTCCCGCGCGGCGTGGTCCATGAGCGCGGGGTCGACCTGGTAGCGCGCGAACGCACGCGCGCGCTGCTCCTGCTCCGCCTCGTGCCCCATCGACGCCCACACGTCGGTACTCACCACGTCCGCCCCCTCGACCGCCTCGCGCGGGTCGCGCACGAGCGTGACGCGCGCGGCCGACTGCGCGCGCGCGAGCAGTTCGCCGTCCGGCTCGTACCCTTCGGGACAGGCGAGCGCGAGGTCGAAGCCGAGCCGGTACGCGGCGTCGAGCCACGAGTTCGCCATGTTGTTGCCGTCCCCGACCCACGCCACGCGGCGCCCCTCGACGCCGCCCAGGTGCTGGTGCACGGTGAGCAAGTCGGCGAGCACCTGGCACGGGTGCAGAAAATCGGTGAGCCCGTTGATCACGGGCACCCCCGCGTGCCGCGCCAGCTCTTCGACCTCCGCGTGCGCGTAGGTGCGGATCATGATCCCGTCGGCGTAGCGCGAGAGCACGCGCGCCGTGTCCGCGACGGGCTCGCCGCGGCCGAGCTGCACGTCGCGCCCCGAGAGGAAGAGCGCGTGGCCGCCTAACTGGAACGTGCCGACCTCGAACGAGACGCGCGTGCGCGTGCTCGACTTCGTGAAGAGCATCGCGAGCGTGCGCCCCGCGAGCGGGCGCGCCGCGTACGCCCCGCGCCGCATGCGCTCCGCGAGGCCGAGGAGCGCGAGCAGCTCGCCGCGCGCGAGGTCGGGGATCGCGAGGAAGTGCCTAACGGGACGTTCGGTGGCGGTCACGGCCGGTCACAGGATGTACTTCCGCAGGTCCTCGTCGTCGACGACCGACTTCAGCCGCTCGCGCACGAGCGCCCCGTCGACGACCACCGGGTCCCGCCCGCGGTCGGGCAGCTCGAACAGCACGTCCTCGAGCAGCGTCGTCATGACGGTGTGCAGCCGCCGCGCCCCGATGTTCTCGAGCCGGTCGTTCACGAGCGCCGCCGCGCGCGCGACCTCCGCCACGCCGTCCTCGGTGAACGTGAGCGCGGCCCCCTCCGCCTCGACGAGCGCGGCGTACTGCTTGGTGAGCGCGTTCTCGGGCTCCGTCATGACCCGCACGAAGTCGCCCTCGGTGAGCGGCTTGAGCTCGACGCGGATCGGGAAGCGCCCCTGCAGCTCGGGGATCAGGTCGCTCGGCTTGCTCACGTGGAACGCGCCGGCCGCGACGAACAGCACGTGGTCGGTCTTCACCGGCCCGTAGCGCGTCGGCACGCTCGACCCCTCGACGATCGGCAGCAGGTCGCGCTGCACCCCCTCGCGCGAGATGTCCGGCCCCCGCCCCTCCCCGTCCGCGCTCGCGATCTTGTCGATCTCGTCGAGGAAGACGATGCCTAACGCCTCGGTGCGCTCGAGCGCGTCGCCGATCACGTCCTCCTGGTCGACGAGCTGGTCCAGCACCTCGCCCGTGAGAATGCGGCGCGCCTCGCTCACCTTCACGCGGCGGCGCTTCATGCGCTTGGGCAGGATGCCGCGCAGGAAGTCGGCGAAGTTCTCCGCGCCCTCGGGCGCCCCGCCGCTCGACGCGGCCACGTCGAGCGAGGTGCCGCGGTCCTCGACCTCGAGCTCGACCTCGCGCCCTTCGAGCTGCCCGTCGATGAGGAGCTGCTTGAGCCGCGCGCGCGTGCGCGCGATCCGCGGGTCCGCCCCGTTGCCGTTCTCCGAACCCCCCGCGTCGTCGCCCGCGTTATCGCCCACGCCGTCCACGGCGCCGCCGACCGCGCCTGCGTCCTCGGCGGCCTCCCCGCCGCTCTTCGCGGGGACGAGCAGATCGAGGATCCGCTCGTCCACGCGCTCGTTCGCGAGGTCCTCCACCTCCGCCTCGCGCTCGCTCCGCACCATGTCGACCGCGCGCTCGACGAGGTCGCGGATCATCGACTCGACGTCACGCCCCACGTACCCGACCTCGGTGAACTTCGACGCCTCGACCTTCACGAACGGCGCGCCGGCGAGCTTCGCCAGCCGCCGCGCGATCTCGGTCTTGCCGCTCCCCGTCGGCCCGATGAGGATGATGTTGTTCGCGCTGATCTCGTCGCGCAGTGCCTCGGGCGCGCGCTGCCGCCGCCACCGGTTGCGCAGCGCGATCGCCACGGCCTTCTTCGCGTCCGTCTGCCCCACGATGTACCGGTCCAGCTCGGCGACGATCTGGCGCGGCGTGAGGTCGGCGAGCTTCGCGATCGCCTGTTCCGTTCTCTTCGACAGCATCCCGGGAAAGCTAAGCCCCCCGGGCCGGCGTCACCCGCCCACGGGCTCCAGCACCGTGATGTTCTTGTTGGAGTAGATGCAGATGTCCCCCGCGATCTCGAGCCCGCGCCGCACCACCTCGCGCGGTTCGAGCGGCGTGTGCTGCAGGAGCGCCCGCGCCGCCGCGAGGGCGTACGCCCCGCCCGAGCCGATCGCGATCACGCCGTCGTCGGGCTCGATCAGCTCCCCGTCACCCGAGATCACGAAACCGTGCTCCTGGTCGGCCACCGCGAGGAGGGCATCGAGTCGCCGCAGCACGCGGTCGCTCCGCCAGTCCTTGGCCAGCTCGACCGCCGCGCGCGGCAGGTTGCTCGGGTAGCGCTCGAGCTTCTCCTCGAACTTCTCGAACAGGGTGAGCGCGTCGCTCGCCGCCCCCGCGAACCCGGCCAGCACGCGGCCGCCGCGCAGCACGCGCACCTTCTGCGCGTTGGACTTCATCACCGTGTCGCCCACGGTCACCTGCCCATCGCCGCCGAGCGCGACGCGGCCGTCGCGGCGCACGGCGAGAATGGTGGTGGCGCGGAAGCGCTGAACGAGCGGGGTCTGATCGCGGAGCACGGTCATCCCGCACACGCTAGCGCGATCCGGCCCTCGCGGCGACCGCCCCGGCCGTCGCTCAATCGCCCACGTCGCGGTGGCGGCGCTCGGTCCACCGCCGGTCATTCGTCCGGCGCGGCCCGTCCACGTCCGGCGCGACGGGATCGCCGAGGTGGCGCCGGTCGTCCGCCGTGCGCCCCCGGCGGGACGCGCCGCGGAAGGCGAGCCGCTCGCGCAGATAGCGCCCGTTGAGCACGACGCCGAGCAACGTGAGGGCGGCCCCTGCGAGCACGACGACCGTCGCCCAGCGCCACGCGTCGCCGCCCACGAGCGCGGCCCCGACGAGTAGCAGCCCCGCCCCTACCGCAACCTCCCCCGCGCGACTCCGCTCGGCCCGCGCGCGACGGCGCCGCTCGAGCGCGTGCGGCTCGCCGTCGGGCGCCCACCCGTCGACGACGAGCAGGAGACCGGCGAGCAGGACCAGTCCGCCGATGACCAGGGGGATGAACTCGATCTGCATGACGGCCGAGGCCGGTGCAAGTTCGGGGCGCGGGGGGGGGCGGGGGGATCGGGCGTGCGGAAGAGCCGGTTGCAGAATTGGTGCGGCGCGCCCGGCCGTGACCGACAGGGGATACAACGGCAGGGGACAGGGCTGGTCTGTTCTTGCCCTTCCTGCTCCATCACCCCTGCCGTCGTATCCCCTGCAGGCAGTATCCCCGGCCGTTCACGGGCTCGCGCAAGGATCTCGCCTTACGCCCCTCACGCCCGGGGATGCGCCTTTCGATACGCCTGCCGCAGCCGCTCCACGCTCGTGTGCGTGTAAATCTGCGTCGTCGCGACCGACGCGTGCCCGAGCAACTCCTGCACGGCCCGCAGGTCCGCGCCGGCGTCGACCATGTGGGTGGCGAACGTGTGCCGGAGCGAGTGCGTCGACAACGGCTGCTCGTCGTCGACCGCGCGCAGGAGCTTCACCACCGCCCGCTGCACCCCGCCCACGCTGATCCGCCGCCCGCGGTCGGTGAGGAACACCGCCGCCCGCTCGGCCCCACGCCCGGCCCGCGCGACGACTTCTTCTCGTCTCGCCTCATATTGCCGCAGCGCGCGCACCGCCTTCGTCCCCACCGGCACGATGCGCTCCTTGCGCCCCTTGCCGCGCACCTTCACCTGCCCCGCGAGCAGGTCGAGGTCGCCCGTGTTCACCCCCTGCAACTCGCTCACACGGAGCCCCGCCGCGTAGAGCAACTCGAGCATCGCGAGGTCGCGCACGTCGGCGAAGCGCGCGGACGGGTCCGTCGCGCGCGCCTCGGCGAGCGCGAACAGCGTCGCCGTCTGCTTCTGGTCGAGGTACGCCGGGAGCCGCCGCTCGGGCTTCGGGCTCGACACCGCGCGCGCCGGGTTGGCCGGCACCAGCTCCTCGCGGTGCAGGTAGCGGAAGAAGCTGCGCGCCGCCGAGAGGGCGCGCGCGATCGAGCGCTTGGCGAGCCCGCGGCGGGTCAGGTGGCCGAGGTAGGCGCGCAGGTCCTGCCGGGTGACGGCCGCCCAGCGCACCTCCGCGCCCGTGTGCCGGCCGAGGAAGCCGGTCAGCCCGCGCAGGTCGCGCTCGTACGCGGCGAGCGTGTGCGGCGAGACGTCACGCTCCTTCGCGAGGTGCTCCAGGTACTCGGCGACCTCCGGCGCGAGCGGCGCGGGCGGGGCGTCCTCCGGGACCGCAGCCGGCGCCGCGGCGGCCTTCTTCGTCACGCGGCCACGCCTAACGCGACCCGGGCGGACGCGCCTAACGCATCGTCCCGCCACGCGCGGAAGTCGGCGAGCGCGCGCTCGGCCATCCGCCCCCGCTTCGCCAGCTTGTCGCGCGCCGGCTCGGCCAGCTCGTCGACGAGGCCGAAGTTGGCGTTCATCGGCTGGAAGTGGTGCGGGTCCGCCTCGCGCAGGTGGCGGTAGAGCGCGCCGAACATGGTCGTCGGCGGCGGCAGGACGGGGGCGACGCCGCGGAGGAGGCGGTCGAGGTTGACCGCGGCGAGGAGCCCCGTCGCGGTGCTCTCCGTGTAGCCCTCGACGCCCGTGAGCTGCCCGGCGACGAGTGTCGTCGGCCCGTCGCGGAGCGCGAGGTGCGGCGTGAGCGCGGCCGGGGTGTTGACGTAACTGTTGCGGTGGATCGAGCCGAAGCGGAGGAACTCCGCCTCTGCGAGCCCCGGGATCATGCGGAAGACGCGCTGCTGCTCCGGGTAGCGAAGCCGCGTCTGGAAGCCGACGAGATTCCACATCCGCCCCGCGCGGTCCTCCTGCCGAAGCTGGACCACCGCCCACGGGCGCCGCCCGGTGCGCGGGTCCGTGAGGCCGACGGGCTTGAGCGGCCCGAAGCGCAGCGTGTCGCGCCCGCGCCGCGCCATCTCTTCGACGGGCATGCACCCCTCGAAGTACGGCACCGCGTCGAACGCGTGCGCCGTCGCCTGGTCGGCCGCGACGAGCGCGTCGAGGAACGCCTCGTACTCGGCGCGCTCCATGGGGCAGTTGAGGTACGCCCCCTCGGCGGCCCCGGCGTCGGCCGCACCGTCCATCGTCTCGCGCCCCCAGCGCGACGCACGAAACGTGACCGCCGGATCGACCGATTCGACGGCAACGACGGGCGCGATCGCGTCGTAGAAGGCGAGCGACTCCTGCCCGAGCCGTGCCGCGAGGGCGGTGGCGAGCGCGTCGGAGGTGAGCGGCCCGGTCGCGATGATGCCGACCTCGGGAAGTGTGGTGACTTCCTCGCGTACGACGCGCACGTTCGGGTGCGCCGTGACGCGCGCCTGCACGCCGGCGGCGAACAGCGCGCGGTCGACGGCGAGCGCCGTCCCGCCGGGCACGCGCGCCTCGTCGGCGGCGGTGAGGATCACCGAACCCAGCTCGCGCATCTCCGCCTTCAGCAGCCCGTGCGCGGTCGTCGCCTCGGTGCTCTTGAAGGTGTTGGAACAGACGAGTTCGGCGAGCTGGTCGGTTTTATGCGCGGGAGTCGTGCGCACCGGCCGCATCTCGTACAGCGCCACCCGGTGCCCGCGCTCGGCCAGCTGCCACGCGGCCTCGCTCCCGGCCAGCCCGCCGCCGATGATCGTGATCTCGTCCGGGGTGCGCATGCCGCCAGTATAACGTGGCGGCATGCGACCGACGCGTGGGCTACGCGTGGCCTACTGGCGGTCGTACTGCAACGCCAGTTGGAGCTGCCGGATTGCGTTGTCCGTGGCCGCGAGCGCGTCCGCGCGGTGGCCGCCGAAGTCGCGGTTCGCGTTCTGGAGGTCGGTCCGCGCGCGCTGGAGCTGGCGGATCGCCTTGCGGATTTCTGGGTGGCGCTCGCCCCGGCGCGCGTTCCTCATCGGCGCGCCCGCGACGGGCACCCCAACGCCCGGCATCGGCGCCGGCGGTTGGACGGCGGTGGCGAGGGCTGGCGCGGTAACGAGCGCGACACCCGCGAGCGCGAAAACGGTGCGACGAATGGTGGACATGGAAGCGATACCAGTTTCTCGGGCCCGAGCCCGGCCGCGCGGGCCGCGAAGTCGTCGCGGACGCGCCGTACGAGGGCGAGCGCGTCCACCGCGCCGGGTCACGGGGCGTCGTCGGGGGCTGGGAAGACCTTCACGAACGCCGCTCCTCGCGATACCGTCAGGGCGGCTGCTTAACGCGTATCACGGGGCCTCGGGATCGGCGCCGTCCCCCGACGCGCACCGTGTTACGTCCCGCGCCGCTCACGCTGCCTTGCGCGGGCGCGCCGCGCGCTTCGCGGGCGCCTTCGCCGCGCCCTTCGCGGGCGCCTTCGCCGCGCCCTTCGCGGGCGCCTTCGCCGCGCCCTTCGCGGGCGCCTTCGCCGCGCCCTTCCCCGCCGCCCGCCGCGCACCCTTCCGCGCCCCCGCCGCGGGCAGCGCCCCCGCCCGCTCCTCGAGCAACGCCACCGCCTGCGGCAGCGTCACCGCCGCCGACTGCACGTCCTTCGGGAGCGTCGCGCGCACCGGCTTCGCCTTGCGGTCCGTCGGCGTCGGGCCGAGCTGCACGTACGGGCCGTAACGCCCCTCGAACAGCAGCACGGGCAGCCCCGACGGCGCGTGCACGCCGAGGTCGCGGAGGGGCTGCACCGTGCCGCCGGCCCCCGCGCCGCGGGCGCGCTTCGGCTGCGCGAGCAGGTCGACCGCGCGGCCGAGCGAGATCGTGAGCACGTCCTCACCCGCCGGCACCGAGCGGAAGTCGTCCTTGCCCTCCGGCCCGCCCTTCGCGTGCACCACGAACGGCCCGAACCGGCCCACGCTCGCCTTGACCGCGTTGCCCGTCTCCGGGTGCGTGCCTAACGTACGCGGCAGCGCGAGCAGGCCGAGCGCCTGCTCGAGGGTGATCGTCTCGGGGGTGACGCCCTTGGGGAGCGAGGCACGCTTCGGCTTCTCGTCCGCGCCCTCCCCCACCCCGCCGAGCTGGACGTAGGGGCCGTACTGGCCGTTCATCAGGTAGACGGCCTGGCCGGTGGCCGGGTCCGCGCCTAACGACGGCGGGCCGTCCGCGCGCTGGCGGAGGAGGTCGCGCGCCATGCCGTCGGTGAGGTCCGCGGGCGCGATCGTGTCGGGGAGGTTGGCGCGCACCTTCTGACCGTCCTCCTCGAATTCGAGGTACGGCCCGTAGCGCCCGATACGCACCGAGGCGCCGAGCCCTTCGAGCTCGACGCGGCGCGCGCCGCCGGTCTCGTTCTTCACCGCCGACGCGCCGTGCTGCACCATCGGCTCGAGGCCGGGGTGCTGGGCGTCGCCGAAGTAGAACTCGCGGAGGTAGGCGAGCTGGTCCTGCTCGCCGCGCGCGATCTCGTCGAGCTCGGTCTCCATGCGCGCCGTGAATTCGGTGTCGACGAGCGGCGCGAGGTGCTCTTCCAGGAGCGCGGTCACCGCGAAGGCCGTGAACGTCGGGACAAGTGCCTTCCCGTCCTTCCGCACGTACCCGCGCGCCTGGATGGTGTCCATGATGCTCGCGTACGTACTCGGCCGCCCGATCCCGAAGTCCTCGAGCGCCTTGACGAGCGACGCCTCGGTGTAGCGCGCGGGCGGCTGCGTCTCGTGGCCGTCGGGGCGGAGCGCGTGACACGCCGGACGGTCGCCCTTGTCCATCGCGGGCAGGATGACCTCGCGGTCCTCGAGCGCGGCCTCGGGGTCGTCGCTCCCTTCGACGTAGGCGCGGATGAAGCCCGGGAACTCGATGCGCTTGCCCGACGCGCGGAAGCGCGCGTCCTCACAATCGAGCGTGACCGTGACGCGCACCTGGCGCGCGTCGGGCATCTGGCTCGCGACGGTGCGCTTCCAGATCAGGTCGTAGAGCTTGAGTTCGCGCCCCTCGAGCCCGGTCTCGTCGGGCTTGCGGAACGTGGTGCCCGACGGCCGGATGGCCTCGTGCGCCTCCTGCGCGTTCGCGCTCTTGGTCGTGTACCGCCGCGGGTGCAACGGCACGTACTCCCCGCCAAATTCGGCCGCCGCCGCGCGCGCGGCGGTGATCGCCTCGTCGCTCAGGTTGACCGAGTCGGTCCGCATGTAGGTGATGAAGCCGCGCTCGTAGAGGGCCTGCGCCGTGCGCATCGTGTCGCGCGCGCCGAGGCCGAGTTTGCGGCTGGCCTCCTGCTGCAACGTCGACGTGGTGAACGGCGCGGCCGGCTTCGTGGTGAACGGCTCTTCTTCGCGGTCGACGACGACGAACGGACGCCCGGTCAGCCGCTCGACGAGGGCGCGCGCGGCGGGCTCGTCGAGGAGCAGCGCCTCCTTCGCGGCGGGCGCGGAGAGCTTGCCGGTGGTCTTGTCGAAGTCCTTGCCCGTGGCGAGACGCTTTCCGCCTAACGCAACGAGGCGGCCCTCGAAGCGCTGGCGCGCGTGTTCGAGGCCGGCGATCACGTCCCACCACGTCGCGCTCCTGAAGGCGCGGCGCTCGCGCTCGCGCTGCACGACGAGACGCACGGCGGCGCTCTGCACGCGGCCGGCGGAGAGGCGGGGCGCGACGGTCGTCCAGAGGAGCGGGCTCACGGTGTAGCCCGTGAGCCGGTCGACGATGCGGCGGGCTTCCTGCGCACGGACGAGGTTCTCGTCGACGTCGCGGAACTCGCTCAGGGCGCGGCGGATGGCGGGCTCGGTGATCTCGTGGAAGACCATGCGCCGCACGGGCACCTTGGGCTTGAGCTCCTGGAGCAGGTGCCACGAGATGCTCTCGCCCTCGCGGTCCTCGTCGGTCGCGAGGATCAGCTGGTCGACGTCCTTGAGCGCGTCCTTGAGCTCCTTGATGACCTTGCGGCTCGTCGCGGGGACGACGTAGAGCGGGCGGAAGCCGTTGTGGACGTCGACGCCGGTGCGGGCCCACTTCTCGCCGCGGTACTTCTCGGGGATCTCGCTGGCGTTCTGCGGCAGGTCGCGCACGTGGCCGACCGAGGCCATGACGCGGAACCCGCGCGGCAGGTAGCGGCCGATCGTCCGCGCCTTCGTGGGTGATTCGACGATGACGAGCGAGCGCCGGCCCAGCGCGTCGACGTCGGCGCCACTCTTCTGGGTCTTTGGCGCGGTCTTTTTGGCTGGCGGCATATGGGCGAAACGCTCGGCGGAGCGAGGAGTGCGAGGCGGGCGTGATGCCCGCGAACGGTCGTCGGGAGACGTCAGTGAACGGTCGGCGGCGCGGCGGCGGCCACGGCGTCACCGAGGAGCGCACGCAACTCGCCGACGCCGACGGGGCCATCGAGCTGCAGGAGCGCGCGGTCGACGAGGTGCTCGAACTCCCCGTCGCCCATCCCGTCCGCTCGCAGGCGGAGGAGCTGCCCCCACGCCTCGGGCGAGAAGCGGGCCCGCTCGAACGGCGCCCACACCCGGAGGGGGGCC
>JAABUZ0100003608.1_pt1 | contig 22685 bp, 27 predicted proteins | sample 5562091 | NCBI WGS metagenome assembly JAABUZ01 (sample SAMN12813069, study PRJNA571459) | rock metagenome | isolation source: Antarctica rocks | place: Antarctica: Victoria Land, Linnaeus Terrace sud | collected 2015-12-21
GAGCAGGGGCAGTGCCCGGCCGAGACGGTGTCTGAGGAGGCCCTTGAGTTCCTCGCCGCCCGCTGCGGGGGCGATGCCCGCAGCGCGCTGAGCGCCCTGGAGCTTGCCGGTGAGACCGCCGCGGCGGGCGGCGGCGGGGTGACCCTGGAGCACGCCCAGGACGCCCTCCAGCGCCGGGCGCTGCGCTATGACAAGGGCGGCGAGCAGCACCACGACTACATCTCGGCGTGGATCAAGGCCACCCGTGCCTCTGATCCCGATGCCTCTCTGTACTACCTGGCGGTGATGCTCGAGGGCGGCGAAGACCCTCGCTTCCTCGCCCGGCGCATGCTCGTGCTCGCCTCCGAGGATGTGGGCAACGCCGACCCGGGGGCCCTCAGCGTGGCCTCGGCCGCCGCCCATGCCGTCGAGCACGTGGGCCTGCCCGAATGCCGCTACGCGCTGGCCCAGGCCGCCATCTACCTGGCCCTGGCGCCCAAGTCAAACGCCGCGGGAAGCGCCCTGGCGGCGGCCGTGCGCCACGTGCGCGAGCAGGGCGCGGCTGCCCCTCCGCCACCACTGCGCTCGGGCGCCTATCCCGGTGGCGCCGAGCTCGGCCGGGGCGTCGGCTATGACTACCCCCACGACCACCCCGGCGCCCTGTCGGATCAGGAGGTCATGCCCGATGAGCTGCGCGACGAGCGCTTCTATGACCCCGCGGACTCTGAGCCCGACATGGAGGAGCGCCTGGCGGCGATCCGCCGGGGGCGGGGGATGGAGCCGTGAGCCCCGCGGGGGCGCCCGAGTCGCTGACCGCCGTCAATCCCACCACCGGTGAGCCACTGGGCAGCGTCGCGGTGACCGCTGCAGCCGCGGTGCAGGACGTGGTCGACGCCGTGGGGCGGGTACAGCCGCTGTGGGCTCAGCTGCGCCTCGCCGATCGGGCCCACTACATGCGCCGGGCCGCCCAGGCGGTCATCGACGAGCGCGATGAGCTCACCGAGCTGCTGGCCCGCGAGCAGGGCCGTCCGCGGGCGGAGGTGGCGGTGGCCGAGCTGCTGGCCAGCGTGGAGGCGCTGCGCTGGCTGGCGCAGGCGGGACCTCGAATCCTCGACGATGACTCCACCGGCGTCGACCGAGCCCTGTTTCCCCTCACCCGCGTACGCGTGGCCCACGAGCCCCTCGGCGTGGTGGCGGTGATCGGCGCCACCAGCGCCCCCCTCGCCCAGCCGTTGGGCCAGATCGCCACCGCGCTGATGGCGGGCAACGGGGTGGTGCTCAAGCCCGCGCCCCGCGCTTGCCTGGCGGGTGAGCGCATCGAGCGCCTGGTGGCTCGGGCCGGCCTGCCCGAGGGCCTGGTCCGGGTCATCCACGGTGGCGCCGACACGGGTGCGGCCCTGGCGCGATCGTCGGTGGCCAAGGTCCTGTTCACCGGGCGCCCGCCGGCCGGGGCCGAGGTGGCCCGGGCGTGCGCCGAGGCCGGCCACGACGTGGTGCTCGAGCTCGGTGGCCACGACGCGATGCTCGTCCTCGACGACGCCCCCCTCGCCCGCGCGGTGCCCGCGGCGGTCTGGGCCGCCTTTGCCGCTGCCGGCCAGGCGCGGGGATCGCTCAAGCGGGTGTTCGTGGAGACCGGGCCGGCCGATCGCCTGCGTGATGGCATCGTCAACGGGGCGCGCGACCTGCGGGTGGGCGATCCCCTGGACTCCCGGACCGCGGTGGGGCCCCTGGCCTCTCCGGCACGCCTGGCGCGCGTACAGGCCCTGGTCAACGACGCGGTCTCGCGCGGAGCGACCCTGCACTGCGGGGGCGTCGCCCAGCCCGCCGGCGTCTCGGGGCCCTTCTACGCTCCCGCCGTCCTCACCGGCGTGCCTGCCGAGGCCCCCCTGATGCGCGAGCCGGCACCGGGCCCCGTACTGGCGATGAGCACCGTGAAGTCCGCCGACGAGGCCATCGCCCGGGCCAACGACTGCCCCCTGGGCCTGGGGGTGTCGGTGTGGACGGGTGACCGTCACCAGGGCGCGCGTATCGCCGGCGAGCTTCAGTGCGCGATGGTGTGGCTCAACGACCACCTGATCGGCCCCTCCATTCCCCAGGGCCCGTGGGGCGGGGTCAAGGGCTCGGGCGAGGGGCGCAGCCTGGGCGTGGCGGGATTGCACGCCTGCGTGCGGCCCAAGCTCATCACCTGGGAGCCCCCGGTGGGCCGCGCGCCCTGGTGGTTTCCCTACGACGAGTCCCTCGACCGTGCCGTCGACGCCGTCGTCCAACTGCGCTCGGTACGCGATTCTGACCGCCAACGGGGGCTGCGCCAGGGCCTGCTCCCGCTGGCGCGGGTCCTGGCGCGCAACCGGCGCGCGGGGCGAGGGTAGAGCAGGTGCCCCGGCGTTACGGGGCTACCGCTACTGACCATCCAGGCCGCACCCCATCCTCGCGTTCGCCCGCGCCTACCTGACCACCCAGGCACAACGAGCCCAAGCAGACGGCGCGGCGCTCACCGCCGACCCTGAGCACATCGCCGAGATCCTGGTCCGCTTCGTGCACTCCCTGCTCCTCACCCGCGACACCACCCTCCCCATCGATGACGAGCAACAGCTCGCCGAGCTCGCCCACGCGATGCTCATCCCGCTCATCTTCGCCTCGCCCTAACACCCGCCCCACAGGCACGACCCCCAAGTCGTCTCCTCCCCAGCGAGGGTCACACCACGGACGCGCGGCGATGACCACCAGGTGACGCGCCTGCTTGGGTAGTCAGGCCGCGCGCGCCGCCGGCACGTAGCGCAGGCGGTCCGGCAGCAGGGGCAGCAGGACCCGGCGCGTGTAGCGCGCGCCCCCATGCAGCGCCAGCGAGCGCGCGGGGTCCCAGTACAGGCGGTACTGGCGGCGGATGTCGGCCGGCAGGAGCCCGACGATGATGAAGTTGCCCAGCTCGAGCAGGGGACGCGCAGCCAGGGGCACCGGAGGATGCAGCACGATGCGCTTGGCCAGCGACCGGGCCGAGTCGGTGACCAGCAGATCGCCGCCGCCGAGCATCGCGTCCATGTAGGCGCAGAACGCGTCGAAGTCCGCTGGCATCTGCTTGGAGCGCAGGCCGAAGAGGCGCCCCACCACCTGGTAGTCCTGCCACAGCCGCTCGCGCTCCTCGCGACCCAGGCGACGAACGTAGCGCTCGTAGGTGACCAGCGCCGAGTCCATCAGCCCGGCCAGAACCCACATGAGCAGCTCGGGATCGTCGGCCGCATACGGGGTGCCCGCGGGAAAGCGCCCGGCGGGCTCGGCCAGGACACCGCGCACGCGTCGGTGCATGGCGCGCACCCGGCGGGTGGCCAGGTCGGCGTCCGCGCGCGAGCCGAAGGTGATGGTCTCCATCACCCGGGCAGTGCGCGAAAGGCGCTCGTAGGGCTCATCCAGGGCGCCGGTGTGAGCGAAGAAGCCGGCAAAGGCGACGGGGTGGGCGGCCTGCATGAGCAGGGCGCGAGCCCCTGAGAAGGCGACAACGTACTCGCGCGCCACCATCCGCAGCATCGATTCGTCGGTGAAGTAGCCGGGGTCGCTCATCAGGGCTCCTCCCACCATAGGGCCGGGGCTCCGACCAGGCTCAGGCGTCCTCGAAGAGGATGGTGATGGAGGTCTTACGATCGCCGAGGCCGCAAAGGAGCCGCCGCGTCACCATCCGAGGTGCTCGAGGGAGTCGTCGCCTTGCTTTTCCTTTACTATGATAGTAAAGGAATGGCCCGAATCTCCGCCAAGAACCAGCTCACGATTCCTGTAGCAGCCCTCCGAGAAGCCGGGCTGCATGCCGGCGATCAGGTGATCGTGGAAGCGCTCGAGGGCAAAGAGCTGCGCATCAGTCGTGGTGCGCTGACGTTCGACAGCGCGTTCGGGGCGCTCACCGGCACCTACCCACCCGGATATCTCGAGCGCTTGGACGCCGAAGACGGGCAGCGTTGAAGCTCGTCCTCGACGCCGATGTGGTGATCGGCGCGCTCGATGGCGCCGATGGCCATCATTCCAAGGCGCGAGCCTTGTTTACCGCCTGGCAGGAGCAGGACGCCGCGCGGCTGCTCAGTGTCGTCAACCTCTCCGAAGTGCTCGTCGCTCCCGCGGCTGACCGCAAGCGGCTCCGAGCAGCCCGCGCGGCGATCACCGCACTCGGTGTCGCGATCCATTCCCCGAACACGGGGATCGGCGTCGACGCTGCCCGTCTGCGGGCCCGTCACCCGATCAGCCTCCCAGATGCCTACTGTCTGGCCACCGCGCGGCATACCGGCGGTCTGGTTGCCTCCTTTGACCACAAGATGATTCGCGCGGCCAAAGCTGAGGCAATCGCGCACGCGGGGATCGTCGAATAAGGAGCAAACCGCGTTCGGCCTATGACAGTGAGGCAGGCAACCGGTTTGTGACTGGAGCCTTCGCCGAACTGACCGCGTCCGCCGCTTCGCGCAGCAGCACACGCTCAAGCTCAAAGACCAGCTCCGGGTAGACGAGTGTCCGCCCGATGCGCAGCTCGTCGAGCGCGCGGGCGCCAGCCCCAGCCGACCGGCCGGGCCGTCTACCCTTTGGTCATGCCCGCCCAGGCTTACGCCGGCAAGGAGTGCGTGTGTCAGTTGCGCCGCGGAGTCTGTGATCAGTCCTGCGTCGCCGGAATGCTGGATACGCCGTTCTACATCGCCTGCCTGAAGCTCACCGGCCGGCGCTGTCTGGTGGTGGGTGGCGGGGAGGTGGGACTGGAGAAGGTCGAGGGCCTGCTGGCCTGCAACGCCGACGTGGTGCTCGTCGCCCCCGAGGTCGAGCCGGCCCTAGAGGCCTACGCCCGCGAGGGATCGCTTCACTGGGAGGCCCGCGAGTACCGGTCCGAGGATCTTCAGGCGAGCTTCCTGGCGATCGCCGCCACCTGTCACACCGAGGTCAACATCGGCGTCTATGAGGACGCCGAGCGCCGGGCCATGCTGGTCAACGTGGTCGACGTCCCGCCGCTGTGTAACTTCATCCTGCCCGCCATCGTGCGCCGCGGGCCGCTGGCCATTGCGATCTCCACCGCCGGCGCCTCGCCGGCCCTGGCCAAGCGCATGAAGGCCGAGATCGCCGAGCACTTCGGGGAGCCCTATGCCCGCCTGGCCATCCTTCTCAACGACGCGCGGGGGTGGGCCAAGGGGACGCTTCCCACCTACCAGGACCGCAAGGCGTTCTTTGAGTCGATCGTCGGCGGCGAGCCCGACCCGATCGACCTGCTGCGCGCGGGCGACGAAGCAGCCGTGCGCGACCTCATCGCTGCCGCCCAGCGCACCCACTCCCCGGCCTGAGCGCCCGGCGTGGCGGAGCTCAGCCACCTCGACGAGCACGGACGCGCCCGCATGGTCGACGTGGGCGACAAGCCGGTCACCCGCCGGCGAGCGGTCGCCCGTGCGGTGGTGAGGATGTCGCCGCCCACGGCGGCCCGGGTGGCGGCCGGCGACGCTCCCAAGGGCGACGTCCTGGGGACAGCCCGCCTGGCGGGCATCCAGGCGGCCAAGCGCACCTCCGAGCTCATCCTCCTGTGTCACCCGCTGGCGCTCACCTACGTAGACGTCGAGGGTGAGATCGACGCCGAGGCGGGCACGGTGACCCTCACCGCCGAGGCCCACACCGAGGCGCGCACCGGGGTCGAGATGGAGGCGATGACCGCGGCCGGGGTGGCGGCCCTGTGCGTGTATGACATGGTCAAGGGCTTGGAGCGCGAGGTGGGCATCGTCGAGGTCGTGCTGCTGGCCAAGCACGGAGGACGCAGCGACTGGGAGCGCCCGGGGTAAGGGCGCGCGCCCGGATACAGTCCCGCGCGTGCGCACCGCGGTGCTGACCATCTCCTCCTCGGTCTCGCGCCAGGAGAGCGAGGACGCCTCGGGGCCGCTGCTGGCCGAGCTGGCGGAGGGGGCGGGGGCCGACGTGCTGGCGATGGAGGTGGTGGGCGATGACCTGGCCCTGATCGAGGGGCGCCTGCATCACTACGTGGATGAGGGCTTTGCCCTGATCCTCACCACGGGGGGCACCGGGCTGACCCCCGACGACGTGACCCCCGAGGCCACCCGCGCCGTGCTTGACCGCGAGGCGCCCGGCATCGCCGAGGCGCTGCGGGCCGAGGCGGTGCGCCACACCCCGATGGGCGTGCTCTCCCGGGGGGCGGCGGGAGTGGCCGGGCGCACCCTGATCATCAACCTTCCCGGCAGCCCCAACGCGGTGCGTGAGTCCCTCGCGGTGCTGGGCGAGGTCCTGCCTCACGCCGTCTCCCAGATCCGGGGAGACGGGGGCCACCGTGACCGCCATTGAGCTTGACGGGCTGGCCCGCCACTACGGCGAGCGCACGGCCCTGCGCGACGTCACGCTGACGGTCGAGAGGGGTCAGAGCCTGGCGGTGCTCGGACCCAACGGGGCGGGGAAGTCCACGCTGCTGCGCGTGCTGGCCACCCTGCTTCGCCCCCACTCGGGACGGGTACGCGTGCTCGGCGGGGAGCTGCCGCGCCAGGGCTGGGCGGTGCGCGGGCGCCTGGGGCTGCTGGGCCACGACCCGCTGCTCTACCGCGATCTCAGCGCCGAGGAGAACCTGCGCTTCCACGCCCGCCTGCACGGCGTCGCGCCGTCGCGAGCCGCGGAGCTGCTCGAGCGCGTCGGCCTCGCCCCCCGGGCCCGGGAGCCCGTGCGCAGCCTGTCGCGCGGCATGGTCCAGCGCCTGGCGGTGTGCCGGGCCGTGCTCCACGATCCCGAGCTGCTGCTCCTCGACGAGCCCTGGTCAAACCTCGATCCAGCGGCCAGCGAGCTCGTCGAGCCGCTGATCGGGCGCTCCAGCGGACGAACGCGCGTGCTCTCCAGCCACGACCCCGCCCGCGGACTGGCCGAGGCCGACCTGGTCCTCGGCCTGCGCGCGGGGAGGCCGGCCCTGCAGGGAGGGGCCGCAGACATCGACCCAGCAGCGATCTGGGAGCTCTACCGGTGAGCACGTCGGTCCCCACTCCCACCCCCCACGCTCCCGCGCAGGCGCCCGCGCCCGACGGCGACGCACCCCCGCCGCCCAGGAGCCCCGGGACATTCGCCGCCGCCGGCGCCGTCCTGCGCAAGGAGCTGCGCGTGGAGCTGCGCACCCTGGAGTCGGTGCCGGCGATGTCGCTGTTCGCGGTCACCACCTTTGTGCTCTTTCACTTCGGGCTGTCAGTCGGCGCGCGCGGTGTCGAGGGCGACCTGGCGGCGGGAATCCTGTGGGTGACGCTGCTGTTCTCCGCCGTGCTGGGGATCAATCGCCTGTTCGTCGCCGACGAGGAGCAGGGGGGCTTTGATGCCTTCCTGCTGGCCCCGGTGGACCGCACCGCCCTGCTGCTGGCCAAGGCCAGCGCCCTGGGCCTGTACCTGATCGCCCTCGAGGTCGTCGCGCTGCCCGCCTTCGGGCTGCTGCTGCTGGGCCCCTCGCTGGGGCAGGCCCTGCCCGGGCTGCTCGGCGTGATGGCCCTCGGCGATCTGGGCCTCGTCGCGGTGGGGACGCTGGTGGCGGCCCTGGCCGTGCGCACCCGCTCGCGCGACCTGATCGGGCCGCTGCTGGCGCTGCCCCTCGTGGTCCCCATCGTGCTCGCCGCCGCGCGCGCCAGTGCGCCGTTGCTGCGCGCATCGGGCGCCGGGGCGCTCCCGGGGCGCTGGCTGGCGATCCTCGCGCTCTATGATCTGGTGTTCGGCCTGATCGCCTACGCGGTCTTCGACTTCCTCCTGGAGGACTGATCAACACGCTTTACGGCAAGGGGCTGCGCGCCCTCTCCCTGGCCACGGTGGCGACCATGGGCACCGCCCTGGCCCTGGCGTTCTTCTACGCCCCCAACGACGCCGATCAGGGCTTCGTGCAGAAGATCCTCTACCTGCACGTGCCGCTGGCCATCGTCTCCCTGGGTGGCTTCGTGGCCGGCGGGCTCATGGCGGTGGCCCACCTGCGCACCGGCGATCAGCGCTGGGACATGCGCTCCTACGTGGCTATTCATTTATCCCTCATCCTCGGGGTGGGAGTCCTGCTCACCGGGTCGATCTGGGCGCGGGCCTCCTGGGGCACCTGGTGGGAGTGGAGGGAGGCCACGCTCGTTTCCTACCTAATAATATTTCTGCTGTACGCGACCTATCAGCCGCTGCGCTTCTCCATCGAAGATCGCGAGCGCCAGTCTCGCTACGCGTCGGTGTTCGCGATCACCGCCGGGGCCTTCGTGCCGCTGAACTTCATCGCCGTGCGCTTTGCGCAGCCCTCCTACATCCATCCCCGCTTGGGCGGGGGCAGCCTTACCGGAGCGATGCTCCTCACGTTCCTGGTGTCGCTGGCGGGGATGTCGCTCCTGTTCGTCACGCTGTGGAAGTATGAGATGGCGTCCAAGCACGCCTCCGCCCAGCTGCGCTCCCTGCGGCGCAAGCTCGCCGGCGACGACGACGTAGCCCCCATGGGGCGCAGTGCCGCTCCCGCGCTGACGCTGGCGCTGCCCGCCTCGCCCGCCACCTGATGCCCGCCCTGCCCCTGCACGAGGCCGGGCGTTACGTGGCCGGCGCCTACGTGGTCCTGTTCGTGCTTGTGCTCGTCTACGTGGCGATCATGGCCGCCAAGCTCAGCCGCATCGAGCGCGAGCTCTCAGAGCTCTCCGAGCTCGCCGATCGGGCGCCGGGCTCATCGGGCGCCGCACCGGGGCCGGCGTCTGTGGGCCCGCCGACGCCGCCTGATCCGGTGACGGCCTCACCGGCGCCGGTGGGACAACCACGGTGAGCAGACGGCGCCCGCGCGAGTTGCTGGCCCTCGGCGTCTCTCACAAGACCGCCCCGGTGGCCCTGCGCGAGCGCCTGGCCCTGACCCCGCGCGAGGCCGAGCGCTTCATGCGCGAGGCGGTCGCCACCCCCGCCATCAGCGAGGCGGTGGCGATCTCGACCTGTAACCGCAGCGAGGTCTACCTGGTGGTCGGCGACCCGGTGGAGGCCGAGTCCGCCGTCCTGGGGATGCTCGCCCAGCGCGCCGGCATCCGCCCCACCGAGCTGGCCGAGGTCATCTACTCGCCGCGCAACTGCGATGCCGCCCGCCAGCTCTACCGGGTCACGGCGGGCCTGGAGTCGATGATCGTGGGCGAGGCCGAGGTCCAGGGCCAGATCAAGCGCGCGTTTGAGGCGGCCCAGGCGGCTCAGACGACGGGGGCGCTGAGCAGCCGCCTGTTCGCCGCGGCGCTGCAGACGGGCAAGCGCGTGCGCTCGGAGACGCGGCTGGGGGCGGGCCGGGTCTCGGTCTCCACCGTGGCGGTGGATCTGGCGCGCGACGTCCTGGGCGACCTGGCCCAGCGTGACGTGGTGATCATCGGCGCCGGGGAGACCAGCGAGCTCACCGCCCGGGCGCTGGCCGACCAGGGGGTGAGCACCATCTTCGTGGCCAACCGCCGCGCCGACCGGGCCCGCTCCATGGCCGAGCGCTTCGGGGGAACGGTGGTGTCGCTCGACGATCTTCCCCACCAGCTCGAGCAGGCCGACATCGTCGTGTCCTCGACCTCCTCGCCCCACCCCATCGTGGGGCGCGACGAGCTCGAGCTGGTGATGCGCGCCCGCGCGGGACGGCCCCTGATGCTCGTCGACATCGCCGTGCCGCGCGACATCGAGTCCGGGTGCGCCGAGCTGGCCGGAGTGACGCTGTATGACATCGACGACCTCCAGGCCACGGTGGCCCGCGGCTTTGACGAGCGCGAGGCCGAGAAGGCGGGGGCCGAGGCGGTGGTCGAGGAGGAGATACGGCGCTTTGCCCGCTGGATGGACCAGCTCGATTGCACGCCCGACATCGCCGCCCTGCGCCGCCGCGGCGAGACCATCGTCGAGGCGGTACTGGCCGAGAACGCCGGGCGCTGGGAGTCGGCCTCGGCTCGCGACCGGGCCCGGATCGACGCGGTGGCCCGGGCGGTGATGCAGCGCCTGCTCCACGAGCCCACCATCCGCCTCAAGAGCATGGAGGCCGACGGCAGCCACGGCCGTCTGGCCCTGCTGCGCGAGCTGTTCGGACTGGAGGAGGGGGAGGAAGACTCGGGCGAGGCGCTCTCGGTGGCGGGGGACTCCGCGGCGGAGGACTCAGCGACGCAGGTGAGGGCGCTCGACAACGTGCGCCCCCTGCCGCGTCGCGCCCGCCCGTGAGGACCCGGGCCCGGTGAGGGCGGGCGCGACCGGAAGGCCGCCGCCGCTGCGGATCGCCACGCGGGCCAGCGCTCTGGCTCTGGCTCAGGCTCAGCAGGTCGCCGAGCTCCTGGGTGGCGACGGAGCCCCGTCGGCGGTGGAGCTCGTGCCCATGGTGACCTCAGGGGATCGAGGGCAGGCGCCGACGGCGCAAGCGCAGGCCGACAAGGAGCGCTGGGTCAAGGAGCTCGAGGAGGCACTGCTGGCGGGCGAGGTCGACCTGGCGGTGCACTCGGCCAAGGACGTCCCCGCCGTGCTGCCCGATGGCCTGATCCTGGTGGGCGCCCCCCGCCGGGGCGATCCGCGAGACGCCCTGTGCGGGGCCGCCTCGCTGGCCGGCCTGGAGGCGGGCGCCCGGGTGGGCACCAGCAGCCTGCGTCGCGCGGCCCTGGTCAACGCCCACCGTGACGACCTCGACGTGGTGGCGCTGAGCGGCAACGTGGATACCCGCCTGCGTCGGCTGGAGGCCGGCGAATACGCCGCCATCGTCCTGGCCAGCGCCGGCCTGGAGCGTCTGGGCCGCGGTGGCGAGGCAACCGGCCGACTCGACGCCCACGACTTCGTCCCCGCCGCCGGTCAGGGCACGCTGGTGCTCCAAGCCCGGGCGGAGGATGACGCCGCGCGCGAGCGCGTTGCGGTCATCGCCCATCCGGGGACCGAGAGGTGCCTCAGAGCCGAACGCAGCCTGGTGCGGGCGCTGGAGGCCGACTGCCACACCCCGCTGGGCGCCCATGCCACCGAGGAGGCCGGCGAGGCGGGGGACGTGCGGCTGCGCCTGCGGGCCTTCGTGGGACGCGCCGACGGCTCGGCCTGGCTGCGTGACGAGCTGGTCGGCGATGACCCGCGGGCCCTGGGCGAGGCGGTGGCCGTCCGCCTGCGGGCCGCCGGCGCCGACGACGTGCTCGGGCGATGACGCAGCGGCGGGGGCGGGTGTACCTGGTGGGGGCAGGCCCCGGCGATCCGGGCCTGATGACGGTCCGAGGCCGGGAGCTCATCGCCCGAGCCGACGTGATCCTCCACGACCGGCTCATCCCCCACCAGGCCCTGGACGGGGCTCGCCCCGACGCCCGGGTCATCGACGTGGGCAAGCGCGGCGGCGGGGAGCAGGTGCCCCAGCAGGAGACGATGGCACTGCTGCTCGAGCACGCCGGGGCCGGGGCGACGGTGGTGCGCCTGAAGGGTGGGGACCCATTCGTGTTCGGACGGGGAGGAGAGGAGGCGCTGGCCCTACGGGAGGCCGGGGTGGCCTTCGAGGTCGTCCCCGGGGTGACGTCGGGGGTCGCCGCCCCGGCCTACGCCGGCATCCCCGTCACCTACCGCGACCGGGCCAGCGCGGTGGCCCTGATCACCGGCCACGAGGACCCAGCCAAGCCCGAGACCGCCCTGGACTGGACGGCGCTGGCCGGCTTCCCGGGAACCCTCGTCTTCTACATGGGGGTGGCACAGCTCGGCCTGATCGCCGAGCGGTTGACGGCGTCCGGTCGCGGCCCGGACGAGCTGGTGGCGATCATCGAACGGGGCACCCTGCCCGGCCAGCGCGTGGTGACGGGCACCCTTGCCACCATCGCCGACCGCGCGGGCGAGGCGGCCATCTCCCCGCCCTCGGTCACGGTGGTCGGCCCGGTGGCGGCCCTGGGCGATGAGCTGGCCTGGTTCGGGCGTGGACCCCTGGCCGGCGCGACGGTGGCGGTGACCCGAGCGCGAGCGCAGGCCAGCGCCCTCGGTGTGCGCCTGGGCGAGCTGGGGGCGCGGGTCATCGAGGCTCCCACCATCGCCACCGTCGCCCTCCCGGTGGAGGTCCCCGACCTGGGCGCCTATGACCTGCTGTGCCTGACCAGTCCGGTCGGGGTGCACCACCTGTTCTCTCGGTTGGAGGCCGACGACCGCGATGCCCGGGCTCTGGCCGGGGTCGCGGTGGCGGCCATCGGGCCGGGGACGGCACGAGCTCTGGGTGAGCACGGGGTCAGGGCCGACGTGGTCGCCGAGCGCTTCGTGGCCGAGGGGCTGGTGGAGGCCCTGGCCGACCGCCCGGTCGGGCGCGCCCTGATCGCCCGCGCGCGCCGGGCGCGCGACGTTCTGCCCGAGGCCCTGCGCGCGGGAGGCGCGGTGGTGGACGTGGTGGACCTCTATGAGACGGTGGCCGAGCCGCTGGGGGAGCGGGAGCTGGCCAGCGCCCGGGCAGCCGACTACGTGACGTTCACCTCCGCCTCGACGGTGCGCTTCTTCTTGGAGGCAGCGGGCGGCGAGGCGGGGCTGTCGAGCGCCACCCGCATCGTCTCCATCGGCCCGGTGACCAGCCAGGTCCTGCGCGAGGCCGGGCTGGAGGCTCACGTGGAGGCCGAGCGCCATGATGTGGAGGGGTTGGTGGAGGCGCTGGTGGCCGACGCGGGTCGGCACGCTGTCACCGTGCTCGACTGATGCGCCCGCAGCGTGTATATCTCCGTCGGTGACGCCTACTCTGCGGCCGCTGCGGATCGGGGAGATCCTCGACGTCACCATCAAGCTCTACCTGCGCAACGCCCGGACGCTGCTGCTCCTGGTCCTGGTGGTCGCCGGGCCGCTGCACCTGCTCGCCGCCCTGATCGGCCTGTCGACGGCGCCGCCCAACCGACCAGGCTTCAACTCGCTCGGGCAGACCAGCGCGCCAAACGTCCACTTCTCGGCCAGCTGGGTGACCGGGCAGATCGTGATCGCGTTGCTGGGCTTCGTGGTGAGCACCCTGGCCACCGGCGCCTGCTTCAAGGCGGTGAGCGACGCCTACCTGGGCGGCCGGCCGGCCGCGGGCCCGTCGCTGCGGTTCGCCGGACGGCGCTTCCCGGCCGTGGCATGGGTGACGTTTCTGTTTTACCTGGGGCTGATTCCGGCCTTCATCCTCTTGGTGGTGCCCGCCGTCTGGCTGGGCGTGGCATGGACCGTCGCGGTGCCGGCGCTGCTCTTTGAAGGCTGTCGGGGCAGCAAGGCCCTACGGCGCTCGTTTGACCTGGTGCGAGGACGTTGGTGGCCGACGTTCGGGGCGGTGAGCGTCGGGTATGTTCTTGCCGGGGTCGTCAGCGCCATCCTGGTGGGAGTGTTCGTCCTGCCGTTCGGCGGTTCGACGAGCAGCGATGGCGCCGTCCTCGCCAGCCAGTTGGCGACCGCGACGGCGGCGGTCCTGGTGACGCCATTCACGGCGGCGCTGGCCGCGGTCATCTACTACGACCTGCGAGTACGCAAGGACGGTTTCGACGTCGCGCTGCTCGCCGAGCGTCTCGGGCTGCCGGTGCCGGTGGGCGACGACCTGTCTGTGCCCGACGAGCCTCTGGGGCATGCGGGCAGCTCGCGCCCGCCCTTCTGGCCGCCGCCGCCCGGCTGGTCAGCGGCCGGAAAGTGAGCAGCGCTTCCATCGCCGTGGCGCTGGCGGTGGCGCTGGCCCTGGCCGGGCCGGCGGGTGCGACCGTCGCTGGTGCTCCCGCCACCGGGCTACGTCGCCTGGACACATATCGAGCTACGCGCAACGTGGCAGCGCCGGCGGACCCGCGCGCCGTTGCCCGTCAGATCCTCGCCGAGAGCCGGTTTCGCGAGCATCCCCTTCCGCGGCCCCTAGAGCGTCCACTCGCGTGGCTGTCGGATCGTCTGCGACCGATCGGGCGAGCCCTGTCTGACGCGTTGCAGGCGGTGGCGCGGCTGCTGCCGGGTGGGTCGGCGACAGGCTTGGCGGTGCTCGGGGCAGCGGTCTTTGGACTCGCGGTGGTGGTTGCGGGTGCTCTGGCGCGCCGGCGGGTCGGCGTGAGCGAGGCGGCCCGGGTGCTCGCGCTGGCGGTCGCCGGGCGCGACCCGCGCCCGCTCGAGCGCGAGGCCGATGAGGCGGAGGGTGCGGGTGACTTCGGACGCGCCGTACGCCTGCGCTTCCGCGCCGGGCTGCTGCGCCTCGACGCCGTCCGGGTGCTGCGCTTCGACCCCTCTCTGACCACCGGCGCGGTGGCGAGCAGGCTGCGCTCGGCGACGTTTGACGACATGGCGCTGCGCTACGACGAGATCGCCTACGGCCGGCGTAAGCCCCGGGCCGACGACGCCCGGGTCGCCCGGGAAGGGTGGCAGCGCATCCTCCACGAGGCGACGACGCGATGAGCACCCGGGCCCGACGGATCGCCCTACCGGTGGTGCTGATCGTGGGGACGATGGTGTTACTCATCGGGGTGGCGCGCCTGACGCAGGGCCCGCGGGGGCCGGACTCGTCGAGCTATGCGACGGCGCCGCGCGGCGCGGGCGCCTACGCGGAGCTGCTCGCCCGCGCTGGGCATCCGGTGCGCCGGATTCGAGGCTCGCTGTCGCAGACGACGATCAGCGCCGCTACCGTGATCGTGCTCGACCCCCGCGACGTGCTTGCCTCCGAGGTTGGCGCGCTGCGGCGCTTCCTGCAGCGCGGAGGGCGCGTCCTCGCCGGCGGCAGCCCGCCGGGCGCCTGGCTGCGCGAGCTCGTCGGCGCGCAGGCGCCCACCTGGGAGCAGGGCGGGCCGACACGACCCGGAGTGCTCGCCCGGGCTCCCGAGACCGCCGGCGTCCAGACGATCTTCACCGATGGGGCGGGGAGGTGGACCGAAGCTCGTGGTGCCCTCTCCCTGGTCGGAGACGACAGCGGTGCTCTGGCCCTCGTCCGTCCGGTCGGCCGAGGGCGTCTCGTGCTGCTTGCTGACGTCTCCCCACTGCAGAACCGCCTGCTGGCGGGCGCCGACAACGCCGCGTTCGCCCTGGCTCTCATACCTTCGGGCACGGTGGCCTTTGCCGAGGGAGTGCACGGCTACGGGCGGGTCAGCGGGCTCGCCGCGATTCCGGGCCGCTGGCGGCTGCTGCTCGCCGGGCTCCTGGCCGCGACGCTCGTGCTCGCGCTATCGCGCGCGCGCCGACTGGGCCCGCCGCAGGATGGCGCCCGCCCGATGGCGCCGCCGCGCGGCGAGTACGTCGACGCGCTGGCCGCCGCGCTGAAACGGACCCGCATGCCCCATGAGGCCAGCGCCTCCGTCGCCACCGCCGCACGCGTGCGCCTGGGCCAGCGCGCGCGCCTTGGACCCCGCGCCTCGCCGGAGGCGTGGCGCAGCGCGGCGGCCCGAGCGGGACTGGCCGGCGACGAGGTCACGGCACTCCTGGGAAGGGCGGCGAGCGACGAGGACGTCCTGGCCCGGGGTCGAGCCCTGGCCAAGCTCTCGGGAAAGAGCGCATGAAGGACCTGCGCGCGCGCGTCGGCGCCGAGGTCGCCAAGGTCGTCGTTGGCCAGGACGCCGCCTTGGAGGCCCTGATCGCCGCGTTCGCGCTTGGCGGCCATGTGCTGCTCGAGGGTCCTCCGGGGGTGGCCAAGACCCTGCTCGCATCCGCGACCGCACGGGCGCTGGAGCTCGACTTTCGCAGGGTGCAGTTCACCCCGGACATGCTTCCGAGCGACCTGACCGGGACGATGACCCTGCGCGGCGGGGAGCTGCGCTTCCGTCCCGGTCCGGTGTTCACCAACCTCCTGCTGGCCGACGAGGTCAACCGCACGCCACCGAAGACGCAGGCGGCTCTGCTTCAGGCCATGCAGGAAGGCGAGGTCTCGGTGGAGGGCCGGCCCGAGCTCCTGCCCGAGCCGTTCCTGGTCGTCGCCACCCAGAATCCGATCGAGTACGAGGGAACCTATCCGCTGCCCGAGGCCCAACTCGATCGCTTCCTGGTCAAGGTCGACGTCGGCTACCCGGGCGAGGACGACGAGCGACAGATGCTCAGGCTCCCGCGCCGGGGCCTCGCCCCGACGGGACTGCGAGACGTCCGCCCGGTGGCCGGGGCAGAGGATCTGCGACGCGCCCGCGAGCAGGTCGACGCGGTCACCGTCTCAGACGAGGTCTCTGCCTATGTCGTCGCTGTCGTGCGCCAGACGCGCGTGCTTCCCAGCCTCACCCTGGGCGCCAGCCCGCGCGCGGCAGTGCACCTTCTCGGCGCGGCGCGCGCCGCGGCCAGCCTCGCCGACCGCGACTTCGTGACGCCCGACGACGTGGTGCGCATGGCCGTGCCGGTCTTGCGCCACCGCTTCGTGCTCAGCCCCGAGGCCGAGCTCGAGCGCTTCGGCGCCGACGAGGCGGTGCGAGCCGCGCTCGCGAGCGTGCCCGTGCCCCGTTGAGCCCAACGGCCAGAAGCGCCGGGGTGCTCGCTCTGCTGGCCCTGAGCGCCATCGTTGTGGCGCCCGCCGCCGTGGCGCTGGCGGTGGTGGCGCTGTGCGGTGCCGTGCTCGTCGACGCGCGCCTGGCCCGCCGCGTGCCGACGCTCACCCGCACGGTGCCCGCCGTCCTCTCCCGCGCCATCCCCGGCGACTTTGTGGTTGTCGCCGAGGCGCCCGGCCAGCGAGCCCCCCGCCTGCGCCAGGCGACCCCACCCGACCTCCGAGTCCTCCCGTCCGAGGACCGCGGCCGCTTGGAGGGGAAGATCGTCGGTGTCCATCGCGGGCGCCACCTACTGCCGCCGGTGGCCGCGCGCGCCGAGGGGCCTCTGGGGCTCGCGGCGTGGGACCACGCCGGCGCCGGCACCACCGAGGTCCTCGTGTATCCCGACCTGGTGACAGCGCGCCGGCTGGCCCTAGCGGTGAGGCAGGGACGCTTCCGCGACCCGGGGCGGCGCGCCCGTGGACCCCTCGGTCTGGGAACCGAGCTCGAGTCGATCCGCGACTATCAGCCCGACGACGACATCCGCCAGCTCAACTGGGCGGCCACCCAGCGCACCGGACGCCCCATGTCCAACACCTTTCGCCTCGAGCAGGACCGCGACGTCGTGTGCCTGGTGGATGCCGGGCGGCTCATGGCCGCACCGGCCGGTGAGGGCGCGCTTGCCCGCACCCGCCTCGACACAGCGGTGGACGCGGCGGTGGCAGTCGCACTCGTCGCCGACGTGCTGGGCGACCGCGTGGGCGCGATCGCCTTCGACGCCGGGCTGCGACGCCAGCTACGACCGCGCCACCGCGGCGCCCGGGCCGTGGTGGAGTCGCTTTTTGACATCGAGCCCACGTCCGTCGACAGCGACTACGAGCTCGCGTTTCGCACCGTCACCGCCGGTAAGCGGGCGCTCGTCCTGGTGCTCTGCGACCTCCTCGACGAAGCCGCCGGGCGAGCGCTGATCGACGCGCTGCCGCTGCTTGCCCGCCGCCATCAGGTCATCGTGGCCAGCGCTGCCGACGCCGATCTGGAGAAGCGCACGACAGATGTCCCCCGCACCTCACTCGACGTCTATGGAGCCGCTGTCGCACTCGACGTCCTGGCGGCCCGGCGCCGTGTGGCCGCCCGGCTGCGCGCCACCGGCGCCGACCTGCTGGAGACGCCTGCCGACCGGCTGACCGCAGGGTGCGTCGGCGCCTACCTCAGGGCCAAACGTGGCGCTCGCCTGTGACGGGCCGACCCCGCCAGAGCACCAGCGACCAGTACACGGCACCCAAGCCGAAGCCGAGCCCCAACACCCCGCCGAGCCCCAGGGCGCCGGGATCGGCGAAGCCCTCGACCAAGCCGCAGACCCCCAACCAGGGCACCGTCCCCAGCACCATGAGCACCGAACGCCGAGCCTCGGTCACCAGGGCCTCGGAACGACGGCGGCTTCCAGGATCGACCAGCGGCCGACCGAGCCGCAGACCGGCCGCGCCCGCGACCACGGTGCACGACAACTCAAGCACCCCGTGGGGAGTGACCAAGCCGACAAACGACCGCAGGTTGCCGGCACCAGCAGCCAGGCCACCCACCGCTCCAAGCTCCAACCCGTTGAACAGCAGCACCACCGCCGAGCCCAACCCAGCGATGACCCCGGCTCCAAAGGCCACGAAGCTGACCTGCACATTGTTGACAAAGACATGGGAGGAGAATGCCGCGGCGGCGCCTCCAACCAACCCCCTGCCCGCGACGGGCGGATCGGCGGCACCCTGCAGCATTGCCGGGACCACTCCGAGGGCGCCGGCCGGATCGGTGCCTGCCCAGATCCAAGCGAGCACCGCGGGCAAGAGCAGCAGCACCCAGGCCAGACCGAGCGCCCACGGATCCTCTCTGACCACCTCCCAGTAGCCGCGGTGCAAGAACCGCCACACCGAGATCCGCCGCGCCGACCCCTGATAGACCGCGGCGCGCCCGGCACCCACCGAACGCTCGAGCCGGTCCACCACCGGATCGCCGGGGAACGCTCTTCGCGCGAAGGCCAGGTCGCCGGCCGCCTGCCGGTAGAGCGCACCGAGCGCCCGGACCCCGTCCGGTCCCAGCCGCTCGGTGCGGCCCCGGGCCCGCGCCACTCGCGCATCGAGGTCAGCCCAAGCCGGGCCCCGCTCATGCTCAAAACGCTCTAGGTTCACAGCACGGTGAAGTATGAGGACCTCCTGACGATCCAGACGCCCGAAGGCGTGCCGATCGACCTTCTCCTCGCCGGCTACGGATCGCGCTTTATCGCGGCCTTTATCGACGGTCTGCTCAAGCTGATCGTCATCGGCGCCGCGGCGCTGGTCGCACTCGCCGTGGGCAGCCAGCTCGCCCTTGCCGTCCTGGCCGTCATCGCCTTCGCGATCACCGTGGGCTATGACATCCTCTTCGAGGTCCTCGCCGGGGGGCGCACGCCGGCCAAGCGCTGGAGTGGACTGCGTGTCGTCCAGACCGACGGGCGCCCGGTGACCCTTTCGGTCAGTGCCGTACGCAATCTCATCCGGATTCTCGACGGCCCGGCCACCGGCTACTCGCTGGGGACGATCGCCGTTCTCGCGACCAGACGCAATCAGCGCATCGGCGACCTTGCCGCGGGCACGGTCGTCGTCCGCGAGCGGGTCACAACCCCATCGTCGACGGCGCCGGCCCCAGGCGCGGCCACCGGCCACGACAGCGAGCGGGAGCAGACGCACGGCGCTTGGGACGTCACCGGGGTGACCACCGAGGAGCTCATCGCGGTGCGCACCTTCCTGGCGCGGCGCGACGAGCTCGAAGGCAAGGCGCGCAACCGCCTCGCGCTCCAGCTCGCCGGCGGGCTGCGCGAGCGCGTACCCGGTGCGGCGCCCACCCTCCCGGCCGAACGCTTCCTCGAGCAGCTCGTGGGGACCAGGGACCGCGGCACTTGACGGGGCCCGGACGAGATGGAACGCTTTTGCCTCCATTTCAACCGGAGGGGGAATCCGTGAACGCTCAGACCACGACGCCCGAGAATCCGCAAGCCGCGCATCCATCGACGGCGTACGCGAGCGAGGGTGGCCCGTCGGGCCCGCGAGCCGGCTTTTGGCGACGCTTTGCTGCCGCCCTGCTCGACGGCATCCTCATCGGCATCATCGAGGCCATCCTCATCGTCGCGCTGAAGACGACCGGCAACGCCCTGTCGCTCCTGGTCTCCCTCGCTTACTTCACCTACCTCGAAGGCGGGCTGACCGGCCAGACGTTCGGCAAGCGGGCACTGGGGATCCGCGTCATCAGCTTCGATACGGGTGGCCCGATCGGGTACGGCCGCGGATTCATCCGCTGGATCGGACGCATTCTGTCCAGCATCCCCATCTTGCTGGGCTATTTCTGGATGCTCTGGGACGGCGAGAAGCAGACCTGGCACGACAAGCTGGCCGGCGCCGTCGTTGTCCCCGTCTCGAGCTACCCGGTATCGCGCTAAAGGCGGGGGCAAACCAGGCTCAGGCAGACGAAGACACGCGGGCTCAGCCGCCGCTTGTCCCCCGTTCAGCACCCGAGGCGGCGGGCATCCCCCATATGCGGCCGACTCAGCTTGGCGGGCGCAGATACCAACCTGGGCACGCCGGCTAGACCGTCCACGGCCAGCTCCACTGTAACTGCCTGTCCCACCTTGGGATGCCGTAATCGTCGCGGCACCCCCATCATTAGCCCAAGCTGGGCATAGCAATGGCCGCCCGGCCGTCCCTCCCTGAATATAGGCGCGGGATCGTCACTGTAGACCTCGGGATGACGGCTGTGAGCCACGCCGAGAAACAGTCTTCCGAGGTCCTGAAAACGGTTGCGCCGAAGTGGCCGGTTGAGCCGTACCGTCACGTCGAAGGAGAGATCGCCGGAGCTTTCCTCCCGATAGAAGACGACGATCGGTGGTCGCACTATGCGGTACCCGGGCGTCGATGCGCCCGTAGTGGCTGTCCCGCTACCAACGCCAAACCCAGGCATCACCACCGCAAACGCTGCAAGCCAGACCAACAGCCTCATGAGCAACCTCCCGGGACCCCGGTTATATGTGCCTGTGCGTCTCCGGAAGTGACTGACGGAGGTGGGACGACTCAGCCCCCGCTGGGCGGCTCGCCCTCAGTGGGAATGCCGGGCATCGCCTCGGCTCCGCGCGGGGTGTCGCCCTCACCTTCGGGGTTGGCCTCCGGAACGCCGAGAGGCTCGTCCTCGCGCTCGCCCGGCAGACCGGAGGGGCCGGTGTCGTGGGCGGGCTCGGAGGGGCGGTTGGTGGGGTCAGGAGCAGCGGGCATGACCCCAGCCTAGCCGGGTCACGCGAGCAGGCGCTAGGTTCTCCCGGCGGCCCCGCCTCGCGGGCCCGCATCCCTCCATGCCCGTCATCACCTTCCTCTCCGACTACGGCCACGCCGACGCCTTCGTCGGCGTCTGCCACGGCGTCATCGCCCGCCTGTGCCCTAACGCCCGGGTCATCGACGTCACCCACGGCATCGCGCGCCACGACGTGCGCGCTGGGGCGATGGCGCTGCGTGACGCGCTGCCCTTCATGCCCGCCGGCGTACACCTGGCCGTCGTCGACCCCGAGGTGGGGGCCGCCCGGCGCGCGGTGGCGCTGCGCCTGGCCGCCGAGGATCGCCTGCTCGTGGGCCCCGACAACGGGCTGCTGGCATTGGCGGCCGAGCGCCTGGGCGGCGCCATCGAGGCCGTCGACGTGGGGCGCTCACCCTTTCGCCTTGAGCCGGTGTCGGCCACCTTCCATGGCCGCGACATCTTCGCCCCGGTCGCCGCCCGGCTGGCGGCGGGAGAGCCTCTGGGCGATGCCGGGGAGCCCGTCCCCGTGGACGAGCTCACCGGACTGGAGCTGCCCACGCCGCATCGTGAGGCCGGGGCCCTGGTGGTCCACGTGCTCGCCCACGACCGCTTTGGAAACGCCGCCCTGGACGTCACCCATCCCCAGCTCCTGGAGTACGGGCTCAAGCTCGGCGAGACGCTGGAGGTTCTCACCACCGCCGGGCACCGCAGGCAGGCGCGCTTTGCCTTCACCTTCGCCGACGTGGCACCGGGCGGGCTGCTCATCTATGAGAATGCCCACCGCAGCCTGGCCCTGGCCGTCAACCGGGGCTCGGCGGTGGACGAGCTCGGCCTGGGTCGAGACGCCGAGCTGCGCCTGAGCCCGGGGTGACCCCAGACATCGACGGGCGCGAGGAGGCCGGGGCGGGCAGAGGGGTCAGCGTCCTGGGCACGCCCCACCTGCACCTACGCGACACCGACTCCACCAACGACCGTGCCCGGGCACTGGCGACGGCGGGAGCACCACACGGAACCCTCATCACCGCCGCGCGACAGAGCGCCGGGCGAGGCCGCCAGGGGCGTACGTGGAGCGCACCGCCGGGCCGAGCCCTGCTGGCCTCACTCGTGCTGCACCATCCGCCCCCCCTACTGCCACTGCTCGCTGCCGTGGCCGTCGCCGAGGTGGCGGGGCGTGCAGCGCAGATCAAGTGGCCCAACGACGTCCTCCTCGACCGGGCCAAGGTGGCGGGCATCCTCGTCGAGGGCCGCCCGCAGCAGGGCTGGGCGGTGCTGGGGATCGGCCTGAACGTCGCCGTGCGCATGTCTGACCTCCCCCCGCAGCTGCGTGACCGGGCCGCGTCGCTGGGCCTCGAGCCCAGCGCGCTACCGACGGTCCTAGCCGAGCTGATCAGCGGCCTTGAGCGCTGGCTGTCGGCGCCCGCCCCGTCGGTGCTCGACGCCTGGCGGTCGCGCGACGCACTACTGGGTCAGACGGTGAGCTGGGCTCAGGGACAGGGGGTGGCGGCCGGGATCGACGGAAACGGCCGGCTGGTCATCGAGCGAGCGGCGGGCGGCCGCGAGACCCTCGACGCCGGCGAGGTACACCTGGGAATCGGCCGGCCCTGACCGCACCGGCTGACTAAGCGGCTGAACGGGGGGGTGCACCGGCGACATCGGACGCGGGCGCCGCCGGCTTCTTGGAGCGATTACGTCCACCTCGCCGTCTCGCCGGTGGGGGTCCACCACCACCTTCAGATGGGGGGCCGGACGGGCCCGCCGTGCTGGGACCGGCGCCGTTGGCCGTCGCCACCGCCAGGGGGGCGCCCGCGGCGACCTTGCCCTTGCGCCGCCGGCGGTTGCTGCGGTTGCGACGCTTGGGGAAGTTGCGCAACAGCTCGCGCGCCAGCGCCGGCGGCTTGCGCGCCATCCGGGTGCGGGCTCCCCGCAGCACCTCCTCGGCCTCGGGGCTGTGGGCCAGGGCGGCGGCGAGCAGGGCGGCCGCCAGGCGCCGATCCTGCTTGCGCGAGGCCTGGACCAGGCGGCGGGCGTTGCGCGCGTGGGCGGCACCGGAGGAGTTGACGAGCAGCCCGAGCAGACGCT
>JAABUZ0100003609.1_pt1 | contig 22684 bp, 22 predicted proteins | sample 5562091 | NCBI WGS metagenome assembly JAABUZ01 (sample SAMN12813069, study PRJNA571459) | rock metagenome | isolation source: Antarctica rocks | place: Antarctica: Victoria Land, Linnaeus Terrace sud | collected 2015-12-21
TGAGCGGCTTTTTCACCCTGGCACCGCAGACGCACGTCTGCGACAGGGCCGTGGACCACGGACTGTAGGCAAGATAGGGGCCGCCAGCATTTTCGGCTTTGCGACCCAACTCCTGCATGAACAGCCCTGGTGCCCGGTCCCGCACACTGCGTGGAAAATTCTTCTGCCACGACACGTAGTTCAACTGCTCAGCGCGGACATCGCTGCCATAGGCGAGCAGCTCATTGACCAGATGGCCGTGGCTGCTCCTGCGTTGCGCGGCGATCCTGCGGTGGGCATCGGCGATGCACCGAGCGGTCCTTTCGGCGGCTTTGCTGCGCACCTTCCATTTGCACCGGCCCTTCCCATGCCGACCCTTGCTGTCGTAGCAGTCGGGGGATCCTGTGCGGTGCTGCCGGTCCAGTTTGCGTTGCCACCGCCGCAGCAACTTGGTCTGCGTTTCGATGCCGTCGGCGAGGCGGTGGATCTGCCCCGAAACCGGTGCGCCGGTGTCGTCGGCGACGACCACAGCGACCTCCGACGGGCCCAGATCGATGGACACCGTGCCTGTCCCGACGGGATGCCGGATCGGCGCCGGCCCGTCGATGACCATCTGCGCCCGGTAGGTGTCCCGGCCCGCGATGAGGGTGTGCACGATCCTGGTGGACCGCACCTTCCCCGCCGCGGCCCACGCATCCAACCGGTCCCGTTCGGCGGCGTCGGTGTGGTCCGTCGGCGCCAACTCCAGTAGGAACCCCTGCCCCCACAGCACCCCGACCACCTGCCCGGCGACGACCTTCGGGTGCAAAGCACCGTTGTTGTCCTTGCAGTTCATCGAACGCAGACCCTGCCGCCACGGCTTGAACCGCGGACGGCCCTTGACCCCGACATGCCAGTCGTGCACCGCCGCGAAGGCCCGGGCGGCCATCGTCTGCGCCTCCTGGGCCAGCACATGCTCCCGCACCCACGACTGCCGCAGCGACGACCCGAATGTGTTGGCCGCATAGACAGTAAAACCGTGCCGCTCATCTACTGTCTGGAAGGCCTGGCTGCGAGCTTTCCCTTTCGGCGTTGTTTTCGCCGCTTCGAATTCCGGGTCGGCGCGGACCCGGCGGCTGCGGGTGAGGAATTCGGCGAGGCAGGCGTTGTATACCTTCCGGCCGGAATCCAACCTGGTCTGAATATCCGACCGCTGCCCTGGCGTGGGCCGCAGGCACACCGACACCACATGAGTGGGTGCGTCTTTCGCACGTTTCCGGGCGCGGGGCTTGCGGACGCTGCCGTCGGCGTTCAGCACCACTGGACCAGCCGCCGGCAGGGTCGGCGAACTGGTCGAGAAAGCCTCCCCGACCACATCACCACCGATTACCGTGTCGACCATAGCTGTATTACTTCACACCCCACCGACAGCCCCGTCCTTTTACAGGGTTCGCCGAAACAAATCTCTATCGAATCTGACTCGGGTGCAGGGCACACGGCTATCTCGGCGCTGAACGGCCGAGTTTGCGCCGAGCAACGGCGGGGTCACCTCCGCCGGATTGAGTGTGGGAACAGCTGGTCAGCTGGCGATGCCCAGGACCGACTCTGCGGTGGTCCAGTTGGTGGCGATGGCGTGCTGCGCCGCCGACAGGGTCACCTGGTGGGCGCAGACCGCCTTGTGCAGCTTGTTCTCGATACCGTCCTTCGGGTTGGTGGTACCGGTCGCGGCGGAGCGGTTCTGCTCTGGCCACAAGTTCTTGACGCTGTTGGTGCCGCCCAGTTCCAGGGAGATCAGGTGGTCGTATTCGGTGGTCTTGCTGTAGGACAGGCCGTATTGGGCCACGCTCAGTGTCTTGAAGGTGGCGGTGATCGAGCTGGTTGGCCGAACCGTCGAGGTGTAGCCGGTCGTGCAGATGGTGGAGGCGATGTTCGCCTGCGTCACGGCCGGGTCGATCGCACCCGGCGTGCACGTCGGGTCCGGCAGGTACATGCCAGATGCCGCGATGTTCTCGCCGGTATGACACTGACCCGGCGACAGCTTGATGTCGGTGGCCATGGCGCCCGGGGAGTGCACGGCGGCCAGAGCCCCGGCAGGCTGCGCTCCTGTCGTGATTGGCGCCGTAGCGGCCGGCGCTGTGGCGGCACTGGTGACCGTCTTGCCGGGCTTGGCCGGACCGGTGACGACTGTGGAGGTGCCATGTCCGTTCGCCCACGCGGTCAGCTCGTCGATGCGGGCACTGAACCAGCTGGATTTGGTCAGCAGGACCGCAGCGATGATGAACAGGATGCCCACGCTGATGGGGCCACCCTTGGATGACTTGCCTCTATTAGTGCTCACAGCACCTATATGCACGGTTCGGCGTGTGTCTTCCACCGGACGGTCCGGCGGCGCGGTACAGCGGGCTCAGACGCTGACAGTCCGGCGCTGCCTGGACTGCTCCACGTCCCACTGATCTCCGTCGGCGCCGCCGAATGTGACGGTGATCCGGCCGGCTCCGGCTTCCCAGGTGCGCAGCAGACTGGCCACAATGACAGCTGGGTCGGTGGGCAAGGCCGCGCTGCGCTTCTGGCTGCCCGCCGTCTGGGCCGGCTCAGACATAGGTCCTGGCCAAGGTCCGTCGGAGCGGAGCGGTCTGATCGTCGGGATACCTGGACATCATCGCCTCCAGGTCCAGCCGATCCGCCGCGGAGCGGTAGCCGGCCAATTCTCCTGCCAGCAGCGCGTCCTGGCGGCGTTCATCGCGCCGGGCTGCGGCGGATCCTCTGACGATGGCCAGTGTTGACTTGATGGTTCTCATGGTGCCTCCGGGTTTTGGTGGAAGGCGCCGTTGCCTGCAGGTGGTCGCCCTGTCTATCTGGGCTGATCTGAACGTACCGAGCCATTGCTGTGGCGACGGCTGAAACCAGTTCGTTCGCAACGACTTTCGTCGGTGAGTTGAGCCACAGATGGCCGAGGCGGTGTGACGCACGACCGTTTTCTGACGCTCAGTCGTGGCTCTTGAGAGCGGTAGTCCCCCAGTTGGGCGAAGAGGTCCTCGAACGAGGAGACGCATGGCGCATCGTGCCGAGCGGCCCATCTCGCAGTCGACCCGGCCGCCGTCTCAGTCGAACAGGCCGGGGCCCTCGGTGAATTCCTCGGCCCGTGCCGATTGCACGGCGGGTAGTGCAGCGGTGGCCGCCTGGGGCTGCGCTGTACTCGGCGTCTCGACCGGTATCGGGAATTGAGGCTCCATGACCGATTCTGAAGGGCCCGATTTGGAAGCAGCCGGCTCAGCGGCTGCCAACTCCGGAGTTACAGACTCTGTAGTTGCGGGCTCAGCAGATCGATCAACACGCTGCTCGTTGCCTTCCGAGGTATCAGGCCCCACCTTGGTGGCCTTCTTGGCTGAGACGAGCTTGCCGGTACAGCCGGTGGTCAGCACGCAGGTCGGGGTGCCCGAGATCGGGGTGCTGATCAGCCATCGGGCACATACCGCGCAGGTGAGCACCGTGGTGGTGGTCGGCTTCTTGCCGCCCGCACCGGGGCCGAAGCGGATCAGATCCAGTACCGACACCTGCTCGGCCAGCAGCGCCGCTGTACCCGGGTCGATGTCCAGAGTGAGCAGGTCGATGTTGGTCTTCGGTTCGCCGTGTCGCACCGCTTCGGACAGCGCGCGCCAGGACGACAGCTTCGTCGTTTCCAGGATGGTCAGCGCCACCGAGACGGCGCGGGACATCGGCGACACTGCCCCCGGGTCGGGCACAAGTCGTTTGCGCACGACGGGCTTCTTGGTTACCACGTCCTACCTATCCGGCGGCTGGTCTTTTGGTGCCCGCCCAAGCAGGTCGGCCGGCTCCCGACCGGCCGATGCAGGGCGCTGACGTCGCGTTTCATCCGATCCGGACGCCCCTGTCGTACATGGTGACCCGCAGCAGCAACCCGGCTTCGGGACTGATGATTTCCGAGACCAGCTCGACGAGCACGCCGACGAAGGCCGGTCCGTGCGCATCACCGTCGGGGACAAGGTGAAACTCCCTCCCATGAATGGGGAGGGCTTCTCGCTACGCCGCTTGCGCGGTTTGGCGAAGGGCGTTTCCGGCCCGCAAGATGTTGATTGCTGCGTTGCTGTCCCGGTCGGCGACCAGGCCGCAATGCTGGCAGGTGTAGACCCGTTCCGACCGGCCCAGCGATTCTTTGATCGCCTGGCAGCCGGAGCAGGTGCGGGATGTGTAGGCCGGGTTCACCAGTACCACGTCACGTCCAGCTTCTTCGGCTTTGGCGTGTAGTAGTGCGGTGAACGTCGACCATCCCGCGTCGAGGATTGATTTGTTCAGTCCGGCTTTCGCGGCCGCACCGTTGGGTAGGAACTGTCCCGGCTTGTCGGGGTCAGGTCTGGGTTTCGGTGCCCTGGTCATGTTGGCGGCGGCCAGGTCCTCCACACAGATCACGTCGGCGTGGTCTACCAGGGCCCGGGTCATCTTGTGTAGGTAGTCCAGTCGGGCGCGCTTGGTCTTGCTGTGCAACGCAGCAACTTTGATGCGGGCCTGCATCCGGCGCTTGGATCCCTTCTTCCGACGGGCCAGCACCTGTTGGGCGGCGGCCAGTTCAGCTTCCGCGGCCCGGTAATGATTGGGGTTGGCGATGTGGCCCTGCGGGTCGCACTGGTCTTCACCGTTGATCAGCACCGGGACGTGCTCGGTCAAGCTGAACAGGTGGTTGACGCCCAGGTCACCACCGATCCGCCGGCCGGTCCTGGGCGCCGGTTCAGTGTCGGGGATGGTGACGGGCAGGACCAGGAACCAGCGGGCCCGGCGGCCCAGACCTTCCCGTTTGATGCTGATCTGACCGATGATCGCGCCTTCGGTCAACCTGCGGTGCATGCGGACGTCGACGTGGCCGACACCCTGAATCTTGACCTTCGCGTGGGCTTTGCGGCCGGTGTCGATCCATTTGATGCCGTCGCCGTGGCGGAAGTCCACCGAGTCCCACCGGGCCGATGCTTTGAACCTTGGGTAGCCCGGCGTCTGGCCGTCTTGGACGCGGCGGAAGAACGCGGCGAAGGCCTTGTCCAGCCGACGCAGTGTCTGCTGCTGGCTGGTGAAGGACCACCGGGCCTGATCCGGCCGCACCTCCCGGATGGCGGAGAGTTGCCCGGCCTGTCCGGTGTAGCGGATCCCGACCTTCGCCAGCTTCCAGGCTTCCCGGCGTTCCTCCAACGCCGCGTTGTACAGCTCGGCGTGATCGGACATCATCTGGCTCAGGTTGTCCCGTTGCTTGGAAGTCGGGTACAGCCGGTAGGTGAACGCCTTGTGCATCACCGGGCCGCATTTCGGAGCCCGGATGGCTTCTGCAACTCGATGTAGCGGGTGATCGTCTCGGCGGAGACGTGGCCGACCGAGCACATGAAATACGACCGGGACCACAAGGTGCCCATCAGCCGGCGCAGATGAACGAACTCGGCCCGCAGCGTCCGAGAGGTGTACCCCTTGAGCTGGGCGGCGATCCGGGCGGGCGCATCGGTGGGATCCGCCCGCAGGAACAGATGCACATGATCGGGCATCGTCTCCAAAGCGACCACCTCCCAACCATGCTCGGCACACTTCTCGATGAGCAGCTCTTTCAACCGGACCTCCACATCGCCGGTGATCACCGGCTTGCGGTACTTCGGGCACCAGACCAGGTGATAGCCGAAACTGAACACCGCACCGGCGTTCCTGGCGTATCGCTGATCCATACCCGAACCCTATGAGACTGTCACCAGTAGAGACGGCGGGAAGTAGGCCCTACCGAGAAGTTTCTCGGGTCGATTCCTCCGCCGCCTGAAGGCGACGGTCCCCTCTCCCCAAATCGATGGACCGGTGCTGACGGGTCTTCCGCGGTAGCGACGAGGGGCTTCAACCGCTTTCCGCTTCGCCGTAGTTCGGATGGATGCGGCGCTTATCCACCACGACGAGGTCCAAATCGCTCACCGAGCATCCGTTACCCGCTTCGCACGAGGCGCTAGAGGCGACCGCAATACCCTTTGAGCAGTTACCGCACAATAGAACCGGTTCACTCCATCCGCATTTGCCGCACTCGTATCGGACCGACCATACCGCAGGCCGTCGGCAGGCCCGGACCGAGGTGACATCGAGCCCAAGCAGACGTCGAATGCACTGGTGCCAGGTAATTGCCAACGCCTCGCAGTGCGACGGTGCGGTTTGGTCGGCGCAATCCGGCACTGCTGGGATTGATTGCCCTTGCACATCGATCGTCAAGTTTTGCCCCATTGATCGGTGTTAGGTGGATCCGCCCTTGGTCGTCTAGGTCTTCGCATTGTGCACTGCGGTTCGGCAAGGCCACGGCGTGTATTGAGCCCCCTATTCATACGCCGCGGCGATACTGCGTCGGTATTCCACCGAGTTGTAGGCGCGGTACAGCACCTGCCCAGGTATCGCAATGTTGTCTTCATGCCCCTGATATGCGCCGGGCTACCGGCGTCTTCCACCGGGTGCCAGAGTTACTCCGCAGCGACTGCCATACCAGCACCGACAGTGGCCTCGGCGGCGGCGTACTGCTCCTGGACGCTCGCGGAGATTCGGCCACGCGCCGAGATCGATACACCATTCTCAGCAGCCCAGGCACGGATGGCGGAGCTGTCGCTCTTCTCGGTGCAGCACGGACGCCTTGGCCGCGGATGACTTGAGGGGTGAGCGTCCGGCAGTTCCGCCGGCAACCGGGCTGAACGGCGGCTTGATATTGCGGCCGGCCTCAACGAATTCGGCGACAGCCTTGCGGAGCGTCTTCGCGTTCTTGGCGCTCAAGTCGATCTCGTACTGGACGCCATCCAATCCGAAATTGATGGACTCGGTGGCCTTCCCGCCGTCGATGTCGTCGGTGAGCGTAACCGTTGTCTGCTGAGCCATGTTTGCGTTTTATCCTTTGAGGGAGTTACCTCGTTGCGGGCCGCAGCGAGCGGCTGAGGGTGAAGTAGATCTTATAATGCGCGGCTTTCTCCCAACGCTCACGCGACGTTTGGCGAGTGCGTCGGCCACGGCTATGCGGGCACCAACTCGTCGCGGCCAGGCCAAGCGAGCTCTGCTATGGGAGCAGGCTGCGAAGGTACGGCTCGGCGCCGGCCAACTTGCCGAGAAGGTCGGGATGGAGCCGGCACCCGGCGACCTGGTGCAGCCTGGTCGCGTCGGTGAAGACCGAACATAGTGGCAGGTACTTCTGGGCAAGATGTCCGACCATTTCTGGTCGGCCTTGCTGGTGGTGCAGGCCGAGCGCGTTGTCGACAAAGTCGGCGGCCTTGGCCATGAAGACCGGGTACTCGGCCACAGCCGGCGCGACGTGGGCTCGATAGGCTTCACGCTTCTGCTGCTTGGTCAGACCTGGCTCGGTGATCGGGTTGCTGAGCCGCCCCACGATGTGACTGACCTGGCTGTTGAAGTCGGCGGTAAGCACGGCCAGGGCCATCCGTCGCCGTTCGTGCTTCGAGACTGGAATCGGCAGACCTTTACCCTTGATCATTTTCTCGGCCTGGTCTTCGACGGCGTCGTGCAGAATCGTGGCTGTCACCGTGTCCGGGTCGGTTTCGCCCCATCTGATGACGCGCAGCGCGTTACGCAGCGGATGAACGACGTACGCCTCGGATCCGGTAAGCGCTGCACCCGCCGTGGTGATCGTCGGATTGGAGCGGCGCTGATCCGAATGCAGGTGCTCGGCCAGCAGGATAGCCGTATCGATCTGTCGGGCGATCGCGATACCATCAGGGTGAGCCGCTGCCATCTCTTCGCGGATGGTTCTGCCCAGCTCCCGGGCAGCCATGTTCTTGAGAGGCTCACTCCTCACGTTGACAACTGCATCTGCATGGTCGTCGTCGAGGGTAAGATCGGGTTCGCCGCGCCTGGCGGTGGAGAATTGGCCGCCGGTGGGGATGCCGGCCGAAACCCGGGCGATCTGGACGCTGTTCATGCCAGGGATATGCACGGGCGTGAGAAGACCGACCGATTGCCGGCTTGAGTCAACCGTGAGACGACTCCGTGAGGTGCCGGTCAAGTACACGGCGCTGCACCCCACTCGCCTGGCCGCCATTGCGGCGGCAACCTCGACTGCGGCGTGGCGTCTCGAATCGTCGCCGGCGGTACACCTTCACGAAGTCCGTTTCATAGTCGCGATGGTTGAAGTTGTTGCGCACCAAATTTTGTCGGAGGTTCCGCGATTAGATTCCGGCGTGGCCGGGCAAGGCTGCGGCCTCGGCCGCCTCGGTTACCGCCACGTTCCCGGATCGGTCCATGAACGGGCCGCGTATTCGCCTTCGCCGGATGCCGACGAGAACCAGATCGGCAGGTCACGGCCAGCCGCCCACATGTCCGGGTCGACACCTTCCGGCGGGTGTTCAGGCGGGCTGGCCTCCACCAGCTCACCCCAGGAGATCATCATCCTGTCATCAGCTCTGGTGAGGTTGGCGATCATGGGAATCGAAACGACCGGCCAGCCGAGCTTACGATGGTAAGAGGCGGCGGCGGCGGCGGCGATCTTGCTGTGCCACCAAAATCGTTCAGACGCTCGCGGCGGCGGCGATCCATCGGTCCGGAATGTTGGCCTCGCGGCCGTCGTAGAACGTCCGAACCATCGGCAGCACTACCTGCGACGTCAGCGCGTCCAGCTGGTACCCGGCGTCCAGCAGTTCCTCGAGCCCGGTTAGCGGCCACAGCGGGTCACCCGCTTCGTGCGCCGGACGCAGGTCGGACACACTCACTCCCGGCCGTCCCATTCGAGCAGGTTCATCAGCATCTCGCCCTGCTCGCACGCATCGTCCAGGGCGTTGTGGGTGTGCGGCCTGGTGCCCAGCAGGTTCCTTGGCATGTTTCGCTTGGTGGCGCCGACGATGGCTTGTCCGGCCTTTGTTGCGAACAGCGTTTTCATGTCGATATGGGTGGAGTGGCCGAACGGTGCGCTGCCGGCGAAACGTGTCGAATACCAGTAGGTCGAACTGCCACACGTTTTATCAAGCCGCCCGGCCGCCGCGCTTGCTCAGGATGGCAGCGCGGTCGCGGACCATCCCTGACAGGATGCTGGCTCCCGGGGAGAAGTCGTCGTCCCGAGCGCTGGTGGCGACGTGATGGTCGGCTCCGGACATCACCGCTTCCAGGATCTTTGCCTTGCGCGCCAGAGTGCCCTGAATCTGTTCATCGAGCGTGCCCGGGGCGATCAAGGTGGTGATGGTGCACGGCCGCGTGGCACCGCGACGATGAATGCGATCCTCGGCCTGGGCTAACAGTGCTGGTGTCCAGTCGGCCTCGCAGACGATCGCATCTGAGCTCCTCGTCAGGGTGAGACCGACGCCGGCTGCGTGAATGGAGGCCACCAGGACCGGGATCAGCCCGGCCTGGAAGTCGTCGACGATCTTGGTGCGCTCGTCCTGCGGCGTGCCGCCGACAATGGATCTGGTTTGACCGACGCTGACCGGCAACGCTTTGGCCATAGCCTCGGAAACCTCGTGATGATGGGTCCAGACGATGAGCGGCCGGGTGTAGATCGGTCGGCCGTCGGCGTCCGTCTCGGTGGTGTCGCGGACCCAGTCGGTGATCATCTCCGCGGCCACCGGGATCTTCGCCAGTCCAGCTGCTTTGCGCATCAAAGTCACCAAGCCCATCTGGCCTTGCGTCCATGCGTCGACCTCGTCGACATCGGGCATTCGGCTCTTGTCGCGGCTGAACTGCCGCAGCCAAGCATCGATCTTCTTGTTGACCTCGGCGTGGGCCTGGGTGAACAGCTTGACGTCGACGTCGATGTACTCGGCGACGCGACGCTTGGGCGGCAGGTTCTTCATCACCTGCTCTTTGGTGCGCCGAACCCAGCAGTGCGAATCCAGCATCGACTTGAGTTGCGGCAGTTTCTTCTTCTGCGCGGTCCAGCCAAATTTGCCCAGCCGCGCGTACTCGGTTGTGAATTCCTCGTAGCTGCCGAAGAACGGGCGGAGCAGGTCAGCGAAATCCAACGGTCCCGCCAGCTCCTCGGTGTTGGCGAACATCGGGGTGCCTGATGCGGCGATGCGTAGCGCGGCGGCGTTGGCCAGTTTCCGGCAGGCGCGGCCGCGCTTGCTCTCCCACGTCTTGATGCGGTGCGCCTCATCCAGTGCCACGACGTCTGGCCCCCAGGCAACGAGCTCGGCAAGCAGTGCCGGCCGGGAGGCGATCAGGGTGTCCGGCACGATAAGTACACCGGCGTCGGGAAGTGGCGGGATTTTGCGGGTCGAGCGGAGCGATAGCACCACGCCGCCGGGCGAATCGATGTTGTCGGCCAGGTGGGACGCCTCAGCCTCGCGTCCCCAGTGGGTCACGACGGTCGGCGGCGTCAGGATGATAACCTTCTTTGGTCGCATAATTGCTGCGGCACAGAGGATTTGGCGCGTTTTGCCCAAACCAGGTGAATCTCCGATCAGGCGGTGTCCGGCCGCCGCGGCCAGTGCTCCGGCGATCTGGAACGGGTCGAGGTCCAGGCCGAACCAGTCCGGGATACCGCCGGTGTATTCGGTGAGCAGGCGGATCTCGGCTTCGATTCCGGTGCCGTCGGATTTGGCGGCGATATGAGCGGCGCGGGCCACCGCGGGATCCTGGCTCGGCAGTGATAGGCGGCCGGGTTGCACCGGCGTGCTGGGTACCGGCGCAGGCGGTGCGGTCATGGCCCGATGCAGGGCCGGACTGATGTCGATGGTGTCGACAAAGGCCAAGTCGGCGATCGGCATTTCCCAGCTGCGGCTGCCCGGGTCGTAGAGCGCCGTGTCCGGCAGCAGCCCGCCAGTGACGAGCACATCGGTCAGCCGGGGCAGTACTCGAGCCCAGCCGGGAACGGTCGGATGCAGTCCGGCCAGTGGCCGGATCAGGTCGGCGGCAGCCGGCGGCACGGTGTACCCGGCGTCGGCCAGCAGCTCGGCGGCGGACAGACACTGCAACTGCCAGGTGAACTCGTCGATCTCATCGTCGGCGGTGCGAGTGACAGCGACCCGGCTGGCGGCGGGCAGGCTGCGCACCCATGCGGACAGGCTCTCGCCGGTCACCGGGTGCTGGTCGGTCGACCCGAAGGTGATCTCCAGACGGGGATCACGCGCGGTGCCGGCGAGCTGAGCGGTTCTCTGGCTCACTGTTTACTCGCCTCGGCAGTGCGGGCAGTCCGGTACTGACGCCAGCCGCTCCGCATAGTCAGGACGGCCAAACCGAACAGCAGAAAGGCCCATGGCGAGACTGGTCGGTGAACGGCGAGGTCCTGCACGAAGGTGCCGGTGAAAGGCAACCAGACCAGCATTGCAGTGAGCATGAGCAGGCGGTGGTACAACGCCGATCCATAGAATCCGGCGCGGCTCAACAGGCGGTATTGCGCGACAACCAGTACCAGGACGGAGGTCCAGATCACCAGGCCGATGGCGACCTTGGCGACCGTGTGTCCGGTCCACAGGGTGTGACCAATCGCGAACAGTGACCCGGCGATCATGACGATCGCCCAGGAGCGTGCACTGTGTACGTCGGAGCGAGCCATGGTGATGTCCTGTCCTGGATGTGATCGTCCTTCTGGCTCAGATATGGGGTGGGGCAAGCGCGTCTTCCACGCTGACCCAGCCTCCCCGGCTATTCCTTGCCGCCAGACCGCTCCGATACGAGCGGTGCTGCGTGTCGCTTCTAGGGCAGGTCGGGAAAGCCGGTGGTCTGCAGCCGCCAGACGACTGCCAGCACCACCAGGAAGGACAGGATTGCCAGGTCCAGCGCGAGGTGATGGGTGATAAATAGACCAATTCTGGAATCGGTTGCCATGTCGTCGGCACCGGCGGTGGCACCGCTGCCGTCCGGGTTCGTGCTGATCGCTCCGGTCATGCTCATCTGGGCGGGCTCCTATTGATCGGTCGGTAGTAGGTGCGTCATTGGATATACGTGGGGCTGTTTCCGAGATCTACTGCGAATCGGCGGAACAGCCCGTCCTGACCCGCCGCGCATGGTCAGCGCTTGATGGTCTCCGTGCTCGCTGCGTCGATGTGGAGCGGAGCCTTCGACACCTGGTGACCGGACTTGATCGCTCTGCGCCGCACCACTCCACGGATGAACCCGAAGACGAGCCACGTCTCGATGAGCACGTCGATCAGGTGGAGGTGCGAGCCTTGGAGGCTGTCGATGGCGATCCGGCCCAGGTAGGTCGTGTTGATGGTGAGGAACAGCATCGTTCCCAGCGTCGACCACTTGACCCCGGTCGGGCTGATGTCGAAAACAGCCAGCGGTCCCCTGCCGATGACCACAGCCACCAGCACCGCGAGAGCGCTGAAGGAGACCGTGAACCACAGCAGTTTCGCGGGGCTGGCTCCGTGCACCGCGGTCAAGGCGGTCACGCCGGAGAGCATGAGATCGAAACCGTAAACGGCAGTGATGATTTTGTTGCTGAGATCCCGAGCGTTCATGGCGCCGATCCTTCTTCGTGATGCGAGGTGTTGCTGACATCTTCTACATGGACCGGTGCCCGACCATCTCCCACCGACCAGTCACCTCAATAGCGCTAGCGGTGGGCTTCCATGTATCAGGCCGATACGATCTGTTCTGTTCAGAGCTTCGGCAATTCGCCGTCGAGCTCGGCGAGCATCTCGGCGGATATGACCTGCCGGCCTTCGTCGACTGCGATCGCCTGGCGCAGCTCATCGGCGTCGCGGGTATCTTCCAGTTCCTCCAGCAGCTCGGCGGAGCTGACCCGCCGGGCGTCGTCGGCTGCGATCGCTTGGCGAAGTTCATCGGAGTCGCGCGCATCTTCCAGTTGCTCTAGCAGCGCGAGATCTTCCCCGGAGACGAGGGCGCAGACAACGCGTCCGCGCTTGGTCAATATGGTCCGGTTGTGGATGTGGGTGACCCGGTTCAAGAATATGGCGGATGCCACGGCGAGACACTTGCTCTTGATGCCCTGAGTTTTCATGGACTTCATCCTTTTTCGTGATTCGGTGTTGCTGACGTCCTCTACATGGACCGGTGCCCGATCGTCTCCCACAGGCCAGTCGTCACGGGGCAAACCGATCAGCCCATCGCTCGTTGCGGTCCGGACAGGAAGACCACCGCTTCGGAGATAGGGCGGCGCCCGGATAGCTGGGCTGCCCGCCTGATTCAGCAGCGGGCGTCGTCGTCGCTGCAGCCCTTGCGCTTTTCACCGCCGTTTGCCTGGTCCGGAGTGAGCGCAACGGGTGCCAGATCGCCGTCAGGAGGCACTCGGAAGATGAACGTGAGAACCAGCAGCACCGAGAGGACCGCCAAGTACAGCCAGGGGTGGTAGGGGATTAGGGAAAACTCAACACCCGGGGCGGTTGTCGGGAGGAAGAATGGGCTCGTGGTAATCGCTTCTGTGGTGCTCATCTTTTTCTCCTGTAATCGAATCGGCTGGGACGGCCATGCGTGCGGGTCAGCCGGCCGCCTGCTGCGGTTCGGACAGGAAGGCAACCGCGTCGGCGATCAGCGACATCTTGCGGTCGAACCGCTTCAGCGCGGCCATCAGCAGGTTGCGGCTGGTGGTCGCGTAGGTGAAGGCGCTGCCCGCCGGTTTGAGCAGCCGAGGGTCCAGGACCGCCACCATCCCATGGTCCGAAATCGACCTTATGAGACGGCCGGCGGCCTGCTCGAGTAGCAGCGCCGCGTCGCCGGCGTAGACGGCGGAGTCGGCGAGCCATTTGGAGTTCAGCCGTTCGGTCAGCAGCTTCACCCGTGCGTTGTCGACCGGGTTCGCCGGTGCCCGCGGTACCCGGTCCAAGATCACCAGCGAACACGTCGGGCCCGGCGCGTCCACACCGGTCATCAGCGACTTGGTGCCCACCATGATGGAGTGCGTGTCGGCTTTCCAGTCGGCCAGCAGCTGCGGGGTGGACCGGCCGTCCCATTGCGAGTACACGTTCCACCGGCCGCCGGAGATCTTCCGTAGCTCGGCGGCGTAGAACTTCCCGGCCTCGGAGGTGGCGGCCAGCACCAGCGCTGCGCCGCGGTTCGCGGCGACGAGCGCGGCGATGTGCTTCATCGCCCAGGTCCGGTGCAGCTTCACATCCAGCTGCGGCTTCCCACCGAACCGGTTGGGCACGGACAGGGCCGCCACGTCGGCGGGGTCGGTGGCTCGCGGCACGAACAGCGCCGACCGGCCGTAGGCGCCGTCGAACGGCGACTCGTAGTGCTTCACCCGGGCCTTGAGGCCGGTATCTCCGCAGAACCCGGCCGGCAGTGTCGCCGACAGGCAGGTGACCGACAGCGGGTATTTCGTCTCCGGCGGCGCGACGGTTGAGCCCTCGTCGCAATCCACGGCACCGCCCAGCGCGATGCGGTCCCGCTCGAGCTCACGAGCTTCCCGGTCGACCTGCGGTTCGTCGCCTGAGTCTCGGTTGTCGACCGAGTTCCACAGCGACCCGATCAGCATCGGTGCGACGTCGACCGGGCTGGCCTTGGCGGCAGGTGGCTGGGGGCGCTGGCCCGGTCTGGTTTCTTCGCGTTCCACCCACCGGGCGATGCCATCGCGGTACACCCGGATGGCGACCAGGTCGGCGGACAGCCCGGATAGCCGGTCGGTCGCGCGGCGGCTGCGGCGCATGACTTGCGGGCTGCCGTTGCTCTTGTCGAGCATCTGCTTGAGCATGGTCTTGGCGTCTTCGATCCATTTGGACAACATCGGCCCGGTGTCCTCCAGCGGATCCCCGACCTCGGAGATGCTGGCGACGGCGTCCTTGTCCTTGGATTCGCGGGCGTAGCGGGCCAGTTCGGCGTCCACCGCGTCGGCGACGGCCAGACCGTCGGCGAGCATCCGGGCGACCGGCGGATCCGTTTCGGCCAGCGCGCCGCCCAGCACCGAGACGGTGGAGCGCACGCGGCGACCGGACAGCTCCTTGGCGCCCTGGCTGCGGACGATTCCGGGCAGGGCGTGCGCCTCGTCGACGATGATGTGGTCGATGTGGCCGAGCTTCTTTGAGCCGACGACGATGGGGGCGTTGACGGCGGCCTGCACGCCGAGCATGGCGTGGTTGGTGATCAGGATATCGGCTTCGGCGGCTTCGACCCGGGCGGCGGTCGGCCGGCAAATGTCCAGCAGCGGGCAGGACTGGCCAAGGCATTCAGCCGGGGTGGTACTCACCGCCGCCCACACTTCATAGCCGATGGCGTGCGGGTACTTGTCCTTATCGCCGGTGCCGGCGCCCAGGGACTGCCGCAGCGCCCACGCAGCCGCGCGGGCCAGCTCGAGGGTCGGCAGCGGAACCCAGTCGATCACCGTGGTTGCGGCGGCGGAGGACAGTCCGGTCGGCCTGGCTTTGGCGTCCAGCAGGTCGGCGACCTTCGCCGGGCCGAGCTTGGTCAGGGCGCTGTGTTCGCGGCCCAGAACGGCTGCAGCGGTATCCATTGCCGTGACCGCACAAGCGTAGTTGGACCACCCTTTGAGCAGGGCGACCTTGATGTGCCGGCCCGTTTCGGCGGCCACGGCGGCCGCCACCGGCGGTGCGTCCTTGTCCAGGTATTGTCCTTGCAGCCCAAGGGATTCGGTGGCTATGACGGTCCGCTCCCCCGCCACTGCGGCCCGCAACATTGACGTCGAGAGGGCAGCCATGCTGTTGTGGGTCGGGATCAGGGCCGTCCCAGCGAGGAATAGACGCGATTCAGAGTCGACGGTGATACACCGAACAGGTCGACTCGCTACGGGTCGGATCACAGCGACGTAGCGATACATCGTCATGAACTTGTTGCGTCGCGCGGCAGCCTGATTGAGTTGAGATTTCCGGGGCAGTCGAAAGACATCGAGAGGAGTCGTGAAGCCGATGCGCCACCTGATCCCGACGTTTCGCCTTCTGGTCTTCCCCGGCCTGGCAGGATCATCCTCAGTGATAGTCGCCGGGCCACTCCGCATCGCGGCCTTGATGCCAAGCGACTGGACCAGCTCGAAGGAGTCGGCCGCGAGCTGCTCCGAGCACAGTGCCAGCTCCGACCGGCCGTCATCGCGGACGGTTCCATCGGTATCCATCAGGCCTTGGAGCAGTGCGAGTCGCTGCTGGAAGGAAGCGCGCAGATAGATCGTGGGGATCCGCTTGTTCATGTGGACCCCGAGGGCCCGCAGCTTCGTCCCGAGCGACTCGTTCCAGCGCGCGCCGACTGGGTGGTCTTTGGCGTGAAGGCCATCGCCCCACCACTTGGCGCATGGCCGGCACTGACCGCACGACATGCGGTCGTTGTGACCGTAGGGGCAGCGGTCCGCGTCGGGCTGCTTGCAGGTGAGCAGGAAGTTTCCGCCATTGGATGGTCGCTCTGTGACCCGAGGCCATTCCGCGGACAGCAGCCTGCGCATCTCTTCAATATCCTCCGAGCCGACCGTGAAAACCCCACGGTCGGAATCGCCATCACCAAGCCATGCTCCCAGCAGATAGCTGCTGATCGGAAGCTGCGCCTCCGGTAGCTGAAGGCTCCCCGCTACCGGGACCGCGTGGTTCAGCGCGCCGTCCTTGAACAGTAGCGAATCCAGGAGCTGCTGAGTCGTCAGTATCTCGTACGGCTTGGGTGCGGCTTTTCCGAATGCGCTTCGCGACCGTTGCCTTTCGAGCATATTGTCGAGCACCGGACGCAAGTCAAGGGTTTCCCCGCGGGCAAGCCGAGAGCCACCGACGCGATACCGTGCCTCCATGATCGTAGTGGGATCAGCAAGTGATTGCAGTCGGGTGATTGCGCCGGCCATGGTGAACAAGTATCCGGATTCGGCAATGGATTCTCGCGCTGCGTCGAGCTTCAGGATGCGCTCGTGTCTGGTTGCTGAGTTGTAGCGGACCCCGATACGTCGGTGCTCTGAATGGGCTAAGCGAAGCTGTCGGGTTGCAGTAGCCCACAGGTGCTCTTCGTCGGCGATGATGACTTCACCGTCAGAGAAGACGACCTCGTAGCAGTTCCGGTCGTTCATGATCGGGCTGATACCAGTGACGCGGCAGATCTGCCCGTTCTCGTCGAAGATCTCGTCGCCGGGTCGCAGTTGGCCCATCGTCGACCAGCCTGAGCTGGTGGCGATAGGCGTGTTCAGGTCAAGGGCCTTTCCGACGCCCGTCGGGGCTGCCTGCGCCACATGCCCGGGCACCTCGCTGGTCATCGCCGCGTAGATGTCCTGGGCCGCCAGCATCTGTCCTGGGCGCGGTCGATCCGTGGCCAATCCGGTGGCCCGCTGTACTGCGGCGGTCAATACACGAGCGAGCTGCTCGGACGGCGCGGGCGCCGACGCTGTTCCGGTTCCAGTTCCGGATTCGGATTCGGAGGCGGTGATCGTCATCGGGAGCCGCCAAACCTGACGACCTTGCCGGCGACGGCCTGGCTCAGCTTCCACATGCCGGTCAGCGGAATCGCGCTGCTGGAGGCCTTCTTCTTGGCGGCGTCGGCGCGGAGCGCCTGCCGGGTCTGAGCTTTACCGTGTAGTGCCTTGCTGACCGGGCCGGAGGATGTGACGGCCGCCGCTGCGGGGGCGAAGAACGCGGCCAGCGCCCAGGCTTCGGCGCCGATCAGCACGGTGGTGCCGGCGGCGCTGCTGAGGACCAGCGCGTAGACGGCGACCCAGCGGTACCACCGGAACAAGCTGGCCTTGGGGCGCAGTACGGCGGTGATGACGGCGGGGGTCAGGACGGCGGCGTAGAACAGCCACGGCGAGCCGGTGTGCGCGGACAGCCAGGTCAGACCCCAGACATGGCAGATCGCGGCACTGATAGCCAGGAACCAGCGGCTGAACCAGCGGCCAAGCCCGATCCGGCGGATGTCCGGGGCGATCTGGGAGATCCAGGTGCCGGGCTTACTGGAGACCGCTGTGCTGAAGGCTGCGCGCGCAGCGTCAAGCGGGGATGCGGTCGATCGGGACGGGACACGGGAGGTCTTCGGCCGAGCGACGAAGCTGTCCGGGCGGTTTCTGGTGGTCTTGTTCTTGGGCACACCTACCTATCCGGCGACCGCCGAATTGGTGCGGGTCGAACTTGGTGCCGGACCCTTGGTCCCGGCAGCGGTGAGGCGGTCATTCTGGCGAGTGGGCTGGTCAGCCGTCCGGCCGCCTCGTGTGGAGCACGCCACTGGCGGCCGTCGCCAGTACACCGAACGGAAGAAGCGACCGTCCTGAGCACTTCGAATGGCGCGGCTCTGAACGGCCAGGATCGCGCCGCCTAGCGACTTACGTTTTGAGGACTCGCCGGCACATCGTCGGGGTGCAGCAGCTGCCCGGTCGCCCGCGCGAAAGGATGTGCGATGTGGTCGTACACTTCCTGCGTCCACTCGGGATCGGACCCGATGAGGTCACGGACCTCCAGCGCTAGGTACTCATCACCGTGCGAGCACGAGCTCGGGAAGCGACTCTGGCGCCCGGCTGCCTCTGCGACACGCTCGGCAGCAACAATCCCCCGGTGATACTCGGCGTAGGTGTCATGGTCGAATCCGAAGTCGCCGGGTATCCGAAGCCGCGCGATGACATCATAGGATCCTTCCAGCAGGTCCAGCACCTCCCGAAGTCGGGTACCAGGCGCCGCGAAGTAGTCACGCGGCGAATGAACTTGCACGATTCGGTACTCGCCCAGTGCTTCTGTCGGATCATCACCGATTTTTTCGACCAAGATCAAGAGAGACGCGTCGTTGGTGTCCCATGGTTCGCAGCAGTCGATGTCGATGCCGTCTGCGGTGATGGGGTTCGCGCTTGTTGCCTTCACCACCAGGTCGAGATCAACAAAGAAGGACCGGCCCACACTGTGATCGGCGGTCACATCGGCGGAGAACGCCTCATCGAAATCTGAGCTATTCGGGATCAGCAGCAGCCAACCCAAGTCGGAATTGTCAATTACTGTGGAGACGGTCATTTGGGTTTCCTTTCAGAGGATAAATCTTTACTGGGCGCGTTTCGGCGATGGTTCAACGCCAGTCAGGAGATGTTCCGGGAACGTTCATCAGCGAGATCATCGATGATGTCGTTGAAGCACTCCCGCAGGGTCGCCTCGACCTGTTCGGGGGTGTTGCCCATCGGACAGGTGCCGCCGACCCACATGTCGATGGCTGCCTGCGCCAGTGACAGCAGGCTGCGGCGATCGGCGAGCAGCTGCGCATCAGTCTTCTCGACCGCGGCACGGAACGCGATGCGGGTCAACTCGTTCGGCAGTTCCGCCACGGACTCGGCGTACGCCTCGGCCAAGGCGTTGCACATGGCCGTCCATTTGCGCATCTGCCGGAGCGGTTTGAATTCGACGGCGACCCGATTGATGATGCCTAGGCTGTACCGTGGCCGCGGCGCGACCTGACCCTGCGCCCAGGCCACACACATCCGCGGATCCTGCACACTCAGCAGCGCTTCCCGGGCCTGCGGGGTGGCCGCAGCCCACAGGTCGAACAGCAGCGCCTGCTCGGTCTGCTGCGGCCGGGGTCCGCCGTCGTTGACCGCGCGCAGCGCCCGGTGTACCTCGCTGGCCTTGGAGCCGGCCAGGGCTTCGGCGACCTGCACCCGGAAGTGTCCAGGAACGCGCGGCACATCCGGCACGCCCACTAATTTGGCGACCAGGCGGGCAGCCACCTGCTGAAATTCTAGGTGCTGACGGATTCCCAGCGCGCCGGCCGGGTTGTCTCGAAAGTCGCCGCGGTCGGCGTCCTCGGGTGGCATCGGTGCGGGGGCCGGCAGTTCGGCACCGAAGACGGTTCGTCGATCGGTTTCGCTGCTGCCGTAGAGCCTGACCCGGTTGCGTTCGCCGAGCTTGTCCTTGCGCTGCTGGGCGGCTCGCATGGCGATCTTGCGGGCCCAGCCGCAGGTGGAAGCCACCCGGTCCCACTGCCACGCTGCGCGGTCCGGGTCGCCGTCCTCACCAACGACGGTCTTGTGGAACTCGTCGCGGACCATGTCGGTCAGCTCTTCCGCGTCGCCGGTGCCGTGCCCGCGTCTATTGTTGATCAGCCATGAATGTGCAGCGGACTGTGCGATGTCGGCCTGGTTGATCATGGCGAACAGCAACCAACGGGCCGGTATGTCGCCGATGGTGCCTGCTTCGACCATCCTGGCCAGGAGCCGACCCGCTTCGTCGATGGCCTTTTCGGCTGTGTGACGCTCCGACGAGGAAAGTCGGTACAGAGGTCGGATACTGAGCACCCACCGACTGATCCCAGTTTCGTCGATGCCGGTTTTGGGCGCGCACAGATATACGGGGTCGGGTACCAGCGAAAGGCTCACGTCATCGATATGCAGGGGTGCCCCAGCATCTTCCACGGTGCCTGTTGCAGCTGATTTTGAGGTGGGTGGCGAGAGCACCCACGGGGCGGTGCTGGTCACGCTGAATCCTCGTCGCCGGCCGGATACAGGCACGGCCCGGACAGTAGGTCGTCGCGGACAGCTGCGACCCGGTCGCAGCGCATCGTCTGCTCCAGCCCAGAATCAGTCGCCCGGCAGCTCACCGACGACGCCCGCGGAAGCAGGTGAACACGAGTGGAATGTCCCCGCTGAACCAACACCGCCGGTTCTCCTATGCGGGTGACATCCAGGTGCGCGCACCTCATGCAGCACCTGCTTCGAGGTCACGGCGCGGGGATTTTTGCACTCGATGATCGTTTCAGGCGAGGGTCCGGAGAAACGGCGGAAGCTCGGCGCATCTGGCCAAAAATCTGGTTCGGTTGTGCCGAGCTTCCGCTGTTGCCAACGGCTAAGCAACGGACCTATCGCGGTCGATACACACGTCGCTGCGATGGCTACTTCGAAGCTTTTCTTGTCTAGATTACGGCTGAGTCATGATCGTGTCGTCGAGCTGGCCCACAGCGATGGGACTGCTGGTGCACTGACTCGCGCCGGTGTTCAGCGACTCGCTGCAGACGTGGCTGACGTACTGGTACTCGATGCCCGGGACGCCCGTCGGGTCGTTGACCGTGATGAACGTCTGGGTCTCCAGGCCGCTCAGGTTGTGCCAGATGGCGACCAGGCTGAACGGGTGATCGATGCCGCCTTGGTTGCCGGTGCGCCGGTAGATCTCGATGTTCGCCGCCCGGGTGTAGAGGCTCCTTGCCGGTCGAGCCCCGTACTGGTCGTAGGTGGGGTCTGGTTGTGGCTTGCCCACCTCCGCTGCACAGGTGGTCGGGTTGGCGGGAGTACCGGACAGGAACGAGGTGGTCGAGCTGTTGTTCGCGCCGGGCAGTGCTCCGGCCGGGTTGATGCACGGTGTCGGGGGATATTGCACGATGTAGGCCGGCTGGGTGGTTTGCGCATCCAGGGTGGAGCGCGGGCCGGCGCCGGTCGCGTTGACGGCCTGCACCGAGAAGGCGTAGCAGGAGGCATTCGGCGCGGCGATATTGCTCAGCGTCGTCCCGGTGATCGGCGCCGGGTTGGTGGCTACCGCCCCGGTGCTGTCCAGCTGCGTGGTCAGCGAGTTCTCCTCCACCGAGGTCAGGTGACTGGAAAGGCAGGAGTCCAGGTTGACCGAGCGGTAGACGTTGTATCCCGTCGCCCCCGCCACCGCACCCCAGGACAGCGTGTCCGCGGAGTTCTGGGTCTGCACATCGCCGGCGATGTTGGCCGGTGTGCCTGGGTACTGCGGCACCACGCTGGTGCCGCCGGGCGCGCCGCACTGCCACGCCAGGGTCTGCACGTTCTGGTTGCAGGCAACCACCGCGTAGTCGTAGCTGGAACCCAGCTCGCGGTTGGGGTCCAGCACCGACATCGTGACCGTGGTGCTGGAGGTGGCCGGCGCGATGACGGTCGGGTTGAAGTAGTTGGCGCCCGCGGGATCCAGTGACTGCAGCACCGGCGCGCTCATGTCGACGGCCGGCGCGGCCAGAGCCACGTCGGTGGAAAGGGACCGGTAGATCTGGAAAGCGGCGCGCTGGTCAAGCTGGTTGTTGGCCTTGTAGGCCGGGTCGTAGGGGAAGTTCCAGGAGATGACGTTGGTGCCGGGCGCGCCTCCGGGGCACGCCGCGCCGCCGATGTTCGCCGACGAGGCGCAAGCCTGCGCGGTGGGGGTGGGCGGTGCCTGCGCGACGTGGACGTCGTTGCCCGCCGGTGAATCACCGGCCGCGTCGCTGATCGTCGAGGTGTAGATCAGGTCAGCCCCAGCGGGTTCACCGGTGATCGTGTATGGCGAGGTGGTCAGGCTGGTTTGAATCTGGCAGCCGTACTGAGCGAGCGCCGGATTGGTCGGGTCGGTGGGGTCTGGGCGCTTGAGGGAGCGGTCCGGCACCGCCGCCGGGCAGGCGGTCAGCTGCCAGCGGACGACGTTGAGGGTCTGTCCGGCGGCCAGCGCCGGCCAGCTGATGGTGGTCGTTCCGGTGCCCGAGGCGGCGGTGATCTTCACCGGCGCGGCGAACTGCGTGGCCGAGATAGTCGCGGAGAACGGCGAGAGCAGCGCCTGGTCGGCGGAGGATTCCCCGTCGCCCATCGCCACCCGCGCGGTCACCGCGTACTGCCGGGTCGATCCGGCCGGAACGCCCGAGTCGGTGAAGGAGCCGCCGTTGTTGATGGCGGCGGCGGCGTTGAGCGGTGCGGTGGTGCCCACCGCGGTCCATCCGCCGGCGGCGGTGGCCAGCCAGACCGTGTATCCGACGATGTCGGCGCCGTGGTAGCCGTCGATGGCGGTGCCGGCCGCGGAGGCCGGCGGGCCCCAGCTGATCGTGTTGCTCAGCAGGGCGGGCGTGGTCGCGGTCTGCTTAGCCTGGATCCACCGATCGGGGTCTGACGGTGGGCTGGTTCGCTTCGGTTGATGTTGCTGGTTGCGGGCGCGTTTGTTCGGCCGGTCTGCCGGCTTCTCCGGGTGGT
>JAABUZ0100003610.1_pt1 | contig 22683 bp, 23 predicted proteins | sample 5562091 | NCBI WGS metagenome assembly JAABUZ01 (sample SAMN12813069, study PRJNA571459) | rock metagenome | isolation source: Antarctica rocks | place: Antarctica: Victoria Land, Linnaeus Terrace sud | collected 2015-12-21
CGGCGATCTCGGTCACGACCTGCTCGAGCGTGGTCGCCGTCGAGCGCACGGCGCCGGTGCAGGTCATGTCCCCGACCGTGCGGTAGCGCACGGACTCGTCAAACGGCTCCTCGCCGTCGATCAGCTCGACGAAATCGTTGTGGGCGTAGAGCATCCCGTCGCGCTTGAACACCGGACGGGTGTGCGAGAAGTAGATCGACGGGACCTCGAGGCCCTCGGTGGCGATGTACTGCCAGACGTCGAGCTCGGTCCAGTTGGAGATCGGGAACACGCGCACGTGCTCGCCCTTGCGGATCCGGCCGTTGTAGAGGGACCACAGCTCGGGGCGCTGGCGCTTGGGATCCCACTGGCCGAAGTCATCGCGGAAGGAGAACATCCGCTCCTTGGCGCGAGCGCGCTCCTCGTCGCGGCGAGCCCCGCCGAAGGCCGCGTCGAAGCCGTGCTCCTCGAGCGCGTCCAGCAGCGTGGTGGTCTGCAGGCGGTTACGCGACGCGCGCGGCCCCGTCTCCTCGGCGACGCGGCCGGCGTCGATCGAGTCCTGGACGTTGGCCACGATCAGCCGCTCGCCGATCGAGGCGACGAGACGATCGCGGAACTCGATCACCTCCGGGAAGTTGTGCCCGGTGTCGACGTGCATGACCGGGAAGGGGAACTTCCCGGGGCGGAAGGCCTTCTCGGCCAGCCGCAGCAGGATGATCGAATCCTTGCCGCCGCTGAACAGCAGCACGGGACGCTCGAGCTCGGCCGCGACCTCCCGGAAGATGTGGATCGACTCCGCCTCGAGGGTCTGCAGGTGGGAGAGCTCGTAGTGAAGCGGGTTCATGGTGATCAGGCGGACGGCGAGACGACGTGGATTCCGCACTCGGTCTTGTCCTCACCGCTCCAGCGGCCTTCGCGGCCGGCGCCGGGCAGCGTGCAGGGAGCGCATCCGATCGAGGCGTAGCCCTCGTCGTGCAGCGGATGGTAGGGAAGGTCGTGCTCGACGATGTAGGCCCAGAGCTGCTTCTCGGTCCAGTCAGCGAGCGGGCTGACCTTCCAGATGCCGCGCCGCTCGTCACGCTCGAGCTTGGCGGTGCCGGCGCGGGTGGGTCCCTGCTCGCGGCGCAGGCCGGTGACCCACGCGTCGACGCCGGCCAGGCCGGCCTCCAGCGCCGCCACCTTGGCCTCGCCGCAGCAGTGCTGCGCCGTCCACGGACCGGCCCCGCCGGGCCGGCGGGCGTCGAGCACCTCGAGCTGGACGCCGTAGCGCTCCTCGAAGCGCTTCTGAGTCTCGATCGTCTCGGGGAACAGGACGCCGGTGTCGATCGTGAAGGCGCGGAAGTCCGGCGTGATTTCGCTCAGCATGTGAAACAGGACCGACTCCTCCTTCTGAAAGGAGCAGGCCGTGACCAGGCGCGGGTGGTAGCTCTGCACCGCATAGGCCAGCACCTCGGGCGCCGAGGCGCGCTCGAGGTCTGCAGCAATGCTGCTCATACCGCGCACTCGCCCTCGCCCCGCTGGACCACGAAGGGCACCTCGCGATTGAAGTCGATGAAGTGATTCATGTTCTCGAGATTGAATTCGATCGGGAGGGTCAGATCCTTCACCTCGGCCTCAAAGACCGATGCGCCGACCCGGTCGACGAAGGCGCGGAACGGCTCGTCGTCCTCGCGCGTGGACTCATACAAGCGTAGCCACCGCTCGACGGCCTCGGGAACCCGCTTGGCGGGCAAGCGCGCCTTCAAACGCGTGCCGTAACGGACCTCGCCGCCCTCGTAGGCGCCGCCGACGTGCGGGATGTAGGCCGGCAGGGTCTTATCGCCCACTTTGAGCGAGGCTCCGTAGAACCCGATGTCGGCGATGTGATGCTGGCCGCACCCGTTCGGGCAGCCGCTGTTCTTGATGTGGATGCGCCGGGTCAGGGGATCCTCGATGTCCAGGGCGGCGATCCGCTCCTGGATGGCCTGGTTGAGGCCCATCGAGCTGGTGATGCCGAGCTTGCACGAGTCAGTACCGGGGCAGCTGACGCCGTCGGAGATCTCATCCGCCCCCGCGTCGCCCAGGTCGTGCTCCCGGAGGGCTTGCCAGACCTGGTAGATCGACTCGTCCCGCACCCAGCGCAGGACCAGGTTCTGATGAACCGTGGTCCGCGCGTAGCCGCCCGTGTAGCGGCGCATGGTCTCGGCCAGGCCATGCAACTGCTCGACGGTCAGGTCCCCGCGGACGACCTTGACCTCGACGGTGCTGAAGCCCGGCTGGCGCTGGGGCGCGACGTTCGATTCCACGAAGCGGTCGAACTCGCGCTGGTCCCCGTTCGCGCTGGCGGCGGTGGGCTCGGGCGCCGGCGCGTTGGCCTCCTCGTCGTGCTCCATGAGGATGGCGTCGAGCGAGAAGGCGCGTTCGGCCACCCAATCGCCCTCGAGCTCCTCCTGCACCAGCTCGCGAAAGGCATCGATCCCGATCTTGTCGATCAGGACCTTGATCCGGGCCCGAGCCCGGTTGACGCGCAGGAAGTCCTGGCGATCGAAGATCCGCATGCAGGCCTCGGTGACCTTCAGGTAGTCGCCGTTGTCGAGCTCCACGAACTCGTACAGGGTCGGCGCGATCCGGGGCATGATCGAGGTGCCGCCCCCAACCCGGACCTCGACGCCGCGGACCCCGTCACGCTCGCGCGGGATGAAGGCCATGTCGTGGATGCCGGTGATCGCGTTGTCGGCGTCATTGGCGGCGAACGCGGTCTTGACCTTGCGGGGCATCGCCTGAGTGGTGGGATGACGCACGAAGTAGCGCACGTAGGCACCCGCGTAGGGCGTGATGTCAAACAGCTCGTCGGCAAGCACCCCGGCGCGGGGGTCGCCGGTCACGTTGCGCATCGTGTTGCCGCAGCCCTCCCGAGAGGAGAGCCCGGCGTCGCCGAGCTCGCGGATGAGCGCCGCCGCGTCGGGCAGCGGCACGTGGTGCATCTGGATGTTCTGGCGGGTGGTGATGTGGCCCTTGCGCAGCGGCACGTAGCGCTCGATCCCGTCCGCGAAGGCATCGAGCTGGTCCGCGGTGACCCCACCCATCGGCAGCTTGACCCGCACCATCTGGACGTCGGGCTGGCGCTGGCCGTAGACGCCCTGCTTGAGGCGGAACTTGATGAACTCCGTCTCGCCGAGCTCCTGCTTGAGGTAGCGCGTGGAGTCGGTGTCAAAGTCGTCGAACTCCCGCTCGAGGATCGGGATCACGTGCCCGGGCACGTTCTCGATCAGCTCGGGGTTATCGAGGCTCCCGGTGCGAGCCGACTTCTTGGTCTCCAGCGATGCGGGCTCCATCGAACGTCCTTTTCGTCGGGTGCGGGTCGCGGGCTGCGAGGAGCCGGACGGCTCGAATCCAACAAAATACCAAAAGCCGCTCGGGGTTTATTGGATTTGTCTGCGCGGCGCGGGTCCGACCGGCCCTGGGCCGGACTATGACCAGGGTGGCAAAGGCTCGGGCATCCGCAGGACACCCTCCTGGAGGGCGGCCTGCAGCCACGGGCTGCGACGCTCGCGCGGCGCTGCCGGGGGCACGATGTTGCGCATGAACTGCTCCAGCGCGGCGACCACCGCGGCCGCCTCGGCCGGTGAGACGTCGGGGGCGATCAGCTCCAGTTGCGGCCGGCGGTTCATGTCCGGCTCTAGAGCGGGATGTTCCCGTGCTTGCGCTTGGGCCCGGCGACCCGTTTGGTCTGGAGGGTCTGCAGCGCGGTGATCACCTTGGGCCGCGTCTCGTGCGGGATGATCACGTCGTCGATGTAGCCGCGCTCGGCGGCGACGTAGGGGTTGGCGAAGTGCGCCTTGTAGTCGTCGATGAGCTTCTGGCGGCGGGTGTCGGGAGTCGGCGATGAGGCTATGTCGCGGCGGTAGATGATGTTGACCGCACCCTCCGGACCCATCACCGCGACCTCCGCGCCCGGCCAGGCGAAGTTGAAGTCGGCCAGCATGTGCTTTGAGGCCATCACGTCGTAGGCCCCGCCGTAGGCCTTGCGGGTGATGATCGTGATCTTCGGGACCGTCGCCTCGGTGTAGGCGTAGAGCAGCTTGGCCCCGTGGCGGATGATCCCGCCCCACTCCTGAGCGGTGCCGGGCAAGAAGCCGGGCACGTCACAGAAGGTGATGATCGGGATGTTGAAGGCGTCGCAGGTGCGCACGAACCGGGCCGCCTTACAGGACGAGTCAATGTCCAGCACGCCGGCCAGTTGCGCGGGCTGGTTGCCGACGATGCCGACCGCGAAGCCGTCCAGGCGGGCAAAACCGCAGACGATGTTGCGCGCGTAGTGCTCGTGGATCTCGAAGAACTCGCCGTCGTCGACGATCCGTCGCACCACCTCGCGCATGTCATACGGCTTGTTGGGGCTGTCGGGGACGACCGTGTCCAGCTCAGGATCCATCCGCAGCGGGTCGTCGCCGGGCTGGACCCGGGGCGGGATCTCGAGGTTGTTCTGGGGCAGGAACGAAAGCAGGAAGCGGGTGTCCTCGATGCACTGGTCCTCGTCGTCGGCGGCCAGATGGGCGACGCCGGACTTGCTCGAGTGGCTCATCGCCCCGCCGAGCTCCTCGAAGGTCGGCTCCTCGCCGGTCACCGTCTTGACCACGTCGGGTCCGGTGATGAACATGTGCGAGGTCTCCTTGACCATGAAGATGAAGTCGGTCATCGCCGGGGAGTAGACGGCGCCGCCCGCGCACGGGCCCATGATCAGGCTGATCTGGGGGATCACGCCGCTGCACTGGACGTTGCGCACGAACACGTCGCCGTAGGCGCCGAGCGAGACGACGCCCTCCTGGATCCGCGCGCCGCCGGAGTCGTTGATGCCGATCACCGGGCAGCCGATCTTGGCCGCCAGATCCATCACCTTGCACATCTTCTCGGCCATCACCTCGCCCAGCGAGCCGCCGAACACGGTGAAGTCCTGGCTGAACACGCACACCCGGCGGCCGTCGATCGTGCCGTGCCCGGTGACCACGGCATCGCCGATCGGCCGGTTCTTCTGCATCTCGAAGTCGCTCGTCCGGTGGCGGACGAAGGTGTCGAGCTCCTGGAAGGAGCCGGGATCGAGCAGCTTCTCGACCCGCTCGCGGGCGGTGTACTTGCCCCTGTCGTGCTGCTTGGCGATCGCGGCCTCAGAGCCGTGGTGGATCGCCTCATCGCGCAGCTCATCGAGCTGGGCGAGCTTCTCCTCTCGGGTCTCGGGTGCCTTTTCGCGCATACGGAAGGCGGCGAGTCTATAGGCCGGGGGGAGCCGGCCACGTGCGCATCGGGCGACTCCGACAACGCGGTGGCCGCACGCTCGAACAACGCGGTGGCCCCACGTTTCCCGCGTGAACTTGACTTCCTTACACTGGAAGGTGGAAGATCGAGGAGCGCGTGCGGTCGGAGATCTCAGTCGGAGCCGGAGAACCCCGGCGGTCAGGTCGAGCCCGCGCTCGCGGATATCGGCCGGCTGTGTTCACGACGGTTGGGGCGCTTCTCCTCCTCGTGCTCGCGGCCTCGACAGCGGCCGCCCGGGCCCAGGTTCCGTCAGCGGGGCGAGCGGTCACCGTCTCCGGCCCGGCGCCGGGCGGGTGTGACCAGAGCGCGACCCTGGCGCCGCGCAACTTCGAGGCGCCGGCCTCCAGCGATCCCTTCCAGCAGTACTGCCTCCCCAACGTCCAGCGCAATGACACGCCCAACGATCCGGTCTATGACCAGTCTGAGCCCGATACTCAGAACCAGGCCACGCCGGACACGAACCTCTACGACGAGCGCTTTGACCTGTTCGGCTTCCCCTCTGCGCGGAGCATGAACAGCGCCAGGTACGCCGATCCGGGTGACCCGGGCGAGCTGACCCCGACCGGGCCGGACGGCATCTCGCGCGCGGGCAAGCCGCAAGTCTCGGGCTTCAACGCCGCCGGCGCCTGGAAGGTGAGCCGAGGCGACCCCGGCGTGACCGTGGCCATCCTCGACACCGGCATACGCTGGGACCAGGAGGGACTGCGCCGCCAGGTCCACCTCAACACCGGGGAGCTGCCCTACCCCGAGGTCGATCCGACGATGAGCTCCTCACTGGACCCGGCCAACCCGTCGCTCTCGTGCGCGACAATGGCCCACGGAAGCACTCGGGCCCCCGACGGTGCCTACCTCGCCACCACCTACGACGTCCTCAACCAGGGCGCGGCCGAAGTGGACGACTACGCCTGTGACCCGCGCGTGGCCGCCATCATCCAGGCTGGGTATCCCGGGCGCTTGGCTCCCACCGGGCCGGGAGGCAAGACGCTCATCACCGGGCAGGATCTGCTGCACACCTTCGGTCACTGCCGGGTCGACGCCGCCACACACACGATCGTTCCCGCGGCCGGAACGGCCAGCGGGGCGCCCGGCTGCCCCGACAGCCAGTCGGTCGACAACGACGCCAACGGCTACGCCAACGACATCGTGGGCTGGAACTTCTTTGACAACAACAATGACCCGACCGACCTCTCCAGCTACTTCCAGGCCGCCGACCACGGATCCGGCCGGGCCAGCGACGCCGCCGAGCGCGGCAACAACGGCCAGGGCTCGATCGGCGTCTGCCCCCACTGCCGGTTCATGCCCGTGCGCGTGTGGGACACCTTCGTCTCGGACGGCAACACCTTCGGCTTGGGGATGGTCTACGCCACCGACGCCGGCGCCAAGGTGATCGAGGGCGCTGACGGCAACCTCTATCACTCGTCGTTCACCGAGGCGGCCTCGGACTATGCCTACCAGCACGGCGCCGTCCAGACCTACTCGGGCGACGACCTCAACACCGGCGACCACAACTACCCGGGCAACTACAGCCACGCGATGCTGATCCAGGGCACGGTGCCCGACGCGGTCGGACTGGGCGCCAGCTACTCGATTCCCGCTGCGCCGAGCGGCACGCCGGCACCGGTGGCCGACGAGCTGAACACGATCCGCGACCAGTTCCTCTCGCTCCAGAACCAGCTGGGGGGCGCCGGGTTTGGCTCAAGCGTCCCCCCCACGAGCTACTTCCGCGGCGCCAACACGACGCAGTATGGCGGCCACAGCTCGCTCGCGATGGAGGGCACGACCGGCTCCCAGAACACCGGCAAGGCATCGGGAGCGGCCGCACTGGTCATCAGCGCCGCCCAGGAGCACGGGATCACGCTCACCCCCGACGAGACGCGCGAGATCCTCGAGCAGACCGCGGAGCGCGCCACGACACCGAACGGCGGCACGATCGGCAGTCCCGACCTGCTCGCACCGCCTACCTGCGTGGCTCCGGCCACCCCCGCCAGCTCCCAGGGTGCCTGCGCGACTCCCGACCTGCAGTGGACCCAGCACCTCGGCTGGGGCCGGGCCGACCTGGGGGCCGCGGTCGCCGTGGCTTCGAGCGGAAGGATTCCGCCGATCGCGACTATCGCCTCGCCCGACTGGTACGCGCCGCTTACCGGCACCACGCTCGACGTGACCGGGCTCGCCCAGGCACCCCACGCGACCGGTCAGGCTTTCAGCTGGAAGCTGATGTGGGCACCCGGCATCCAGCCGGCCTCGAACTCGTGGACGGTGGCCGGCTCGGGCACCTCCTCGGGCTCGGTGACCCGGTTTGGCTCGATCGACCTCAACGCCGTGCGCAGCGCGCTCGCCGCCTACGTACCCCCGGCCGATCCCGGCGCTCCGACCTTCTCGGCCACGGCGCCCAATCCCTACCAGGACCAGTTCTCCGTCCAGCTCGAGGTCAACGGCCAGGACATTCCCATCACCGGGATCGACCGCCGGGTGTTCACGGCCCTCAGCGACCCCAGCCTGGTCTCGGGGTTTCCCAAGCGCATGTGCCAGTCCGACCTCGGCCAGTGCTCTGCCACCACCCCGGCCTCCGGCGGCGAGGCTCCGATCCGCTATGCCGACCTGACGGGCTCAAACCAGCAGGAGCTGATCGTCCCCACCGAGGACGGCTATCTCCATGCCTATCGCCCCGACGGGTCAGAGCTCCCCGGCTGGCCGGTACGGACCCAGGTCCAGCAGGCGGCCGGCGGCCACGCCTCCTCGCCGGCCCTGTCGAGCCTCGGAATGCCGCACGAGCCGCCCCGAGCGGCGGTGGTGGCCGACCTCAGCGCCACCGGACACCCCGACGTGATCACCTCGGCCGGCATCCACGTCTATGCCTGGCAGGCCAACGGACGGCCGGTGCCCGGCTTTCCCGTCTCCGAGGACCTCTCCCATTGCGGGCCGGCGCTCGAGAGCCAGGCGCTGCAGCAGCGTCCCAAGTGCGGTTTCCTGGCCAGCCCCGCGGTCGGCTACCTGCGCGGGCGCCAGAACGGCTTGGACATCGTGGTGCCGAGCCTGGACGGCTACCTCTACGCCTGGGACGCCCACGGCAACGCGCTGCCGAATTACCCGGTCAAACTCCATGACCCCAGGGGCATTCCCAGCACCCAGATCGCCGAGTCGATCAATGACCCCGCGCTCGGCAACCTCACCGGCGCCGCTGATGGGCACCAGGACGTGGTGGTGGCCACCAACGAGTATTACGGCCCGAACGCGGGCAGCAGCAGCGGCGACGTGAGCTTCTACGGCTCCCTTTCCCCGGCCGCCGGGGGTTCGACCCGCGTCTACGCGGTCGACGGTGAGAGCGGCCACTACCTGAGTGGCTGGCCGGTCTCGATCCCGGGCATCATCCAGAACGTTCTCCCCCTGGTCGGTCCGGGCAATGACCCGTCGATCGCCACCGTCGGCGGCAAGGTGCAGGTCATCACCTCGGCCACCGGAGGGGCGCTTTCCGAGATCGCGCCCGACGGGACGAGGACCACGACGATCCAGCAGCAGTCCTACGGGGCCAACTCCAACGCGACCGACCGCTCGGGTGGCCTGAACCTGTTCGAGGGCGCGGTGGAGGGCAACCTGCTCGGGACCCCCGGGACCGTCGATGTCGTCAAGTACGAACTCGGGCTCGCGGACGCCAGCAACCTGCTCCTGGTCGGCCAGAACGTGCCCTACAACCACCTGCTCGGCGCCTGGGACGCGACCACCGGGACGGCGACGAACGCCTTCCCAACGATCACCGATGACTACCAGTTCCTGTCCTCCTCCGAGGTGGCCAAGGTGGCGGCGGGGCAGACCAACCAAGTCCTGGCCGGGACGGGACTGGGGCTCCTGCACGCCTACGACGGGGCGACAGGCCAGGACGTGTCCGGTTTTCCGAAGGTGACCGGCGGCTGGCTGTTCGCGCCCGCCGCCTTGAGCACCGACGGGCGGGTGGCCGACATCACCCGGGAGGGCTACCTGTTTGAGTGGAAGGTCGGCCAGTCGCCCTGCCAGGCCACCGGCACGCAATGGCCGAGCTTCCGCCACGACCCGCTGGGCAGCGGCAACTTCAACACCGACGGCACGCCGCCCGCGTCACCGGCGAACGCGACCCTGACCAGCGACGGCGCCACCACCTACAAGCTCACCTTCACGACCCCCGGTGACGACGGCTTCTGCGCCAGCGCCGACCACTACCGGGTGTTCGTGAACGGGGCCCCGGTCTCCCCATCCTCGATCGGACTGGGCCGGCCAGCCAGCGGCGGCAGCCTGACATCGGTGACCGTGACGCTGGCGGCGTCGGCCCGACAGCTCTCCTTCCAGGCCGTGGACGCGGCCGGCAACGTTGGCGCTCCGGCCAGCCTGAGCGTGCGAGGCCAACCGCGACGCCAGGGCCCCTGCCAGTCGGCCCGCGGCCGGGTACGGGGACGCCAACTCGGGCCACTTCGGCTGGAGCTGACCCGACGGCGGGCTCGGCAGCTCGGACGCTACTCGACCCACGGCAAGCGCTACGAGGACTTCTTCTGCCAGATCCGCGCCGGCTACGCCTCTCCGCGGCTGCTGCGCTCCGCGGCCGGCGCGCAGCGCCGCCGTCTGCGGGACAGGATCGTGATCATCCTGACCGCCAACCGTGGCTACGCGATCCGCGGGATCGTCTCCGGGACACGCCTCCGCGGCCTGGCGGGCCGGCTGCGCGCGCAGCGCTTTGAAGTCGGGCGCAACACCTGGTACCTGTTCGCGGACGGTCCGAGCCGCGGCGTGCTCAAGGTCCGCCGCGGCGTGATCGAGGAGGTCGGCATCGCCGAGCGGTCGCTCACCCGGACCCGAGCGATGAGCCGGCTGTTCCTGCGCAGCTTCTTCTGAGCGCCGCCCGGGTCAGCCGCGCGGGTAGGACGGCTCGAGGGTCACCGTGCCGCGTACATCTTCGCCCTCCCAGGCAACGGCGGTTTCCGGCTCGAGCTTGGTGATCTGGATCTTGCCGAAGGCACCGAGATGGCGGGCCAGGGAGGCAGCGTCGCTGCACTCGGCCCACAGCTCAGGAGGTGACTTGACCAGGGTCCGGCTGGCTTTCAGTTGCGCCATGGGTTTGGGTTTCGCCCGGCGGCCGGTGATCCCTTCCGGGTCGCCTCCGATGACGGCGGCGATACGCGGCGTGGCCGTATCCGTGCAATCCATCTCGTCCCTGTCGTCGGACGAGCGAGATCAATTGGCAGGTTCGGCGATCCAGACGGCGCGGATGCCAAGTAAGCCAGCGAGACGGTCGAAGTGGCGGTCGTGGTGGAGGAGGTCCAGGCCAGAATGCAGGGCAGCCACCGCCACCGTGAGATCGGTGAGCGGCAGCCTATGGATCCCGTGAGACCCACTGCTGGCAAGCTCGCGCATTGCCGCTAGGACGCCGCGCTGTACGGCGCGATCGACCGGTATCTCCCGCAAGCCTTCGAGTGTCCGATCCAAGACGGCGATTCCCTCGCTCCCCCGGGCATCGACCATCAACTCGTAGCGCACGGGCCAGCACCACGTGATCTCTCCGGCCTCGATCGCCGCCAGCAGCAGTTCGCGTGCTTTGGGGATCCGACGGGCGACCATCCAGGCGGAGGTATCGGCCAGCACGGGGCCTTGGCCGGTCCACAGCGCGTCTGTCAACGCCCGGGGTCCGCGGGTCCGTTGAGCCGGTCGATCGCGTCTAGGTCCAGATCGAACTCGCCGGCGTCCATCGCGCTCAACAGCGCCTCCCCGGCTGCTCGACGCTCATCGCGACCTTCGAGCTGAGCCTGCGCACCCGCTACGGCAAGCCGCCGCAGGAGCGTGGCATCGGCCTCCCGGGTACCGGTCGCAAGACGTACACGCTCGATTGCGTTTGCAAGTTCTGGATCCGTAGTTACAGCTATTCGCGGGTGCTTGCTCGGCATCGTCTTCTGGAGTGTAGCTCCTTGGAGTTACACTCGACGTGCCTGGCCGCCCCGAACGGCACGGGACTCGCTTTCCGCGCGAAGAGGGTGCCGAGCGGTACACCCCCAACATGCGTCTCGCGCCTTGAAAGCAGGTTCCTAGGCGTGGACGCCGGGAGGTCGAGCTGTTGGGGGTGGCCGTGGTGCTGATGGTTGGTTGTCACGCTCGCGAGCCCGGTGGTGTCTTCATGCCAAACAGGCAAACTTAGGAGGACATCATGGCGCTACGCGCTCCGAAGGCCGAGCTCCCCAGCGAACTCAGCGAGAACATGATTAAGCAGCTGGGCACCGTGCCTGAACCGGTGGAGGTGTCGTGGCACAACCCGAAGGTCGCGCAGGCGAACTTGGAGCTTGGAGGGAAAGTGAGTGGGTGGGATGCCGCCGACGAGAGTCTCAAGACGTTCGCGCACATGGTCGTCGCCGCACAGGTTGGCTGTAGCTGGTGTCTGGACATCAACTACTGGTTCGCGCAGAACAAGAATCTGGAGCTGGCGAAGGCGAGTCAGGTGCCGCGCTGGCGGGACTCGGACGTGTTCACGCCGCTGGAGCGTGGGGTGCTGGAGTACGCCGAGTCCATGACCAAAACACCGCCGAGGGTCACGGACGAGCTGTACGCCAGTCTGCTCGATCAGCTCGGTCCGGCGGCCATGGTCGAACTGACCGCGGTCATCGGCTTCGCCAACCTCTCGACCAGGGTCAATACGGCCCACGGCATTACGTCGCAGGGCTACTCCGACTCGTGCGAAATTCCGTTGGCCGGGCGTCCCGAGAGCCTCGCCGCGTAGCGTCGTACGACATGACCGAGGATCCGTTCGTCGCCCACCGTAGCCTGCTGTTCACGGTCGCCTACGAGATGCTCGGATCGGCGGCCGACGCGGAAGACGTCCTCCAGGAGGCGTGGCTGCGGTGGGTGGACGTCGACCGCTTACAGGTGCGCGACCCGCGCGCCTACGTGATCCAGATCGTCACACGACAAGCGCTCAACCGTCTACGAGCGGTGTCGCGGCGTCGCGAGGAATATGTTGGCGAGTGGTTGCCGGAACCGCTTCTGACCAGCCCCGACGTGGCCGAGGACGTCGAGCTGGCCGAGAGCGTCTCCATCGCGATGCTGACCGTTCTCGAGACTCTCCGACCGACCGAGCGGGCGGTGTTTGTGCTCCGCGAGGTCTTCGATGTGCCCTACGACGAGATCGCCGAGGCGGTCGGGAAGTCCGAGGTCAACGTGCGGCAGATCGCGCGGCGGGCACGCGAGCATGTGACAGCTCGCCAGCCGCGGGTGTCGGTGAGCCGGTCAGAGCAGCAGGCCGTGGTGGAGCGGTTCTCGGCCGCGTTACGAACCGGCCGGTTGCAGGACCTGATGGAGGTCCTGGCGCCGGACGTGGTCCTGATCGCCGATGGTGGCGGGGTCGCGCCTGCCGTCCGTACGCCAATCCACGGAGCCGAGCTAGTGGCGAACTTGCTCGCGCTCGCGAGTCAGTCGGGGGCCGAGTTCGACACGACGACGGTGTGGCTCAACGGTGCGCCTGCCAGCTTGATCAAGAACGGTGGCGGGATCACGGCGACGAGTCTCGTGGTGGAGAACGGGCGGGTCACCCGGATCTACGCGATGCGCAACCCGCAGAAATTGACGCGACTGGACCGACCCGCCGAACTCAGCCGGTAGCCCCGCTGGTCCTCTCGCATACCGCGCGGAGGAGGGCCGTGGGCGTCCAGAGGAGATGCTCGTCGGCGAAGGGAAGCGGGTCTCGGGTATCGCCGAGGGACAGGTCGTGCCTAAGCTCACCGCGGTGCGGATCTCGTGGTCGCATCCGGCTAGGACGAGCTGTCTAACGCGACAGGACGAGACAACCGCTGAGCAAAGCGGATACGTGGCGACGTGCTGCTGGCTGGCGGCGGTGAGGCTTGTGCCGTGGATCGGCGCGGACGGGTCAGCGCCTCAGCAGTCCTGCTAGGACGATGTCGACGGCGCCGTCGAGCGTGGTCTTGTCTGTTGGGGTGGTTGCTGTGGTCTGGGCGAGAGCTCGGATCAGCAGGTAGACCTCATCGACAGTCAGCGAGTCGCGGGCGGCGCCGGCGTCCTGTGCGCGGCTCAGCGCGTCGGCGACAGCGTCTCGCAGTTGGTTTGATGCGTCGCGGACGCCTGGTGGCAGGTCGCTGCCTTCCCCGGCCACGGATGCAAGCGTGACCTTCGTGGCGCCGCTCTGAACCATCTCGCGTATGAGCGTGCTCAGCAGCTCGGCCGGTTCGGAGCTTTCGCTCAGCGAGCGAGCGCGGGCGGTAAGCCGTTGAAAATGAGCGATCAACGTCGCCTCGACGAGAGCCTGCTTGGTGGGGAAATGGCGGAACACGGTGGCGATACCGACGCCGGCCACGCGAGCGACGTCCTCTGTGGATCCGGTGGCGCCGTGGCGGCCAAAGACAGTTTCGGCAGCGGCGAGGATCCGCTCGCGATTTTGCTGGGCATCTCGACGCACGTGGGAGCGCTACACCGACAATTTCAGTGCCGCAGGTTACCGGAGGCAGCACTTCGGTATGCTAACCGAAGTCCAGACTTCGCTTTAGGAGATTGCTTGATGAACAGACTGTCCGATCCTGCCGATGTCGTCGGCGCCGTCGCTGCCGGGGTGAGCCGCCTGGTTAGCGAAAGCCTCGACCCGACCGAGCGCGACCAGTGCCTTGACAACCTCGCCGGTCTCTACGCAGAGCACACCGACGTCCGGCATCCATTCGCCCCTCTCGGTGCCGAGCCCTTACGTACGCGCGACCAGCTACGCCGCCATTTCGCAGCAGCGCCAGATTTCATTTCCGGCGTCCAACATTTCGAAGCGACGAATGCCGTTATCCACCGAACCAGTGACGCCGAGGTAGTTGTGGTCGAGTTTCGCTACGTGGGTGTCGCCAACGGCGAGCCGTTCGACCTGCCCAACATCTTCGTCGTTCGGGTGCACAACGGAGAGATCACCGAATCACGCGACTACACCGACCACGTCGCGTTTGCTCGTGCCTTCGGCCGACTCGGCGCACTCGCCGCAGCACTCGCTGCTGAAGACGAAGTCGCCGGCGCTAGCCCGCCAAGTTGAAAGCAGGGCCCGCGCCGGAAGAGCGTGACGACTCGTTCCTCGCCACAAGCGCGACTGGCACGACGAAGTTTGCATAGGCACGAGGACGGTCGCGGCGCTGTCGTCGGGGCCCTGCAACCGGCGAGGAGCAGCAGTCTGCTCCCAACGATTTGTGGCAGTCGAGAGTTCTGCTGGTTCGTAATAGCGGCAGCCAGGAGAGCTTCGCCAGAGACTTCTGCATTGACCCGCCCGTTTGCACGACCGTGCCGCACCGAGGCGCGGTTGTGACGACGAGCAAGCATGTGGCCTCACGCTCGTGACCTGCTTCGTTTCTGCTGACGTCAGCCCGTTTTATCCTCATTGACCGCCCGGTGGCGACGGAATTGTTCACAGCCGATGTCGCGGCGTGTTCTGTGACGTGCGCTTGTTCATCTGCTGGCGCGTGAGATCGATGCCGCACCTGCTGCCGCTCCTCGCCGACGTTGATGGCTAAGCGGGGCGGGAGGAAGCGCTGCGTTCGTGCCTAGGGAGCCGGGCTCGAGTTCTGACCGGGCGCTATCTGATCGATGACCCTGGTGCGCTCGGCTCAGCGCCCACGAAGCGCTCGCCGCCTGACCAGACAGAACTTCCGGCGATCAGCACTAAGCCACCGGGCCGCGGGTCATGCCTGTGCGGTGCCGCGGCGCAAGCTCAATCCGCGGCGCGTGTGAGCTTCAGTGGTCTCTTGAGCGGCGGCGGCCGGCGCGCTTACTAGCAGCAGTCCGAGAGCCGCCGCGCCGAGGATCGCGATGATTGACCCCGTGCCGTAGTGGTAGCCGATCGCCTCCAGAGCTTGCTTGCCGGCCGAGCCTGAGGAGGTCCCGGCCGTGGTTCCCATTCCCATCGCCATTCCCATCGAGCCGTGAGCTGCGCTTGTTCCGCTACCTGCCCAGATGGGATGGAGCGACGGTGCGATTACAAACCAGGCTCCGGCGATGACTGCGAGCGCAGAGCCGATCACCGGCCACCGTCGGCCTCGAGGCCTGCTCATCAGCAGAGTGGCACCGAAGAAGGCAAGCACCGCGGGTGCCAGGTGGAGGGTCGCATGCGATTCACTCCATGCCCAGGACGGGCCGCTCCCAAAGTTGAACGTCGGGCCGATGAAGGGGATGAGTCCACCCCAGATAGCCACCGCCGCGATCAGGAGCCCGATCGGACGTGTCGTTGGCCGGGTGACAGGATGCATGCGGTGCTCTCCTCGGTCGCTTGGTGATCTCGGCAGAAGATAGGCTCATCGCGCGCATCACGCAACCCGATCTCGTCTGCATCAGGGCTCGTCAGCAAATCCGCGGGAGCGGGTCTCCGGAGAGCATGTCGACGACGCGGCTGCCGCCGAACGCTGTGTTGAGGAGGACCATGCCTGGCGGCTCGGTACGGACCTCGCCGATCACAGCCGCGTCTTTGCCCAACGGATGCGAGCGCAGCGCTGAGAGTGCGCTGTCGACCCCGCTGGGGCCGACGATGGCGACGAGCTTGCCTTCGTTGGCGACGTACAGCGGGTCGATCCCCAGAATTTCGCAGGCGCCGTTGACCTCGTCACGGATGGGCAGCGCTGCCTCGTCGAGCACGACGCTCAGCTCGGCGGCGAGGGCGAGTTCGGTGAGCACGGTGGCCACCCCCCCGCGGGTGGGGTCGCGCAGCCAGCGCACCTCCGCAGTGGCGTCGAGCAGACCGGCCGCCAGTTCGTGCAGGGGGGCGGTGTCGCTGCCCAGGTCGGTCTCGAGCTCGAGTCCTCCGCGGGCGATCATGATCGCCATGCCGTGGTCACCGATCGATCCCGAAACGAGCACGCGGTCTCCGGGACGCACGAGGTCAGGTGAGAGCTCGGTGTCGCGCTCGAGCACCCCGACGCCGGCGGTCGCGATGTACATCCCGTCAGCTTTGCCGCGCTCCACAACTTTGGTGTCCCCGGTGACGATCGCCACCCCGGCGCGCTGTGCAGCGGCGGCCATCGATTTGACCACCCGAGTCAATTCGGCGGTCGCCAGCCCCTCCTCGAGGATGAACGAGGTCGAGAGCCAGAGCGGCCGCGCTCCGGCCATCGCCAGGTCGTTGACCGTGCCGTTGACGGCGAGCTCGCCGATGTCCCCGCCGGGAAAGAACAGGGGATTGACCACCGACGCATCAGTGGAGAAGGCAAAGCGCGGGGCGCCGGGCGCAGCCGGCAGGCAGGCTGAGTCTCCGAGGGCCCCCAGCGTGGAGTTGGCGAACTCGCGGACGAAGAGGGTCTCAACGAGCGTATGGCTGGATTTTCCACCCGCACCGTGGGCGAGCGTGATGTGCTCGTCCATCAGCTTGACGTGAGGGCGCCGACGTCGGCGCTCGATCGCGTCGAGCACGTCCTCCTCGGTGCGGCTCATGGTGCGGCCGGCTCGCGCGTTCGGCGGCCGGCGTGGCGACCGTAGTTGTAGTACGCGGCGCAGGCCCCTTCGCTGGAGACCATGCAGGTGCCGATCGGCCGGTCTGGGGTACACGCCGTCCCGAAGACCTTGCACTGCCACGGTTTGATGACGCCCTTGAGCACCTCACCACATTGGCAGGCTTTCGGGTCAGCGACCCGTACGCCGGGCACGTCATAGCGCTTCTCGGCGTCCCAGAGGGAAAAGTCTTCGCGCAGTTTGAGAGCGCTCTGGGAGATGAAGCCCAGGCCGCGCCACTCAAACGTGCTGCGGAGCTCCATCGTCTGGGCGATCGCCTGGAGGGCGAGCGGGTTACCGGCTTCCAGTACGACGCGCGTGTACTGGTTCTCGACCTCGGCGCGGCCCTCGGCGAGCTGGCGCATGACCATGTACACGCCCTGGAGGACATCGAGCGGTTCAAAGCCGGAGACGACGATCGGAAGCCCGTAGTCGCGGCAGATGAATCGGTAGGGGCGCGTGCCGATCACGGTGGATACGTGGCCCGGGCCGATAAACCCGTCCAGGCGCAGGTCGGGCGATTCGAGGATCGAGCGAATCGCCGGAATGATGGTCACGTGATTGGCGAAGATGGAGAAGTTGGAGATCCCATCCTCTCGCGCGCGCAGCAGCGTCAGGGCCGTGGACGGAGTCGTGGTCTCAAAGCCGATGGCGAAGAACACGACCTCCCGATCGGGGTTCTCGCGGGCGATCCGCAGCGCATCGAGCGGTGAGTACACCATGCGAACGTCTGCCCCCTTGGCTTTGGCGTCGAGCAGGGAGCCGTGGCTGGCTGGTACGCGGAGCATGTCGCCAAACGTGGTGAAGATGATCTCCGGGCGCTGCGCGATCGCGATCGCGTCGTCCTGGCGTCCCATCGGGATGACGCACACGGGGCAGCCCGGGCCGTGGACAAGCTCGATCTCGGGCGGCAGCAGGTCCTCGACGCCGTGTTTGTAGATCGCATGGGTGTGTCCGCCGCAGACCTCCATGAGCTTGTAATGACGTCCGGGTTCGACGAGCCCGGCGATCTGTTCAGCGACGCGTTTGGCCACATCGCCCGAGCGGTACTCGTCCACGAACCTCATCAGCGGAGTCCGATCGCGTCGACCAGCAGGTGATAGGCCGTCGCCTGCGCTTCCTGGAGCCGGGGGATGTAATCGCCGCTGATCACCAGCGCATGGTCAAGGCCCGGGAGCTTCGCCGCGCGGCCGCCGTCGTATCCGAGGAGGCCGACCGTCGTCATTCCGCGGCGGTGTGCCTCGGCAAGGCCCGCGACGACGTTCGGAGATGAGCCGCTGGTAGAGATGGCCAGCGCGACGTCGCCGGAGCCGCCCAGTGCTATGAGTTGGCGGCTGAAGACATTTTCAAAGCCGACGTCGTTGGCCACGGCCGTGACGGTGGCCGTGTCCTCGGCCAGTGCGATGGCTGGCCAGCCACGCGCCCGGGCGTCGTAGGCAACGTCAGCCGCGTCGGTGGCTGAGCCGCCGTTTCCGAAGGTGAGCAGACGGCCACCGTCGTGGAGCCGCGTTTTGACGTCGGCGCCGCAGCGAGCGAGCCCGTCCAGGTCGATCGTGTCGCGCAGTGCAGACGTGTCGCGGCCCTTGGCCAGCGTGGATGATCGAACGTCGGCCATGACCGATTCGAGGTCGTTCTCGGAGCCTTCGAGAAATGGGTAGAGGAAAGCTGTCTGGTCGTCGGGGACTCGCTCGAGCGCCACCCCGGCGTGGCACAGGACCACGTCTCCGACGTTGAGCTGGTCAGCGATGAGATCGACGGCGATCTCTTCGTGGACGCCGTCGTGCTCGACGGTGGCCGTGCGTCCGGCCAGCGCGACCACGCGCGCTTGCGGGCCGACGTCCCCGCAGGTCAGGCACCCCTCCTCGAGCAGTCCGGGATGCTCGAAGAAGACGTGAACCAGCTCCCAGAGAACGTGGTAGGCGGTCTCCTGGATCTCCTGAACGATCACCGGATCATCGCTGGGTACGGCGAAGACAAAGTCGGCCTCGACGCCAGTCCCATTGCCGGTCATCGCGATGGTCATCAGGCCGCGTCGGCGGGCGTCGACGAGCAGCTCAGCCTCGTCTGCGACAAGCGCGCCGTGCGCGAGCACGAGGACGGCGTCGTCGGCGCGGGCGAACGCACCGAGTGTGCTCGCCGCCGGCAAAGTGAGGGCGGGAAGTGCCCGCTTGCCGACGATCACCGGGTGCAGGAACTCCACGGCGACGTGGGCCGCGTCGGACGCGGCGCCGCCGCGTCCGTGGGCGAACAGCGTGCCCCCGCGCGACAGCGACCGAGCGAGGGCGTAGCAGGCCGCGGCGAGGGACTCCTGCTGGGAGGCGAGGAAGGTTTCGAGGACACGCGCTCGCAGAGCGACCGCGTCAGTCACTCGATTGCACTGCCTCTGAGCTCCTCAAGCTCCTTCTCCCAGTCACCGCCGAGCGTTTCGAGAAATTCGCGGGTGCTCTGGGCCTGCCCCTCGTCGACCTTGGACATCGCAAAGCCGACGTGAATTAGAACCCAATCGCCGATATCGACCGCATCCTCACCCGTGAGCAGCGCCACGTTGACGTTGCGCCGTACGCCAGAGACATCCGCCTTGGCGATGTGATGAGCTCGATCGACCCACTCGACCAGTTGTCCGGGAATTCCCAGGCACATGAGGCGGACCGCGCCTTGCCTAGCCGGGGAGCTGCGGTGGAGGATCGGACGTTGCCCCGGCGTGCTCGGTCGCAGCGGCGCCGACCGTGGAGGTCGCCGGGGCGGGGCTGGTGTCGCCAACGATGTCCTGCAGGGCACCGGCGACCTGCTCGAGCGCACCATTCACGGTGCCGAGGGCCGGGCCGATCGGGGCGGTCTGGGACTCGATCGCTCGGACGCCAAAAGTCACCAGACCCAGCGTGGCTGAGATCCGTCGCAGGGAGCGGGCGATCGCGACGAGGTAGCCGGCGAGGACGAGCACGACGAGCAGGACCTCGACGAGCGTCAGGATGATGAGAACGGTGTTCACGATTGACTCCTTGCTGCGTCGCGATGATGCTCGATCTCTTCCACAAGCTCGGTCCCGCGCGCGATGGTCGTGCCCAGCAGGTGCGAGGTCTGGGTGTTCTGGGCTACGCGCTTACCCATCGTCCAGAGCTCGTCAACTCCGGTCTGTATTCCGGTAACGGTCCGGCGCAGCACTTCTAGTAGCCCCCACACCACAAGGGCGACGATCAGGCCAACGGCGAGCGTGATCCACCAAGCCGCCTGATTGGATGACATGGCCAGGATGGTCATGACATGAGCCCGAGCTTGCGGAGGTAGGCAACGGCGAGACCCGGCACCGCAGCGCCGAGAGATCGGGTCGTTTCGAGCTGGTCGACGCCGTCGAGGTTGGTGGCAATGCCCACGCCCGCGGTGAGGATGTCGCTCGCGTAGGCATCAATCTCCTTGGCGGGCTCCATGATTCGGGCGAACAGCGTGATCACCAGGAGAAGCACGACGAGGCCGAGCGCGAGCCCGATCCAGGCGAGAATCGCGCCGGCCGTGGAGATGGCGAGCACCGTCATTTGGCCAGCATCTTCCGGGCGGCGGCCAGCCCACGCGTGATGCGGTCGATCGCGTGATTGGTGTTGCGAACGTCCCACAATGGATCGGTGTTGACCCGGGCGCCGTCGAGCGCCTGGGTGATGTTGACCGCTTGGCTGGTGATGCGGCGTCCGACGAAGATGATCGTCAGCAGCAGGCCGGCGGCCAGCAGCACCACGACGAGTCCGATCGCCCACCCCACGTACCAACCTGAGGCAAGCCCGAACAGGTTCACGCTGACGCTCCCGGGCCGGTGTCGCGGATGACCGACCGGGCGTAATTGGCCAGTGTGGTCGACTGCGAGAGATCGACACCGTGCGCCTCGCGGGCGTGCGCAACGGCCTTGGCGAGCACCTCGTCCTCGGTCTCTCCCGTGACCTCGGCGCGGCAGACCACACCGGCGTCCTGGCACTTGAAGCTCTTCATCACGGAACTCTCCCCATGAAAGTTGACCCGGCGGCTTTGACCGGGTAGGTGTACCATACACACAGCGGGTCCGTCCAGCCAGTGGAGAGGTGTGCAAGTGGCGACGACCAAGACAGCGGCGAAGACTCCAGCAGAGCGACTCCTGGATGTGCTGGGCCCGGTCGACCGTTTCCATGAGGACGTGGGTGACTTCGGTTCGCCGGCGAGGATGAGCATGGAGGAATATCTCGAGCCCTTTGCGTACGCCGACGAGAAGTCGCGTTTCGGGCCGATCGAGAAGGTGCACCTGTTCTGGTACGCGGGCATGAGCTGCGATGGCTGCACCGTTGCGGTGACCGGTGCCCAGGCTCCGACGCTCGAGGGTCTCATGATGGGTGCTCATCCTGGTCTGCCGCGGGTTGTCCTTCATCACCCGGTGGTCAACCTGGAGTCCGGTCCCGCGTTTGAGCGGGCGGCTGAGCAGGCCATCAAGGGTGAGCTCGACGGTCCCTTCGTCGTCGTGCTCGAGGGATCGATCGCCGACGAGACGATCGCTCACGCTCAGGGTGGCTATTGGGCCGGGCAGGGCGAAGAGCCCTGGGGGCCCGACGGCGCGCACCGCACTGTCACCGCCGAGGAATGGATCGCTCGATTGGCTCCCAATTCCGCGGCGATGATCGCGATCGGGACCTGTGCCACGTGGGGAGGGATTCCCGCGGCGGCCGGCAACCCCACGGGTGCGATGAGCCTGATGGACTTTCTCGGCCAGGATTACCGCAGCACGTTCGGCGTTCCGGTCGTCAATGTTCCCGGCTGCCCGCCGATCGGTGACAACTTCATGGAGGCCGTCGCGGCGATCGTCTACTTCCTGCAGGGCTTCGGGCCACTGCCCGAATTTGACGAGCTCGGGCGTCCGGCCTGGCAGTTCGGTGAGACTGTGCACCGACACTGCGTGCGCGGCGCTTACTACGAAGAGGGCGTCTATGCCAAGGAGTTCGGCGATAAGGAATGTCTGGTCGAGATCGGCTGCTGGGGCCCGGTCGTCAATTGCAACATCACCTCGCGCGGCGCGATCGGTCATGTCGGCGGCTGCATGAACTCTGGCGGCGCCTGCATCGGCTGCACGATGCCGGGCTTCCCCGACAAGTTCACGCCGTTCTACACCACCGCTCCCGGCTCGAAGGTGTCCACGACCATGTCGCGGATGGTGGGAAGCTTCATCCGACCCCTGCGCGCCTATTCCAACGCGAATCTCAACCGCGAGGTGCGCTGGGATGTCGAGGGCCACGTTCCCAGCGGCTGGGCCCGGGAAGAGTCCGAGCCCGGACCCGTCCGGGATCTCGGCCACAAGTTCTACGACGTTCTACGGCGCTCAAACGACCGCTCCAAGAACAAAGGCGAGACGTGGGGCAAAGGCAGCGAGCTCACCCTTGCGCAGAATCCCGAGCTAGAGCAGCAGCTTCCGGGCGCAGATGACTCACGCTGACCTCAACGAAAGGCGCTAGACCTCGTGTGCTTTAAGAACCTCCCGATCGAGTTCGACGAGGGCGGCGTGGCCACCCTGCGCGGGGGCATCCCCGATCCATACTCGGTCACGGTGAGCAAGCCCGACGCGGGGATGTCCAACGAAGAGCAGCGCGAGATGATCGACCGTCTGGTTGCCTCCAACGGACACATTCGTGAGGCGAACATGGATCCCGTCACGCGCGTCGCCGGGGCGATCGCGGTCAACATGGTGGCGAACCTCAAGGACCGGACCTATCTGGACGCGCGGTCGCAGGCGACGCTGTTCCGAGGCTATGAAGTCATTCTCATGGGTCGCGATCCGCGCGATGCGATCTTCATTTCCTCGCGCGCGTGCGGTGTCTGCGGAGGCGTGCACTCGCATTGCTCTGCCTACGCGATCGAGATGGCGATGGGTATCGAAACGCCGCCGATGGGCACGGTGGTGCGAAACCTGGGCGAGGCCGCTGAGATGGGTTACGACAACCCGCTGCATCTGTA
>JAABUZ0100003612.1_pt1 | contig 22678 bp, 18 predicted proteins | sample 5562091 | NCBI WGS metagenome assembly JAABUZ01 (sample SAMN12813069, study PRJNA571459) | rock metagenome | isolation source: Antarctica rocks | place: Antarctica: Victoria Land, Linnaeus Terrace sud | collected 2015-12-21
GGCGTCCTCCGCGATCATGGGTCCTGAGCGCACCGACGCGCTGCACCCGCCTGCGTGCAGCATATAACGCAAACGTATTTCAGCCAAGCTGTACTAGTAGCGACCACCACGACCGCGGCCGCGATACCAGAAGCCACCACCACCGAAAAGGAGGAGGAGCACTACAATGATCACGAGTAGGGTAAGCGTATCCATTGTCTTCTCCTTACTTCCGCCGCCCCGCGAACGTACGGGGTGACCCTCTGGTCATGATGAAAGCAAGGAGCATGCCAAGAAGGAAATGCAATGAGAGCAGGCATTATGCCTGCTCTCAGTACAAACCAGGACTCTCTCCTCTCTATCGCCCCGAGATTACGAACGCAATCAGTTCCGTACGGCGATAAAGAGGGGCCGGGGGTGAGGAATCGCTAGTCCCCGTCGCCCGCTGCGGTGGCGAGCGAGCGGACGCCGACCGGCGTACGCCACGCCTCGTATGCGTCGGTCTTACCACGGACGACATCATTGAAGAGTGCATCGAGTCGCTGCGTGATCGGGCCAATTGCACCGGAGCCGATCTGGTGATGGTCAATCATCGTCACGGGCGTCACTTCCGCCGCTGTACCGGAGAAGAAGACCTCGTCCGCGACGTAGAGTTCCGTCCGGTCCACCATCCGCTCCTGGACTTCGAGGCCAAACGATTCGCGGCACAGAACGATAAAGGCGTCCCGCGTGATGCTCTCCAAAATGCCGCTCGTCAGATCGGGCGTGACGACGACGTTATCGCGCACGAAGAAGAGGCACGCACCAGGACCCTCCGTGACGTGACCGGACGGATTGAGGATGATTGCGGTATCGTAGCCGTTCAGGCGGGCCTCGGTGCTCGCCAGTTGGCTATTTCGGTAGTTTGAGAGGTTCTTGACGCGCGGCGGCATCACGTCTTCGCTGATGCGGCGATAGGACGAGACACCGGCGGTCTGGCTCATACTCGTCGTCAGATGCGATGGCATCGGGTTCGTCGTGATGAGGATGTCGGTGTCGCCACCGCCACGGAAGCCAGCGCGCGTTGAACTGCCGAAATACGCGAGCGGGCGGATATAGGTGTCGCCCTGGCAGTCGTTCTCCCGCACCAGCGTGAGGCAGGCTTCAATCAACTCATCGCGGCCCCATTGGGGTTCCATGCGCATGAGTTTCATCGAGCGCATGAAGCGGTCCATATGCTCGGTCAGCCGGAAGATAAACAGTTCTTCCTGCTCATCGTTCCAGTAACCACGAATACCTTCGAAGACAGCGGCAACCGAGGACCAACCGATCTGCGTGACATGCACCGTCGCGTCGTCCCAGTTCGTCTGCTTGCCATTCCACCAGAGATGCTTTGGATGCTCGGCCATCGGTTGTACCCCTCTCAATGTGTGCGCCGTTCTTTCGCCGCGCGGCGCGATGCGGTAACCAGTGTTGCATCCGCAGCATAGCATATCATTTCCGTTGCCGAAACCCCCAATTAGCGTCTCAAACATACCAAACACACCCAATTGGATGCTATGGGTTACGAAACGCAGGTATTTTAGGCGATTCTCCGACGAATTGGGGGCAGGGACCTATCCCCTCAGCCCCCTTCCTCGTGGGAAGGGAGCTGAGGGGATAGGTTTCCCGTTACTTTGGCGGATCGTGCGGGCTGTCATCCGTCACATAGGCCTTGTCCCAGGCGCGGATGAAGATGTTGGTGTTTATCACCACATAGCCCTGCTTGTTCTTCGGCACATTGACGATATACGGCTTGATGGCGTAGTTGTCCGTCCGCCAGTGGATCGGCATGTATGCGAACTGCGTCTGGATACGCGTCTCTGCCTGATAGTACAGGTCGAGCCGTTTCTTCTGATCCGTCTCTGCCGCTGCTTTAATCGTCAGGTCGTCGAAGGTCGGATCATTGTAGCTCTGGCGCGCCGAACCCTTCGCGTGGTACGAGAAGACCTGATAGTACTCGTTGTGAGGGTCCGGGTAGTCCTGATACCAGCGGTAGAGCAATAGTTGGAGGTCAAGTGCGAAGCGGCGCGCATTCCAAACCTTGCCTTCCAATGGCTCCAACTGCATATCCATCCCAATCGCCTCTTTGATCTGACGGGCGATCTCGTCTGGGTAGCCGGTCGGGATGTCGAGGTCGGAAGAGTTGTACGAGAGCGTCACTTTCGGCCAGTTGCGCCCGCCCTCGAACGTCGTCCCCTTCAGCGCGTCCAATGCAGCGGTTTTGTCGAACTTCTGCAGGCTCTTCAACTTATTGTCGTCGTCATCAAAGAACCCAAAGACGCCGGGAGCCGTCATCGCATAGGCAATCGTGTGGATCTTCTTGCCGACCTGGTTGACGAGACGATCCTTATCAATCGAGAGGATAACAGCCTTGCGGACTTCGAGTTTATCGAAGGGCGGGTGGCCGGTGTCCGGCACGAGGAAACGGGTGCCGGGGTAGACATACGAGAAGGTCTGTGGCTTGAGAGTGGCGCTGTTCTTGAAGCGGTCCACCTCGGTTGACGGGATGACCTGATAGTCCACGTCGCCGTTCTCGAAGGGCAGCGTGCTCTTCGTGATGTCCGGGACGATCTTGACGGTGATGTACCGCTGCCGGATCGCCTTGGCATTCCAGTATTTGTCGTTCTTGAGGAGGTCCAGTGACTGGTTGTGCTTCCATGTGATGATTTGGAAGGGGCCACTAGCGAGCACCGGTTTGCCAGTCTTACCGGGATCGGTCCATGAAGAAACACCCTTCGCGTCCGTATACTTCTTCACCTCATCTTCACGCGCCACGTCGGATGCAATAAACGCCGCCTGATTGGGAATGAGACCGGCGAACTTATCGCCGGTGATCTCCAGCGTGCCGTCATCCACCGCCTTGACGCCCATCGCATTAATCAATGTTCCGAGATTCGGATCGTCCGCCTTGGCGCTGGAGACATCAGACGCGCCTTTAATAACGCCATCCCAGAAGGAGCCGTAGCCGTTGCCAGTACGTGGGTCCACTTGGCGCCGCAGCGAGTAGACGAAGTCCTGCGCTTTGACCGGCTGGCCATCGCTCCATGTCGCGCCCTTGCGGATCTTGAACGTGAAGATCGGGCCACTATTTGAGTAGGATTCCGCCAACTCCGGCAGCAGGTTGAAATCCTGGTCGTATGCCAGGAGGCCCACCATGTGCTGGGTTATGCCCTGACAGTACAAGTCGCGGTTGAAGTCGTTGTCCACCCCTTCAAGTGATGCGTAGTCAAAGAGCACCTTCTTGCTCTCAGGGCCAGTGGCGGCAGCGGCGGTCGTCGGCGAACCGGCGGCGACTGAGCCTGTTGCGGCGGTTGCGGCAGGCACCTTGGTCGCGGCAGCAGCCGGAGCGGTCGTTGGCACGGCTGCGGAAGCAGCCAAGGCAGTCGGAGCAGTGGTCGCGGCAGACGCGGTCGTCGGTGCGGCGGCGGGTGCCTTGGTCGCGGCGACAGTCGGCGCGCTGGTCGCCGTCGGGCTGCTGGTTCCACCGCAGGCGGCGAGCGCCGCACTGCCCGCGACTGTACTCGCCATCGCGAGAAAGGTGCGGCGGGGCATGCCTGCTCCGCGCAGGCTCCGTTCGAGATGAGCGAGCGCCTCTGGATCGCGCAGGACGGCACGAGCATCGGAATTGAGATCGGGCTGTTGTTCGCTAGTCATGTGTCTGTCGCTCCTTGCTGTCGTTGGTATCCGCATACGCGGAGACTCTGCCGAGGAACCCTTCAACCCATATCCCTGTGCGATCAAACAGGTCACAGACACGTTTCCGGCTGCCCCTGGTGATACCAATCCATCCGCATCATGGCATTACACCGCGATACCAATGATGCTCGCGTAGTACGGTACGCCCGCTCCATGCGAAGTCTTTTTGTCCCTTCAGATTGAAAAATAGTGTAGCAAATCACGTCCACAAATGCAAGTGGAAAATTCGTGACCCTTGGACAGCCATCCAAATTGTGGGAATTACCGGTGGGAGCAGGTTATCACCGTGCTTCTCACCGTTGCCGCAAGAAGTCACATACGCGAAGAGAGCACCCGTTCCCGGATGCCCTCTCTGCTTCCCCTTTCCTTTGCCTGGTGGCAAAGGAAAGGGGGCCGGGGGGTGAGGTTTCCCTTTCCCCGTTACTTCGTGGGGTCGTGCTTGCTGTCGGCGGTGACGTAGACACGGTCCCAGAGACGCCCGAAGATATTGGTGTTCATCACCACATACCCTTGCTTGTTCTTCGGCACGCCCTGCACATACGGCTTGATGGCGTAGTTGTCTGTCCGCCAGTGAATCGGCATGTACGCGAACTGCGTCTGGATGCGCGTCTCCGCCTGATAGTACAGGTTAAGCCGCTTCGCCTTGTCCGTCTCCGCCGCTGCTTTCTTTGTCAGATCGTCGAAGGTTGCATCCGTCCACGACTGCCGCGCGCCATTCCCCTTGTTGTGGATCGAGAAGGTTTGGTAATACTCGTTGTGGGGATCGGGATAGTCCTGGTACCAGCGGTAGAGCATGAACTGGAGATCAAGGGCGAAGCGCCGCGCGTTCCAGACCTTGGCCTCCAGCGGCTCCAACTGCACGTCCATGTTGATGGATTCCTTCAACTGGCGTGCGATCTCATCGGGATAGCCCGTCGGGATGTCGGTATCCGAGGAGTTGTACGAAAGGGTAATCTTCGGCCAGTTCTTGCCACCTTCGTAGGTTGTTCCCTTCAGTGCGTCCATCGCTGCCGTCTTATCGAACTTCTGCAGATTCTTCAGTTTGTTGTCGTCGTCATCGAAGAAGCCGAAGACGCCCGGTGCCGTCATCGCGTAGGCAATCGTGTGGACCTTCTTGCCGACCTGGTTGACCAGCCGGTCCTTATCAATCGAGAGCAGCGTCGCCTTACGGACTTCGAGTTTGTCGAAGGGCGGATGGCCGGTATCCGGGACGAGGAAGCGCGTGCCTGGATAGACGTAGGGGAACGTCTGGGACTTGAGGGTGGCGCTGTTCTTGAAGCGGTCCACCTCGGTGGCGGGGATAGCCTGATAGTCCACGTCACCATTCTCGAAGGGCAGCGTGCTCTTCGTAATGTCCGGGATGATAGCGGACGTGACATATTTCTGGCGGATTGCCTTGGCGTTCCAGTATTTATCGTTGCGCACGAGATCAATTTGCTGGTTATGCTTCCACGCGGTGATCTGGTACGCGCCACTGGCGAGCACGGGGCCACCGGCCTTCGCCGGATCCGTCCACGAGGAGACGCCCTTCGCGTCCGCGTACTTCTTGACGATATCTTCTCGTGCAACGACAGCGGCAGTATACGCTGCCTGGTTCGGGATCAAACCGGCGAAGGCATCGCCCGTGATCTCGAGTGTGCCATCGTCCACTGCCTTGACGCCGACTGCCTGTGCCAGTTTGTCGAGGTCGGCTGCCGGGGCATCCGCCTTCGCGGCGGAGAAGTCGGATGCGCCTTTGATGACGCTGTCCCAGTACGATGCGTAGCCGTTACCGGTGCGTGGGTCCATCTGCCGTCGCAGGGAATAAACGAAGTCCTGCGCCTTCATGGCCTGACCGTCGCTCCACGTTGCGCCCTTGCGGATCTTGAAGGTGAAGACAGCTCCATTGTTCGAGAACGACTCTGCGAGGTCCGGCAAGGCGTTGAAGTCCTGGTCGTACTGCAGGAGGCCGGACTGGTGTTGCGAGACGCCACCGCAATAAAGGTCGCGGTTAAAGTCATTGTCTACCGGCTCGCTGGTGACATTGAGGCCGTCAATGAAGACTTTCGTGCTTTCCGGGCCGGTGGCGGCGACCGGCGACCCTGCCGCAGCGGAACCGGCGGCGGTCGTGGATGCCGGGGCAGCCGTAGATGCGGCAGCCGATGCGACAGGCGCTTTGGTCGCCGCAGCGGCGGAACTGGCTGCTGCCGTCGGCGCGGTGGTTGCCGCCGCTGCCGGGGCAGTCGTCGGTGCGGCGGCGCTGGCTGCCTTGGTCGCCGCTACCGTTGCTGCAGTCGTCGCGGTCGGGCTACTGCTCCCGCCGCAGGCAGCGAGCGCAGCGGAACCGGCGACGGCGCTGGCCATCGCGAGGAAGGTGCGACGCGGCATGCCCGCCCCGCGCAGATTGCGTTCGAGACGCGCGAGCATCTCCGGATTCCGGAGTACCTGCTTCTGATCCCACATGTCCTGAGAGTCCATTTTCCTGCTTCCCTCCATGCTTCGTTTGTGCGCCGCCATGACCGCATGGCGTGGTCGCTACGCACCAATGGTTATCGAGTACCGATGACGACTGTCACGCATAGTGTATGACAATGACGGGCAATCCGTCCAATCACCTCCTTTGTTCACGCGAAATTCTGCGCAACGGACATCGTCATGCGTAATGGCAGGCAACCCAATGGTCGTTCTCGCGTGGTGTCAAGAGAGGCACATCTGTTGTGCAGTTTGGCCGTGCCATTGGACAACGGGTATGGAATGGGCACCCTGATGGGGGGTTCGCCGGGCTGGGCACATCGCCGGTGAGCACCATCCGGTTGCGCGACACACCCGGAATGGGTACGGGAATTGCTGAAATGAGCGCCTTCGTGTACGGGTGCGAAGGGGTCTCGGTGATTGTCTTGCTATCACCGATCTCCATCATCTTGCCGAGGTACATGACGCCGACACGGTCGGAGATATGCGCGACGACGGCGAGATTGTGTGCGATGAAGAGATAGGTAAGACCAAATTCGCGCTGCAAGTCGCGCAGCAAATTAAGGACTTGCGCCTGAATCGAGACATCGAGCGCGGAGACTGGCTCGTCGCAAATAATTAGTTGCGGGTTGGGAGCGAGTGCACGCGCGATGCCGATGCGCTGCCGCTGCCCGCCGGAGAACTCGTGCGGATACCGATTGACGAAGTACGAGTTCAGCCCGACGACACGGAGGAGCTCGCGCACGCGCTCGCGCCGCTCCTCCCGCGTGCCGATGCCGATAATATTCAGCGGCTCGGCGATAATCGAGCCGACGGTCATGCGCGGATCGAGAGAGGCGGCGGGATCCTGGAAGATCATTTGCAGGCCGCGACGGACCTTTCGCAGTTCGTTACCATTGATCCGCGATATCTCGTGCCCGTTGAACGTGACCTTGCCGCTCGTCGGATCGTAAAGCCGGATGACCGTCTGACCAAGCGTCGTCTTGCCGCAACCGGACTCGCCAACGAGGCCGAATGTCTCTCCTTTGCGGATCGAAAAGGAGATGCCGTCCACCGCCTTGATCGTTGCGTGACGACCGAAACCGCCGACGCTGAAATGCTTCTTGATGTCGTCAACAACAAGGATCGCATCCTGCTCGATCGGCTTCAGTGATGCCTCCAGAACTTCCTGTGCCAACGTGGTCTCCTTCGGAGAAGTAGTCGGTAGTTAGTAGTCAGAACGGGGTTCCGATCTCAACTGACTACTGACTACTGGCTACTGCCTGCTCCTGTTCAATCGGATGCCAACATGCTGCGAGATGATTGGGGCCCATTACTTCCAGTTTCGGCGTCTCTTCGCATTGTGACGTCCGACGCGGACAGCGCGGCCGGAAACGGCATCCTTTTGGCGGATCGCGCAAGTCCGGGGGCAGCCCGGCGATGGGGTGGAGGGGCGCTTTGACATCCTCACCGATGCGTGGCACGGAGTTCATCAGGCCGAGCGTGTACGGGTGCCGCGGGTGACTGAACAACTCCCCAACGGGCGCCGTTTCGATGATCTGTCCGGCATACATGACGATGACGCGCTGACACATCTCCGCGACGACGCCGAGATCGTGCGTGATGAGGATAATCGCTGTGCCAGTCTCCTCATTCAGTTTGCGCATCAAATCGAGAATTTGTGCCTGGATTGTCACATCGAGCGCCGTCGTTGGCTCGTCCGCGATCAGCAGTTTCGGGTTGCAGGCGAGGGCGATAGCGATCATCACGCGCTGCCGCATGCCGCCGGAGTATTGGTGCGGATACGAATCGAGCCGTTCCTCCGCGCCGGGAATGCCGACCTGCTTCATCAATTCAACCGCTCGTTGCCGTGCCTCCTCCTTGGACATGCCGAGATGCAGCATCAGTGGTTCGGTCAGTTGAAAACCGATTGAGAGCACCGGATTGAGCGACGTCATTGGGTCCTGGAAAATCATTGCCATATGATGCCCGCGCACCTTGCGCATCTCGGAGTCGTTCATAGTGAGGATGTCGTAGACGTTGTCGTCCACGCGGAAGGTGATCTGACCGTCCACAATCCGGCCGGGTGGGTTCGGCACAAGGCGCATCATCGAGAGCGACGTAACGGATTTGCCGCAGCCGGACTCCCCAACGATCCCGACCGTTTCTCCTTCGTCCACTGAGAATGAGACGCCGTCCACCGCATACACGATTCCCGCGCGCGTGAAGAACTGCGTCTTCAGCCCGTCCACTTCAAGGATTGGCTTCTTCCCATTTCCCCCCGCACCACTCGTCGCTATCGCGCGTGATGTTGCCGTTTCAACCACTGTCTACTCCTCGGATTTGAACCACGAAGCCACATAAAGAGTTACGTCGGGAATCTTCACTTAAATTTTTCTTCTCTTCTCCTCTTCGTGTTCTTCGTGTCTTCGTGATTCAAACGTCCCCTAGTTGTTGCCCTTCGGATCGAGGGCATCACGCAGGCCGTAACCGAGCATGACGAATGCGAGCATTGTCAGCATGACGCAGATGATCGGGATGATCGCGAGGTGCGGATCACTGCGCAGGAATTGTTGCCCCTCCGCGACCATGTCGCCCCACGACGGGTTCGGCGGGCGGATGCCGATACCGATAAAGGAGAGGAACGCCTCCGCGAAGATTGCCGTCGGAATTGCGAAGGTCGTTGAGACGATCAGCGGTGTCAAAGTATTCGGGAGGAGATGGCGCAGAATGATGTACGTACCACCCGCGCCCGCCGTGCGCGCTGCCTTGATGTAGTCAAGTTCACGCAGCGACAGTAACTGCCCGCGTGTCAACCGCGCTATCGTCACCCAACTGGTAATGCTGATCGCGAAAACGATATTGAAGATACTGGGGCCAAACGCCGCGAGCAGGATAATCGCGATCAACAGCGGCGGCAACGTGTTGAAAAGATCGGTCACGCGCATCAGCCCGGTATCTGTATTGCCGGCAAAATAGCCCGCGACGGAGCCAATAAAGATACCGATCACCAACTGCAAGGCGACTGAGCCGAAGCCGACAATCATCGAGGTCCGCGCGCCGAAGACGATCCGGGTAAAGACATCGCGGCCGACGTTGTCAGTGCCAAATGGGAACCAATAATTCGGGCGCGTCCGATAGAATTCGCCCGGCACCTTTTCCGCAAAGCCGTAGGGCGTAATGAAATTGGCGAAGACCGCGCAGAAGAGAATAAGCAGAATGAACGCGAGACCGAGGACCGCGAGCTTGTTCCTGAAGAGGCGATAGATCGCGTCCTTCAAGAGGCTGGTTTGCTTGACACGTTGCTCTCCCAGGAGCGGCAGCGCGATGGCGGTCGTATCCGCAGTCGCCGGGACGACGGGTATCCCCGGCTGAAGTTCGCTGCGATCAGAGATTGCCACCCAGAGACTCCTTCCGCCTACCGGCGACCGACGAAGCGAACACGGGGATCAATGATGCCGTAGACCACATCGAAGACGAGCGTCATCACGGTAAGGAATGCGCCAAAGAGGAGAAATACCGCCATAATCATCGGATAGTCCCGGTTACTCAGGCTCGTCACGAAATACTTGCCGATACCGGGGATGCCGAATGTCTGCTCGACGACGAATGTCCCGGTACCGATACCGGCGAAGATGGGGCCAACCAGTGTGATCGCTGGCATCAGCGCGTTTTTGAGGACGTGGCGACCGATAACGCGCCGCTCACCGACACCCTTCGCGCGTGCCGTTCGGACATAATCCGAACGAATTGCATCGAGCATACTTGCCCGCGTATAACTGGCAATCGTCGCCAGTGGGAGCACCGCGAGTGAAATCACGGGCAGGATGTAATCCCGCGGCGAACCCGACCATGTCGTCTTAAAGCCTAGATTGATATGAAATGCGCTAGGAAGGATAATTACTGTCAGGAACAGGAGTAAGAACGCCGCGACGAAGTTTGGCATACTGGCACCGAAGATCGCGATCAGTGTGCTGAGGTAATCGAGGGGGCCGTTCTGATTGACCGCCGCAAGCACACCAAGCAGGATGCCGCCAACGAACGCGACGAGTGTCGCAATGGCGCCGATCTTCAGGCTGACCGGGAACTGCTCCACGATGATTTCCTGTACCTTGCGGCTCTTGAAGAAGGTGCTGTACCCGAACTCGCCATGCAATACGTTGCCGATCCAGACGACATACTGCACCGGCAGCGGCTTATCGAGGCCATACTGATGATTCAGGTTGGCGACATACCCCGCGCTCGATTTTTCGATCTGGAACGGGCTGCCCGGCGTTGCGTGCATCAGGAAAAAGATCACCAGAGACATCAGGAGGAGAGTGGGGATCATCCAGAGAATGCGTCCCGCGATATATCTGCCCATGCCGAACCTCCGATTCTGACTGCACCCCTATACGTTGAAGTCCCGCCCAGCGTGGGGCGGGTCGTCAGTGATTGAGTCGAACGCTCAAACGACCATTCGTTGCTTCATTCGCACGAAATGTAGCATGTTCATAACCCGGTGTCAATCAGATGGTTTTGCGATTATCACATGCGCCTTTTGTGCGGTTACACGATCGGTATTCTCTGGTATCTGTCTGTCAGGATTCGGAGAAATAGTTATTCGGTGAAGCGATAGCGGACAAGGGATGTGATCACCACGAAGGCATCGCGCCAGTTGATTTTCTTCCCCTCATCGAACTCGCGGCCATTATAGGCGATTGGCACTTCGTAGATGCGATGGCCGCGTTTGAGTATCTTCGCCGTCATCTCCGGGTCGAACCCCCAGCGATGCTGTTTGAGGGTGAACGAATGCGCGACCTCACGGGTGCAGAGTTTGTAGCACGTTTCCATATCGGTGAGCGTCGTGTTGTAGAGAATATTGGCGAACATCGTCAGTAATTTGTTGCCGACCTGATGCCAATAATACATCGCCTTGTGTTCGCCGAGGAATCGCGAGCCATAGACGACACTGCTGCGCCCTTCGAGGATTGGACGCAGGAGGGTCGGATAGTCACGCGGGTCGTATTCTAAATCGGCGTCCTGCACGAGCAGGAAATCGCCGGTGGCGTTTTCGATGCCGGTCCGCACGGCTGCACCCTTGCCCCGGTTGCGGGAGAGGAGGAAAACGCGTACACCGGGCAACTCCGCAAGCCCCGGCAATAACTCCCGCGTGCCATCGGTCGAGCCATCATCCACGAGGACGATTTCAGTGGTCAGCCGGAGCGCGCTCAGGTCCACGCTCCGGATGCGCCGGACGATTTCCGTCAGCGTCTCGTGTTCGTTGTAGATCGGCACGATGACCGACAGGGTACGCCACTGTGGCGAAACAGGTTCCTCCGGCCATTGCCACGACATACAGCGATGCCTCCACTGGAGTAGTCAGCAGTCAGCAGTCAGTAATCAGAACGAAGCGATGCTGCTGGTTACTGATTGCAGACGACGCACCGGGTCATCCTCCCCGATGCGCGATACTACCGCATCACTTCGATTGCCGCATCTTCGGGGCAGGAAGGGAGACACCGAGGCGGCCACAGAGCGCCGACAGTGATTCGAAGCGGAACGGATGCGCCCGCCGATCAATGTGCGCCCGGAGTTCGTCCACGGTGCGGCGCGCCCGTTCCACGGTATGCGGGGAGTAGTGGTAACGCGCGGCATAGTCCGTAAACTCATCTTCATCATGCAATTCGACGCGCCCATCCGGGAAGATCACCAGATCGAGGTCGAGATCGGTATACGCAACGGTCGGTTCCGGCTCAGTCCGCCAATATGGTGGTCTGGCGACGTTGCAGTAATAGCCGCGCAGAGCGCCCGATTCGGCGTCATATCCCGCGATGACATTCCACCAGCGGTCACGCCAGAAAAACTCCGCCGTCACATTGCCCGGTTGGAAAATCGGCGAGCGCCCCGCCACCTCCGGCCCAAAGACGCCCGAGACGATCACATGGCACGACCGCCACCGTAGCACCCGTACCGGATACGAAAACCGGGGCTGATCCCCTGTCCGCGCGTGATAGAGCACGACACGCGCCTCCAGCGGGCTAGTTGCCGATCTATCCTGGTGGCGGGCTTTCGCTTGCCGCATTGCTGGCGCGATCAACCCGGAATTCGTCATTCTTCCATCCTCTACAACCCTCACCGTCGCCGCATTCGTATCAATTCACCAGATAATTGGCTGGCGCGAACTGTGCGTGGTCAGGACGGGCCGTCCCAATCACTTCCGCGACGATCTGCTCAAGTGGCAGCGCCGCGCCCTCCTCCCATGCCGCAGCGAACGCCACCGTACCCAGGGCGGTATGCGCGGTCGCGATGGCGTGGTCATGTTCCGAGCGATCCGCAGGGGTAATGGCGATCCCCTGCGTCGTGCGGAACTGTGCCGTGGTGCCGAGAAAACGAGCGGCGCGTGTCATTTCCCCTTGCGCGCAGGCGATTTGCCCCAATTCTTCGAGGCATTTGCTGGCATACGTCGAGGCCGCGTTCTGCCAGAAGATCATCAAGCTTTCAGTTAGGAGCGTCTGCGCCCGCGCGTGATTGCCCTGTTTGTAGGCGATCAGTGCGAGATGCCGGAGCGCGATCGCGATGCCTCGTTGGTCGCCCAGTTCGCGGCTGATCGCCAGACTCTGCTCCTGGAGCATGACGGCGCGCTCGTATTCGCGCTCACCCAGTACGGCTATGCTGAGACAGCCGAGGGAGACCGCGACGCCCCAGCGATCCCCCAACATCTGATACAGCGCCAGGCTCCGTTCGGCGAGCGTTTTTGCCCGCGCAAAATCACCCTGTTCGATGGCAATATTCGCGATATTGCTTGCCGTCAGTGCGACCCCCCAGGCATCGTCCAATTCCTCTTTCAGGGCCAGACTCGCTTCCATCAGTGCGATCGCCTGCGTAAATTCGCCCCGCTCGATAAGCACGCCACCGAGGTTTTCCGAGACCATCGCGATCCCCCGAGCATCCCCTAATGCTTGCCAGAGGACGAGGCTTTCCATGAAGAGCGTGTGTGCCCGTGCATGGTTGCCCTGCTCATACGCCACGAGGCCGAGATTGTTGAGCGCGTTCGCGATGCCGCGTTTGTCTCCCCCGATCCGGCGCAGCGACAGGCTCTCCTCGAACCGGATCGCCGCGCGGGCGTGATCGCCATAGCGATAGGCGGCCGCCCCCGCCGCGTTGAGCGCCTTCGCCCGGATGGTAGGAGGGGCATTCCGGCTGGTATCGTCGTCCTGCATGAGGAACGCCTCCAGCCAATCGTGCGCCTCCCGGAGATGGCCGCGCCCCTGCCAGAAACGCCAGAGGGTGGCGGCGAGCCGCAACCCCTGCTCCGTCTCGCCGCTCTCGCGCGCCCAGCGGAGCGCCGCCCGCAGATTATCGTGTTCCCGCTCCAGCCGCGCGAGCCATGTCGCCTGGTGCGGCCCCCGCAGCTCCGGCTCCGCCTGTTCCGCAAGCGCGAGGAAGTATGCCGCGTGGTGCCGCTGCGTCTCCGCCGCTTCACCGTGCGCGACGAGCCGCTGCCACGCGTACTCGCGGATCGTCTCAAGCATTGCGAAGCGTGGTTCGTCTCCTCCGTCGGCTTCCACCCGGATGAGGCTCTTGTCCGCCAGCGATGTCCATCGCGTCCCGTGCGGGCAGATTGTCTCCGCCGCATCGCGCGTCCAACCGCCGACGAAGACCGCGAGTTGCTGGAAGAGTGCTCGCTCTGCTTCATCCAGCAGCCGCTCGCTCCACGCGATCGTTTCTCGCATCGTCCGCTGTCGCTCCGGCGCGTCGCGCGGGCCGTCAGTGAGTTCCGGGAGTCGTACCGCGAGCCGCGTCAGGAGCGCGGCGGGCGTGAAGAACTTCACGCGGGCGGCGGCAAGTTCGATCGCGAGGGGCAGCCCATCGAGCCGGACACAGATAGCCGCCACGGCCGCCGCGTTTTCGTCCGTCAGATGAAAGTCCTGCCGGACGGCACGGGCGCGCTGGCAGAAGAGTGTCACGGCGGGATTTGCGGTCAGCGCCGTGCGGTCTGTTGTCGCCGGATCGGGCAGCGCCAGTGGCGGGACGACGTACTCATGCTCGCCCCGCAGATGGAGCGCCGCGCGGCTGGTGACGAGGATCGTTAGCCGCTCGCAATGGGTGAGGAGGTTCGCCACGACGACCGCCTCATCGAGGAGATGCTCGAAGTTGTCGAGGATGAGCAAGATGCGCTGCTCCCGCAACCGAGTAAGGAGATTCTCCCACACGGACCGGCCGTCTTCATCCACACCGAGGGTCTGCGCGACGGTCGTGATGAGGTCATCCGGGTCGCGTATCGGGGCGAGCGAGACGAAATCTACACCGTCCGGGAAATCGCTCCGAACGGCCGCCGCCGCCGCGTGGCTGAGGCGCGTCTTACCCACGCCCCCCGGTCCGATGAGTGTGAGCAGCCGCATCCCCTCCTGCACGATCAATGTACGGATCGCCGCCGTCTCCTCCACCCGGCCAATCATAGGTGTGAGGGGTGCGGGAGGATTGGTATATGCCGGTCGGAGAATGTGTGCGCCTGTTGGGGCAACTGGCGTGGGGAGCGGGGCGGTGGCCTCCGGGCACCGTCCTTCGCGGGCGAAGCGGATGAACGTGTCGCGCTCCTCCGGCGTGACCGCGAGTTCGTCCGCGAGATTTTGCGCGATCTGATAGGCAGGGCGTCGCTCGTCCGCTTCGATCTTTCGCAGCGTCACGGTCGCGCAGCCGATCCGCGCGGCGAGCGTTTCCTGCGTCATATCGAGCGCCTTACGGCGCTGCTTCAACCATCGCCCGAATGAGACATGATCGTCCATTCATTCCTCCATTCGTCATCAGCGGGATGAACGGGCTGCGAGTACACGACTGGCGCGAGGGAACTGCGGGAGTGTATCAGTTTTGTATCGCTTTTTGTATTACATTGCCTCTTCATTTTCCCTATGCCATGTGATTTCATCAAGTGGGCGAGTATAGGAACGATGGAAGATGTTGGAAACGGAAGGGGGTTTTGGTAATGAAGACGATGACGACGATGGTCACAGGACATGACGGCGTCAGCCGCCGCCGCTTCCTCGCACTTGCCGGCGGCCTGGCGGGGAGCGCCATTCTCGCCGCCTGTGGCGGGACGAGCGCGACGAGCACGCCAAAGCCCGCGTTGCCGACGGTGGCCCCAACAATCGCTCCTGCCGCGACGGCGGCGGCTACAGTCGCCGCCCCGACGCGCGGCGCGACCACCGCTGCGGCAACGGCTGCTGCTCCTTCCGCCGCGTCCGCAGCCACTATCGCTACCCGGCCCGCTGGGACGGCGGTGGCCGCATCCGCAGTGAGCGGGACCACAGCGGCATCCTCGGCGGTCAGCGGCAGCGCGAGCGGTCAGGCGCTCGTCATCCAGGCGGTGGAGTATGGTTTCCAGACAATGGGCAGCATCCCCGCTGGCGTGACGACCGTGCAGTTGAAGAATCTTGGCAAGGAGCACCACGAGGCGCAGATCGTCCGCCTTAACGAGGGTGTGACGCTGGATCAGTTGCTGGCCGCGCTCCAGCAGCAAGGCGCGCCACCGCCGATCTTCACCTACGAGGGCGGCCCGGCGGAGGTCGTGCCGGGCCGGACGGCGGAGGTGATGATGAACTTCACACCGGGGCAGTACGCCCTTCTTTGCTTTGTGAGTGCGCCCGATGGCATGACCCACGCGGCGAAGGGGATGTACCTGCCGATCACCGTAAATGCGGCGTCCGGGTCCACCGGGGCGCTCCCGGAGGGGAAGGGCACGCTCGCGCTCGGTGGGGGCGCACTCACACTGCCAGCGATCCTCCCGGCGGGCAGAAGTATGTACCGTGTCACGAACGGGGGGCAGGACCCCCACGCATTCTTCTACGGCCGTATCCCGGCGGACAAGACAGTGGACGACGTGATCCAGGCCGCATCGGACCCCAATTCGAACGGGCCGCCACCCTGGTTCGAACCCTTTGGTGGCATGGACGGCCTGAAGCCGGGTGGCGCGGGGAATGTCGTCTTTGACCTCGCTGCAGGCAACTACGCGGCGGTAGACATCACATACGCCGAGAATAGCAAGCCGGTAGTCACCGTCTTCAAGGTTAGCTAGCGATTACAAAAATCTTCGCGTACCTCCATAATAGTCAGGGTCTCGACGGGGAAATACGAAATTATCGTGGGGAGCGGATAGCACCGCTCCCTGTGCGCAACCGGGCAATATTGGAGAGAAGGATGCCCGCGATAGTCGGGGGTTCAGTGAAGGGGAGTGGGAGATGACAGACGAGGGCATGGGGAATGAGACGATCTCGCGGCGCGGTGCGATCAAGACAGCGTTGCGCGCCGGTGTGTATACCACACCAGTGATCCTTGCGGTGGTGGCGCTAGTATCGAATGTCGCGGCGGTCTCGCCTGCACCAATCGTGACTACCACGCTTGCACCACCGTGACTATCACGCCCGTGCCGACGGTCGCGCCGACGGTCGCGCCAACCAGCACCGTGGTGACAATCATCTTTCCGCCCGGGCCGACGCCCACTGCCGTTTCAGGTGGTGGTGGGGGCGGTGGCGGTGGTCTTGCCGGGGGTCTCTTTGCACCGGTTGGCGCTTCGTCGGGCACATTCACCGAGTTACGAGGCACGGTAGACCTGGGATACGATAACTATGCGGGTGGCAAACCGGTAGTCTGTCCGTCCGGATCGAGCACGTATCTCTACCGGGTCCAGCTTTTCCAACAGCAGCTCTCGATCACGACACCGTTCCCGAGAAACGTTCCCTTCACGGTCTCGGTCGGACTCAATAACTACGCTCCGGTCGCGGTCGGCTTGTTCACAGCGCCACCCGGTCAATCCTTTCCCATCGCCAGCATCACGTTCGCCGCGCCGATTGCGGCGTCCAACGCGACCATTGTGCTGACGCGGGCGGGCGATCCTACCCCATCATATACCACGGGGAAGACGGACATCGCGCCCTACAACTGCAGCGATCTCGTGGGCTCTATGTGAGAAACTCCAGGAATGCTGACTGCGGGATCATTGCCGCCGATGCCGCAGGTCAGACCGCATCCCGCGCCCTCTCTCCGTCACAATGGATGGAGGCGAGGAGGTACACGACGAGTGAGTATGTTCAAAGGATAAAGTTACTCAAATCCTCGTCGGCGGCGATGTCACCAACTTTGTCACGGACGTAGGTCGCGTCAATTGTGATCGTCTGGCCGCGAAATGCGGTGGCGTCGAACGAGAGTTGCTCGATGACGCGCTCGACGATGGTCGCGAGACGGCGCGCGCCGATGTCCTGCGTGCGAGTATTGACGTCCGCCGCCAGTCGTGCCATCTCCTCCAAGCCGTCATCGGTGAATGCGATGTCCACACCCTCGGTGGCGAGTAAGGCGACGTACTGTTTCGTCAGCGCGTTGCGCGGCTCCTTGAGAATAGCGAGCAAATCCGTCTCCGTCAGGCTTTGCAACTCGACGCGGAGCGGGAACCGACCCTGCAACTCGGGGATCAGGTCGGATGGCTTGACGCCGTGGAAACTGCCCGCTGCGATGAAGAGTATGTGGTCCGTCTTTACCGGACCGTAGCGCGTCATCACCACCGAACCTTCGACGATCGGCAGCAAATCGCGCTGCACGCCCTCGCCGGAGACATCCGCGCCGTATTCGCCATTGCGCGAGATCGTCTTATCAATCTCATCAATGAAGACGACGGCAGCATCCTCGGCGCGGCGGATGGACTCGTCCACCACGGCGTCGAAGTCCACCATCCGGTACGCTTCCTGTTGGGTGAGGATACGGCGCGCATCGCGGACGCTGACACGGCGAGAACGGCGGCGCGACGTGTTGCGGCTCAGATCGTCGAGAAAATCGCCGTAACTACTCTCGTCGTAAGGACCGTCGTCACTGTATTCATCGAAGAATTGCTCGATGTCAATCTCGACTGTTACATCTTCGAGCAAGTCGTGGTTGAGCATTTCCAGCAACTTCTTCCGCTGCCGTCGCTGGCGTTGCGCGGCACCTGCGCTCTCCGCCTCCGGTTCGGGCTTCTCCGGCGGTGTGCCGTTGCGCCGGTTCGCGCGCGGGCGGCGGTCATTATCGGTTTGTTCGAGCAGATAGGTAATTAACCGCTCGCGCGCGGCGACCTCCGCCTGGCTCTTCACCGCCTCCAGTCGCATTGAATGCAGGTTGGAGATCGAGACCTCGACGAGATCGCGGATGATGGACTCGACATCGCGCCCAACGTAGCCGACTTCGGTGAATTTCGTCGCTTCGACTTTGATAAAGGGTGCATCCACGATCTTCGCGACGCGGCGGGCAATCTCGGTCTTACCGACGCCCGTTGGCCCTATCATCAGGATATTTTTCGGCGTCACCTCATCGCGCATATCCTCACTCAGCAGTTGCCGCCGGAAGCGGTTGCGCAGCGCGATCGCGACCGCACGCTTCGCCTCGTTCTGGCCGATGATGTATTTATCAAGTTCCGCGACGATCTCAGCGGGTGTCATCGCAGTCGGTGGGGTGATTTCGGCGACCGTGGGCGTAGCGCCGCCTGGCGGCCCGGCGTTCGCGGCTTGCGGTGGCTGGCGGTTGTCGCGGGCGGTAACGTGTTCCGTTGCGCTCATCGTACAGTCCTTCGGCGGTACGGCAGGGCGGATTCTTCCTTGCCGACCGTCAGCACGGTAATGTGGTCGTTCGTATAGATACAGGTGTCGGCGGCGATGTGCATCGCTTTATCGGCGATCTCCTTCGCGGAATACGTCGTCCCATCAAGATACGCTTTCGCGGCGGCGAGCGCGAACGGGCCGCCGGAGCCGATGGCAATTACGCCCTCATCCGGTTCGACGACGTCGCCCTCACCGGAAAGAACGAGGATCTGCTCGCAGTCCGCGACAAGCAATTGCGCCTCCAAACGGCGCAGATAGCGATCCGTCCGCCATTCCTTCGTCAGTTCGACGGCAGACTTACGCAGATTGCCGCTATGCTCGTCCAGTTGCGCCTCGAACTTCTCGAAGAGCGTCAGCGCGTCCGCGACGGCGCCCGCGAAGCCCGCCAGCACCCGGCCATCACCGAGCGTGCGCACCTTTTTCGCGCCATGCTTCATCACGACATCGCCGAAAGTAATCTGCCCGTCGCCCGCCATCGCCACGATGTCGCCGCGTTTCACCGCGAGGATCGTCGTGCCGTGCTTGCGCGGCAGGAGTACATCATTCATATATGGCATGGAGATTTGTCATTCCCTTTGGTGCATATCCATCTGTCATCAATGCAGCGTACCACCCGCCATGTGAGGCGGCAACGGACCTACCCCTCGGCCCCTTCTGTCACTCGGCGTGGGAAGGGGCCGGGGGTAGGTCAATCCGCTGAAACCGCAACGGGTTCCGGGGCAACTTTGCGCGGGTCGGTATTGGTCGTGTAGTCGCAGTCTGGGTAGCGATTGCAGCCCCAGAAGACGCGGTTGCCCTTACGGGTCTTGCGCTGAACGAGTTCGCCGGTGGCGCATGATGGGCATTGCACGCCGGTTGTCACCTCGATCTTCTTGCTTGTCTTGCATGTCGGGTAATCCACGCAAGCGATGAAGCGACCGTAGCGTCCGGCCTTGATGACCATCGGCTTGCCGCAGGTCGGGCAGATGTCGTTGGTTGGTTCGTCAGGCACTTTCTCGTATTGCGGTGGCGCGCCGGAGCCTTCGATCTGCTTGATGTTCTTGCATTCCGGGTAGCCGGAGCAGGAAAGGAAACGCCCATAGCGCGAAATGCGAATGACCATCGGCTTGCCGCAGAGATCGCAGATTTCGTCCGTTGCCTCGCCTTTCACCGCGCTGCCATCCGCTTCCGCCTTTTTTGCGGTCGCGTCGAACGGCCCGTAGAACTCGTGCAGCAGCGGCACCCACGCCGTCTTGCCATCCGCGACATCGTCCAGCCGCTCTTCCATTTGCGAGGTGAAGCCGTAATCTACGATCTCCGGGAAGTTCTTGACGAGCACATCGGTGACAATCATGCCTAGCTCGCTCGGCACGAGCACTTTCTCGTCCTTTGTCACGTAGTTGCGGTTCATGATCGTCGCAATCGTCGGCGCGTAGGTACTCGGTCGGCCGATCCCTCGTTCTTCCAGCGCTTTGACGAGCGTCGCCTCGGTGTAACGGGGCGGCGGCTGTGTCCAGTGCTGCTCCGGCACGAGGCTGACGAGGTCAACCGATTCGTCCGGCGCGAGCGCGGGCAGCGCGTCCTTATCTATCTCGTCGTCGCTGTCGCCCGCGTCGCGGCCTTCCCGATAGACTTCCAAAAAGCCGGGGAAGCGGATCACCGAACCGCTGGCGCGGAAGGTGTACGCCGTGTCGCGTTGCTTCGGCGTGCCGAGGATGTCTACCTGCGTGACATCAAAAACCGCCTGTGCCATCTGGCTGGCAACGAACCGCTGCCAGATCAGCCGGTAGATATTGAACTGCTGCGGGTTGAGGTAGGGCCGCGCATCCTCCGGCGTGCGGGCTGGATCAGTGGGGCGAATTGCCTCGTGCGCTTCCTGCGCGCCTTTCGCCTTCGTGCGGTAAAAATTCGGTTTCGTCGGATAGAAATCACCGCCGTAGCGAGAGACGATCACCCGCCTCGCCGCCTCGCGCGCCTCATCCGAGATATTGACTGAGTCCGTGCGCATGTAGGTAATTAGGCCGACCTCGCCCTCTTTGCTGGAGAGCTTGACACCCTCATAGAGTTGCTGGGCGATTCTCATTGTGCTCGCGACCGCGTAGCCATGCTTGCGTGACGCTTCCTGTTGCAGTGTGCTCGTCGTGAACGGCGGTGCGGCATTGCGCTTTCGCTCCGTCTTGTTCACATTCGTGACCGCGTAGGCCGCGCCCGTCAGTCCGTCGAGGACGGCGTGCGCGTCCTCCTGCACCTTCAGATCCGCCTTCTTGCCATTGATCTGCGTCAGGCGGGCATGGAAGAGATCGCGCAGCATGCGCTCGCGACCGGTGATCTTGGCGAAATCCGCTTCGACTGTCCATGATTCCACCGGCACGAAGGCACCGATCTCGCGCTCCCGGTCCACGACTAGCCGTAGCGCAACTGACTGGACACGCCCGGCGGAGAGGCCACGCGTCACCTTTTTCCAGAGAAACGGCGAGAGACGGTAGCCGACGATCCGGTCCAGCACGCGGCGCGCCTGCTGCGCGTCCACGAGATGCATATCAATCTCGCGCGGGCTGGCAATCGCGGCGCGCACGGCGTCTTGCGTGATCTCGTGGAAGGTGACGCGATGCACCGGCTTGTCCCGCGTCGGCGTCGTCGCTTTGACGACATGCCAGGCAATCGCTTCACCCTCGCGGTCAGGGTCGGTAGCGAGGTAGACAGCGCTCGCGCTCTTGATTGCCGCTTTCAGTTGCTTGACCGTGTCTGTCTTATCTTCGGTGACGACGTAGGTCGGTGCGAAATCGTGTTCGAGATCAATGCCGATACCGCGATCCGGGAGATCGCGCACATGTCCCATCGAGGCACGTACCGCGTAGCCGGGGCCGAGGTACTTGGTGATTGTCTTCGCCTTCGCTGGCGACTCGACGATCACGAGTCGCGATCCTTCCGCAATCGGCGGCATCGCCGCGTACCGTCCGCCCGATGCACTCCGCGTGCGCGTTCCCGTGCTCACCGCGCGGGTGGTCGTCGTGCGGCGCGTCGTCGGCGCTTTCGCCGCGCTCGCTGTTGTCTTCGTTGTCGTGCGCTTCGTCGGCTGCTTCGCGGGCGTTTTCGTCGCGGTAGGCGTCGTTTTGCGCGGCGTCTTCATTGGCGCTTTTGTTTTTATCGTTTCGTCGGGCATGATGCCCCTCCTAATGTACGTTCACATCTCACCCGCGTCAGCGTAGCAGAAAAGATGCCGTCGGTGTCAATACCACGCATCACTCATGGTAACACTCAGAAGGAGTTTTCTAATCCCGGAAACGGTAAACCATGTCTGCGAAATTGCAGACCAAGTCTATCTGTAATCGTTCTACCGCGATATTCTCTCGCGCCATGCTTGTACTTGTCCCTCTGTAATTACGGGTGCATTACCGCGCTGACTCATTTCAATTTTCTCTACAACATCCACGACGGTCAACTCTTCAGCGAGGTTGAAAAAGGTAGAGAACTCGATGTGCTTGCATCGTCCTGTCCCTATGATTGTCCTGCCATCGCGGAGCGAAGCAATAACGATGCGAACGGCATAGCCATGAAGATCCATTGCACTTAATTCCTCTGGCGTGTAGTCAATGATCCTTCCTTGAAATTTTGCTAAGGCGGCACGCGATGGGAGGAAGGGGTCATTTGGAATCGAAATACTAGGAGCGACACTATCACTCAGGATGAACGTGGGAAAGAAGAAATGATCATATGGGATATCGCCACGCTCCTGAGATTTATCGAAGTCTTGCCGAAGGAACTACATTTCAGTTAACCATCCGAGCAAAGAAAAGCGGCCGATCCTACGAAGGTAGCCGCTGTCAATTCGGAGTAGTGGCATTCCCAGGGCTTATTCATTGTCAGAGAGATGAGGAGGGTTCTTCCTGTAGGATAGGGATGTTGAAGCCGCTATCCAAAGGAGGAACCCATGACCCCCATCGTACCACCGCTTGTCGAAGTCTTCGCAACCA
>JAABUZ0100003613.1_pt1 | contig 22677 bp, 21 predicted proteins | sample 5562091 | NCBI WGS metagenome assembly JAABUZ01 (sample SAMN12813069, study PRJNA571459) | rock metagenome | isolation source: Antarctica rocks | place: Antarctica: Victoria Land, Linnaeus Terrace sud | collected 2015-12-21
GCCCGCTCCGCGGCCACCCACGCGTCGAACCCCGAGGGCACGAGCCCGCCCGACTGCGTCTGGTCCGCGGCGGCGCGGGTGGCGAGGTGGTTGGCGTACTCGTTCTGCGGATGGCCGTTGTGCCCGCGCACCCAGCGCCACATGCGCTCGTGCTTCGCGGCCGCGGCCACCGCCGTCTGCCACAGGTCGAGGTTCTCGATCGGCCCCGTCTTGCGCGTCCACCCGCGTGCCATCCACCCGGGCACCCACGACGTCATCCCGTCGACGACGTACTTCGAATCGCTCGTGAAGACGACCGAGAAGGTGCGCGCTTTCTGCGACAGCCCGTCGAAGGTCTCGATCACCGAGCGGAGCGCCATCCGGTTGTTGGTCGTGTCGCGCTCGCTCACCCACCAGTCCCAGCGCAGGATCTCGCCGGTCGTCGGGTGGCGCCACTCGACGAGCCCGCCCGCGCCGCCCGGCGTGTCGCCCGCCCTACCGTTGCCGAGGCACGATTCGTCGGCGTAGACGGCGACGAGCGGGTGGGAAGCGCCCGTCGGCGATGCGCCCTTCGCCGCGCTCACCTCACGACCTCGAAGCCGACGAGCTCGTCGATCCAGAGGTCGAGCCGGTCGCCGGTGGTGGGGTGGACGGCGTCGATGCGCTCGCGGCCGTTGACGAGGCGGAGCGCTTGGGGGACGACGACGAGGTCGTACGCGCCCCGGCGGTGGACCTCGATGCGCCGCCGGTCGGTGATCGCGCGTTCGAGCGCGTCGTACTGCGCGGGGGAGAACGTAGCCATGCCGGAACGATACTCACCCGCGCCAGGACTCACCCGCACCAGGCGCGGCAGAGCGACGCGAGGACGTCCGCCGCGCGCTCCACCTCGTCCAACGCCACCCACTCCTCCGCGCTGTGCGCGAGCGCGATGTCGCCCGGCCCGAAGCACACCGTCGGCACCCCGGCCGCGTTGAGCAGCGCGGCGTCCGTCCACGCCGGCATCCCCTCGACGCGCGCCGCCTCGCCCGCGCCCGCGAGCGCCGCGCCTAACGCGCGCACCACCGGCGCGTCCGGCGCGACGTCGCTCGGCGGCTGCGCGAAGTCGAGCGCGACGTCGGCCCGGAACGCCTCGCGCCCCGCCGCCCGCAGCCGCGCCGCGACCCGCGCGCCCGCCGCCTCGATCTCGGCGAGCGCCGACGCCGCGCTCTCCCCCGGGATCGTCCGCCGCTCGAGCCGCAGCACGCAGCGCTCGGGGTACGTCGTGAGCCCGACCCCGCCCTCGACGAGCGACGCGTGCAGCGAGCCTCGGCCTAACAGCGCGTGCGGCGCGCGGCCGGGCAGCTCCACGGCGTCGAGCGCGTCCAACTCGGCCAGGAGCAGCCCCGCGTGCCGGATCGCGTCGACGCCGATGTCGTAGCGGCTGCCGTGCGCCGCGCGCCCGTGGACCGTGACCGTATACCACGCGAAGCCGCGGTGCGCGGGCATCACCGCGAGCCGCGTCGGCTCGGTGATCACGCACGCGTCGGCCCGCAGCGCGCCAGACGCCAGCCGCTCGACGAGGGCGCGCGTGCCCGCGCTCTCGAACTCCTCGTCGGCCACGGCCGCGATCACCACCTCGCCGCGCAGCGCGCCGGCGGCGTGCGCGCGCGCCGCGGCGGCGCACATCGCCGCGACCCCGCCCTTCATGTCGGCCGCGCCCCGGCCGTAGAGCCGGCCCTCGCGTTCCTCGCCGCCGAACGGCGCGTGCGTCATCCCGTCGGTGCCCACGACGTCGAGGTGCCCGTTGAGCATGAGCACCGGCGCGCCCGGCTCGGCGCGCCCGACGCGGGCGATCACGTTCGGGCGTCCGGGGACGGCGTCGTAGAGGTCGACGACGAAGCCCCATCCGCGGAGCGCCTCGGCCAACCGCGCCGCGCACGCGCCCTCGCCCGGCGCGCCGGGAACGAGGTCGGGGTTGCGCGAGTCGATGCGCACGAGCGCGCGGGCGAGCGCGGCGGCGTCGGCGAAGGGGATCGTCGGGGGCGCGGGCATGGCGCAGAAGGTACTGCGGCCCGGATTGGCGGGGCGGGGCGGGCGCCGGTACGACCGGGTGGGACGGTGACGCCCCGGGGACGAAGCTGGCCGGGGACGAACCGGACCGGGGCCGCTCCCGCCGGGGACGAAACGGCCGGGCAGGGACGGTCCTACGCACGAGGTACAGAACGGGGATCGCGGTTATCGCGCGAGGGCGCGTAGCAAGGCATGGAGCATGTGGCCCACCTGGCGGCAGTGATGGCGCAGCGCGGCGGCGTCCGCGGCGGAGAGCGCGCCCGCGGTGATCGCGAGGTCGGCGTGGGCCTGCAGCTCCCGGCGCGACGCCCACGCGATGTGGAAGAAGCGAAGTCGGTCGGGCTTGGTGGGCCGCCCCTCGCCCTCGGCCAGATTCGCGTAGATCGACGCGGCCGCGCGACGCATCTGATCGGCGTAGAGCCCGCGGACGCCGTCCGGCATCGCGTCGACCGCCGCGAGGCTGACCCGGGCCAGCACGGCCGCTTCCTGGCGCACGCGCAGCCCGCGCTGCGGCGCGAACGACGGATTCGATCTCGACGTGTTCATACGCCCACACTACGCGCCGCGCGCGGCCCGTTGTGCATCGATTCGTTGTCTGCTGGCCCGAACCATTGCGCGCAGGACCGTCGAAACCCCGGCCGTTTCGTCCCCGGCAGGAGCGACCCCGGGTCGTTCGTCCCCGGCCAGCTTCGTCCCCGGGGCGTCACCGTCCCACCCGGTCGTACCGCCGCCCGCCCCGCCCCGCCAATCCGCCCCGCCGTCAACCGTCGACCTGCACCCCTCGCTCGTCCACCCCGAACCCCACCACCTCGCCGAGCCCCGCCACCGCCCCCCGCACCCCCTCCTCCCGCCCCTCCGCCGCGACGAGCAGCACGCACCCCCCGCCCGACGCCCCGAGCGCCTTCGCGCCTAACGCCCCGGCCCTCGCCCCCGCGTCCACGATCGCGTCGATCCGCGCCGTCGGGATCGCCGGGTGCAGCGCGCGCTGCCACCCCCAGTGCTCGCCGACGCACGCGCCTAACGCGTCCACGTCGCCGGCCCCGAGCGCGGCCGCCATCTCCCCCGCCAGCGCGCGCATCCGCGCGAGCGCCTGGACCACGCGCCGCTCCCGCGCCGCGTACGCGCCGAGCACCGCCGTGATCGTGTCGCCCGAGATCCGCGACTCGCCCGTGTAGACCACCACGCACCGCCGCTCCAGCGCGAGCCGGGTGTCGTCGGCGAGCGGGACGCGCGTCACCCGGGCCGGCGCCCCGCCCGCGGCCGCGCCGAAGTCGAGCCGCAGCGCGCCGCCGAACGCGGCCGCGTAGTGGTCCTGCCGCCCGCCCGCGATCCCCGCGTCCTCGACCTCGGCCGCGCGGCTCGACTCGGCCAGCGCGGCGCGCGTCGCGTCGTCCGGCCAGGCGGCGTCGACGCCGGCCGGCTCGCGCCACGCGCGGCACGCTGCGGCGAGCGCGACCCCGAGCGCGCTCGACCCGCCGAGCCCGGCGCCGACGGGGAGGTCGCTGTGTGTCCCGACCGCGGGCCGGGTACCGTCGATCGCCGCCCGCCGCAGCGCTGCCCGAACGAGCCCGGCCCCGGGGCCGTCCGGGCGCCCGTCGAAGTCGACCGCGCGGGCGCTCCCGCGCAACGCGTCCGGCCCGCCGCCGAACGCGACCGTCGTCCGCCGCGTGATCGCGAGGTTGCAGACCGTCCCGCCCTCCTCGTCCGCGTACGGCGGCACGTCCGTCCATCCGCCGCCGAAGTCAAGGCGCGCGGGGGCGTGGGCGACGACGCGACGCGCGGCCGTCATCCCCGCGTCACGAGCTGTGGTCGTGGATGATCTTCCACGACCCGCCGAGCCTGCGCAGGACGAGCGACGTCGGCCCGCGCGCGGTCGTCGAGTCGGTGCCGGCCGCCGTGCGCTGCGTCAGCACGTAGTAGGCGATCGCGTTCGCCACGTCGGGCGCCAACAGGTCGACTTCGAGCTGCTCGAAGTGGAGCGTGCCCCGCACCGCGCCCGGCGCGAACCGCGGGGCGTAGCCGGCGCGGATTTCCGCCGGCCCGCGCACGAGCCCACGCCGCCCGACGAACGTCGTTCCCTCGCCCGGCGCGTAGAAACTCATGAAGCCGTCGAGGTCGCCGTGGTTCCACGCGGCCGCCGAGCGGTCGAGCATCGCCCGGATCTCGGTCAGCGCCGTCGAGTCTGCTGCGGCTGGGCGGCGAATGAGGCCGTGCCGCGCCGGCGACCCAGGTGGTTGGGCGGACGCGTCGCGCTGCGTCGCCGCGAGGGCGGCCGCGAGCGCCACGACCGCGGCGACAACGCGCCGCCGGTCACCGCCGAAACGTGGTACCACAGCTAACATTGGGACGGGTGGTGAGAGGTGGTGTCCACGTGCGCGCCGGCCCCCGGGCGAGCGCGGCGTCGGCGCCGCGAATCTAGGTAGCAACCGCGTTGCAGGGCACGTCGTTTGCCCCCGGAGGAGACCGATGCCGGACTTCGAACAGTACCTGCGCGGACGCACGCTGATCCTCCTGTCCAACCGGGAGCCGTATGAACACGTCGCGCCGGCCGACGCGGGCGGTGCCGCGACGGTCCGCCGACCGCCCGGCGGCCTCGTCTCCGCCCTCGACCCGACGATGCAGCGCACGCGGGGTACCTGGGTCGCGTGGGGGTCGGGGTCGGGTGACCGCGAGGCGGCCGATGCCGACGGACGCGTTCAGGTGCCGCCCGAGGCGCCGCGCTACACGCTCCGCCGTGTCTGGCTCGACGAGGCCGACGTCGAAGGCTACTACCAGGGCTTCGCCAACAGCGCGCTCTGGCCCGTGTGCCACATGCTCCTGCAGCACTACAGCTTCCGCCAGGAGCACTGGGATCGCTACGAGGCCGTGAACGCGCGCTTCGCCGACGCGGCCGCCGAGGAGTGCCGCCGCGCGGAGCACCCGCCGGTGGTTTGGACGCAGGACTACCACCTCGCGCTCGCGCCGGCCATGCTGCGCGCGCGGCTCGCCGCCGCCGGGACGGCCAGCGCCACCGCCAAGCGGGCCTTCCTGCACCACTTCTGGCACATCCCTTTCCCGCCGCCCGACCTGTTCAACCTGCTGCCCACGCACGTGCAGGGCGAGGTGCTGCGCGGGATGTTAGGCAACGACCTGCTCGAGTTCCACACCGAGCGCCACGCGATGAACTTCATGGACTGCGTGGCGACCTTCGTCCCGGGCGCGCAGGTCCGTCGCGAGCACCACTTCGTGCGCTACGAGGGCCGCACGGTGCGTGTCGGGGCGTTCCCGATCTCGGTCGACGCGGCCTACTACGAGCGGCTCGCGCGCGAGGGCGCGCCGCGCGCGGCCGAGCTGCGCGCGCAGTACGCGGGCGCCGGGCGCACGCTCGCCGTCTCGGTCGACCGGATCGACTACACGAAGGGCATTCCCGAGCGCCTCCGCGCGCTCGACGCGCTCTGGGGCGGCGCGCCCGACCTGCGCGAACGGCTCACCGTGTTGCTCGTCGGCACGCCGTCGCGCAGCGAGATCGCCTCGTACCAGGCGCTCGAGGCCGAGGTCGAGGAGCTCGTGAACGCCATCAACGCGCACTGGGGCACGGCCGACTGGACGCCGATCGTCTACGTGCACGAGAACGTCGGCGCGGCGGAACTGGCCGCGATGTACCGCGCGGCCGACCTCTGCCTGGTCTCGTCGCTGCAGGACGGCATGAACCTCGTCGCCAAGGAGTATGTCGCCTGCAACGTCGACGAGCAGGGCGTGCTCGTGCTGAGCCGGCTCACCGGCGCGGCGGAAGAGATCTACGGTGCGGTGCTCATCAACCCGTTCAACATGGACGGCTTCGTCGATGGGCTGCGCGAGGCCGTGGCGATGCCGACGCCCGAGCGGCGCCGTCGGATGCACGCGATGCGCGATCAGCTCAACCGCGCGACGATCTTCGACTGGCTCGCGTCCATCCTCTCGCGCGTGGCCGAACTCGCCCCGCCGGCGGACGCGGTCGCCGACGCGCCCGGCGCGACCCGCGACGTCACGGCCCGCGGGACGGCGACGCGCGACGCGAGCCTCGGCGCCACGCTCAGCGCGGGGTCGACCGTCTGACGCGACCCGACCTGCTCGACCCGCCGGCGCCGGTCGCGCCGGCGGGACGCCCGCCGTCGGGGGATCCGCCACCGGAGCGCCCGCCCGCCCCGGCGCGCGCCGTCCGTGCCTCGGCCGCCCCACTCACCGGCGCCGCACGCGACCACGCCCTCGCGATGCTCGCCGTCGCCCGTCCGCTCGCGCTCTGCCTCGACATCGACGGCACGCTCGCGCCGATCGCGCCCCGCCCCGACGACGCGCGCACGCCCGAGCCCACCCTCCGCACGCTCGGACGGCTCGCGGCGCATCCCGGCGTGCACGTCGCGCTCGTCACCGGCCGCGCGCCCGCCGACGCGCGCGCGTTGGTCCCGGTGCCCGGATTGTGGGTCGTCGGCAACCACGGGGCCGAGACGCTCGCCCCGGACGCGGCCGAGCCCGAGGTCGATCCCGCGGTCGCGACGTACGCGCCCGCGCTCGACCGGCTCGCGACCGAGCTCGCGCCGCTCGCGCAGACGCCGGGCGTGCTCGTCGAGAACAAACGGTGGAGCATCTCGCTCCACACGCGCCTGTGCGCCCCGGACACGCGCGCCGCGGTCGTCGACGAGGCGCGCGCACTCGGCGACGCCGAGGGGCTCCGCGTCGACGCGGGCAAGGCGGTGCTCGAGTTCAAGGCGCCGGTCGCCGTCGACAAGGGCACGGCCACGCTCGCGCTCCTCGCGCGCTGGGGCGCCACCGCCGGCGACGCCCGCGTGCTCGCCGCCGGCGACGACGCCACCGACGAGCACCTCTTCCTCGGACTGCACGATGCCGTGCGCGCCGCGCTCACCGTGCGCGTGGGCGCCGACGTCCCCACCTGGGCCGAGTACCGCGTCGACGACCCGCCCGCGCTCGCGGCGTTCCTCGACGACCTCGCGGATGCGTTAGGCACGTGAGGCCGCGTGAGGCGCGGTGCGTGACGGTGCGTAGTAGGCTCGGTGTCGTCCCGAGCGCAGCGAGGGACCTGGCGTCCGAGGTGACGGGACTGGCCCCCGACCAAGGAAAGTAGGTCCCTCGTCGCTCCGCTCCTCGGAGCGACGAGGGAAACGTTAGGCGCGTTCGGGCCGGCCGCCGCCCGCCCGCCGCCGCACCGCCTCGCCCTCCTCCCGCGTCATCCGCCCGAGCCGCACGAGATACTCGACCGCGTCGCGCGCGCTCGCCGGGTGCAGCGCGGCCACCTCCGCCTCGTCCGCCAGCACCGCGGCGAGCGCGTCGGCCAGCACCGTCGTCGCCTCGTCCGCGATCGCCCGCCCCTCCGCGGCGAGCCGCGCCCCTTCGGCACGCGCCTCCTCGGCGGCCAGCGGATCGGACGGCTCGCGCGGCGGCATGCGTCGAACCTAACGTTCCGCATGCTCCTCGCCGGCCTCCGCGTCCTCGACCTCTCGCGCGTGCTCGCGGGCCCGCTCTGCACGATGATGCTCGGCGACCTCGGTGCCGACGTCCTCAAGGTGGAGCGCCCGGGGTCCGGCGACGAGACGCGCGGCTGGGGCCCGCCGTTCGACGCGCGCGGCGAGAGCGCGTACTACCTCAGCGTCAACCGCAACAAGCGGAGCCTCGCCGCCGACCTCGAACGCCCCGACGACGTCGCCCTGCTGCGCGCGTTAGTCGCCGAGTGCGACGTCGTGGTCGACAACTTCCGCCCCGGCACGCTCGAACGCCGCGGGCTCGCCCCGGCCGAGCTGCTGGAGTCGCACCCGCGCCTCGTCTGGTGCACGATCTCCGGCTTCGGCCCCGACTCGCCGCGTCCGGGCTACGACTTCGTCGTGCAGGCCGAACGCGGCTGGATGGCGATCAACGGCGAGCCGGACGGCGCGCCGCTGCGGGCCGGCGTCGCGCTCGTCGACGTGGTGACCGGCAAGGACGCCGCGATCGCCATCCTCGCCGCCCTGGTCTCCCGCGGGCGCGGCCCGGTGCCCGCGTCCGCGCGCCGGATCCACGTCTCGCTCGCCGCGAGCGCCGCCGCGGCGCTCGTCAACGTCGCGCAGAACGCGCTCGTCTCGGGGCAGGACGCACGGCGGTGGGGGAACGCGCACCCCAACCTCGTCCCCTACCAGCTGTTCGACGCCGCGGACCGGCCGATCGTCGTCGCCGTCGGTAGCGACCCGCAGTGGCGCGCCTTCGCCCACGCGCTCGGCCTCGGCACGCTCGCCGACGACGCGCGGCTCGCGACGAACGCCGGCCGCCTCGCGCACCGGGCGGAGGTCGTCGCCGCCGTCGCCGCCCGCCTCGCCACGCGACCTGCGGGCGAATGGCTCGCCGCGTTCGATGCGGCTGGGGTGCCCGCCGGGCTCGTGAAAACCGTGCTCGAGACGCTGGCAGAGGTCGAGGCGTCGCCGCTCACGGGGGTGGCGCCGAGCGTGCCGGGGATCATTCGCCGCCCCCCGCCGACGCTCGACGCGGACGGGCCACAGGTCCGGGCACTGGGGTGGGCGGGATTCGGTGCCCCCGGTCACCAATACGCAGCAGAAGGCGTGTAAACGCCCCAGCTGCGGCGTTACCTCGCCCCGGACCCCTCGTCCCTCCTCCGAACGTCGCACCGTGACCCCGTATGACCGGCCATTCCTGGCGCAGGGCCGGCCTGTCGGGCGCCGTGGCGGGGGGTTAAGCTCTTGGCCGTGTCCACCACCACGGTACCTGGGGCGAATCTCGACCCCTCCGACGCGGACCAACAGGTCATCACGAACGTGCTCGCGGGCGACCGCGACGCGTTCTCCGTCCTCATCCACCGGTACAGCGATCCGCTCTACCGGCACGCGTTGGGGATGACCGGCAGTCCGGACGTCGCGGAAGACATCCTGCAGCAGTCGTTCATCAAAGCGTTCCACCACCTCGCCGAGGTGCGCGGACGGTTCGATGCCTGGCTCTTCCGGATCGTAGCGAACGGGTGCAAGGATTGGCTCAAGAACATCCGCCGCACCCACGTCAGCTACGAAGAGGACGACCAGCCGTCGAACTACGCGACCCCCGACGAGGACCTCGACCGCAGCGAGTTGCGGATCGACCTGGACCGCGCGCTGTCCACGCTCAACGCGAGCCTGCGCGAGGCCTTCGTCATGAAGCACGTCGAGGGGCGGTCGTACGAAGAGATGAGTGACATGCTCGGGACCACCGTCGGCGCGCTCAAGATGCGCGTCCACCGCGCACGCGAGGCGCTGCACGCCATTCTGGAGGAGAAGTACGCCTGATGATGGAGAACACGACCCCCGAGTTCGGCCGCTCCGAGCAGGAGCGCATCCGCCGTCCCGACGCCGGCGTCACACCCGCGCCGCGCCCCGACACGGCCACGGACACCGACACCGAGTCCCTGACCGGCCACCCCGCGCCCGTCGTGCAGCAGTGGCTCGACGGCGAGCGTACCGAGGCCGAGGCGCGCCGCACCGCGCCGCAGGAAGTGGGGATGTGGGCGAAGGTGCAGGGCGAGACCGAGCGGCGCGGCCGCATGACGACGCCCGCGCCGGTCCTCGAGCGTCTCCTGGCCGCGATCCCTGCCGCGCCCGAGCCGCAGGGCGACGGCGTGATGGACAAGGTCAAGAAGCTGTTCGGGAAGTAGAAACACGGGGGCGTTCGACGACGCCTCCGTACAGAAAGGGCGGCCCGTCAGGGCCGCCCTTTCTTCCGTCCGTTATATGTGAATCGCCCGTCCGAGCGTAGCAAGTGCGGCCTCCTTCACGGTCTCGCTCAGCGTCGGGTGCGCGTGCACCGTGATCCCGAGGTCTTCGCTCGCTCCGCGGTACTCGAACGCCAGCACGACCTCCGCGATCAGGTCGCTCGCGTTCGCCCCCATCATGTGGCACCCGAGCAACTCGTCCGTCTCGGCGTCCGCGATGAACTTCACGAAGCCGGTCGTCTCGCCCATCGTGCGCGCGCGTCCGTTGGCGGAGAACGGGAACTTGCCCGTCTTGTACTTCCGCCCCTCGGCCTTGACCTCGTGCTCCGCGTACCCGACCGAGGCGATCTCGGGCCAGGTGTAGACCACGCTCGGCATCGAGCGGTAGTGCATGTGGACGGGCCTCCCCGCGATCACCTCGGCCGCGACGACGCCTTCCTCCTCGGCCTTGTGGGCCAGCAGCTTGCCGCCGACGACGTCGCCGATCGCGTACACGGTCGGGATGTTGGTCCGCATCTGCTCGTCGACGACGACCTCGCCGCGCTTGCCTAACGCAAGCCCGAGCGCGCCCGCGTCGACGCCGCGCAGCGCCGGGCGGCGGCCGACCGAGACGAGCGCGTAGTCGGCCTCGAGCACCTCCGGCTTGCCGTCCTTCTCGACGGTCACGCGCACGACGTCGCCCGCGCGCTCGGCGCCGGTCACGCGCACGCCGGTCTTCAAGATCAGCCCCTGCTTCGTGAACACGCGCGTCGCCTCCTTGACGACGTCCTCGTCGTTGCCGGGGAGGATCGTCGGCGCGAGCTCGACGACGGTCACCGTCGCGCCGAGCCGCCGCCACACCGAGCCGAGCTCGAGCCCGATCACGCCGCCGCCGATGACGAGCAGGCGCCCGGGGACCTCGGGGATCTTGAGCGCGCCGATGTTGGAGAGGACGCGCTCTTCGTCGAAGCGAAGGAAGGGCAGCTCGGACGAGACGGAACCGGTGGCGAGGATGACGTTCCGCGGCGCGTAGGACGTCGTCGTGCCGTCGTGGCCCCGCACGTCGACGCGGTTCTTGCCCTCGCCCGCCGCGACGAGCGTGCCGGTGCCCTTGGCCCAGGTGACCTTGTTCTTCTTGAAGAGGAACTCGACGCCCTTGGTGTTCGCGCCGACGACCTCGTCCTTGCGCTTCATCATCGCGCCGAGGTCGAACGTGACGCCGTCGTACGTCACCCCGTGCTCGGCGGCGTGCAGGCGGGCGAACTCGTAGTGCTCGCTCGACTGCAGCAGCGCCTTGCTCGGGATGCAGCCGACGTTGACGCAGGTACCGCCTAACGTCTTGTCGCTCTCGACGCAGACGGTGGCGAGGCCGAGCTGCGCGGCGCGGATCGCGGCGACGTAGCCGCCGGGGCCGCCGCCGAGGATGAGGACGTCGCAGGGGGTGGGGGTGGCGCTCATGTGTGGTGCGAAGATCGAGATGCGAAAGTGAGTTGTCGTCCCGAGCGCAGCGAGGGACCTACTCTCGCTGGTGACGGGGGGTGCTCGCGGGACGGGCTATCACGGCTGACAGGTCCCGTCACCTCGGACGGACGGTCCCTCGCTGCGCCCGGGACGACACGCGGCGCTTCGGCACGTCGTCAGCCGCCCACCATCCCCTCCGTCGCCGCCCACAGCGCGTCCTGCGCCGCGACGTCGTAACTCGCCGCGGACGACCGCGCCGCGCGCTGATTCTTGTAATACCCGCCCGTCGCGCCGCGGATCGCCGGGTCCGCGGCGAGGTACACGCTCGTCCGCGCGCCCTTCTCCGGCCCCGCCATGAACGGCCGCGCGAGGCGGAAGAGCGCGCTGAACACCCCGCCCGTCCCCGCGCCGAACCCGCTCGCGATCGCCCCCGGGTGCAGCGCGTTCGCGGCCACCCCCGTGCCGGCCAGCCGCCGCGCGAGCGCGTACGCGAACATCACGTTCGCGAGCTTGCTCACCGCGTACGCGCGCAGCGGCGCCCACCCGCGCGTCAGCTGCAAGTCGTCGAGCGGGAGCGCGCGCGCGGCCTGGTGCGCGTCCGACGCGACGACGACCACGCGCGCGTCGCCCGTCGCCGCGCCGGCCGCGCGCAGCGGGTCGAGCAGCGCGGTGGTTAACAGGAAGTAGGCGACGTGGTTGAGGGCGAGCGTCGCCTCGACGCCGTCGGCCGTGAGGCGCCGCGTGTCGAAGAGCGCCCCCGCGTTGTTGACGAGCATGTCGAGCCGCGGCGCGCGCCCGCGCACCTCGTCCGCGAGCTGCCGCACCTCGGCCTGCCGCGCGAGGTCGGCGTAGAGCACCTCGGCCGACCCGCCGCGGCCGGTCGCTCCTGCGCGCGCGCGCACCTCGCGCAGCGCGTCCTCCCCGCGCGCCCGGTCGCGGGCGACGAGGAGGACGCGGTCGCCGCGCTCGGCCAGCGCGGCGGCGGTGGCGCGCCCGATCCCGCCCGTCGCGCCGGTGACGAGCGCGGTGCGCGCCGCCGGGTGGTCGTCCGTCACGCGACGCGGCTCACGCGATGAGCATCGCGGCCGGGTCTTCCATCAGCTCCTTCACGCGGACGAGAAAGAGCACCGCCTGCTGCCCGTCGATGAGCCGGTGGTCGTAGGAGAGCGCGACGTACATCATCGGCCGGATCACGACCTGGCCGTTCACGGCCATCGGCCGGTCCTGCGTCTTGTGCAGGCCGAGGATGCCGACCTGGGGGTAATTGATGATCGGCGTCGAAATCAGCGAGCCGAAGACGCCGCCGTTCGTGATCGTGAACGTGCCGCCGGTGAGGTCGTCCATCGTGAGCTTCCCGTCGCGGGCGCGCTTGGCGATCGCGACGATGTCGCGGCTCACGTCGAGGACGCCCTTGGCGTGCGCGTCCTTGACGTTGGGCACCACGAGGCCGGCGTCGCTCGCGACGGCGATCCCCATGTTGACGTAGTGGTGGTAGACGATGCTGTCGCCGTCGAGCGAAGCGTTGACGAGCGGGTACTGCTGGAGCGCCATCACCGCGGCCTTGACGAAGAACGGCATGAAGGAGAGGCGCACGCCCTGCTCCTTCTCGACGCGCTCGCGTACGCGCTCGCGGAGCGCGGTCACGGCGGTCATGTCGACCTCGTTGAACGTCGTCAGGTGCGCGGTCTGCTGCTGCGAGGCGAGCAGGTTCTCGGCGATCCGGCGGCGCCGCGTCGTCAGCTTCTCGCGCGTCTCGCGGGCGCCGTTGCTTCCGTTCGGCGAGGCGGGGGCGGCGGCCGGCGCGAACGCGGGCGCGGGGGCCGCGGTCGGGGCGGGCGCCGGCGTGGGCGTCGGGGCCGCCGCCGGCGCGGCGGGGCGCGCGGCCACCGCCTGCACCACGTCGGGCTTGCTCACTACGCCGCCACGCCCGGTGCCGGGCACGGCGCCGAGGTTCACCCCCGACTCGGCCGCCAGGCGCTGGGCCGCGGGCGAGGCGCGCACCTCGGACGCGGCGGCCGCCGACGCCGTGGCAGGGGCCGCCTGCGCAGCCGGAGCGGTGACAGGCGCAGCCGCGGGCGCGCTCGCCGCGGCCTGTGCCGCCGGCTGCGCGGCCGCGGCGCCGGCCGTCGCGTGCTCGTCGATCTCGGCCAGCTGCTCGTCCACGTTGACGACGTCGCCTTCCTGCTTCAGCAGCTTCGTCAGCACGCCGGCGCCGAGCGCGGGGACCTCGACGGTGATCTTGTCCGTCTCGAGTTCGACGAGCGTTTCGCCGGCCGAGACCGTGTCGCCCTCGCGCTTGAGCCAGCGGGAGATCGTCGCCTCGACGATCGATTCGCCGAGGGGCGGCACCTTGATCGCGATCATGACTGCCAGAGTGGTAGTGAGGGCGGCGGCTGGCACCGGTGGGCGCGGGCCGGTAGCGTTCGCGGGCAATATAGCCATCGCCCCGGAGCCTTCCCGCGGACCTCCTCCTTGCGCGCGCTCACGATCTCCGCCCACGGCGGCCTCGAGCAACTCGAGTACCGCGACGACGTCCCCGAGCCCCAACTCGCCGGCCCGCATGATGTACGCGTGCGGATCGAGGCCGCCGCGCTCAACCACCTCGACCTCTTCCTGCTCGGCGGGCTCCCGGGCATCACGATCACGCCGCCGTGGGTCGTCGGGTCGGACGGCGCGGGGGTCGTGGAGCGTGTGGGCGCGGCGGTGACGCGCGTGCGCCCGGGCGACGCGGTCGTCATCAACCCTGGGACGAGCTGCGGCCGCTGCGAGTACTGCCTGGTCGGCGAAGAGCCGCTCTGCCCGCGGTACAAGATCTTCGGCGAGCACCGGCCGGGCTTCTGCGCGGAGTACGCGGTGGTGCCCGAGTCGTGCGTGCACGCGGTGCCGGCGACGATCGCCGCGGCGGAGCGCGCGGCGTTCTCACTCGCGACGCTCACGGCGTGGCGGATGGTCGTCACGCGCGCGCAGGTCCGGCCGGGCGACCAGGTGCTCGTCTGGGGGATCGGCGGCGGGGTCGCGCTCGCCGCGCTCCAGATCTGCCGCCGCATCGGCGCGACGACGTGGGTGACGAGCGGCAGCGACGAGAAGCTCGACCACGCCCGCACGTTAGGCGCCGACCACGTCCTCAACCACCGGACGGAGGACGTCCCGCGCGCGGTCCGCGCGGCGACGGACAAGCGCGGCGTCGACGTCGTGATCGACTCCGTCGGCGAGGCGACGTGGGCGCGCTCGCTCGGCGCGTTAGGCAGGCGCGGGCGGCTGGTCACCTGCGGCGGCACGTCGGGGCCGATGGTCGAGACCGACGTGCGGCGGCTGTTCTGGAACCAGTGGACGATCATGGGCTCGACGATGGGCACGAACGCGGAGTACGAGGCGATCGTCGGCGAGCTGCGCGCGGGGCGGCTCGTGCCGCCGGTGGATTCGGTGTGGCCGCTGGCCGAGGGGCGCGGCGCGTACGAGCGGCTCGCGAGCGGGCGGCAGTTCGGGAAGGTCGTTGTCCGGATCTGATCCGGCGTCCGACGCGGCGGCCGCGGGCTCGGCGGCGTACACGGCGGAGGAGCAGCGCGTGCTGCGCGAGGCCGTGGCGGCCGGCGCGGCGCCGGTCTGCCCGCGCGACGGCACGACGATGACGCGGCGGCCGGTGGGCGGGGGGTCGTTCGGGCTCGGCTACTCGCGGCGGCGGGAGTGGCTGATCTGCCCGGCGTGCCGGCGGAGCGCACTGTTCGACGTGAAGCGGGGGACGCGGAACTGAGGGGCCAAGCGGGGGCATTCCCGCGCGCCCGTCATCCGCTGCGCTCAGGATGACACCCGCCGCCAGGCCTCGCCGCGGCGTCTTTATCTTCCCCGCCCATGGACCTGCTCCAGCCCCTCACCGCCCCTGCCGTCGACTTCGGCGCCCGCCTGCAGGACAGCCTCGCCCAACTCGGCACGCTCGTCCCCAACCTGCTCGCCGCGCTCGTCATCCTCTTCGCCGGCTACCTGCTGGCCAAGCTGATCCAGCGCGGCGTGCACCGCGTGCTCCTCCGCGTGCGGCTGAACGAGGCGCTCGCGCGCGGCGGCGTGACCACGGCCGTCGAGCGCTCGGGCGCGGGGGTGAACCCGGCGCGCATCCTCGCCAACCTGGTGTTCTGGTGCGTGATGTTCGCGGTGCTGCTCGTCGCGGCCAACGCGTTAGGCCTCAAGTCGCTCGCCGACGTCTTCGCGGAGCTCGTCGGCTACGTCCCGAGCGTGATCGCCGCCGTGGTGATCGTGATCGCCGGGATCCTGCTGGGTGGGTTCGTCGAGGGGCTGATCCGCGCCTCGGCCGGGACGATCCACGGCGGGCCGACGCTCGCGCGGGCGGCGCGGGTGGGCGTGGTGGTGATCGCCGTGTTCATGGCGCTGCAGGAGTTAGGCGTCGCGACCGAGATCGTGACGACGGCGTTCGCGATCCTGTTCGGGGCGGTGGCGCTGGCGCTCGCGCTGTCGTTCGGGCTCGGCAACCGCGAGCTGGCCGGGGAGGTCACGCGCGAGTGGTACGTGCGGTACCGCGCCGAGCGGGCGGCGATCGACCGCGAGCAGGCGCGCGAGGAGGCGGAGGACGAGGCGGAGCTGGCGCGGCCGGTGGCGTTCCGGCGGACGCCGCGGGGGCACACGGCCGCGCCGAGCGTGGTGCCTAACGCGTTTCCGACGTCGCCGGAGTGAGCAGGAGCGCGGCGCTCCGGCGCGACGCCGCGTCAACGCCGTGTGCCACGATAGCGCCGGTCGCGTTCACGCCCTCGAGGGCGTCGATCTTCCACGCGCCGTCGTTCAGGCGCACGCGGACGGTGCGACGTTCGCTCCGGCGCCATACGTACAGTGTGGAGTCCGTCGCGTCGAGGCCGGCCAGGATGGTTCCCTGGCGGTTCATGCGGACCGTCGTCAGCGTGCCGGGGGCGAGTGCCTGGTCGACGGTCAACGGCGCCTCGCCGGGAATGGACAGCGCCGCCACGCACCCCGTGTTCGACGCCACCACCTCGCCGCCGTTACCCACGGCGTAGAGCGCGCGGGCGGAGTAGTGGGGGTGGCTGCATCGCGCGTACGACGCCTCCCGGATGTCGAGCGCGGGTCCCGATGTCCACCAGCCGGTACCATCTGAAGAGCCGAGCAGGATCTGCGTGCCGACGGCCTGCCCGCGGTCGTTGATGCCGACCGGGTAGAGATTTGTGGACGCGTATACCAGTTGGGTCGCGCCGGAGGCGACGTCGAGCAGCACAACCCCGTACGGCCCGTAGGCCATTGCGACCCGGGCATCGCTGAGGTCCACGGCGACGTTGCAGCACCGCGTGCCCTTCGGCACGTACGGGGTGTCAACGGCGACCGGCCCGACGGCGACCCCCCGGCCGTCGGCGCGCCACACCTGGGCGAAGGAGGTCGTCCCGTCGTACCGCGCTCCGGGCACGTCCCCGAGCACGTCGCCCACGTCGTTGATGCGAACTGCGCGGGCTCCCTTCGCGCTCGTGTCGGGCAGGACGGTCGGCTGCGCGTTGCGCCAGACCACCGGGCGCAGTTTCCCCGCAGCGCCGGCGACGTAGCCGGCGACGTCACCTTTCGCATTCAGGCCGTACGCGTATGCGGTGTCGCCGCCGATGCCCGGCAACACCGTGGCCGTGTACGCCGCCGCGGGCGTCGAGAACACGCGCGAGAAGCGGACCGTGTTTGCGTGCCCGCTATCGCCTGTGACCCGGATGTCGATCGTGTGGGGCCCGTCGGGGAGTGGGTGTGGAAGCCAGACGGTAAAGGACGTGCCGCCGCTCACCGGGATGCCGGAGAAGTACGCGTAGCCGCCGACGAGCGACGTGACGCGCTCGGCCGGCGTGCCGGGATCGGTGATGACCTCGATGTTGTTCGCCGACCCCTGGCCGCTGAGCGAGATCGACACTTCGAACGCGCGTTGAGGGAGCGTGTCGCCGGCCGGCAGCGCGCCGAGCGTCACGACGGGAGCCTTGGGGTCGACCGCCGGCGGCGCGTTCGGGTCGGAGCAGGCCGCGGCGGCCGCGACGGCGAACGCGAGGGCCGGCCGCCCGGCGTGGTGCCGAATCATTCGCCTACGGGGCCGGGGTGAGGAGGAGCGCGGCCCCACGGCCGGTCGCGCGCTCGACGCCGTGGGCGGCGATCTGGCCGGAGGCGTTGACTGCCGCGAGCGAGTCGATCCGCCACGCGCCGCCGGCGATCTGGACCTGCGTCGTGCGGTTCGTCGCGGGACGCCAGAGGTAGATCGCGCCCGCCGAGTCGAGCGAGGCGATGATCCCGCCCGTGCGGCTCAGGTGGACGGCCTTGCTGCGTCCGACGGCGCGGTCCAGCCAGCGGCTGGTGCCGGCGACGGTCGGGAGCCACACCGGGTTGCCGCAATAGCTCGCGAGCACGTTGGCCGACTCGTCGAGGTCGATCGGCACGAGCGTGAACCACCGGCCTACCAGGTCGCACTCCGAGGCCACCCGCGCATTCGGGAGCCCGGCCATCGTGAATCCGTGCGGGAAGAGGCCCATGCCGATGTATGGCCCGCCGTAGTACGTGAACGACTCGACTGATTGCCCCGCGTTGTTCAATGCCACGAGCAGACCCCGGGTGCTATCGACCCGAGTGCCGCGCGCGACGTCGAGCACGACTGAGTAATAATCAAAGACGGGAGCTTGGTCGCTCGCGCCGACTGCGAGGCGAGTGTCGGTGAGGTCGACGCCCGCGGTGCAGCACGCCGCGAACGTGATCGTTGTGTCCCTGCTTCCGTTGGTCGCGTGGTAGCTGGCGCTGTGCGGGCCGACGACGAGGAGCGTCGCGCCGTCCGCACGGCGCACCCGCACGTAGTCTCCCTGCGTGGTCGGCGTACTGCCGGGGCGCAGTTCGAGCAGCACGTCTCCCGAAGCGTTCACGCGCGTCGCCGTGGCGCTGAACGAGTCCGGGGTCGCGAGCACGGTGGTGATGCCGTTCCGCCAGAGCGCCGCGCGGTGGCGTCCGTCAGCGCCGCCGATCCAGCCAGCGACGGTGCCGTCGGTGTGCACAAAGCGTGTGCCACTGCTGTGTCCGGAGTCGGGAAGGGCAGCAAGCGCGTACGCCTCGCCGGGAAGCCGGACTGTCCACGCCACCGAGGCGCTCAGCGCGCGGCCGAGCGTATCGATCCCGACGACTGTCATGGTGTGACGCCCGGGCCCGGGCAGAGCGACGGCCCCCGCCCACCGTTTGGCCGGTCCGTATGGCTCATCCACGCGGCTCAACCCAGGGATCGTGGCGACTTGAGCGCTCGCCGCGCCCGAGTCGACGTAGACGCGCACATCGCGGAGCAGTGCGGAGTCGCTCCGCATGACGCTTATCCCGACCCCGAGCTGCCCCAGCGAGTCGCTCGGCGGTGTTTCGAGCGACAAGGCGAGTTGGGCGCCGCGGGTGGCGGGCGCGGTCGAGTCGCTGCAGGCGAGGCCGGCCCCTGCGCCGAGCGCCCCGCCGAGCCCGAGAACAACGGTCCAAACGCGGGGTAAGTATTTGTGCCGCATCACTTTGGCTTTGGTGTGGCTGAGTCGCCGAGCCCGCCGAACTCGGCTACATTGCAAGGCTGCGCGCCCGCGCGCAATCCCTCGTTCCCGTCGTCCCCGCCATGACCGCACCCAACACCCGCGAACGCATCCTCCCGCGTCTCATCGACGAGGAGATCAAGGAGTCGTTCATCAATTATTCGATGAGCGTCATCGTCTCGCGCGCCCTCCCGGACGTGCGCGACGGGCTCAAGCCGGTGCAGCGGCGCGTACTCCACGCGATGAACGAGATCGGGCTCGTCCCCGGGCGGCCCTACAAGAAGAGCGCGACCGTCGTCGGCGACGTGCTCGGCAAGTACCACCCGCACGGGGATTCGAGCGTGTACGACGCGCTCGTGCGCATGGTGCAGGAGTTCTCCTTGCGCTACCCGCTCGTCGACGGGCAGGGCAATTTCGGCTCGGTCGACGGCGACCCCGCGGCGGCGTACCGCTACACCGAGGCCAAGCTCACGCGCGTCGCGACCGAGCTTCTCGCGGACATCGAGAAGCAGACCGTCAACTTCGCGCCCAACTTCGACGACCGGCTGACCGAGCCGACCGTGCTGCCGTCGGCGGTGCCGAACCTGCTCGTCAACGGCTCGTCGGGGATCGCGGTCGGGATGGCGACCAACATCCCGCCGCACAACATGCGCGAGGTCATCGCCGCGCTGCACGCGCTCATCGACGACCCCGAGGTGTCGACCGACGTGCTGCGGAAGCACATCCGCGGGCCCGACTTCCCCACCGGCGCGTACATCTACGGGCGACAGGGGATCAAGGACTACATCGAGAACGGGCGCGGCAAGATCATCATGCGCGCTCGCGCCGTCATCGAGGAGAAGGAGAGCAGCAACAAGTCGCAGATCGTCGTTACCGAGCTGCCCTACCAGGTCAACAAGGCGCGCCTCGTCGAGCAGATCGCCGACCTGCACCGCGAGCAAAAGGTGGAGGGCATCTCGGCGCTGCGCGACGAGAGCGACCGCGACGGCATGCGCATCGTCATCGAGCTCAAGCGCGACGCCATCCCGCGCGTCGTGCTGAACCAGCTCTACAAGCACTCGACGATGCAGTCGACGTTCGGCGTGATCATGCTCGCGCTCGTCCCCGACACGCAGACGGGGCGGCTCGTGCCGAAGGTCATGCCCGTCAAGACCGTGCTCGAGCACTTCGTTGCGCACCGGCACGAAGTCATCGTGCGGCGCACGCAGTTCGAGCTCGACAAGGCCGTCGACCGCGAGCACATCCTCGAAGGGCTCAAGATCGCCGTCGACAACATCGACGAGGTGATCCGGATCATCCGCGCCGCGTCCGACACGCCGGTCGCGAGCGGGCAGCTGCGGCGCCGCTTCAAGCTGTCCGAGAAGCAGGCCGAGGCGATCCTCAACCTGCGCCTCGCCAAGCTGACCGGCCTCGCGATCGAGGAGCTCGAGGAGGAGTTGCGCGGCGTGCGTGCGACGATCGCCGACCTGCGCGACATCCTCGCGAGCCGCCCGCGCCGCATGTCGATCATGAAGTCGGAACTCTCCGAGATCGCCACGCGCTACGGCGACGAGCGCCGCTCGGAGATCATCGCCGACGAAGGCGAGTTCTCGATCGAGGACCTGATCGCCGAGGAGGACATGGTCGTAACCATCTCCCACTCGGGGTACATCAAGCGCACGCCGGTGACGACCTACCGCAAGCAGCGCCGCGGCGGCCGCGGCCTGAGCGGGCAGGACCTCAAGGACCTCGACTTCATCGAGCGGCTCTTCATCGCGAGCACGCACGACTACATCATGATCTTCACGGACGACGGGCGCTGCTACTGGCTCAAGGTCCACGAGATCCCGGCGGCCGGGCGCGCCACGCGCGGCAAGCCGATCGTCAACCTCATCAACGTCGGCCCCGAGACGAAGATCCGCTCGCTCGTCGCGGTGCGCGAGTTCCGCGAGGACCAGTACCTCTTCTTCGCGACCCGCAACGGCACCGTCAAGAAGACCGCACTCTCCGAGTACGGCAACGTACGCTCGGCCGGTGTCAAGGCGGTCAAGATCGAAGCCGACGACGCACTGATCGACGTGCAGATCACGAGCGGGGCGAACGACGTCGTGCTCGCGACCAAGCACGGCCTCTCGATCCGCTTCCCCGAGAACGACGTGCGCGACATGGGGCGCGACACGACGGGCGTCAAGGGGATCACGCTGCGCGCGGAGGACAAAGTCGTCAGCCTCGTCATCGTGCGGCGCGGCGACGCGACGCTCCTCGTCACCACGACGAAGGGCATGGGCAAGGTCACCGACCTCACCGAGTACCGCGTCCAGGGGCGCGGCGGCAAGGGCATCCTCACCCTCAACCGCACCGACCGCACGGGCAACATCGTCGCGACGATGGAGGTCATGCAGGACGAGGAGATCATGCTCATCACGAAGAACGGCGTCGTGATCCGCTCGGGCGTCAACGAGGTGCGCAACACCGGGCGCAACGCGCAGGGCGTGAACCTCGTCCGGCTCGACGCGAACGACGAGCTGTGCGCCGTGGCCCGCGTGGTCTCGGAGAAGGAAGAGGAAGGCGAGACGCTCAGCGACGACCCGCTCATCCCCGACGGGCTCGACGACGCGGATTCGGACGGCGCCGGCCCGGCCTGACTGCGGGCCGCGCGGACGCGAAAACTCGCGCGCTCCGGCGAAACAAGGGCGTAGTTCGTTGAGCCCGGGGTGAGCATTGCTCTTGCCCCGGGCTCGGCTACATTCAGCACTCGGCCGATCGTGTGATTTTTGTCACGAATGGACCGGTCCGACCCCGGTAGCCTGACGTCAACGGCACGGCAGTCGCGCCTGTGCCCCGCCGTGACTTTCCCTTTTTCTCCGCCGGCTACGCTCGTTTCGCTCGAGGCCCTGCGCGCCGCGCAGCAGGCCCTGCGCGGCGTGGCCGTGCGCACGCCGCTGTTGCCGGCCGACGACCTGCTGCCAGCGGGGCGGGTGCCCGACGGCGCGCGGGTGTGGGTCAAGCCCGAGATGCTCCAGCGCGGCGGGGCGTTCAAGCTCCGCGGCGCGTACAACTTCCTCGCCGCGCTCGACCCCGCGGAGCGCGCCCGCGGCGTGGTCGCTCCGTCGTCGGGCAACCACGCGCAGGCCGTCGCCCTCGCCGCCCGGCTCTTCGGCGTCCCCGCGACGGTCGTCATGCCGTCCAACGCGCCCGAGGCGAAGCGCTGCGGCGCGGAGCGGCTCGGCGCCCGCGTCGTCCTCGTCGGCCCGAGTAGCGACGAGCGGGCCGCGCGCGCGGCCGAGATCGTGGCGGAGACGGGGGCGGTGCTCGTCCCGCCGTACGACCACCCGGACATCGTCGCGGGGCAGGGCACGATCGGACTCGAGATCGCCGAGGAGCTGCCGAACGTGCGGCTCGTGCTCGTGCCCGTGGGGGGCGGTGGGCTGCTGGCAGGCGTGGCGACGGCCGTGAAGGCGCTCGCGCCGAACGCCCGGGTCGTCGGCGTCGAGCCCGCCGCGACGCCCAAGCTCTCCCACGCGCGGGCGGCGGGCCGGCCGGTGACGCTGCCCTACGCGGGCGGGATGACGGACGGGCTGCTGACGACGAGCGTGGGCGCGCTGCCGTTCGCGCACCACGACGCGTACGTCGACGACGTGGTCGCGGTCGCCGACGACGTCCTCCCCGAGACGATGCGCGTGCTGCTCGACCGGATGAAGCTCGTCACGGAGCCGAGCGGGGCGGTCGCGCTCGCGGCGCTGCGGTCGGGGCTCGTCGACCCCGCACCCGAGGGCGACACGGTGTGCGTACTGAGCGGCGGCAACATCGAGTGGAGCGGTCTCACCGGGGTCCTCGGTGGCCTCGGTGGTTGAGCAGGCGGCGGCGGAATTGACCGTCGTCGGGGCGACGATGGCGATAGAACCCGCGGCCGCCGCGCGCGTGCTCCTGGTCGACGACGACCCCACGTTCGCGGCGAGCATCGGGTGGGCACTCGGCGAACACGGCTACGCCGTGCAAAGCATTGGGAGCGCG
>JAABUZ0100003614.1_pt1 | contig 22674 bp, 17 predicted proteins | sample 5562091 | NCBI WGS metagenome assembly JAABUZ01 (sample SAMN12813069, study PRJNA571459) | rock metagenome | isolation source: Antarctica rocks | place: Antarctica: Victoria Land, Linnaeus Terrace sud | collected 2015-12-21
GAGCGGGCGCGCCGGGATGTTCGCGGCCCACAACAGCGCGCACGCCAACTCCGCGGCCTCGGCGCAGCTCAACTCGTCGATAGATGTTATGTCGTGTAGCGGGCGTGTCGTGTTGGGCGCGGGCGACAGCGTGCGCCGCCGCAGCAGCCGCGCCACCGCCGCTATCCGATCCGTGGCGTCGGGCAGCGCCGCTACGATCAGCGCCCCCACACGCTTGACGGACGCGGGGGCGTCGACAACGAGGCGACGAGCGTCGCCCCGCGCGGCGCGCCGCTCTACGGGTGGCGCCGGCGTGTCCCCGCCTGCCTCTCCCACGTCGGCGCCGAGGCTGTCCGCCTGACCGCGCAGGACGCGATCTACGGCATCATCGTCGATAGTGGGCGCGGGGATTTCGACCGTCGTGGCGCGCCGTGCGTAGACCCATGCGTTGGGGCCCGCGTCCAGGGCGATGACCAGTTCGACGACGATATCGCGCGGGCCGCTATCGCCCAGCTTATTGAGGGTGGCGATGGGCAGCGCGCGCAGGTCGGCGATCTCGGTCGAGGAGTAGACGGGCGCCCGTTGGCCGGCGACGCGAACGTGCGCGCGGACCGGCCGCCCCCTATACGCGATGCGCGCGACCAACTGGCCGTCGACCAGGTCGAAGCGCGGGGCGCCCTGTGGGCGCGCCGCGACGAGCGCCTGCCCGGCCGAATCGAGGTAGGGCAGGGCGTCCTTCAAGCTGCCAACGCCCGCGGCGCGCAGCCCGGCGTAGCGCTCGCCCACCGTGCGCTGCCGGGCGATGTCCGACGGCACGGAGCGTCTGAGTATATCGAGCAGGCCGCCGGCCCCGCGATCCGCCACGCCGTACTCCAGCGCCGTCGCGAGGTCGGCCGCCGCCACCATCACGTCGGGCGCGCCGGGCGCGCGCTCGTTGGCGCGGCGGGCCAGGAACAAGAGGTAACGCGGCGCCTCGCGCGCCACGGCGGCGCGCACCGATGGAGGATTCTCGATCGGCAGCGCGTCGACCGGCAGGCCCGAGAGCAGGCACGCGGCGACGGCCAGGTAGTCGAGGCGGCCGCGCGCCCACTCGTGTAGCCGCTTGTCACGCGCGGCGAGGGCACGGCGCAGGGTGTCGTCGGTCCCGCGGTCGGGCAACTCGTTGAACTCAACGGGCAGGCCGCAGGCCGCCATCAGCAACTCCGTCTCCAGCGCGTCGGGGTCGGCCGTGCGCGCGCGCTCCGCGGCGATGTAGTGTTCGAGCGCCGCGGCCGAGGCGACGCGGATCATCAGGTCGCTGGCGGCAACGCCGAGCGAGGTCGGGCTCAACGCGCCGTCGCGCTCCGTCACGAAGCCCTCGGTCAGGAGGTAGCTCAGGGGTTTGTCCAGGTCGGCCGGACGCGGCGCGACATAGCGGTGCAGCGTGCGGGCGTACCAGTCCGCGACGTCGGCGCGCGAACGCACGAGACCCAACGCGATTTCGGTATTGATGTGCGTGGCGAGGTCGTCGCCGAGGCGGCTGCCGACGGGATGCCCGCCGAGCATACCCTTGACACGCGCCACGTCTTTCTCCGGCGCGACGACGTAGCAGTAGCCCTCTGTCTCCAGTCCCGGCCGCCCAGCACGCCCGGCCATCTGTAATAGGCCGGACGCGCTGAGGTCCGATGTACCGAGTTGCAGGTCGCGCACGACGACGGCGCGCGCGGGCAGATTGACGCCGGCGGCGACGGTTGAGGTGGCGACGAGCACCTTGATGTCGCCGGAGCGGAACAGGCGCTCGACGGCCGCGCGGTCCTCGCGCACGAGGCCCGCGTGGTGGAAGCCGACCCCGCCGGCCAAAGCTTGCCGCAGCGGCCCGCTCTCGACCGCCTGCTGGCGCGACGGCGGGGACAGGCCCAGCGTGCGGGCAAGGGCGAGCGCGCAGCGTTCGACGCCCTTGCGCGAGCCGCAGAAGACGAGCGTGGCGCCGCCCGCGGCGGCCGTGTCACGCACGACGGCCGCAGCCTTGAGGGTGCGCGCCTCCTCGTCCTGTTCCCACTGCCCTACCGGGTGGTATGGCACGACCGCTAGGGAGAGCGTGACCGGACGCCAGCGCGACTCGTAGAGTTCGGCGTCGAGCCAGCGCGCGATCGCGGCGGCGTTGGCGAGCGTGCCAGACATGGCGATAAGACGCGCCGCCGGGAACAGGCGCGGGACGCGCGCCAGCATAGCCTCCTGCCCGGCCCCACGCTGGCCCTCGTCAACGAGGTGTACCTCATCCATCACGATCAGGCCGATGCGCGCGACGAACTCCGGCGGAAGGGCGCGCCGGCCGATCGAATCCCACTTCTCAGGCGTGGCGACGATGATGTCGGCGGCGATGGCGCGGGCGGGGTCGAAGGCGTCATCCTCGCCGGTCGTCTTGTAGACGCGTAGGCCCGCCCGCTCCAGGCGCTGCCAGTCGTCGCGCTTCTCGGCGGCGATGGCGCGCATCGGGGCCAGGTAGACAGCGGCGCGCCCGCGCTCGCGGCACTCTTGCAAGAGTGCGACCTCAGCCACGAGCGTCTTGCCCGAACCGGTCGGCGCGGCGATCACCACATTGCGGGTCGTGTCGAGGACGAGCGGGATGGCGGCGGCCTGCATCGGGTTGAGCGCGGCGACGGCGATATAGGGCCGGATGCTCGCGGGGAGGACAGTCGCGGGGTCTACACCCGTCGGTTCCGCGACGTTCCCAGCGCGTTTTAGTGGTGTGGATTGCACCTCCGTAGTTTACGCGATGACAGGCGTCACTCCCACGTTGTCCTATTGCGCTATTGCACGTAGTACGACAGTCGCCTATCATGCGTGATATGTAAACATTCCCACAGCTAAAGCCGGGGGCTTTCAGAAGCCCTACGACCGGGTTGGTACGAGCAACACAGCCATGGACCGCCGGGACTGGTTACGGCAGCCCCGAGGAGCGCGATAGTGAGCGCCCCATTGTAGTCGGCATCGCCACGCCAGCGACACATAGAGTTCACGCAGGCGAACCGCTTCCCAGACCGTTCACCCATATGGAGACAGCGATGGCACATCTGGCTCGTGTACCGCGGGTTGACCAAGACGAAGGGCACGCCCGCCGCGTGGCACTTGTACGCCAGGAACACCCGCAATTGCTGGAAGGCCCAGCTATTAGAGCGGCGCCGCTCCATCTTACTCCGACGGTGGGTGTTGGCGCGTTCCCGCAGGCCGGTCAAGTCCTCGCAGGCAATAGCCTGATGGGAGGCAACAGCGCTGTCCACGATGCGTCGGCTAATGGTGTGGTTCACGTTGGCTTGAAAACGATGTTCCCGCCCCGACAAACGTGTCTGCGCGGCGCGCACCCGACGGCGCGTGCTACGTGTTCCTTTCGAGGCTTTCCGTTGCCTGCGCGCCCGATTGCGCGCGTACCTGTCGCGGATGGCCGCGACAGGTACGCGCCACTGAACGTCGCGCCGTCGCTGGTCACGGCGATATCCGTGCGCCCAAGGTCTACGCCAAGGACGCCTGCGGTGTCCAGGGTGGGCGGGTCGGCGTAGTGGGCGCTCACCAGCAGACGCCAGCGCCCCTCATGGTCACGCACGAGGTCGGCCTCGGCCAGCTTCTCCGCCGCGGCTAACTGACGACGCTGGATGCCCCCGATGTGCAACTCTACGTTGCGTCGCCCGTTAAGCGTCGTCACGCGCGCACGATTGCCAACGAGGCGGTACAGACGCGGGGTGTCGAGCACGACCGCCGCCGTGAGCTTGAACGTATGCGGGACGCCTCGTTCGGCCTTGTACGATGCGGCGACGACGCCGATAGCGCGTACCGCGTGCTGGGCCAGCAGGCCGAAGCGGGCGCGCAGATCAACGTAGACCAGCCGATGCAAGCGGACGCTGTTAAACTCTCGCTCCCGCCACGCGACCTCAGACGCATAGTTGCACGCCTCATTGAACGCTCCTTGGAGTCGTTCAAGGGCGGCTTTCTCCGCGTCGGTGGGCTTCAAGGTCAGAGCAATCGTGCGTACGCTCATACCCCTACTATACCAGATATAGCCATGGATTGTGTCATAGGCAAAGCGCCGCTAGACGCGGCCCCTTGCCAGGTGGCAATCCCCCCTTCCTACGCTTCGCGCAGGACACCATCCCCACGCCTGAAGGCGGGGGTATCCTGGGAGGTTCAGATGATTTCAAGCTCATCAACGACACGTACGGTCACCCCACCGGCGACATGGCGCTCCGCCACGTCGCGCTCTTGCTTGATCGCTGTGCGCGCGATAGCGACATCGCCGCACGCCTGGGCGGCGACGAATTCCTGTTGATCCTGCCGGGCGCGTCGCACGCGCATAGCGTCGACGTGGCCGAGCGGCTCACGCTGCTCGCACAGGAAACGCCCCTGCGCATCGACGGCGCCGGCTTCATCCCACTGCGCATGAGCATCGGCGTCGCCGCGTACCCCAACGACGCGATACAATCGCACACGCTGCTCACCATCGCCGACACCCGGCTGTACGAGGCCAAGAAATCGGGAGGGCGCGGTCGAATCGGGCGCGCGGACGGAGCGTGACGACGTTGACCTCGACGGCTTCGATATGCTCAGCGCGCTCGTAGCCGCGGTCGACAACAAAGACCGCTACACGCGCGAGCACTCCGAGCAGGTGGCTCATTTCGCCTGTCTCCTTCCCGACCGTTTGGGGCTCTCGGCCGAGAGCTTGTGTACCCTGCGCGTGGCCGGGTTACTCCATGACGTCGGCAAAATCGGCGTGCCCGACCGTATTCTGCGCAAGCCGGGGCGCCTCGAGGCGCACGAGCGGAACATTATGAAGAGCCACGCCACGCTTTCGGCGACGTTGCTACGCGCCGTTGGCGGGGACCCTGACGTACTGACCGCCGTCACGCATCACCACGAACGATGGGATGGGCAGGGCTACCCAGCGGGTCTGGTGGAGACGGGTGTGCCGCTGCTCGGCCGCATCATGATCGTGGCCGACGCCGTGTCGGCCATGGCGATGGATCGTCCCTATCGCAAGGGTTTCTCGCCCGACACGATCGCGTGTGAGTTGCGCAAGGGCGCGGGAACGCATTTCGATCCCGCCCTGGTCGAGCCATTCATTGCCACGCTTGACATCGCGCGTGGCGAGGTAACGGAGGGGCTATTTTTAACACGGACAAGCCCAACCTTATGTCGACACCACTTCGCCCTCCTTAGACAAGTGGAAATCCACCCGTCGTACCAGTAGCCCCGGTAGCGCAACGGCTGCGGCACGTCCTCGCTCGTCACCGGCGCGCCGCCCTGGTACACCAGCGGCTGGCCCCACAGGTCGTAGCGGTAGCGGTCCACCACGCTGCCCGTCGCGTCCACCAGCGCGATCACGCTGCCCTGCCCGTCGAGCACGTACCAGTAGCGCGCCAGCTGCCCTCCCGCCCGCTGGTAGAGCAACTCCAGCGGGGAGCCGTCCGGCCGATAGAGGAACGTCTCGGTGAAGGGGTCAGCGGCGTCGGCGACGGTGACCCGGCCCACCTGGTTGCCCCGGTACTGCACCGTCTCGGTGAAGCGGGTGGCCGCCTGGCCGAGCGGCCCCAGCGGCGTCCACTCCTGGGGCGCCGTGTCGGTGACGACGATGCGCGCCCGCAGCCCCCGCGCGTTGTAGCCCAGCGCCATGCGCAGGCCGTCCGACGTGTCCACTCCCGCGAGCAGCCCCTGCGCGTTGTAGCTCAGGCTCTCCCGCACCGTCGGCAGGCTGCCGGTGGGCGTGAGGACGATGCTGGTGGTGGCGCCGCTCCCATCGTAGCCGTAGGACGAGGCCAACGGACCCGTGCTCGTGTAGTAACGCGTGGCGACCACCTCATTGGGCAACCAGCCCGTCGGTTCGGAGCCGTCCACATTAGCGTAGGTGTAGGAGAGGGCGGCGGTGTTCGACACCACGACCGAGGTCAGGTTGCCGTTGCCGTCGTAGGCCCACTGGTGGCCGCCGGTGGCCGTGAGGCGACCCCACGCGTCATACCCCAGCGTCTGCACGAGGGACGGCGCGGCGAGTTGGCAGCTGTTGGCGACGTAGGAACTGATGGCCGTGGTCACGCCCAGCGGGCTGTGGGCGTAGCCAAAGCTCGCCACGAGCGGGACCTGCACGGTGAACGGGCCGGCGGCGCTCACACAGGTCAGGCGGTTGTCCGCGTCATACTGCCGCGTGTCCTGCGCTTGACCTGTCGTGTCGGCGTGGAGCGTGGTGGTGACGGGCTGGTCGGCGGCGTTGTAAGCGAACGTGCTCAGGGTGGTTGCCAGCGACGCGCCCTGCACGCCGTCCCATGTCCGCGTGGCGCGCCCCTCAGGGTCGTACACGTTGAGTTGGCCGGCCGTGAGGCCGCCCGTGCCCACGCTCAGGCTCTGCCCCACGAGCCGCCCCGCCGTGTCGTACAGGGCGTAGGCCGCACCCTGTCCGTCGTCCTGGCTGAGCGTCCAGTCCGCCGCGTTGTACTGGGTGGCCGTCGTCGCCGGCGTCTGCGCGCCCTCCTGCCGGCTCATCCGCACGATGTTGCCGTTGGCGTCGGCGCCCAGCGTGGTCGTGATCGCGGCGATGGCGCAGCTGCCGCACGAGGGCTGGTCGGTCTGCGTGGTCAGCCGGTTGGCGGCGTCGTAGCTCAACTGGTGGACGCGTGTGGTGAAGTCGCTCTGGTAGGTCAGGTTGTCGGCGGCGTCGAAGCCGTACGCCTCGCTCACGGGCGGTGCGATGGACCCGGTGGGCGGCGCCGTGAGCAGTCCGGGATCGACCTCGCTCCACTGCGGACGATCCAGGATGTCGTAGGTGTGGTAGGTAACATCGCCGTTGGGCGCCTGCACTTGCGCCACGTTGCCGTCGGCGTCGTAGCTCGTAGTCGTGGTTTGCGCGGCGCTCGGGCTGGCCTCGCCGACGCCGCCCACGGTATCGCTGGTCGCGCGGTTGAGCGCATCGTAGCCGCGTGTCTCCACGCTGTTGGCCTGGCTATTGTTATAGTCGAGCGGCGTGGTAATGGCGACCGTGTTGCCCACGGCGTCGGGGCTATATTGGGTGTGGACGCCCAGGGGGTCGGTAACACCGATAGGGCGGTCGACGCCGTCGTAGTCGTAGTGCGTGGTCTGTCCCATTGTGTTTTGCACGTCGGTGAGGACCGCCCCGCTGTAGGTGTAGACCGTGGTGGCCCCGACCGGGTTGATGGTCTGGATCGTGCGCCCCAGCGCGTCGTAGACGGCCCGCGTCACGTCGCCCGCGCCGTCCGTGGCGGTGATGACGTGGCCGTCGCCATCGTAGCCCACGCCGGTCCTGATCGTGACCGTGGGGCCGCGCACGGAGAGCGCGACGCATGGCCGCGTCGTGCGCGTGGGGCGTCCCAGGTGGTCGTACGCCACGACGACGACGGCCCCGCTGGGCGTGGTTGTGGTGATGGGGTTGCCGTCACCGTCGTCGGCGTAGCCCGTGGTGACGGGGGTGTTGGCGCCGCGCGTGGTCGTGATCGGCGCGCTACTTGCGCGCGTCAGGTCGCCAAAGTCATTGCCCACGGTGTTGGTGTAGCTGTCCTGCTGGGTGTAGGCGGCGGCGACGGCGTTGGGCATAGCCACGGGCGTCGCCGTGTCCTCGGTCGAGGCCACGCTGACGCCACGCGCGTCGGTCGTGCCCGTGATCTCGCCTAAGCCGTCGATGCCCGTGAGTTGGCCGCGCCACTGCGAGAAGGTGTGCTGGCTGGTTCCGCACGCGGCTGGAGCGGCCAGGGGACGCGCGACGAGGAGGGCGGCGTGGAGCGGTTGCGCCGACGAGGAGGGCGGCGTGGAGCGGTTGCGCCGCCGAGGGGCGCGCCAGTTGCGCCTGCGGCCCGCCGCAGCCCGAGGACGTTGTGTTAATCAGTTCAATTGTGGCGACGCGCCCGTGGCGTCCGTCGTAGCTGTAGCGCGTCTTGCCGCCGCCCGGCTTGTCCACCTCGACCAGGTCGAAGGTGTGCGGGTCGTACTGGTAGGTCGTGGTCTGCGCGGCCAGCGCGCTCTGGGGGCTGTACGTCCCCACGGGCGGACTCGTCTCTTGTGTGAGCAGCCCGACCGTGCCATCGGGTCCCAGAGAGCCGTCGGGGCTGGCGTAGGTGTAGGCGTAGTGGATCGTGGTGTCGTGACCGGACGCGTTGTTGGCGTCGGCACGGCTGGTCACGTCATGTTGGGCATCGTAGGTGTAGGTGGTGGTGTCGCCCACCGCGTCTTCTATGGAGGTGGCCTGGCCCTGGCCGCCCAGAGCATAGATCGTGGCGCGCTGATGCGGCTGCCCGAAGCCCTCGATCGCCACGGTCTGGCCGGGGTTATAGGAGAATTGCGTCACGTCGGCGGGCGTCGTATCAGTGTTGGTGATAGCGGCCACGCGCCCCTGCGCGTCGTAGCCGAGCAGCCATTGGTGGCCCATCCCCGTGGTGACGGTCACGAGCAGCGTCCCGCTGTAGCCAAACGTCGTCGTGACGGCGTCGGCCGTCCCGGCGCCCAGCGTGCGCGCCATCAGTAGCGTCCCGCTGTAGACGGCGGTGACGTGTTGGCCCTGCGTCCCGCCGCTGCTCTGCCACAGGGGGCTGACTTCCTCGCCCACTACGCCGTTGGTGTACGAGTAGGCGATGGTGCGGCCCCCGCTGTCCACGAGCGCGCCACCGGCCTGATCCGTGCCGTCATCGACCATGGCGTCGCTGGCGCCGTAGCTGTCCGCGGTCGCGGACAGCCGCCCGCTGGGGTCGAAGGTCCGCGTCGCGCCGGTCAGAAAGTTGGTCAGGGTATAGCCCTGGCTCGACGTCGTGAGCTGCCAGGGTAGACCGAGCGGTGACGTATAGGCCGTGTAGGGGCCAGTGGCGCTCGGATCGCCACTGTAGATGAAGTCCCACGCGGCGCCGGAACCGTCGGTGTAGGATACGGTCGCGGTGAGGACTCCGCTCATCTGGGGGGTCAGGCTGCCGACCCAGCCCTCGCCGGCCGTCGTCGTGACGCCGCGTTGCGCGAGCAGGCTATCCCAGGTCCGATTGAGCGCCAACTGGGGTCCACGTCCGGGGATACTCATATCCGCGGCGCCGACGTCGACATGCCCGTCGGCGAGGTCGACGCTCGCGCCCAAGCCGGCGGCGAAGCGCACGCTCTGGTGCGGATGCCAGGGGATCGTTCCGCTAGCCGGCTCACCCCCGGCGGGCACGCTGATCTGACGCTGCACGGTCTTGGATGATGTGTTCGTCGCCGAGGCGGTGACCCCGTAGGTGAGCGTTGTCGGGCTACGCGCGGGAGCCGCCTGCACGCTCCATGAGACTTGGCGCTCCTGGCCCACGGCGAGGTCCCGACCGTCTGCGTCGCCGCATCCCCCGCAAGCGAGAGGCCCGTGGGAAGATTCAGGGTCAACTGCACGCCCGTAGCCGGCGCGGTCCCGTTGTCGTAGATCGTCGCCACGACGTTGAACGGATTGGGTGAATACTGGCCGTTGGCCGTTGAGAGCGCCGCTGGGCCGGACACGCCGAGGGCCAACGGCGGCTGCAGATCGACGTTCTCCTGCGCCAAACCGTAGAGCGTGGCGAACGTGCGCGAGGCGCCCGGCGCGAGAGCGGCCGGGTTCCAGTAGACGGCATAGGCGCTGTCGTGGTACCCGGACGGGCTGAAGTCGACGCTCGGGTCGGGGGTAAAATCGTAGGCGGTTCCGTCGATGCGGGGCCACGCGGCCAGGACGAGGCGGTCGGGAACGGTCGCCCCGCCGCTCTTGAGCGTGCTAGCGGTGACGTGCGTGCTGTCGGTGAGATCAAAGAAGGCTTGGAAGGTGTCGGGGACGGCGTCGCCCGTGAAATCAGTCTCATGCGTGACGATGCCGACGCCCGGCACGCGGAACGGCGCGCCGTCGTTGTTGTTGATCATCGTGTCGATCATGGTACGGAAGCCGGCGTCGTGCGCGACCGGCCCTGTGTTCGTGGCGGTGTACGCGATGCGGGCGACATCGTCTTGTCCCGTCTGGGCGTTGAACACGAGTTGCAGCGTCTGCGTCACCAGGATGTCGCCGACCCGCCACGCGCTCTCGTTTGTGCGCGCGTCGATGTCAGTCGGCGCCTCGACCTGCGTCCCGTCTTGACCGTAGATGCTGTCGGCCCCGTCGACGCGGAGCGTGCTGAAGGACGTGCCGGGCGCGCCCGGCCACGCGTACATAAGGTTCCAGCTAATGGCGGTGACTCCCCCCGTGGCAGGGTCAGGGAAGGCGCCGATGTTGAAACGCCCGTTAGCGCCAACTTGCACAGCCAAGCGCGCGTTGAACGGATCGACGATAGACACCGGGAGGGGATCTTTGCTGGACTGCGTCATTAACGCGGCATGGAGCGGATGTTGCTGCTTGAGGTGCGCGGCATGGCCGGGGTCGCCAAGGATATCCGTGGACGGTGTCACCGTCGTTGTTATGGATGGAGGCACGGACGCTATGATCGGTGCCGTGTCTGTCACCGCCATCGCGGTTGCCGCGGCGGTCGTCGCCATGGGCGATGCTGTCGCCGTGAGCGCTGTCGAATTCGTGATGCTGTCGCTCGTAGATGTGGGCGAGGCGGCGGGCGCGTTCACCGCAGTGGTTGGGGTGATGATGCTCGTCGCGGTGGCGCTGACGCTGGGCGATGGGGCTGGCGTGCCGGACGCGGGCGTCGTCCCCGTGGGTGTCGGTGTCGTGCTGGCCAGGATGGGGGTCGCGCCGAGTTGGGCGATCACGATGAGCAGCAGCGCCAGCAGCCGGCCGGCGCGCGGACGGAATGTCATGAACGAGTTCTCCCTCGAGTACGAGTCCCTTCATAGCCCAAATGGGGCTAGGACTATCGTACTGGGGGCCAGTTCGTTTGTCTACACGTCATTAACTCCCATAATTAACTCACATCATTAGCACTCTCTCGACGCCCTATGCGACGTCGGTCCGCGCGGACAGGTCGCCCGTGTGGACGCGCGGCGGGGTCAGCGCGCCGGTAGACAGCGCGCGGTCGAACGCCACGACGAGGCGCGGGGCGAACTGCTTGCCACTGCCTTCGCGCACGCGGCGGATCGCCTCCGAGACGGGCAACGCCGGCCGGTAGGTGCGCGAACTGGTCATGGCGTCGAAGCTGTCGGCCACGGCCAGGATCGCCGCGTCGAGCGGGATCGCCGCGCCGGCCAGCCCGTCGGGGTAGCCCGCGCCATCCCAGCGCTCGTGGTGGTGGCGCACCGCCGGCAGGATCTCTTGCAGGAACGGCACGGGCTCCAACATGCGCTCACCGGCGCCCGGATGCTCCTTGATGACCGCGAACTCCGCGTCGGTCAGCGGGCCGGCCTTGGTCAAGATGGCGTCGGGCACGCCGATCTTGCCCACGTCGTGCAGGACACCGGCCTGGCGGATGCGCGCGATGTCGGACGGCGGCAGGTCGAGCGCCGTCGCGATAGCCACAGCGTAGGCGGCGACGCGCCCCGAGTGGCCGCGCGTGTATTGATCCTTGGCGTCCACGGCGGCGGCGAGCGCCTCGACCGTGGCCATGTTGGCGTGCTCCAGCAGCGCGGCCATGGCCGCGGGGTCACGCGGGAGCGTCATATCTTCGGGATAGGCGACGCGATCCCCGCCGGCGCGCTTGGCCGCGTAAGAGGCGTTATCAGCCGCGTTGACCAGTTCCTCCCGCGTCATCCCGTGCCGGCGCAGGGTGGCGACGCCCACGCTGCCCGTGGCGCGCAGGTAGGCCCGGCCGCCTCCCGGCGCCGCGTCCGCGATAGCGACGCGCAGGCGCGCGGCGACGACGGCCGCCTCGTCGCTGTCCGTTTCGACCAGGATGACGGCGAACTCGTCGCCGCCGTAGCGCGCGACCACGTCCGCCGCCCGCGCGCCCTGGCTCAATGCGTTTGCCACTGCCTCCAGCATAGCGTCGCCAGCCTGGTGGCCCCAGGTGTTGTTGACCTCGCCAAAGCTGTCGAGGTCAACCATCACCAGGCTGAGAGGGTGCCCGCCGCGCCGCGCCCGTGCGATCTCCCCCTCCAGGCGTTGCTGGAAGGCGCGGTGGTTGAGCAGCCCCGTCAGGCTATCCTCCGACGCCTGCTCCAGCGCGCGCTCGTGGCGGCGGCTGTTCTCCAGAGCGGCGGCGGCCTGCGTCGCGAGGAGCCCCAGCACGTCGCGGTCGTCCGCGGTGGGGGGGCCGATCAGGCCCGCTAGGCGTAGCGCGCCAACGACGAGCGCGTCGCCGTCGTCGCGCACAATCTCCACCGGCACGAGCGCCGCTATCCGCCCCGCGCCGTCCGTCTCCGTGGATAGGCCCTGACCAGCGTGGGGAAGCGCTAGCCAGGCCGGGCCAGCGCAGTCGGCGTCGTCCGGCTCCAGCACGACGCGCTCGAGCCGGGTAGGGTCCTCCGGGTCGCGCAGGTAGGCGGCGGCCGTCGCCGCGCCGGAGAGGGTACGCGCGCCCTCCGCCACGCGCCGCAGGGTATCCGCCGCGCTTTGGTGCACACGCAGCGCCTGCCCCGTCGTAACGACCGTCCGCAGCTGCACGTTGCGCCGATCAAGAGCGTCAGCGTGCCGCGCCGTGGCCTTGAACGCGACGTAGAGCGCGGCGATGTTGGAAGCCAGCAGTAAGAGCAGTAGAGGATGAACCTGGTAGAGTATAGCCCCAATGAGGCCAAGCGGCAGCGACGCGAGCTCAGGGAGCACGCCGTCGTGGAGCATATCCTGCAGGCGCACTCGACGCGGGGGCGGCGATGTGAGTAGGATGCCTACCTGCAGAAGCCCGTTGTCGAACGCGATGTAAGCAAACAGGAGCGCCAGCACCGCTGGGACATGATAGACGAGTGTCGCTGGAGAGAGGGCCAGTCCGACGGGCGCTAATCCGGCGTACACAAGGCTGGCCCCACCAACATTCAGCGTGGTGTGCGTGACGTTGAACAGCTTCTTGTATCCAGCGCAACGCTCCCGCAATTGCGTCGCGCTGATCGCCGTGAGCGCCACGAGCAGCGGGACCGGCGGCGGCAAGAGAACGACCATGGCGATGTGGACGCCAGCCGCCAGATTGTAGTGCAAATCGGCGATGCGGAAGGCGATACGCTCGCCCAACCAGGTAAGACCTGCAAACAGCAGCGCCGTCATGAGAAGAGGTGGTGTGAGTTGCGGCGCCGGTATGAGCCCGTGTGCCAAGAGTAACGCGGTCAAGCCCGTGAGCACGAGGACATATAGCCAAATACCTATCGGTTGCTTGCCCATTCGTCCCTGTTCCTGCCTTCGCGCTCACGATGTTTCGATGTTCGTGACCTGAGTATCGGCGCAATCGGGCCGGCAAGCTATGGGAGGATAGGGGGAGCCTGAACGGCAATGCGAGTTATTGACAATGACATGAGTTAGTCACGGGAGTTAACGACGTGAATCAATTATGGGAGTTAATTATGGGAGTTAATTATGGGAGTTAATTACGTGTAGACGGGCGAGTAGGAAATAAGTACTATAGGGAGGAACCCATGTGGGGCCACCACAACGGGCTATAGAGTCGTAGGTAATCCGGGGTCAACCTGGAAGGAGTCGTAAAATCATGAAGCGCATTATCTTCCCGCTCGCTTTCATCGTAGGTATCGCCGCCGCCGCCTTAGGTGGTGTACATAGCCCTGCCCACTCACTCGCGACCATTCATCTCGGGACCATCCATCTCGGCGGGAGCTGATGGAAGCAAAGCGGGCCCAGTAAATCATTTAGCGGAAACGCCGGCGAACCACACTCGCCGGCGTTTCCGCATTTTGCCGTCGATGCCCCGCGTCTATGCCCCTCTTGGGTAGAGCATCATCCCCCGCTCGCCCCACAATCTTGGCCTGCTTCGACAGCCACCGGACGTCCGACTCCTCGGACGCTTCGCCAAACGGCTACCGCAAGCGTCTTAAACTGATACCCTGAGCAAGATGGCAAAAGATAATAGTAGTAGGATAAAGCTCTGGATATGCACGATTCGACGCCAGAGGAGACGCCGCACAGCGGCGAGGAGCGCTTCCGTGCGCTGACCGAGCACGCCTCCGATATGATCGCCGTGCTCGACGCCGCGAACATCGTCCGCTACGCCAGCCCTTCGACACACAACGTCCTGGGCTACGCGCCTGATGAGTTGGAGGGGCGGCCCGCTACCACGTTCGTCGATCCCGACGACCTGGCCCACGCCCAGGCGACGTTCGCCGCGCACCTGCGTGAGCCCGGCAGCGTGCGCCGCATCGAGTTCCGCGTGCGCCACAAGAACGGCTCCTGGCGTATGACCGAGACGATCGCCAACAACCGCCTGCACGACCCAACCGTGCGCGGCATCGTCCTCAACTGCCGCGATATCACCGACCGCAAACAGGCTGAGGACGCCCTGCGCGCCAGCGAGGAGCGCCACCGCGCGCTCGCCGAGCACGCGACCGATCTCGTCGCCGTCGTAGACGCGGGCGGGATCATCCGCTACGCCAGCCCCTCATACGCACGCATCCTCGGCTATCCCCCAGAGATGCTAGAGGGCACGGAGGCCCTCGCCCTGGTCCACCCCGACGACCTCGCCCGCGTGCGTGAGGACATCGCACGGCGTATGGCCGAGGGCGGCGTCGGCCACGCCGAATACCGCGTCCGCCACGCCGACGGCTCCTGGCGCACCATCGAGGTGACCACGAACAACCGCCTACACGACCCGGCAATCCTGGGCGTCATCGCCACCGCCCGCGACGTGACTGACCGCCGAGCGGGCGAGGAACTGCTCCACCATCAGGCTCTCCACGACGCCCTGACCGGCCTGCCCAACCGCGCGCTGCTCCATGACCGCCTGGCCCACGCCCTCACGGTCGCGGCGCGTGAGCGCACGCCGCTGGCCCTCTTCCTGATGGACCTGGACCGCTTCAAGGAGGTCAACGATACCCTGGGGCACGACGCGGGCGACGACCTACTGCGCGAGGTCGGCCGGCGCGTGCAGGGCGCGCTGCGCGCCTCCGACACCGTGGCTCGCCTCGGCGGCGATGAGTTCGCCATGCTGCTGCCCGGCGCGGACGCGGTGAGCGCCACGGAGGCCGCGCGCAAAGTCCTCTCCGCCCTCGTTGAGCCGGTCACGCTCCACGAACAAATCGTCATAGTGGGCGGCAGCGTCGGGATCGCCCGCTACCCCGACCACGGCGCGGACGCCGCCGCGCTCCTGCGCCACGCCGATGTCGCCATGTACGCCGTCAAGCGCGGCGGCGGGGGCTATGCCGTCTACAACCCCGCGCACGACCGGCATACCCCCCGCCGGCTCACGCTCATCGGCGCCCTGCACCGCGCCATCGCGCGCGACGAACTGCGGCTGCATTACCAGCCCACGATCGACGTGACCGGCAGGCGCGTCCGCATGGTCGAGGCCCTGGCGCGCTGGCAGCACCCCGACCTGGGTCTGTTGCCCCCCGAGCAATTCATCCCCCTGGCCGAGCAGACCGGCCTCATCGTGCCGCTGACACGCTGGGTGCTGGACACGGCGGTACGCCAGGTACGCGCATGGCGTGACGAGGGGCTCGACCTCGGCGTCGCCGTCAATCTCTCGGCGCGCACGCTGCGCGATCCCGAGTTGTCCGACGCCATCGCGGGACTACTCGAGGCCCACGACGTACCGGCGGATAAGCTACGCGTCGAAGTGACAGAGAGCATGGTCATGGCGGACCTCCCGGCCGCCGTGGAGGTCCTGACGCGCCTCTCCCAGTTGGGCGTCCGCGTCGCCATCGACGACTTTGGCACGGGCTACTCCTCGCTCACCCACCTCAAGCGCCTGCCCGTCGATGAGATCAAGATCGACCGGTCTTTCGTCACCAATATGACGACGGAGAGCGACGACGCGACGATCGTGGCCTCAACCATCGGCCTGGGCCACTCGCTGGGCCTGCGCTTCGTGGCTGAAGGGGTGGAGGACGAGCGGACGTGGCAGGCCCTGGAGGCGTTGAACTGCGACGGCGCACAGGGCTTCTATGTTAGCCACGCGCTGCCGGCCGATGAGTTGGCGCGGTGGCTGCGCGCCGCCCTGTCCGATTAAAAGTGCCCCAACACCATAATGAGGGTAGGGGCGTATCGCTATACAGCCCTGTCTGATGAAAAGTATCCACCGCCATCATAGGGGTAGGGGCGTATCGCCATACGCCCGTGTTCGCCGCAGCGATGTCCACTGGATGGCGCACGCCGACGAACACCAGGCCGCCCGCCCGCGACCACCCGGTTGGGCAGTCAGAATGCAGGCCGGCCTAAAGAACTGCTACCCTGTTGCCGATATAGATAGTACGAGGCCATCGTGAGGGGTTTTGGGCTGTGCCCCCCGCGACGGCCTCTTTGCTTGCCTGGAGTCTACGGCGATCGCTGTAGCCAGGCCAGCAGTTCGCCCAGCGGGCGCGTGTTCAGCACGTCGGCGGCCCCGGCCCAGCCGCGGCGCGCCGTCTGGACACCATAGATCATCAGGTCGAGGTTGTCGATGGCGTGGGCGTCGGTGTCGATCGTCAGCAGGCAGCCGGCCGCGCGGGCCAGGCGCACGTCGGTGTCCTTGAGGTCGAGCCGCGCGGGTGCGGCGTTGACCTCCAGCGCGGTACGCGTGCGCGCCGCCGCGGCGAAGACGGCCGCGCGGTCGAATTGGATCGGCTCACGCTGCCCCACCAGGCGCGCGGTCAGGTGCCCGATGACGTCGACGTGCGGGTTCTCGATAGCCTGAATCAACCGCCGCGTCGTCGTGTCCGCGTCCTGGCTCATCGCCGAGTGGACCGACGCCACCACGACGTCGAGATCGGCCAACACGTCGTCGGGGTAGTCGAGCGTGCCGTCGGCGCGTATGTCGACCTCCGAGGCGGCGAGCACGCGGAAGCCGTCGAGCCGCGCGTCGAGCGCGCGAATGGCGGCGATTTGCGCGCGCAGGCGCTCGACCGAGAGGCCGTTGGCGACACCACGCCCCGCCGAGTGGTCCGCGATAGCCACGTAGGCGTAGCCACGCGCGCGCGCCGCCTCCACCATCTCCTCTAGTGTGTTGTGCCCGTCGCTGGCGTCCGTGTGCACATGCAGGTCGCCGCGCATATCTCCGAGTTCGACCAGGCGCGGGATCTTGCCCCGCGCGGCCAGCTCGACCTCGTCCTGGCCGCCCCGGATCTCCGGTGGGATGTATTGCAGTCCCAGGTGAGCGTAGACATCCTCCTCGCGCGCGAAGTGGTGTTCCTCTCCGGTCTTGGTGTCGAGGATGCCGTACTCGCGCACCTTCTGGCCGCGCGCCTCAGCGTAGCTACGCAGCACGATGTTGTGCTGCTGGTTACCTGTGAAGTGCTGTAGCAGCGAGCCGTAGTCGCGATCGGTTACCAGGCGCAGGTCGAGTTGGATGCCGGGCTCGACGATCACGCTGGTCTTGGTCGGGCCATGCGCGATGACTTCACGCACGATGGGCAGGCCCACCAACAGCGCCATGACCTCCTCGGGCCGCTCGGATGTGCCGATGAGGTCGAGGTCACCGACCGTTTCCTGGAAGCGGCGGAACGAGCCGGCCGGGGTCAGGTTGCGCACATGCGGCGACCCTTTGAGCGCGCCGGTCACGGCGGCGATGATGGGGATGGCCGCCCCGATGGGCAGGCGGCCGCCGCGGCTTTGCATCGCCTCGATGTTGCGCAGGATGTTCGCCGCCGTCTTGGCTCCCACGCGTGGGAGCTTGGCCAGACGCCCGTCGCGCGCCGCCTCCGCCAGCGCGTCGATCGACTGCACGCCGAGGTCCTGGTAGACGCGCGCGGCCAGCTTTGGTCCCACGCCGTTGACGCCAAACAGGGTCAGCACACCCGGCGGGAAGTCGCGGTAGAGGTCCTCCAGGATGGGGATGGGCCGTCCGTCGAGCGCCTGCTCAATCGTCTCAGCCAGCCCGCCGCCGATGCCCGGCAGTCCCGCGATCGCGCCACGCTTACGCAGCTCCGACAGTTCCTCCGGCAACGACGACACGGTCTCCACCGCACGCTGGTAGGCCCTGACACGGTAAACGTTCTCGCCCTTCATCTCCAACAACAACTGGATATTGTTGAGGATGGCGGCGACGGCGGCGTTACTTAAGCTGTCAGCCATCAGCTGTCAGCTGCTCATTGATATACGCCACTACGTCACGCGTGTCGGTACCCGGCGTGAAGACCGCAGCCACGCCGGCTTCTTTGAGCTTGGGGATATCGGCGTGGGGGATAGTGCCGCCGGCCAGCACCATGATATCGGCGGCGTCCTGCTCGCGCAGCAACTCGATCACGCGCGGTATCAGCGTCATGTGTGCGCCGGAGAGGATGGAGAGAGCCACGACGGCCACGTCCTCCTGCACGGCGGCGTTGGCGATCTGCTCGGGCGTCTGGCGCAGACCGGTATAGATCACCTCGAAGCCCGCGTCGCGCAGGGCGCGCGCGATTACCTTGGCGCCCCGGTCGTGCCCGTCAAGCCCCGGCTTCGCCACCAAGATGCGGCTAGGCGGGGCGCTTGTCTGCGCGCTAGTCATCGTCGTTCTCCTCTATGCCCTTGCCTCAACGAGTTCATCGTCTGTTATGCCAACCTCCAGCGCCTCCACCCGCGACCGCTCGGCAAAGTCGCGTGGTGGCGGCACAGGATATCCCCATGCGCGCGTGGCCTCGATCCACCCTTCGATAACTTCCTCCCCTTGCAGCACAGCCTCAGCGCGTGTCGCTCCGTGTGTGCGGCAACCGGGCAATTCGGGGACGGTCACGATATACAATTGGTCTTCGTCAGACCACTCGATAATCATAGAGTAATGCGGATAGTCGGTGTGTTCGCTCATGTTCGCCTCAACGAAAGCTGCTAGCTGACAGCTAGCCAAAAAACGGCGGCTCCTCATAGCGCCCGAACACCTTCGAGAGCACTTGCACGATCTCGCCCTCGGTGGCGTCGGCCTTAAGCGCGTCGATAATGGGGTACATCAGGTTGTCCGTACCGGCGGCCGCGTTCTCCAGCTTTTGCAGCGACGCGGCCCACGCCGTGGCGTCGCGCCGCGCGCGCAACGCCCGCACGCGATCGACCTGCTCGCGCTCGAAGGCGGGGTCGATGTCCAGGAGTTGGATCTGCTGCTCGTCGGGATCGACGAACGCGTTGACGCCGACCTGGATGAACTCACCCTGCTCGATGCGCCGCTGGTACTCACGCGCCGCGTCGTGGATTTCGCGCACGAAGAAGCCGTTGTCGATGCAGGCCAGCACGCCGCCCTGCTCCTCGATGCGGTCGAAGTAGCGGTAAACGTCCTGCTCCATCTTCGTGGTCAGCGCCTCCACGAAGTAGGAGCCGGCCAGCGGGTCGACCGTGTTGGTGACACCCGTCTCATAGGCAATGACCTGCTGCGTGCGCAGCGCGATACCAGCCGCCTTCTCCGTCGGCAGGGCCAGCGCCTCGTCCATCGAGTTGGTGTGCAGGCTCTGCGTGCCGCCCAGCACGGCGGCAAGCGCTTCCATGGCCGTACGCGTGATGTTGTTCTCGGGCTGCTGCGCGGTGAGTGAGCAGCCCGCCGTCTGCGTATGGAAACGCAACAGCCACGAGCGCGGGTTCTTGGCGCCGAAGGTATCGCGCATCACATGCGCCCAGATGCGGCGCGCGGCGCGGAACTTGGCAATCTCCTCAAAGAAATCGATGTGGCTGTTGAAGAAAAAACTGATGCGCGGCGCGAACTCGTCGACGTCGAGCCCGGCGTCAATGGCGTGCCGCACGTAGGCCATGCCGTCGGCCAGCGTGAAGGCCAACTCCTGCGCCGCGGTCGAACCAGCCTCGCGGATGTGGTAACCCGACACTGAGATGGGGTTCCAGCGCGGCATATGGCGTGTGGTGTACGTGATGATGTCGGTCACCAGGCGTATCGAGGGCCGGGGCGGAAAAATGTACTCGTTCTCGGCGATGAATTCTTTGATGATGTCGGTCTGTAGCGTGCCGCCGAGCGCCTCGGGCGGGATGCCGCGCCGCTCGGCCATGGCCACGTACATCGCCAGCAGGATGATCGCCGGCGAGGAGATCGTCATCGAGGTGGTGACCTCGTCGAGCGGGATGCCAGCGAAGAGTGTCTCCATGTCGTCGAGTGAGTCGATGGCGACGCCGCAGTGCCCCACCTCACCCAGCGACATGGGATCGTCCGAGTCGAGGCCCATCAGGGTCGGTAGGTCAAAGGCGGTGGAGAGCCCCGTCTGGCCCTGACCGAGCAAGTATTTGAAGCGCGCGTTGGTCTCGCGCGCGGTACCGAAGCCGGCGAACTGGCGCATCGTCCACAGCTTGCCGCGGTACATGGTGGGGTGAATGCCGCGTGTGTAGGGGAATTGGCCCGGCTCGCCCAGGTCGCGCTGGTAGTCGAGTTGCGCGGTGTCGGCGGGCGTATAGAGGGGCGCGATCTCGTCGCCCGATATCGTCGTGACGCGCGCCGGCCGCTCATGCCGTGATGCGGGTCGCGCCATCGCCTCCGCTTGCGTCGCGGTAGGCTTCATCGCCCCTGTCGCCTGCTTATCAGTAATCATGATGTCTCCTCGTTGCCGCAGGCGCCTTTGCCTTCGCACAGGGACGACGCCCTATCCATAACTCTGCTATCAGTATACGCCGCCCTCCTTTCGTGCGTCTTTCCACCGATTACAAGGGCCTGAGGCGGGGACGCAGCCATGCGACGAAGCGCGCGGTAGCGTCTTCCAGGCTGTCTGGGCGCGTCACAAGAGCCTCGATTTGCTGGGCCAACTCGATATCGTCGCCCTCATACAAGTGATCATTTATCTGCAAGAAGGTATCCCCTGACGCCAAAGCCGTTCGTTTATTGCCGTCCACGAAAGCGTGGGCCAACGCTATACCTGACATGAGCAGCACTGCTTGCGTCACGAGGTCCGCCTCCTCGTAATAGGCGACCATCTGCGGGCGCATAATCGCACTGTCAAGCGCACCTTCATCACGCAAGCCGACGGCTCCGCCGGTTCGCTCTATTAGCTCATCGTGCATCGCGATAACGTCGAGCACGGTCAAATAGGGCATTTTCAGGCTCTACCGATCCGCCAGGTACTCATAAGCTCCGGCGCGCAGCTTTAACGACCGCTCGAACGCAGCGCGTACCTCCGGCGACATCTCAGGCTTGATCTGCACCTTGCGCACCTCCACGCCGACCATGTCTCCTTCTTGTAAGCTCTGGCGCTCGGCCTCTTCCTTTGGGATAGTCACAACCAAGCTATTACCGACACGGCGCAGCTTCTGCGTCACCATAAAGTGTCCCTCCCGGCTTAATTCAGATTGCAGAGTATATACAGAGTATACGGCAGTCTCGAACTCTCACCTATACTTTAACGAGTTGGCGGTACTTACACGCGGTGTCAGGGTCTTCTTTAAGGCCAAGCAAGTCAAGCAGTTCGGCGTCGTGGCGCAGGGTCAGGAGCTGCATCTGCTCGCCGTTCCAGCCGCGCGCCTGGCAGCGCCGCTCCTCCTGCACGCGGGCGCGCATCTGGGAAACCGCGAACGTCTCGCGCAGTACCTGCGGGGTGAGGCGCGGCTTGCTGGTGACGATGCCGGCGCGTTTGCCGCACTCTTCCACGATGAAATTGATCCCGCGCACGCTGATGTCGAAGACGCGGCTGTCGCCCGCGCGCGGCTGCTGTGGGACCGACGGGTCCTGAACGTGATGGGGGGCCTTATAGTAGGCGCGCAGGGCGTCGCGCAGCCGCTCCGAGACCGGCAGCTTGCGCGTGCGCAGGCGCTTGGCCGCGTCGGTCTCGCGCACGACGAGGTAACTGCCGCTCGCGTTGTCGTCGTCGAGGTGAATGTCTGCCACACGCAGCGCCAATACTTCGTCGCGCTTGAGTCCCGTATCGAGCATCAGCACGACGAGCGCGCGCCAAAAGGCATTGTCCTCGGTCACCTCGACGAGGCGCAGCGCGTCATCTTCTTCCAAGAACTCCGGCAGCGCCACGTACGCCGGGGGGTAGGGCACGGGGTCGGCGGGACTCGTCGCGAGGTAGCCTTCGTCGCGCAGGTAGCTGAAGAAGTTTTTGAGCGTAGCCACCTTGCGGCGCACCGAGTTGGGTGAGTTCGCGCGCGTCTCGCGCACCCAGGCGATGAACTGGCGCAGCTGACCCGTGTCGATGGCGCCAACGGCGCGGTCGCCAAGCTGCCCGCGCAGCAGCCGTAGGTCCAACTCGAAGCTCTTGATGGTGTGTTGTGAGCGGCCCAGCGCGACCAAGTAAGTGATGTAGTCGGGAATGGCCTGGTCGAGCGTGACATGCGGCGTCGGGGGGACGCGCGGCGTCGCTTGCTGCTGTGGCATGGCCACGCGCTGTCTCCGCGCGCGCGCCCCCACGGGCGCCACGGCGCGCGTCTCGTCTACAAGGGCCGACGCCAACCCCGTCTCATCTGGGGCAACCGCGACGGCGGCGCCCTGCCCCTCCGCCACCGGCTCCTCGAACAGGGTCATCTGACCTGGCCGCGCGCCATCGCCTTTTCTCACCCGTATTCCTCACTGTCCACCTTTTTTCGCTATAATAGTACATCTGTTCTGACCTGTCAACGTTATGTGCACACAGGGGCGGCACGATGGTGGGAGACCATAGAGGGAAATTCGGATACCATAGAGGGAGATGAGATTAACGCCCTACATACCGATCACCTACCAGGAGCATTACCATGGTCTACGTCCCGACGGTCGTCGAGAGCACCCCGCGCGGCGAGCGCAGCTACGACATCTTCTCGCGCCTGCTCAACGAGCGCATCATTTTCCTGAACACGCCCATCGTCACCGAGGTCGCCGCCCT